>Ga0335085_10007228_pt1 | contig 17312 bp, 17 predicted proteins | sample Lox_Sample_45_FD_206712 | JGI IMG/M metagenome (GOLD analysis project Ga0335085, IMG submission 206712) | Soil microbial communities from Loxahatchee National Wildlife Refuge, Florida, United States - Lox_Sample_4.5 | ecosystem: Environmental > Terrestrial > Soil > Wetlands | place: USA...
TTCGATTTTCCGCTGCTGTTGGTCGGGGCGGAGATCGTGTAGGTCTCGAATTGCTGCGTGCGGATGTTGAGCAGGTCGATCTGGTACGTGCCGTAGCCCACGTAGTTCGTGAGGTCCATGTAGAACAAGCCCGCCGACAGCAGCGACTTGGGCGCGTAGTACCACTCGAGCGCCGCGTCGAAGTTGTTCGACGTGATGGGCTTCAGGTCCGGGTTGCCGCCGTTGCCGGTGTGCGTGATGTCGTCGGCGGTGAGCGCTCCACCCAGCGCGCTGTAGTCCGGGCGCGACATCGTCTTGGCGAAGGCGAGGCGTCCGACCAGGTCCTTGTTGATGTCCATGCGGAAGTTCGCGCTCGGCAGCACGTCGTTGTACGTGTGCGAGACGAGCTTCTGGTAGTACGAGCCGAAGGCCGACGTCGTGATGGCGCCCGGCACGGAGCACGGCGAAAGCGGAGCGCACACCGACCCGTCGATCGACACGTTCACCGTGACGTTCTCCTTGGTCTGCACGCCGCGGATGCCCGCGTTGCCGCTCCAGCCCTCGCCCTCGAAGTTGGCCATGATGTAGCCGGCCTGCACCTTCTCGTTGATGGCGAACTCGCCCGGCCAGTAGTCGCGCGTGACCGGGTCGCGGTTGGAGTACTGGTCGCCCCACTGCTCGAGCACCGAGGGATCGATCTGCCACGGCTGGCGCGGGAAGTTTCCGCCCAGGCCGCTGCCGAAGTTGCCCGGATAGGTCGAGCCGTTCCACGCCGGCAGGTTCGCCGGGTCGAACGGGTTCAGCGCGAAGTTCGGGCCCTGCGCGACCTGCACCGTGTTGCGGTCATGTTGGGCCCAGCGCCAGCCGGCCTTGATGGAGCTCACCATGCCCTTGTCGAATGAGTACTCGCCGTCGACCTGGCCGTAGCTCTCGCTGTCGTACGAGGCCGCGGGGCTCGAGCCGAAGATCCAGTCGAGCGAGGTGCCGGTGAAGTTCGACGGGTTGCCGCTCGGGAACGCGACGTCCGTGGCCGAGGAGATGCCGTGCATCGTGTAGCTGGCGCCCGTGTTGAACACGTCGCCCTCGAACACGTCCTGCTTGGGCGTGACGCCCGTGCCCTTGGTGTAGCCCAGCTGGCCGGAGATCTGCAGGCGGTCGGCGGGATGCCACTTGGCGGTGAAGTCGTTGTAGGCCGTGTCCGAATACGAGCCCGGGCGATAGATCTGGTCGACGATCGCGTACTGCGCGTTGGCGCCCGGCGTTCCCGCGTTGGGCCACGTGGCAGACGTCAGCGTGCCGTTGCTCACCGTGTACTGGCTCGGAACGTAGTTGGCGCTGCCGATCACGTGCGCGCCCCAGAACATCCAGTTCCGGTTGTAGTTCGTCGCCGACATGTGCGACGTGAAGCCGTTGTAGTTGAACTCCCACTCGTTGTTCGGCTTGACCTGGACGTCGATCAGGCCGCCGCGGCGGACGCGCTCCTGCTCGAATTCCGCCGAGCCGATGAGCGTGGGATACCAGACGTTGGCGAGGTCGGGCTTGGCCGTCGCGAGGGCGCTGGTGGGCGAGATCTGCGCGTAGCCCAGCAGCTCCTGGCCGTCACGGCGCAGGTGGCGTTTCTCGCTGAAGCCCTGGAGCAGAACGCCGAACGTATTGGAGTCGTTCTTCCAGTTCAACAACGCGTTGAATTGCGGGTCCCACTTCTTGGGAAGGTCCGCGTACACCGTGCCGGCCGCGGCTTCGACCGTGAGCGGCTGCGTGAACTGCAGGGGCTTGCGCGTGATGATGTCCACCGCGCCCGCCACGCCGCCTTCCACGAGGTCGGCCGTCGCGCTCTTGCGCACGATCACCTGGCCCACCACTTCCGACGGCAGCAGCGTGTAGCTCACGCTGCGGCCGACGAGGCCCACCTGGTCGAGCACGAACCAGTCGCCCGAGGCGACCGAATGGCCGTTGATGAGGGTCTGCGTGAGGGACGGGTTGGTGCCGCGCATGCTGACGCGATCGTTCTCGTCGAATCCGCCCTCGCCGCCGGCGCTCGAGCTGATCGTCACGCCCGGCACGCGCTGCACCGCGTCGGCGACGTTCTTGTCCGGCAGCTTGCCGATGTCGTCGGCGGTGATCACCTCGATCACCGAGTCGGAGTTACGCTTCGCCTCGAGGGATTTCTCGATCGACGCGCGGGTGCCCGTTACGGTGATGGTTTCCGTCGCGTCCGCCTTCTTCTGCGGCTGCGCAGGAGCCTGCTGTGCATGCACCTGCAAGGCCATTCCCGCGAAAGCGAGCGCGACTGCAGAAGCAATGGGTGTTGGCTTGAAATTCATGTCTCCCCCAGGGTTGCTAAAAGATGCGCCGGACTGCCCCAAAAAGTGGATTGGATGCCAATACGCGACCAATGTAAACCAATGTGCTACCAGTTTGTCAAGAGTTTGCAAATTGGTATTTCACTGGTAGCATCTTTTCCATGGCCTCACTAGCAGAGATCCTGAGGCCCCTGGATCCCTCAGGGGCGCTGCCGCTTTACCAGCAGCTCCAGCGCTCCATCCGGGAGGCGATCGAGACGCGCATCCTCGCCCCGGACGACGCGCTGCCCGCCGAGCGCCAGATCGCCTCGGAGCTGTCGGTATCGCGGATCACCGTTCGCAAGGCCATCGACGGCCTGGTGGAAGAGGGGCTGCTCGTTCGCCGGCAGGGATCGGGCAACTTCGTCTGTTCCCGCATCGAGAAGAACTTCGCGAAGCTCACCTCCTTCTCGGAGGACATGCGTGCCCGCGGGCGCACGCCGCGCAGCGAGTGGCTCAAGCGTTCCGAAGGCGCCGTCACGCCGGAGGAGGCGCTCACGCTGAGGCTGAGCCCGGGCGCGCCGGTATACCGGTTCCACCGCCTGCGCTACGCGGACGACACGCCCATGTGCCTGGAATACGCCACCATCGCGGCCACGGCCCTGCCGTCGCTTTCCGCCGTCGGCGCCTCGCTCTATGAAGCGCTCGAGGCCGCCGGCAACCGTCCGGTGCGGGCGCTGCAACGGCTTCGCGCATTGCTGCTGAACACTGAGCAGGCGCGCCTGCTGCACGCGCGGGAGGGCGACGCGGGCCTGCTCGTCGAGCGCGTCGGCTTCCTTCGCGACGGCAGCGCGATCGAGTTCTGCCAGACCTATTTCCGCGGCGACACCTACGATTTCGTCGCCGAGCTGAGCACGCCCGGTGAATAGCCCGATCCTCGACCCGGCCTGCACCGCGATGTTCCGCGAGGCCGGGGAAGCCGGCAATGCCGTGCGCACGCAGCTCGAACGCAACCGCGTGCGCGCGCATTCGCTGGGCGCGCGACTTCGCGCATCGCCGCCCCGCGCAGTGGTCACGTGCGCCCGCGGCAGCTCCGACCACGCGGCGACCTTCGCGAAATATCTCTTCGAGACGCGCGCGGGCGTGCTTACCGCGTCGGCTGCCCCCTCGATCGCTTCCGTCTATGGCGCCCGGCAGGACCTGCGCGAATGCCTCTTCATCGCCATCTCGCAATCGGGCCGCAGCCCCGACCTCATCGCCACCACGCAGGCGGCCCGGGAAGCCGGAGCGCTGGTGGTGGCGCTCGTGAACGACGAGGAGTCGCCGCTCGCGGCGCTCGCCGAGCACTGCCTGCCCCTCTGCGCGGGCGCCGAGCAGAGCGTGGCGGCGACGAAGTCCTACATCGCCTCGCTCGCGGCGCTCGTGCACGTCACCGCCGAGTGGACGCGCGACGGCCCCATGCAGCAGGCCCTGGAATGCGCTCCCGGAGACCTCGAGCGCGCCTGGGAGCTCGACTGGAGCGCCGCGCTCGAGACGCTGCGCCCCGCGAGCCACCTGTATGTGATCGCGCGCGGCGTCGGGCTGGGCGTGGCGCAGGAGGCCGCCCTCAAGTGCAAGGAGACGTGCGGGCTGCACGCCGAGAGCTTCAGCGCCGCGGAGGTCCGCCACGGTCCGCAAGCGCTCCTGCACGGCAACTTCCCGGCGCTGCTCTTCGCGCAGGACGACGAGACGCGCGAGGGCATCGAGAAGCTCGGCGTGGACCTCGTCGCGCGCGGCGTGGACGTGCTCGCCGCGGGCGCCAGGGTGCCCGGTGCGGTGGAGCTCGCGACCCTCGAGTCCCATCCCGTGATCCAGCCGCTGCTCGTCGCACAGAGCTTCTACCGCCTCGCCAACGCGCTCGCCATCGCGCGCGGATGCGATCCCGACCGGCCGCCCCACCTGAGAAAAGTCACCGAGACCACTTGATGCAAGCGCTCGGCAATGCGCGCGTCCTCACCGACGACGGCTTCGTGTCGGATCGCGTCCTGCTCCTCGACGGGGAGCGCATCGTCGCGCTCACTGCCAGGGACGATCCGCGCCTGGTGAAGGCCGAGCGCCGCGACCTGCGCGGCGGCTACCTCATGCCCGGCTTCATCGACTGCCAGGTGAACGGCGGCGGCGGCGTGCTCTTCAACGACGATCCCAGCGTCGAGGCGATCCGGGCGATCGGCCGCGCGCACCGGCGATTCGGCACCACGGGATTCCTGCCGACCCTCATCAGCGACGACCTTTCCGTGATCGCCAGGGCGATCTCGTCGGTGCGTTCGGCGATCGAGGCGCGCGTGCCGGGCGTGATCGGCGTGCACATCGAAGGGCCGTTCATCAACGAGCTTCGCAAGGGCGCCCACGATCCGGCGAAGCTGCGCAGCCTCGACGCGCAGGGCGTGCAGCTCCTCTCCTCCATGGGCGTGGGCCGCACGCTGGTCACGCTCGCGCCCGAGGTGACCGAGCCCCACACGATCCGCAAGCTCGCCGACGCGGGCGTGGTGGTCTCGGCGGGCCACACCAACGGCACCTACGACGAGGTGGCCGAAGCGTTCAAGCACGGCGTTTCCGGCGTGACCCACCTCTTCAACGCGATGTCGCCGTTCAACCATCGCGAGCCGGGCGCCGTGGGCGCGGCGCTGAGCGACGACAACTCGTGGGTCGGCCTCATCGTCGATGGACGCCACGTGCATCCCGTCGCGCTCAAGATCGCGCTGCGCTGCAAGCGGCCCGACCGCTTCATGCTCGTGACCGACGCGATGCCGAGCGTCGGCTCGCATCGCGATTCGTTCATGCTGCAGGGAAGGCGCATCACCGTGAAGGACGGCGTGTGCGTCGACGACAACGGCGTGCTCTCGGGTTCGGCCATCGACATGGCCACGGCGGTGAAGAATGCCGTCGAGATGCTGGGCCTCACGCTCGAGCAGGCCGCGCGCATGGCGAGCGCCTATCCCGCCGAGTTCCTGGGCCTCGCCGGCGAAGTCGGGCGCATCGCGCCGGGCTACCGCGCCAACCTCGTGCTCTGCGACGAGCACCTGCAAGTGCAGGACACCTGGATCGACGGCCGGTCGTCGCGCTGAGGCAGCCGCGGATTTAGAATCGCGAGGTGCGTCTTCGAGCGTGCCTCGCCCTGTTCGTTGCCTGCCCGGCGCTGGGGGCCTCCCCGGCGGGCGATCCGCTTGTCGCCCAGGGAATTCGCAGGGCGGAGGATTCCGACCTGCATTGGCAGGTGCGCGAAGGCAACCATCCGAAGATGGGGCCCATCAAGGTCGCCATCAGCCTCGACGCGCACATCTCGTACATCGGCACCGCGAAGATCGTCTCGACGGCCTACCTGTCCTGCGAGAAGAGCACGGGCAAGATCGCGATCGAGATCGCCAACGCGCGCTCGATCGACCTGGAAAGCGGCCTGAAGGCGAAGGAAGCGCCGCATCTCGCCTGCCTCGGCGTCGCACCCCCCGGCGAGTCGCCCCCACGCACCCGGATCGCGGCGACCTGGGAGGCCAACGATCTGGGCGACATGCTCACGCGCGGGCTCTCGCCCTCCGCGTTGCGCGCCTGCGTGGGCATCGAGGTGTCCGAGAAGATCGCGCTGCCCGCGGCCCTGGGACGCGACGTGGAGCCCGTCACGTTCGAAATCCCCACATACGCGCGCGGCCCCGATGCGATATTCGCCGCGTGCGGCGAGCCTTCGGCCTACGCGCCTGCCGCACCCGTCGTCGCACAGGCGCCTGCCCCCGCGGCGCCCGCTGTCGCGCCTCCGGCGGCCGCACCACCGGCGGCCCCGCCACGGGTCCAACCGAAGGCCGCGCCGGAATCGGCGTGGAAGCGCGCGCACACATTGGCCAAGGGCCGCTCCAACATCCGCAAGGCGCCCAGCATTTCGTCGCCCGTCGTGGCGCAGTTGCCCCCCGGCGTGAAAATCCTCGTCGAGGAAGACGTCGACGACTGGTGGCACGTGAAGTCCCCCTCGGGCGCGCGGTTCGAAGGCTTCATCCGTCGCGACCGCTTCACGCTGGATTGATCGTCAATCGGGCGCACGAGGAAGGCGAATAGCCCGTCTCCCGGCGCCGATCCACCGGGCCTTTCACAAGCCCGCGCCCCAGCGCACCTGCCACGCGATGCCCACGAGGTCGAAGCTGTTGCCGGTGCGCGCCGAAAGCCCGCGGCTCGCGTAGAGCTTGATCGAGTTGCGTCGATCGACGGGAATCGCGAGCGTGGCGCCCGCGCGCCAGTTCTGCTGCAGGTCGTTCGCCTGCGCGCCATCGATCGTGGTGCGGCCGCCGGCGAAATACGTGGCGTCGCACGAGGCCCAGATGCCCGAAGCGAAGTTGTAGATCGCGTGGCCCGAGATGGAGTAGATGGGATCCTGCGAGCGCGTCTTGCCCGAGTTGAAATCGCGGTTGTCCGTGAAGAGCGTCGCGGCCATCTTTCCCTCGAGCGTCCACGGCCCTTCGGTCTGGGACACGCCCAGCTCCGGCTTGAAGGTCCAGCGATTGGTGCCGAGGTTCACGATGCGGGCGGCGTCGTATTGGCCCACGGGCGGCGAAACCTGCAGGCTCGCGCCCACGATGAGGTCCTGGCGGTAGCGCGGGAATTCCGCGAGCGGCAGCGCCGGCGATCCGTAGAAATTCACCGAGAGACGCAAAGCCGGATCCGCGAGGCCGTTCACGCGACGCTCGATAGGCGTTCCGGCGTAATCGGCCGTGCCATGCAGCTCCGTGTACGGAACGATCATGTCGAACTTGCCGGAGTTGCCGCCGAGGTCGAGCGTGCGCGCGTAGGCGAGGACCGCGTTCGAGGTCCTGATGTGATCGTCGGTGATGGGAAGCGCGGGATCGGTGGAAAGCCCGCCGCTCGTGTAGCCGTATCCCGCGACGAGGAAGTTCACGCCCACCGGCGCGTTGGAATAGGCGCGCGGCTCGATGCTCTGCGCGCGGGCAGCGCCCATCGCCATGCAGATGCACGCGGCCGCGACGAAAGGAGTTGCCGCTGGCGCCAGCATTGCGGAGGCAGGCTTCACTTTCGCTCGAATCCCGGCCGTCGAAGGTTCAACGGATGGTAGCCGAAGCCCGGAAAACGGATCGGCGGGGCCGGGCGGCATCCCGCGCGGAAGCGGGACTCAAAAAAAAGGAGGCCGTGGCCCCCCCGAAATCATCGCACCTTCGAAATTCCTATTGCGGCAAAGCGCGGCGCGGGCCGAAGGCGTCGTCGTCGTTGCCCACCGCCGCGATCGCTTCGAAGTTGAGCAGGTACATCAGCGCAGCCATGTCCTTCATGGCGCCGAAGTCGTCGCTCACGGGGCCGCTCTCCACGGCGCTCAATTCAGCACCATCACGGAGTCGATCCCGTGGATCACGCCGTTGCTGGCCTCGATCTCGCTCCTCGAGACCGCGGCGCCGTTGACGGTGAACCCATCGTCGTTGGCGGCGAAGGCGAGCGTCGCGCCCTGCACGCTCTGCGAATCGCCGGCCTTGATGTCCTTCGACAGCAGAGATCCGCGCATCACGTGGAGGTTGATTGTCGCCGCAAGCCTCGCCTTGTCCTTGAGGAGCGCATCGAGCCGGCCCTTCGGCAGCTTCTCGAACGCCGCGTCGGTCGGGGCGAAGAGCGTGAACGGCCCGGGGCCCTTGTAGGTGGTCGCCAGGTCGGCGGCCTTGAGCGCGTTGTAGAACGTGCTGAAGTTGCCCGCGTTCGCGACGTTGACGACGATATCCTTCTCCTGCGTGGTGTTGTCTTGCGTATTCATCGTGGATCCTTCACTTCGGAGTGCGGCCAGGGGATCTCACCAGCCGCGCCGCGCAAAGCACTGGCGGCACCTCGACCATAAGCGCTCCGTCCCCCTGGCCCCTAGGGATATATTTAATTAATTGCCTTGACTTCCGGGCCCGGTGCGCGACGCGCGATGCGCGGGGGAATTCCCGGCTGCGGGGACGCTCGCCGCGCGCAAGGGCGGCTAATCATGGCTCCACCAACTTCTGGTAGCCGCAGGGTCCTGCGCGTTCTGTTCCTTGGGCAGCGCAAAGCCGATTACCTTCAAGGGCGCCTTCGGGAATGCAGCGAGAGTCGCAGAGCGAAGGCCTGCCCCGGCCGCCTCGACATCGCGAATTGCGGGGTCAATCATTTCAACGCACGCTGCCGTCGCCAGCTGCAAAGATGTCCAAAGACGGTCGCCCAATCTCTCCCTGATTTCTTCTAACGCATAGTCGTTCCCGGATACCAAGCCCACCTCTTCCGCCTTTGGTTGAAACTCCTCAAGGTGGAGTCGAGAGCGCTGTTTGAATGCATCGATTACGCCAAGGTAGAGACCACTCGCGATGGCAACCTCTCCAAGCAGGTTCGGGTTTGGCGTCTGTAGCAGAAACGACAGGCTGCTCGCATCGACCGACAGAAGCTCCGTGTCTACCCCGGTTGTCGGTGGCATCTGCAAGAACGCTAAGGGTGTCCCCTTGTAGGGCTCAACAAATTGGGTCTTCAAGTTATGGAGCTTGTTTGCCTGGAGAGCCAGCGTGAAGATCGCGATATTTGCCGCTGTGATATCACGATCCTGCCGATCATCCTTATCTCTCCTACGCTGCAACTTGAATGCGAAATACGCACCCACGAATGACGCGCCTAACGTGGAAACCAAGGACAGCAGCTTGTCTGCATACCATCCCACGCTTGCATAACTTCCATCGGCCGCGCAAGCGTTGCCAACAATCACTAACGCGCCAATCAGCGCAACCAACTGAAAGCTCATGGCGCGGCCATTTCGTAGCCCCGAGCGATCGAGAGTGTTCATCTAGTCGTCGCGATCGCCTAGGCGAAGCCTCGCTGATACTCGAAGCTTGCTCAATGAGCTTTCCTTTACGGCTGCGACAGTCTCAGGATTCGTGCACCCGTCGAGCGTCGTCGTAACCCGTGCAGCAAAATACTCGGGCAGCTCCATGGGTGTGTATGGCTGTCCAGCCAAGATGTCGTTAGCACTGATCATGGCCGGAACACGCTGCGTGGCGTCCGTTGGAATTTCCATCACCTTTGGAGCCGGCACGATCGCTCTCATCTTCTCGATCTGTTCCAGCAGAACGGCTGCTTGGCCACTCGCGAGATCGCTGATGTCTGCTGAAGCCACGCTTTGGCGGCGACCGTCCTCCGTTAAAGGTGGGTAGTGCCGATCGACCAAATCCCGCAGGTCCAACGGTAACTCGTCGCGGGCGCAGCCAAACCAGATGCTTAGTCGCGCCAACAATCCGCTCGGCCGTTCCTTCCTCATTCACGTCCTGTCCCTAGCAGCTGGGGACGGAAGTGGCGAACTAGTCTCATTTTGGCTCTCCTAGCGCGCTTGGTTAGGTAACTGAGTTACCCGATCAGGCTTTCGAGCTTCCTGAAGCGATCCCTGGGTTTGTGGTTATGATAAATCACTGATTTTGCGCTATATTTGTACGTCTTGTTCGATGTTCTTAGATGTTCACGTTACGTGAACGTGGACTGATTTTGAACAATCTGTCATCCTATGTTCATCAATTACCGTTGTTCACGTTATGTGAATGCCGCTCAAAACTGAACAGGACTGGTGGAGAAATGAACCCCGAAGCCGAATACGATCGAACCATCGCCCTCATGCAAAAAATTGCCGACCTCGGCAAGGTGACCGGCTTGCCAATAAAAGGGGACGTAGTCGCGATTCAGCCAGAAGCCCAAGGACAACGCGCCGATGCCCTCATCGACATCCACATCGCAGACTTCACTCAGCGCTATGTCGTCGAGACAAAGAACAACGTCGATCGGTATGTGATGCTCGGCCAGCTCAATAATCTGTTTCAGAACTTCAACCATCCTGGCTTACTCTGGGCCCCCTATGTCACTCCGGCGATAGCCAATCGTTGCCGCGAACTCGAAATCGCCTTCTTAGACGACGCAGGCAACGCACATCTGAAGGCTCCCGGCTGCTTCATTTTCATCACGGGCAACAAGCCACAAGGTCCAAACGTCGCCCCCTACCCGAGAGAGAACCGTCCTCAAGAGGGGGGGCTCCTACAGGACGCCGCCCCTCCGTTTCAAACTCATGCCCGCCAAGGAGGCGTTACACAAACGGCTCTTCGAGTCGTTTTCGCTCTACTCTGCAAGCCCGAACTGTTGAACGCTCCATACCGCGAAATTCGCGAAGCAGCAGAGGTCGCTCTAGGTGCAATTGGATGGGTCTTCTTCAATTTGGAGGGTCGCGGCTTGACTGTTGGAAAGCAGCCGAACCGCCATATTGCCGATCCAATTCGCTTACTCGACGAATGGGTCATCAACTACCCTATCAAGCTGCGGCCCAAACTAGAGGCATGGCGCTTTCGGGCGCCCGAACCTGAGTGGTGGAGAGAGGCGGACCTTCAGGACGTGGGTGGATACTGGGGCGGCGAGGTTGCAGCCGAGCGGCTAACCGGATATATCAAACCCGCCACTCAAACAATCTACTTGCCGCCAAATAAGCGACGAGAGGCTCTAGCTCGACTGGTCGCAAAGCATCGCCTACAGGCAGATCACAAGGGAACACTTGAAGTTCTGACTACCTTTTGGAACTTGCCTCCTGAGCCCACACGCCCTGATCTCGTTCATCCCGTTCTCGTCTACGCCGATCTCGTCGCGACTGCCGATCCTCGAAACCTCGAGGTGGCAAGAATGATTCGTGAACGCTTCATCGATGCTGCTCTCCATCAGACCTGATCGACCAGTCGATCAGGTCGTAGTAGCAATAATCCGCGGCGTCGAAGAGGCGGCCGAGGGTCTTCAGATCCCCTACTTTGTTGCTGGTGCCACTGCAAGGGACCTATTGCTAACGCATGTATTCGGCATTGAGACGGGACGAGCGACACGAGACGTTGACTTTGCAGTCGCCCTAAGCGGTTGGGCGGAATTCAGCACGCTGAGAGATCGCTTGGTCGCAACGGAGGGCTTTTCGCCGGCGGGCCAAGCGCCTCATCGGCTCAACTACATCCACAAGAATGGAGTCCAATACCCGCTCGATCTACTTCCGTTTCGCGGTGTTGAAGAGCCGCCGAACACAATCGCATGGCCGCCCGACATGAAGATCATGATGAACGTGATCGGATACGAAGAGGCGTTGGCCACCGCTGTCAACGTCAAGGTCAATGGCAAGACTCAAGTGCGAGTTGCATCTCTGCCTGGCCTTGCGCTACTCAAGCTATTCGCTTGGCTGGACAGAGGGATGGAGAATGCCAAAGACGCCCAAGATCTTGCCACCCTTTTTCGAAACTACCCTAACGCTGGCAATGAAGACCGCATCTACGGGGACGAGATAGCTGTCCTCGAGAGTCTCGCATATGACATGAATTTGATCGGTCCTCGTCTTCTCGGGATGGACGTGCGTCGAATCGCTGTCGGCGAGACTCTAAAGAAGGCTTTGGCTGCACTGAGTGATTCGAAGACTCGGGACAGACTTTCAATCCACATGGCACAGCAACTGGGGCACGCCGACGATCCCTATGTCGCAGCCGTTGCTCTACTGGATCAGTTCAAGATTGGACTGGAAGAGCGATAGCGGTTGCGCACGGACCTTCGGGGCTGCCAGTTTCTTGTCGCTAGGCTCTCTTCGACGAAAGCGAAATGACCTCGGCACCCTTCTGAGCGCGGGATAGCTGCGCATCCCACTTGATCATCAACTTGATCCGCTGCTCCAGGCGCTCCCCGCGGTCGTAGGCGCGCACCACATCGTTGTCGTAAAGGTGGTTGAGCGCGAGTTCCACTACGTCGCGCTCGAAGCCGCCGTCTTCCCGCGCCAGAGTGGACAGCGAGGAGCGCCACCCATGCGGCGTATGTCTGCCCTCCAAGCCCAGTGTTACGCGATGGGCCTTTTCCAAAGACTCCCTGGTGACGTGCCTTAACTTAGAAGCGGAAGCGAAGACGAAACCCTTCCTGCCCGTCTCTTTCCGCCAGTGGCGCAATTCCTTCGCGATCGTCGGGCCGTGAATGATCTTGTGATCATGCCCCCGGTCCTGAGCCTTCAATCTTGGCTCGCGGGATGACCCACAACGGCGGATCTGCCTGAAGGTGAAACTCCGGCCACTCGGCATCCACGACGTTGCCGATCCGCGCGGCCGAAAAGGCACATAGCCGGTGGGCCTGAAGAACAGCAGCCGTGTGACTAGAACCATAACTTTGCCGCGTCAGGAAGCATAAACAGGGTCATTCTTGATCGCTTGGTGACACTTTTTGGGTCCGGGCGGAAGCATAAACGTGCCGCGAGTGCAAAAACGGAAGCATAACCGTGCCGCGAGTGCAGAACGGTTTCTGCAGACAAACCCAATTTGACATCACAGCCTCCGGTTTTTTGGTGGCAGGCAGCCATACGTTTCCCGGTAGACCGTGTTGAAATGCCGCTCCCATTCGCGAGCCGTGGCATGTGGGGTGTCGGCCACGGCGTCTAGCTCCTCGACCGTCGCGAGCCAAATCCGCAACGGCCCGAGCGCGCGCACGAGCCGCGAATAGAAGCTCCAGTTGTAGTCCTGGTCGGCGAGCTTTCGGAGATTGTCGCGATCGCAGGGATTCCCGTCGCTGCCGTCGTCGGTGGTGAGATTCCTTAAGTGTCGCCGCGGCCAGCGGTACGCGATGCTACCCGAGTACTTTTCGATGTAGACGATTCGGCTCTCCCGGCGCGCTCCGTCCGGGTGGACGTACGACTGGTCCAGGGCCCACACAGCGACGCCATCGCCACCAAGTTTGCCCGCCGGCGAGTGGATCATGCGCTCGAGCGCCTCGTAGAAGAGCTTCTGGCTTTCTGCGTCGGACGGTAGCACGAGCTGGGGAAGGGGCCTGAATGCACGCCCGAAGATCTCCTCAGGCAAGGGGTGGAGGTTCATCATCGTCTCGATCGTCATGACTGTGGGTTTCTGTAGATAGCGGCACGGCGCCGCCCCCTAAGAACGTGCGAGCGGGCATTTCCACCCTGTCACCCACGGCAGCGAAAGGCCGATGTGCTCGTGGGGCTGTGGGATCGGCGTGTCATGGCCATCGAGTGCAAAGTCTCGAACTCTGCAACCAACTCGGTGAAGCGCCTGAACAACGACGCTGCCGCGAAGGCGGGGTCATGGCCGAAGGATTTCGGAACCGTTCAGGTGGTGCCCGTTGCCGTCCTAAGCGGCGTCTTCAAGCGCCATAACCTGTCCGATGCCCAGAGGCGTGGTTTGACCTTGTTCTGGGCGCACGATCTTTCGACCATGATGGACTCGATACACGCCACCAAGAGCTGACCTGCGCAACTGAATCGAGCGGTCGGTCCTCTTTCAGCTTGGATCGCTCATCCATTGCGTCCGCCTCCGGACACTGGAAATCACATCCTGTTGGCCAACCGCACAATGAATACGCCGCAGCCTATTCACGGCGCTGCGAGACCGCGATGTCCGACACTGCGGCAAATGCGTCAACCATACTAGAACTGGAGGCGCTCGATAGTCTTCGTCCCAGAGACTCCATCGACGGTGTAGGAGAACGTCGCGTGGCTGAAGTCCGAAAACGTCAATGTTCCTGTTCCGGCAGCGGTAGAGGCCACGTTCGCTGGATTGAAGGCCCCGCCGAAGTAGGGTCCAGTAGTTCGATAAATCGTTCCGACGAATGCGCCTCCGGTCCAGGATCCTCCAGGGATCACGTACCAGATGGGCTTACCATCGTTCCCATACACGAACCACGCGGCGAAGATCTCACCGGAGATGTGCTGCGTGAGAACAATTCCCCATCCTGACTCCGTCGGGGTCCACCAGTGATCGGAGTAGTCGTACAGGGGGGTGAATTTCGTCTTGTCGCGTGCAGCGACCGCGAAATGTGCCGTACCGAGATTCGACACGACCGTGGAACCATCGGCACCGATCGTAACGACGGTCACGTCATAGGTTCCGGCCGGAAACTGTCCGACGACTACATCAAGAGGCGCGGGGGGGGCGCCGAACGGGGCGGAGTCAAGGTGCACTGAAACCGTGATGGAATTCCCCGTCATCGAAACCTGTGTGTCGGACGGGCTATATTCAGCAAGCGCGCTTGCAGGCACGGTAACGTGGACCGCCTCCAAGAATTGCGGTTGACTCGGCTGTACCGTTACTTGACCCCAAGCAGCCGACATCTCCATCGCCAAACACATAAAAAAAGCGAGTCTGATACTTTTCATTGCAGTCTCCAAAATCGTTAGCGAAAGGTGCGCTCCTTTCGCTAGTGTTGATAGGGGCAATTCCTCTTGCCGAGAACTGCCCCGTCTTGCGTTAGGTCTAATAGCCGTATATCTCGATCTCTCTCCATGCCACCCACGATGGGCTGCTGGTTGTCGATATCCGAACATATCGAGCCGACACGCCGATATTCACCGATATGGGCTCAAGAGTCGCTGCCGCGCCGGAATAGGAGCCCCCAACGCCAGCCGGACCCGGGGAATTACCAACGTAGATGGTCTCGCTAACTGAGCCGCTAGGTGACATGTCAGGGGTCATTCGAACGCTGTTGATGAAATGAGATGATCCCAAGTCAAGCTCGATCCACGCGGGTGCGGCACCACCGGAGTTCCAAACTCCCGTTAGATAGAGTCCGTCGTTGACGTTCGCAGTGCTCGTGCCACCCATCGTTGAACTGGCCGTAATCGCCGAGGCTGCAATCCGATGGGGTGGGGTGGGCGATCCCGCGGTGTAGCTTGAAACGTATATGGGCGATCCCGATGGATCATTGAATCCCGTTGCCTGGAATTCCCCCGCTTTGCCGGACACTTTGCGTAGGTGCCAATATGTCACAGGAGGTGGCAGATGGCACGGCGGTCATATACACCGGAGTTCAAGCGGGAGGCGGTACGGTTAGCGTCTAAGCCCGGGGTTTCCCGGCGCCAGGCAGCCAAGCAGTTGGGTATTCATCCCAATGTGCTCATGAACTGGCAGCGCAGCTTCGAGAAGGGCAATTGGAATGAGAAGCCCGGGGCGGAATTGAAGAGCGAGCAGCAGAAGGAGCTCGAGCGATTGCGCCGCGAGAACGCTTCGCTCAAGACGGATCTGGAGATTCTAAAAAAGGCCGCGGCGTACTTTGCGAAGGAATCCAAGTGAGGTACGCCTTCATCGCGCGGCATCGCCCGATCTGGGCGGTGACGCGGATGTGCCGGTTGTTGCGCGTGTCGCGCTCTGGATTCCATGAGTGGCATGAACGCGTGCCGAGTGCCCGGGCGATCGAAGACGAACGGCTTACCGGGCGTATTCGCTCCTTTCATCTGCTCAGTGGCCGCAGCTACGGCAGCCCGCGCATCTGGCGCGACCTGCGTGAGGGTGGTGAGCGAGTGGGTGAGAACCGGGTGGCGAGGCTCATGCGCTGCGCCGGCATTGAGGCGCTCAGGCGCAGGAAGCGCCGGCCCATCGATGAAGGCGCACGCCCTGAGTGCGCGATCGCCGGCAACGTTCTCGATCGAGACTTTGGGGCCACGGGGCCAAACCAGAAATGGGTCGCTGATTTCACCTACATCGACACGGCTGAAGGCTGGCTCTACCTGGCCGTCGTTCTGGACCTGTTCTCGCGCCGGGTGGTGGGCTGGTCGATGAAGCCTGAGATGACAGCGCAGCTCGTGATGGATGCGCTCACCATGGCACTCTGGCGCCGCGGCAAGCCTAAGGAGCTGATGCATCACTCCGACCAAGGCAGCCAATACTCCTCCGAAGACTTCCAGCGCCTTCTGGCCCACAACGGCATCGCCTGCAGCATGAGCCGCAAGGGCGACTGTTGGGACAACGCCGCCATGGAGAGCTTCTTCGCGAGCTTGAAAAAGGAGTGGATCTATACCAAGCCGCGGTATCGCACGCGCGACGAGGCGCGTGCCGACATCTTCGAGTACATCGAATCGTTCTACAATTCGCGGCGTCGGCATTCAACCCTCGGCCAAGTCAGCCCAGTAGAGTTCGAGAATCGTTTCTCAACCCAGTGCACCTAAGCGAACTGTCCGGAGAACTGGGGGAATTCCACTTCTGCAGCGTCACAAGGCGGAGATGGAATCGGATCGGGGCAGCATCCCGGTGATGTTCGGCAACGCGATCTCTCCGCTTACGGGTGGCTTCAAGTGGAAAGACTTCTACGCTCGACTCCTTCGCCGGCACGACACCCTTCTCGCCGAACAGCGATTTCTTCTGCCGATGAAGAGCGAGCTCTTCCTCGATGATCCGCGGTTTCGCTCGATCTCACAGTGCACGGCGGACATTCTTCGATGGCAAGCCGAGGAGTGCATGAGGCAGCGCAAGACGCGATATCTCATCATCGATGAGGCGCACCACATGCTGATGGTGAAAGGCGCCGACGCGCTAGAGCACCAGTTCGAAGCCATCAAGTCGCTCACCCTGGAGACCGATGCCATCATCGTGCTGTGCGGCACTTACAGACTGCTCGACATCCGCGACATGAGCGGTCAACTCGTCCGTAGGAGCCGCATCATCCATTTCCCTCGATACAACTGCTCGGACATTGTCGACCGTACGGTTTTCACGTCTACGCTCGTCGCGCTGCAGGAGCATCTGCCGCTCGCTCGCGTGCCGAACCTGGCTGCCGATGAGCAGTACTTCTACCTGAAGAGTGCATCCTGCATCGGAAACCTGAAGGAATGGCTGAATCGAGCCTTGGAGTATTGCCTCGAGACCGGCGAGCCACTCAGTCGCAAGGTCTTCGACCGGACAGTCCTCTCGAACGCAGCGCTTCGGACGCTCTACGAGGAGGCCCAGGCAGGCGAGGCGAAGTTGGTCGACGTAACGGACGAGGATCTGTCCGATCTGGCGACTCGAGGAATTCCGACTCCTGAAGTTCCGCCTTCGGCGTCACGAAAGGGCGGCCCGCGGATCGGGCTCCGGAAGGCTGTTCGGGATCCCGTCGGAGGTGCCTATGGAGCTCGATGAAACCGACTTTGATCCCGAGGATCGAGCTGGCGGTCCCGTGGTCGCGGATCGCTCGACGCTGTACAACATGGAGCCGATCGGCCTCAGCACGCCCGAGGTAGAAGGTCTGCGATCGTACTTGGTTCGCTTAAGCCGCAGCCATGGGATC
>Ga0335085_10007230_pt1 | contig 17307 bp, 19 predicted proteins | sample Lox_Sample_45_FD_206712 | JGI IMG/M metagenome (GOLD analysis project Ga0335085, IMG submission 206712) | Soil microbial communities from Loxahatchee National Wildlife Refuge, Florida, United States - Lox_Sample_4.5 | ecosystem: Environmental > Terrestrial > Soil > Wetlands | place: USA...
AGCGCGCGGTGCGCCGCGGCACGAAGCCCTTCGAGCGCTTCATCGAGTCGTACTACGATCGCGCCTTCCTCGAGGTCTTCATGCGCCCGAGGAACGTGCTCGGCGTGGTCCCCGCGGTGACCGGCGTGCTCGCGGGAGGATCATTCGGCCTGCTGCCGAAGCACCTGCACCTGTCGCTCTGGTTCTTCCACCAGGTGGTACGCCTCACGCGCTGGACCAATCTCCGGCGCGGCATCGTCCTCGGGTCCCGTCTCGACTGGTAGCCCGACCGGCGTCCCCGCGAGGAGAGCCCGCATGTCCTATCGCGTCATCTCGGCCGACGATCACATCGACATGCAGTGGCTGCCGCGCGACCTGTGGCAGGCGCGCGTGCCCGCGGCGTGGCGCGAGCGGGCGCCCCGCGTGGTGGAGACCGACGAGGGGCCCTACTGGGTCTGCGGCGACGAGCGCTGGGATCCATGGGGCGGCCGCCGGGGCGCGGCGGGCGCGATGGGCGGGCGGCGGCTCGCGCTCGAGAAGGGCGGGGTGCTCGAGCCGGGCGTGCTGCGGCCCACCACCACCGCTCTACGCCTGGCCGACATGGATCGCGACGGCGTCGACGCCACCGTGATGTACGGCCCCATCGTGCCGCTGCTGGTCCGGGACCCGGCGCTGCGGCGCGTCTGCTACCACGCGTACAACGAGTGGCTCGCCGAGTTCTGCGCCACCGCACCCGGGCGGCTGGTGGGCGCCGGGCTGATCCCGATCGACGACCCGAAGGTGGCCGCCGAGGAGGTGCGCTCGCTCGCCGAGCTCGGGCTGCGCACCGGCATGTTCCTGGCCGCGCGCGCCGAGGTGCCGCTGTGGGACGAGGCCTGGGAGCCCCTGTGGGAGGCCGCCGCGGAGACCCGGCTGCCCATCGGCTTCCACCTGGGCGGCGGGCTGCGCACCGTCGCCTTCAGCGGGCCCAAGGCGGCCGATCCCGGCAACATGGGCGTGCGGGTGGCGTGCGCGACGCTCCAGATGGACGAGCCGCTCGCCGCCGTGATCTTCTCGGGCGCGCTCGAGCGCCACCCCGACCTCCGCATCGTGCTCGCCGAGACCGGCATCGGCTGGCTGCCCTACATGCTGGAGCGGCTGGACGACACCTACCAGCGCTTCCTCGACGCCGCCGAGTACTGGAAGAGCCACGGCGGGCTCCGGCTCTCGATGGCCCCGAGCGCGTACTTCAAGCGGCAGGTGTGGGCCACCTTCCAGACCGATCTGGTGGGCCTGCGGCTGATCGACGCCATGGGCGAGGGCCGGGTGATGTGGGCCTCCGACTATCCACACGCTGACAGCACGTGGCCCGAGTCCCGGCGGGCCATCGAGGAGAATTTCCGCAGCGTGGCCCCGGCGGCGCGGCAGCGCATCCTCTGCGACAACGCGCGGGAGCTTTACGGGCTCTGAGCGCTCGGGCCGGTCGCGCCGCCGATTTCACCCCGCGCGAGCTGCGCGCGCTGCGGGCCCTCCGGAGCCCGATCGGCATCCAGAGGGCCCTCGACTCGATGCCCTACCACCTGGCCGGGACCGCGTGGTCCCCGCGGCGCGTGCTGCGCGAGCGCACCGCGCACTGCCTGGAGGGCGCGGTGTTCGCGGCGGCCGCGCTGCGGGCGCTCGGTTTGCCGCCGCTGCTGCTGGACCTGGAGGCGGTGCAGGACACCGATCACGTGATCGCGGTCTTCCAGATCCGCGGACACTGGGGGGCCATCGCCAAGTCCAACTTCTCCGGGCTCCGCTATCGCGAGCCGGTGCACCGGAGCTTGCGGGAGCTCTGCATGAGCTACTTCGAGGGCTACATCAACCTGCGGGGCGATCGCACGCTACGCGCCTACTCCCGCCCGGTCAACCTGGCGCGCTTCGATCGGACCCGGCCCGGCTGGATGACCACGGAGGGGGATCTGTGGTGGATCGCCGAGCACCTGCTGGACATCCCGCATACTCCGCTCCTGTCGCCGGCCATGATCCGGACGCTGTCGCGGGTGGATCGGCGCTCGCTGGACGCCGGCCTCGTGGGATACCGTGAGTCCTGAGCCCGGACCCGCCGCGCCCGCCCCCGCGCCGACCCGGGTCGCCAATCTCGACGGCAGCGCCACCGACTACTACGCGGTCGAGTGCACCGAGGCGCGGCTGCTCGGGCTGCTGCGCGAGGTCTTCGAGGAGCACTGGGCCCAGGTCATCTTCGGGCCGTGCATCGAGGGGGCGGTGTTCGAGGGGCGGTTCGCGGAGCGGCCCCGGGTCACGCTCCTCGACGGCTACGTCACGGTGCAGGTCGCGGGGAGCGAGTCCTGGCACTTTCACCTGTGCATCGGCCCCCACCGGGGCTCGCCCGGCCTGCCCACGCCGCCCGCGCTGGCCGAGTGGCGCCGCTGCGCGCGCGCCGCGTTCTTTCAGAGCCGCGACCGCGCGGGTCGGCCCAGCGCGTGGGGAGTGCGCCTGTGGAATGGGCGCGACGAGCAGATGCTGACGATCTTCTTCCCAAACCCGTGGATCGACCCGTCGCGAGGCCGCTATGTGGATGCGCCCGACTGGTCCCGGCTGCAGCTATGGATGGACCTGCGCGCACACCACGCCGGCGTGGCCGCCGAGCCCCCTCCGACCGACGCCACCCCGCCGCGCACCCATTGAGATAGAATCGGGGGCATGGACGGCGTGCACGATCTGGGCGGGATGCAGGGGTTCGGGCCGGTGGAGCGCGAAGAGAACGAACCCGTGTTCCACGCCGACTGGGAGGCGGCGGTGCTCACGATGATGCGCGCCGGCGGCTCGCGTGGGCTGTTCAACATCGACGAGTTCCGCCACGGCATCGAGCGCATGGCACCGGCCCACTACCTGCGCGCGACCTACTACGAGAAGTGGCTCGACGGCGTGACCCGCCTCCTGATCGAGAAGGGGGTGGTGGGCGTCGAGGAGCTGGCGGCTCGCCGAGCCTTCTTCGAGCAGCGGCCGGACGCGCCGGCGCGCGCCGCCCTGTCAGGGCCGCCGCCCGCGCGCGAGGCCCCCAACCCCAATTGGGCCCAGGACGTCATCCGCAAGACCGGGGCCACCCCGCGCTTCGCGCCGGGTGACGCGGTCCTCACCCGCGAGATCCACCCGCATGGCCACACGCGCCTGCCACGCTACGCGCGAGGCAGGCGCGGCGTCGTCCATCGGTGCCACGGCATCCACGTCTTCCCCGATACCAACGCCCACGGCCAGGGCGAGCAGCCGCAGCCGCTCTACAGCGTGCGCTTCGACGCGCGCGAGCTGTGGGGCGAGTCGGCCGAGCTGAACCAGGCCGTGCACATCGATCTCTGGGAGAGCTATCTCCTGCCCGGGAGGTAAGAGCGGATGGGCAAGAACCACCCCAACGTCGATCCTTACATCGTCTCCCGGGTGCGGGCTCTCGAGTCGCTGCTGCTCGAGAAAGGGATCCTGGCCCCCGACGCGGTCGACCGGGTGATCCAGCGCTACGAAGCCGACACCGGGCCGATGGTGGGGGCCCGCGCGGTGGCGAAGGCGTGGACGGATCCCGAGTACAAGCGGCTGCTGCTGGACGATTCCCGGACCGCGCTGGCTCGCTTCGACCTCGACTACGCGATGCTGATGGTGGTGGAGAACACGGACGCGGTCCACAACCTCGTCGTATGCACGCTCTGCTCCTGCTACCCATGGCCGGTGCTGGGCCTGCCGCCGACCTGGTACAAGATGCCCGCCTATCGCTCCCGCGCGGTGAGCGAGCCGCGGGCCCTGCTCGGCGAGATGGGGCTCGACGTTCCCGAGCAGCGCGAGATCCGCGTGTGGGACTCGAGCGCGGAGATGCGCTACATGGTGCTGCCCCAGCGTCCGGCCGGCACCGAGGGCCTCGCCGAGGCCGACCTAGTGCCGCTGATCACGCGCGACGCACTCATCGGCGTCGCCCTGGTGACGCCCTCCGCGGCGGCCGCCCGCTGAGCGCGCCCGACCCGTTGCGCGACAGCCGCCCGTTGCGCGACAGCCGCCCGCTGCGCGACAGGCGCCCGCTGCGCGACAGGCGCCCGCTGCGCGACAGGCGCCCGCTGCGCGACAGGCGAATGTACGAGCGGCGGCGCAACATCGTCGCCCGCCGCGACGGCCGCCGCGTGAACGTGGCCCGCTTCCGCGGCCAGCTCTTCGTGTGCGCCACCGGCTGTTGCTGCGGGCGCACCGAGGACGGCTTCGCGCCGGTGCCCACCGAGACCTTCCACCGCGAGTGGGAGCGCCGGCGGCTGCGCAACATCGTCCACCTGACCATCGGCGGCTGCCTGGGGCCCTGCGCGCTCGCCAACGTGGCCCTGCTGCTCTTCGACGGGCAGGCCCAGTGGTTCCACTCCATCGATTCCGAGGCTCTCGCGGTCGCGCTCTACGATCACGTCGAGGCCATGCTGGAGGCCGACGCTTGCCTGCCTCCGCCCGCCGCGCTGGCCCCGTACCACTTCACCGCGTCGGCCTGGCAGCCACGGCCCGACGGCCAGCCCGTCGACGACGCGCGTCCGTGGCGCGCGCGCTCGCCTCACGCCTGCGAGTCCCCGCCCTCCGGGGTGACCGCGGAAGGCGAGGCCCTCACGGTGGACCGGGTCGTGGCGGTGATGGAAGGACGCGCCGCCTTGCCCCGCAAGAACGGCGAGCTGGTCTTCGAGGAGGCCTGGCAGGGGCGCGTCTTCGGCATGGCGGTCGCCCTGCACGAGGGCGGGCTCTACAAGTGGGAAGAGTTCCGGCAGGCCCTCATCGCCCACATCGCCCGCGCGGAGACTCGGCCCGCGCCCTTCAGCTACTACGAGGTGTGGCTGCAGACCTTCGAGGACCTGCTGACCGGCAAGGGCGTGGTCACGCCCACCGAGCTCGAAGAAACCACCTACCAGTTCGAATTCGGCGAACGCGACGACGTCTTCTGACCCACCTCAGCGTCTGAAGTTCTGGAAGAGTCCGAAACGCCGCCCCCGACGGTCGCACTGCAGCCCGACGGGGTCCGTCAGCGAGCGACCGAGGCCGTCGCAGTCGCAGGAGCCGGGGAAGAAAGCTTGTCGAACGAAGGCATCAGCAAGCCCACGATGCGAACCGGCAGCGCGCTGGTGAAGTGGAAGCGTCCCGCCTCGGGGCCCGGCACGTATGCGGTCACGGTGCCGAAGTACCGCTCGTCGAGCATGAACACGAACGTGGCGGCTCGGCTCACCACGCGCGACTCGACGACCGAGCCGTTCTTGCCGTAGACGAAGTACCGGTGGTCGCCGGTGCCCGTCTTGCCACCTATCGCGTGGGTCCCGCCGCCCGCCCGCGCCAGCGACGGGCGCAGCCCGCGCGCGGTGCCCCGCTCCACCACCTGGGTGAGGACGCCGCGCACCACCGCGGCCACCTCGGGCGCGAGCACCTGAGTGGGCGGCTGTTCGGCGCGCCCCAGCCGCGTCTCGTAGGGCGTGCCCACCGCGAACTCGAGGCGGTCGATCAGCACGGTGGGCTGGCGCACGCCGTCGTTCAGAATGATCCCCATGAGCTCGGCGAGCGCGGCCGGTCGATCTCCCGAGCTGCCGATCGCGGTGGCCAGCGACGGGGTCAGCGACGCGAACGGATAGCCCAGGCGCTCCCAGCCCCGGTGCAGATCGAGGAAGGCCTCGAGCTCGAGCAGGCTTGCGATGCGATGGTCCTGCGCGTTGCGGTGGCGGGTGAGGAACAGCCAGCTGTACACCGCCTGCCGCTCCGCGCTGCTGGCCCGCACCACCTGGCCGATGCCGGCGCCCGGATGGCGCCGCAGATAGCCCACCACCCACAGCTCGAGAGGGTGCACGCCCGCCACGTAGCCCCGGTCCGCCAGCGGCATCGCCTCGGGGGCGGTGCGCTCGTAGAGATCGTCGACCGCCTTGTCGGACAGGGCGCGGCCGGGCAGTCGGGTGGCGAGCAGGTCGCGGAACACCTCGGGGCTCGCCTCCGGATAGACCGAGCGCAGCGCGGTGGCGAGGCCGTGCGGGGTCGGCCGCGCGGCACTCAGCAGCAAGTCGAGGGCGTCCGCGGCGGCCAGCGTCTGGTACTTCCGGAAGAAGCGCCGGACGAACTCGCTACCCTCGCGGTCCGCGAAGCGGCTCAGGTATCGATCGCGGCGCGGATCGACCGGATTCTCCAGCACGAGCGCGAGCGAGCCGGGAGAGCCGTAGAGGTGATGGGTCACCAGATCGCGCATCAGGCGGATGAACACGAGGTTCACCGAGTTCTGAAACGCCTCGCGGATCGTGAGGACCTTCGAGTTGTCCTCGTGGTCGAAGTTGCCGAAGGTATGGAGCCCGCCCCCCGTGAAGAAGGCCTCGGCCGGGCTCGCCGAGTACCGCCGCTCCAGGGAGGCCTCGAGCATCGGCCCGAGGCCGCGATCCGTGCCACGCGCGGCGCGGAGGTACTCGACAGCCCACTCGCCCATCCGGTCCCGTGGGTGGACGGCGACCGCGGCCAGCTCCGCGGCGGAGAGGCGGGCGTAGCGATCGTGGAGCGCGGCGACCGCCTCGAGGTATGAGATCAGCGTTCGCAGCTTCGCGGTGGAGCCGAGGTCGATGCGCGCGCCGCCATTGATGTCGAGCGGCTGGTCGAGATTGTCGGTCTGGACGCGGACACGGTTGCCGCCCGGGGTGCGCTCGTACAGGGTGACGCTGTACACCACGCGGGCCGGATCGCCGCCGCCCAGGAGCTTCTCGCCGACGAGACCGAGGCGCTCGAGGGTTGACGGGTCACGGAGCGACCGGAGCAGGCGGGCCGCCGCCTCCTGGGCGGGCGCGTCGAGCGTGCTCCGCGCGGTGAGGTCGAGCCGGTCCAGGTCGTAGAGGGCGGGCACCCCGAGAATCGCGGAGACCCGCGTGCGCACGAGGTTGGCGCCCTTGCGCTCCACGAAGGCGGCGGGAGGCCCGCCGGCTCCCCGCTGTATCTCGAGCCGCTCGGCGAGCGCGGCGTCGCGCAGGCCCGCGTCGATCACGCCCGCTCGGGCCATCACGCGGAGGTAGCTGTCCGTGAACTCCTCCAGCGCTCGCGGGTTCTCGACCAGATAGTAGTAGGGGCGTCGCGCGGCCAGGATCAGGCTGAGCGAGCGCTTGAACACGCGCGCCCGCGCCGCGTCCGAGACCGTGGGCTTGGCCGCGAGCAGGACATTCGCCTGCGCGAAGTCCATGCCATACCAGATGCGCAGCCCGTCGCCGAGGCCGTGCACCTCACCGTAGCCCGCCGCGGCGGCGAGCGGAAGCGAGTCGAGGTAGTCCACCACGATCTGGCGGCGGGTTGCGCGGGTAGACGCGCCGCCCTGGTAGGCGCGCAGGCTCGCCGAGATCATCTGCCGCAGCTTGTCGATCGGCGCGCGGGTGCGCCCCTCCGGCGAGTGCCGGAGCTTCTCGAGCTGGGTGGGCAGCGTGCTCGCCCCGATCGAGTGGCGCTCGCCGCCGAGGCGGCCGATCGTCTCCACTCCGACCGCCTTGGCGAGTCGGCGCCAATCGACCGCGGGATTGTGATAGGGCTGCCGCGCGTCGAGCAGCTCGCGGTTCTCGATGAAGAGCAGCGTGTTGATCAGGAGCGGCGGCACCGCCTCGAAGCGATCGTAGACCTGCTCGGGATAGCGGGTCGCGTAGAGCGGTCGCCCGTCGCGATCGACCACCTCGAGGCCCGCGCGCGTCTTCTCACGATACGGGAGATAGAGCCCCCACGCCGAGAGGTGCTCGAGGCCCGCCGACAGCCGGGCCTGCTGCTCCACGCGATAGCCGGACGCGTCGAGCCGGTCCAGGAAGCCGGACAGGCGCGTGTAGCCGAGCCGCTCATCGTACGGCCCCGAGCTCGGGAAGTGCGGTGACGGGCTCGGTCCGGCCTCCACCCGGTAGGTCAGCACGCGGGCCATGTTCGAGAGCACCAGCGCCTGCATCGCGGAGGTGCGAACCTCGACGAGCGTGGCCAGCGCCAGGATCAGGCCTATGACCGGGATCAGGACGGCAGGGCGATGCAGTCCCTCGCGCAGGCGGCTGACCCAGGGTACGGGGCGTGCCCGCTGCGCGAGCACGTCGCCACTCATGACCCCGGCGGCGAGCGCGGTCTGCGAGGCAGGGCGAGGAGCGGGAAGGAGACGCCTCAGCGAGAACCGGCCATTCAGATCCGCCACTGCTTGATCAACCGCCCTTCTACGTCGGACGTTCCTCTGTGCAAACGTTGCATTGCCGTTACACGATCATCGCCATCACGACGACGGCGAGAGGGTGAAGTCTAGCACGCGCTCACACCACGCCGCCACCGCGAGCAAGGCCGCGTCCCGAGCGGTCGCCGCCACGAGCTGGACCGCGTGCGGCAGGCCGAGCGACGAGACGCCGCTCGGCAACGAGCACGCGGGAACGCCGGCGAAGCTCCACGGCGCGCAGAACCACGGATCGCCGGTGGCCGCGAGTCCTTCGGGCGCGGGCGACGGCGCGGTCGGCGAGAGCAGCGCGTCGCATCCGGCAAGCAGCGGAGCCACGTCGGCCCGAAACGCGAGCCGCGCGCGCTGTGCCCGGACGTACCCGACCGCGGAGCGCGTGAGCCCGCCCTCGATCAGCTCGCGCGTGCGCGGCCGGTACTGCGAGGCGTGAGCCTTGTAGATCTCCTCGTGATACGCGGCCGCCTCCACCTCGAGCACCGAGCGGCCCGCCGCGTGCACCGCGGCGAACGAGGCGGGCATGGCCACCTCGTGTACGGTCGCGCCCGCGGCCTCGAATCGTGCCGCGGCCGCGCGCACCTGCGCGGCCACCTCGCGCGTGGCGCACTCGAGCAGCTCGGGAGCCAAGGCGAAGCGGGGCGCCCGTGGGGCGGGGGCATCGAGCGGGAGGTCGGCCAGCATGCACGCGGTCAGCGTCACGTCGGCGACGCTGCGCGCGAACGTGCCCACGTGGTCGAAGCTCCATGCCAGCGGCACCACGCCGTCGGTCGGAACGAGGCCGTGGGTCCCCTTGAAGCCCACGACGCCGCAGTAGGCCGCGGGGCGCAGCACCGAGCCCACCGTCTGGGTCCCGAGCGCGAGCGGAACCATGCGCGCGGCCACCGCCGCCGCCGAGCCGGATGACGATCCGCCGGGCGTGTGGGCCGCGTTCCACGGATTGCGCGTGGGTGCGGGCTCGAAGTACGCGAACTCGGTGGTGTGAGCCTTGCCGAGGACGATCGCCCCCGCCGCGCGCAGCCGCGCCACCGCGGTCGCGTCGTCACGAGGCCTGAGGTGAAAGGCGGGCGCGGCGCCGCACGTCGTGGTCATGCCGGCAACGTGGAAGATGTCCTTGATCGCGACCGGCACGCCGTGCAGCGGCCCGCGCCGACGGCCCGCGCGCGCCTCCAGCTCGCGCTCGCGCGCCGTCGCGCGCGCGCCCGCCTCGTCGACGTACGTCCACGCGCGCACGCCCGCGTCCAGCGCGGCGATCCTCGCGAGACACGCCTCGAGCAGCGCCACCGGTGACAGCGTGCGCTCGGCGATGCACTCGGCGGCGGCGGCGGCGGTGAGCGATGCCGGGTCGTCGCGGTCCATGGGCGAGGATCATGCTTGCGTCACGCAAGGCCTGTCAAGGCGGGACGCGGCGCGAGAGCTCCGCAGAAAATGCGGGTGGACTCGGCTACCGTACGGGAGGGCATTTCCTTGCCCAGCCACGGAAGCGGCGATGGGTGTCACGTCGCCGTCATTTGCGGCAAGCGATTGATTCTACGCCCGATCTGTCTTGGTACAGGACTTGCCCCCGGCTCACCGGTACGGATCAGGCAGGTCGAATGGCGAGTGAGCGGGACGGCGTCTCGGTCCCTTCTCCACCGACGCGTCGGCCCGAGTGCTTCCACTCGGCCTGCCTGGTCACAGATCACAGGAGGATCGGATGAAGCTCCCGAGAGACCCGTTCCGCATCGACCTGCGCTCCGCCAAGCTATGCATGGAGCTCGACTGCAACACCATCTTCGACGCGAGCATGCACCGGCACTGTCCGACGTGCGGCAGCGTCGAGTTCTATCCCCTCGAGTCCTGGCTCAATCGCGATCGACTCCAGAAGCCGGCCGGCGCCGCGTCCGGCGTCGACACCGCCGACGCGCTCAGGTCCACGCCCCGCGAGCTCTGGCTGGATCGGCTGCGCCGCGCGCGCTCGGATAGTGACCGGCAGGCCGGTCCCGGTGCGGCTCCTCGGCGGGCCCAGCGCCGGCGGGCCGGCTGATTCCCCTCGAAACGCGATCGGAGGACAGCGTCCGTGCGAACGATTCTGGTGGTAGACGACGACCCGTGGGTGCGGGTCCTCACCCGCGACATGTTGGCCGGTGAAGGATTCCGCGTGCTCGAAGCCTCCGACGGTCAGGACGCCATCCGCGTCGCGTCCGACCACCCGGGGCCGATTCACCTGCTGTTGACCGACGTGGTGATGCCCGGGATGAACGGCTGCGAGCTGGCCGCCGGGCTCAGCGCGCTTTTACCGGGTATGCAGGTGATGTTCATGTCCGCCTACGACCGCGACTTCCTCGTGGCGCACGGCCTCGACCTGATCGGACCCGTCATCACCAAGCCGTTCACCCTCGCCTACCTCTCACGACGCGTGCAGATGGTTCTCGGGCGCCGGGCCCCCGCCGCGCCGTCTCCCGCCCCCGCGCGCGGCCGCTAGCCGCACTCCGCGTCGATTGACGCGCGGTCCCGTCTCGTTGTAAGAGCCGGGCCATGAATAACCCACGCTCGTCGACCGCGCGGCTCTTCGTCCTCGCTCTACTCGGCTTCATGCTCGGGGCGGGCCCCACCGCCGCGTCGCCGTGCGGACCGTCGGCGCGCCCCCTCGACGCGCCGACCGCGCTCGTGCTCTCGGGGGGCGGAGCCAAGGGCGCCTACGAGGCCGGGGTGGCCGCCGTCTTCGTGGAACGGGGGCTGCCGATCCGATTGGTCGCCGGCTCCTCGGCCGGCGCCCTGAACGCGGCCATGATCGCGGACGGGCGTATTGATCGGCTGGAGGCTCTCTGGCGCGGGCTCACCCGCGAGCACGTTTACTCGCTGCGGGCGCGGGTGTTCTTCGCCGGGCTCTTGCCCGGCTGGCTCACCCTGCTCGTGCTCGACCACGCCGGCTCGCTCTTCGATCCGGACCCGTTGCGCGAGCTGATCGAGACGTCACTCGACCTCGAGCGGATCCGCGCCTCGCCGGTGCGCCTGCTCGTGGTGACCACCGACCTGGCGCGGCGCGAGCAGCGAATCTTCGACAATCGCACGGTGACCCGCGAGGCGCTGATGGCGGCCGCCGCGGTGCCGGGCGCGTTCCCGCCGGTGGACGTCGACGGCGCGCTGCTGGTCGACGGTGGCCTCACCGGCCGCGCGCCGGTGCTGGAGGCGCTGACGGCGGCGCCGGCGGCGGAGCGGGCGGTGGTGGTGATGAGCTACGCGACGGAGGAGCGGGGAGCCTCGCCGACCACGATGCGGCGGGCTCTCGAGGAGGCGTTCGAGATGGGGATGATCCACCAGATCCGGCGGGACGTGGAGCTGGCCCGGCTCAAGTTCCCCACCGTGGAGGTGCACCTGCTGACGCCGTCCGTGCCCCTGTTGCTGCGGCCGCTCGACTTCGATCCGGCCGCGATGGCCCGCGCCCTGGAGCGAGGGCGGGAGGATGCGCGGGCTTGCCTCAGCGGCTGGGCGACGCGCTGAGCTGTACGGGCTCGCTCTCGCGGACCAGGAAGCGGACCCGACGATTGCGGCCCTGGCAGGCCGTGCTCTTGTCGGCGCAGAGCGTGCCGTCCTCGCCGCGCGAGACCACCGTGATGCGGCTGGCCGGAACGCCGTGGCCGATCAGGTAGTCCATCACCCACTTCGCGCGGCGCTGGGCGAGGGCGAGGTTGGCCGCCCGGGGGCCCGCCGCGTCGGTGTGGCCCTCGAGGATCAGGAGCTGGCTCGGATTGGCCTTGAGCCAGGCGACCGCAGCGTCGAGCGTCTTGAGGTCGCCGCGCTGCACCGAGACCTGGCCGGAGGCGAAGTGGACATCCTTTAGCTCGTCGCGGGCCGCGAACTCCGCGGCACGTTCGGGCGCGGGGGCGGCTCCGGCCGCGTCCGGCGCCGGGGTGCCCGGCACGGGGGCCGCATCCGGCCAGGTCGGCGCCGGGGGCGGGGTGGTCGGGATCGAGACGGCGGCCGAAGTGCGGACGGGCTCGCTGCGCGTGGCGCACCCGACGGCGAGCAGGGTCACGGCCACCGCGCCGAGGACGAATGTGATGCGGCCGAGCATCGGCATCAGGCGAGTTCCTGCCGCTCGGTGAGCCGGTCGTGCAGCATGCCGAGACCGAATTCCAGCTCGGTCGCCAGCGACTGGAGCTGATCGAGCCGATTGCCGTCCGGGCGCAGGTGGCCGTCTTCCAGGAGCCGCCCGTGTCCCAGCACCGCTAGACTCAGCAGACTCGCTTTCGCGAACAAGCGCTCGACGTACTCGGCCAGCACATCCTCGGTCGGGGCCATGGACTGCTCCTTTTCTGATCGCCTCGGCTCTGGTATCGGCCGTGCGCGGTTGGCCCCTTGTCGGCATAGCACATGCCACGGAGAACGTTCCGGAACAGGGTGAAATTGCTGAATATTCTCGCCGGCTCTGCGGTCCGGTTCGTCAGCGCGACGACAGGTCCGTCAGAGCCGCGTCAGAGACTGGACATGGCGCAACGCTACTGTGCAACGATGTTTCTAGCCAGGAGGACAGGGCATGAGGGGCGAGGCGGGCATCGTATGGGCCGAGCGAGCCGTGGATCTCGCGGCGCTCGCGACGGGTGCGGCGCTGTGGGTCGCCGCGGCCTCGGCCCGCGTGGCGACCACGAGGCCGCACCGCAACGTGGTGTTCTGGTCTCGCGCTCAGCGCGAGCGCAGGTAGGCGCGCAGCGCCCGGCGAATCGAGGCGAAGCCGATCTGCCGCCAGGGGATCGCGTCCGCCGGAAACCAGCGGGCCTCGCTCACGTCGCTGCGCGCGCGGATCCGCCCGGCGACGCGCACCGCGAAGACCAGTCCCAGCACCGGCACGCCGCCGGCGCCGTAGCGGTCGATCTCGAATCCGACGAATCGCGCGCTCCGCAGCCGCGCGCCCAGCTCCTCGCGCAGCTCGCGGCGCAGGCCACGCTCCGGTCGCTCGTCGGCCTCGAGAAAGCCCCCGGCGAGATCCCAGGTGCCGCGGAAGGGCTCCGCGGCACGCCGGCACAGCAAGATGCCCCGGGGGCCGGTCACGATCGCCACCGTCGCGGGGACCGGATTGTTGTAGAAGGTCCACCCGCACCGCGGGCACCGCCACCGCCGGAACCGGTGCTCGCGGGCGGCGCGCAGCCGCGCGCCACAGACCAGGCAGTGCCGCGGGGTCGATGCCACGCGCTACTGCGCGCCGAGCAGCGCGGCCGCCTTCTTGTAGTCGCGGGGCGCGACCCAGAGGATGGCGCCGTAGCGCCCGCCGCCCGCGCAGATCGCGTCGATGGCGGTGACGTTGATCCGGGCCGCGGCCAGCTTGGTGTGCATCTCGGCCACCACCCCGACCCGGTCGTCACCCGAGAGCAGGAACGCGCGCTTCGGTCCGGTGACCTTCCACTTCGAGCGCTTGGCGAAGGCGCGAAAACCAGTCGGATCGGCGGGCACGAAGTCGAGCTGCGAGCCGCGCCCCTCCGGGAAGCCGGTGAACGCGAGCAGATTGATGCCCGCCTCGCTCAGCGCGCTCAGATAGCGCGCGCCCTCCCCGGCCTTGTTCGGCACCTGGACGTAGAAGTACTCGGCGCGCTGGACGGTGTCAGCCATGGCGGACCTCCTCGGACTCGAGCTCGGTGCCGAGCGCCTCGTTGAACCGGTTCGTGAAGTTGGCGGCGGCGACGGTGAGGGTGAGCTGCACCAGCGCTTCCGGGGCGAGGCGCTCCCGGAGCGCCTCCACCCGCGCCGGATCGACCTGCACGCGGATGGTCATCTCCTCCGCGTACTCGATCGCGAGCCGCTCGACCTCCGAGAAGAGCGGGCTCGTCCGATACTCGGCGAGCGCCTCGAGCTGCTCCCGGGAGGCGCCGGCGCGGCGCGCGGCGGCCGAGTTGTGGGTGACGCAGTAGCGGCAGCGGTTGAGCTGCGAAGCGCGCACGTAGGCGAGGTAGCGGAGCCGCAGATCGAGGGGGCCCTCGCGGAGGCGGGGATACCAGCCCAGGAACGCGGGCAGCGAGCGCGCGTGATGAGCCATGATCCGGTAGATGTTCAGTACGCGGCCGGACGCCTGCCGAAGACCGTCGTACACCGCCTGGATCTGCGGGCCGACCTGCGTCCGATCGAGATACGGCACTCTCGCCGCCATCGCAGGCTGCCTCCTGGACGCCGAGGAACGCGGCGGGCCTATCCCGCGCGCGGGTCGGCGCGTGGCCGCATCATACGCGGGCGCGCCCGAGCGTCAAGCGGACCGGCGGTCACAGGATCGCGAGGTGGATGACCTGGCCCTCGAAGATCAGCGCCGCGCCGCGGCTTCGATCGACGGCGAGCTCGAAGAGCTGCCCGACCCCGGCGTTGCCCCGCAAGCTTCCCTCGGCGCGTGCCGCGCTCCGCAGCAGGGTCTCCACGCGCACCCGGGCCGCCTTCTCGTCCCAGGCGGTGGCCGCGGCGCCATAGCCGTCGAGCGCGTAGGCGCGCAGCAGCTTGGGCCACTCGCGGGCGAAGAGGGAAGGGGAGTGGAAGCAGTCCACGCCCGCGAGATCGGGCCCCACGAAGACGGCGGCGCCGACCGCTGCCGGCACGCCCGCCGGATCGAGGCGGTGGGTGGCGCTGTCCAGGTGGGCCTTGACCTCAGGCTTGTCGTAGATCGCCTGATAGCTGCCGGTGGGCGATGAGGCGCGCAGCTCGCGCTGGGCGGAGGCGACTTCGGACCAGACGCTCGACTGCCCGGTCTTCTCGAGCAGGTGCGAGCGCACGGTCGGCTGCACCACGCTGCTCCGGCTCTCGAAGTCCTTGCGGCCTTCGTTCCAGCGGCCCTGCTCGACGCAGTAGACTGCGATGTTCCGCGGACCACTCCGCGGCGGGAGCAGCAGATCCTCCCGCAGGACGCGGTTCTGCTTGCCTCCGATCAGGATCTCGCCGGCCAGCAGCAGCACGTAGGCCTTGCCACGGTTCTCGGCGACCACCTCGGGCACGCTGGCCTGCGCGCGCTCGGTCAGGGTGAGTCCGGAGGCAGCCCGGCCCTCGTCGAGGGTCAGGATGTCGAGCGGCGCTCGGCCCGGGGAGTTGCCGGCCTGCAGCCAGACCGCCGAGAGGCTGCCCTGAGTCACCGCGGGCCCGGGCACGAGCCCGGCGAGGAGGCGCTGGAGCTCGGGGCTCCTCTGGCCGCCGCCAGGCGGCGGATTGACCCTCCCGGCATCAGGCAGGATGCGGATCTGCTCGGCAAAGCCCAGCCGGGGCAGGGTCAGGGTAACGCCGGCGCCACCGAGGAACTTGAGAATGGAGCGTCGTAGTGGATTCATGGCGGTCCTCCTTGCCCGCTTAGACCGGGGCCTCCGGCGAAAGTTCCAGCGATCGCTTATACTGACCACGGACGACCGACAACCAAATGGGGCGCCGCCCCCGAGGGGTACCGTAATGAAGCGAGCGATGGCTGTGGCCGTTCTGATAGTTCTGGCATTGTCTCCGCTACTCCTCGTGACCGACGCGTGGGCGCGCGCGGGTGGGGGAAGCTCGGGGGGCAGCCGCGGCTCCCGTAGCTATTCCTCGCCATCCAAGTCCCCGTCGAGCCCCGTCTCGCCGAGCCAGCCCTCCTCGCCGCCGGCCTATCAGTCGCCCACGCCGCAGCGGCCGGGCTGGGGCGGCATGATGGGCGGGATGCTCGGCGGTCTGCTCGTGGGTGGTCTGCTCGGCGGTCTGTTCTTCGGCGGCGGGCTGGGGAGCGGCATCGGTCTCTTCGAGATCCTAATTATCGCGGGGCTGGCCTGGTTCGCGGTGTCGTACATGCGGCGGCGACAGGCCGCCGCGACCGCCGGCTATGCGATGGCCGGCGGCGGCACCTACGCCGGCGGCGGCTACGGAGCTCCCCCGGCCGGGCGCTACGACGCGCAGCCCTCCGGCGGCGGCACCGCGGTCGTGGAGGCCCCGGCGGGGCCGTCCGATCTGGAGCGCGGGCTGGGCTACATCCGCCAGATGGACGCCGGCTTCGATCCGCGCGGCTTCGCGGAAGCTGCTTCGGACATCTTCTTCAAGGTGCAGGGAGCGTGGACGGCGCGCGACATGGCGGTCGTCACGTCGGTCCTCACGCCGGAGATGCAGGGTCTGCTGCAGCGGGACTGTGACCGGCTGCGGGCGGAGGGCAAGATCAACCGCCTCGAGAACATCGCGGTGCGCTCCGCCGAGGTCACCGAGGCCTGGCAGGAGAGCGGGCAGGACTACGTCACCGTGCACTTCCTGGCGAGCCTGCTCGACTACACCACCGACGAGAGCGGCGCCCGGGTGCTCGAGGGCAGCCGCACCGAGCCGGTGAAGTTCGAGGAGTACTGGACGTTCGTGCGCCCGGTCGGCCCGGGTGCGTTCCGGCTCAGCGCGATCCAGCAGCCCTAGCCGGCACTAGAACGAGGCCGACATGCCGCCGTCGAAGTTGATGGCGGTCCCCGTGATGTAGGCCGCGCGGGCGGAGCAGAGGAAGGCGGCGAGATCCGCGAACTCCTCGGCTTCGCCCACGCGGCCCACCGGTACCCGCTTCGCCACGTCCCGGTAGTAGCCTTCCAGATCTCCCTTGGCGCGGCGCTCCCACTGCGCGCTCTTCACGAGTCCGAGGCAGATCGTGTTCACGAGGATCCGGTCCGGCGCGTACTCGTTGGCGAGCGACTTGGTCAGGTTGATGCCGGCCGCGCGCGTGACGCTGGTGGGCAGCGCGCGGGCCGCGGGGACCTTACCGCCCACCGTGGTCACGTTGACGATGCGGCCGCCCCCGCGCTGCTTCATGTGGGGGATGACGAGCCGACAGAAGCGGATCGCGGCCATGAGCTTGACCTGGATGTCGGCTTCCCAGGTCGCGTCGTCCACCTGCTCGAAGGGGCCCGCGGACGACGTGCCCGCGTTGTTGATCAGGATGTCCACGCCGCCGTAGGCTCCGACCGTCGCGTTCACCACCGCCTCCACGTCGGGGAGGCGGGTGACGTCGGCGGGCTTGGCCAGGACCTGGACGCCGGTCTGCTGGCGGATCGTCTCCGCGGCGCGCTCGAGCACGTCCTTGCGGCGCGCGCAGATCACGACGCGGGCGCCCTCCGCGGCGAGCCGCATGGCGGTGGCCCGGCCGAGGCCCTCGCTGCCTCCGGTGACGATGGCGACCTTGCCGGTGAGACCGAGATCGAGCATGGCGGTGTCCTCCCGGTCGC
>Ga0335085_10007231_pt1 | contig 17306 bp, 19 predicted proteins | sample Lox_Sample_45_FD_206712 | JGI IMG/M metagenome (GOLD analysis project Ga0335085, IMG submission 206712) | Soil microbial communities from Loxahatchee National Wildlife Refuge, Florida, United States - Lox_Sample_4.5 | ecosystem: Environmental > Terrestrial > Soil > Wetlands | place: USA...
TGCGAAAGCTCCTTCCAACGAAAAACCGCCCGGCGAATGGAACCTCTTCGAAGTGGAATGCTCCGGCGACACCATCAAATTATGGACCAACGGCAAGTTGATGAATGACATCTCTGGCTGCAGCGCCTCCTCAGGCGCGATTGGCATTCAGAGCGAAGGCGGCGAGATTGAAGTGCGCAAAATATTCATCGAACCGCTGAAGCAATAGGAGCGCGGCATTTATGCCGCTTTGCGGTTCTTTAAACTTTTGCGGCCATCATATTGAAGCGAGCTCAAGGGCCCCGCGCTCCGGTTCGTGTGCTAAAACCGTCTTGCTGCTCCCGTTTTCTCTGTTCCTGCCTGTTAAATTTTGTTATTAAAAATTCCGAGGCATTTGCGCTGGTTTGGGCTAATGCTGGGTGAATAGGAAACTGACACCCATGACGACCATGAAATCCAAACTTCACCTTTCGGCGGGAGTGCTGCTCATCCTGTTTTTATCGCCGTCCCCTTCGTTTGCCCAGCGTTTCCTCGGAGTGAATTCGCCTCCACCTTCCCCTGGCGCGCCCGCATTTGATCCTACAACCGGCCAACCCATTGCTCAGGCCGCCCCTCCCACTTGGAAAGACGACGACTGGAAAGATCCCGACATCACTTTGGCGAAGGTCTCCTACTCGGACCTCCCACTGTCGGAAATTGCACGCGACCTCCGTGCGGACTTTAAAGACCAGTTCGACATCCTTTTGCCTGCGCCCACCACCGGCAACAAGGCCTTCAATGACATCACCGGTTTGCCGCAGCCGGATACCGACTGGGGAGCAATGCCCGTCCGGCTGGAATTGAGAAATGTCACCGCCAGCGAAATTTTCAACGCGATGAACCTGGTTTTTGAAAATGACCAAACGCCGCTGCGCTGGGAACTCAGGGTCAATGGCAGCCGCCAAATTGCCGTGCTGCACGTGTTGGTTCACGTTCCCGATTTTGTTGCAACCCGGCAAATGGCGCCGCCCCCACGGGAAGTGCGAAAGGTTTATTTTGTCGGCGACCTCATCGGCGATGAAAAAAACGGCGGCATGTCCATGCAGGATATTATCAAAACCGTCACTGACGTTTGGAAAATGTCCGGCGACTCCGGCGGCAAAATCCAATTCCACGAGGACGCCCAATTACTCGTGGTAAGTGGCTCCCCGGATCAAATCGACTTCGTATTCCAAACACTCATCGCGCTGCGGCAGAAAGCCGACCTGGCGCGCGAAAAACATGCGCCCGCGAAAAAGGGAACCAGCAGCGGCACTGGCACCACTGGCGGCGGTGGAGGAGGAGGGTCGCAAACTAATTGAGGTTATGTCCTGATGACCGGTTCAACCACCTCCATACCATTGCTCATCCGGGAGCAAATACCGCGTTCAATCGTGGAAACGCCCACTGGACAGACCGCTGCGTCCGCGCCCGATGAAGAAGCGCGCCGTCTCGCTGCCGGCGTCGCGCGTGGGGATGAATCGGCCTTCTGCGCGCTTTACGAGCGTTATCATGCTCGGCTCTTTCGTTTTGCGCTGGTGCTCAGCCGCGGCGATGAATCGCTCGCCCAGGACACCGTTCAATCCGTCTTTATTACCGCCGCCGAAAAACTCCGCCGCGCGGACAGCGAAGCGCATTTGTGGAACTGGCTGGCGCGCGTGGCCCGCCAGCAACTCGCCAGGAGGTGGCGGTCGCACCAGCGCGATTCGGCTTTCGTCAGCGCCGGCGCGTTGCCTGAGGAATTTCCCGCCGCTGAACCCGATTCCGTCCTGGAAGAAATCCTCGATGCCGCGCTGCAGTCCATGGAACCGGACGAACGCGCGCTCATTGAAAATTTTTATTTCGACCGCCGGAGCCAGAAGGAAATCGCTGAACAACTCAACACCACGCCAAAAGCGATTTCCAGCCGGCTCGAACGCGCCCGCGAGAAATTGCGTTCTTTGATCAAACGAAAATTGTCCCATGAAACCTGAGAAGCAGCATTTAATCGGTGATTTGTTGGAGGCGGATTCGCGCCGCGAAGAAACCTTGCTCGCCGGCGCGCGCATTTTACGGCGCCGACGTCACTGGCGCGCGGCGCGGCAGGTCGGCGCCGTTGCAGCCGTTGCCCTTGCAACCACCATGCTCTGGATGAAAGACGAAATGCCCGGACCAGCCCCCGCGCAAGTCGCCAAAATGGTTCCGAAGTCTGCGCCCAAAACTCAAGTCGAAGCGCTGACCGACGATCAATTGCTCTCCTTGTTCCCTAAAACGCCCGTCGGCCTCGTGCCATTGGCGAATGGCAAAAAGCGCCTCATCTTCCTGCGCGCCGGCGACGAACGTCGCTTGATTACGAAGCTCTAAATCGCGAATCGCGTGCGTTTTTCACTCGCTGGATTGAGTCATCGGCTGACGAACATCCGTGACGGATCCAAAGTTTTTCCCTCTCCCCGGGGGAGAGAGGGACAGGGTGAGGGCGAGCGTAAATTCGATTAAATCATCCCGCTTCAAAATCTCTCACGCCGCCGGCTTGCGCAGGTAAACAATCGTCGCGCCCCACCCGCCGAACTGCGGGTGATCGAGCGCAAACGAAACCACCTCCGGGTGTTTCTGGAGCAGCGCATGCACCGTACGGCGCAAATTCCCGATGCCCTTTCCGTGAATGATGCGCACCTGGAAAATCCCGCGTTTCTGGCATTCCGCCAGATAATCCAGCACCAAATCCTTCACCTCGCCCGGCTTGAACGTGTGCAAGTCCAGCACGCCATCGATGGGCAATTGGATTGGTTCGTCATCCATCGGGGTCGGATTTTACCACAAATGTCAGAGAGACGAACCGAAAACATTCATTTTCCGCTGGCGCGTCCAGCGCAAATCGTAAATCGTAAATCCAAAGCCGATTGAAAAATTTCGCCGCAAAAATTTGCTGGTTCCTGCTCGCGCTCGCCGGCGCCTGGGCCTACGTCACCCTCACATTCCACCGCGATGAACCCATCAGTTCCGCGTACATCGTCATCGCCGCCATTTGCACGTACGCCATCGGCTACCGGTTTTATTCCAAATGGATCGCCGCGCGCGTGCTCATGCTCAACGACCGCCGCGCCACGCCCTGCGAAGTGCACGACGACGGCAAGGACTTCTGCAAAACGAATAAATGGATCGTCTTCGGCCATCATTTCGCCGCCATTTCCGGCCCCGGCCCGCTCGTCGGCCCGGTGCTCGCGGCGCAATTCGGTTACTTGCCCGGCACGCTTTGGATTCTCATCGGCGTCGTGCTCGGCGGCGCGGTGCAGGATTTTGTGATTCTCTTTGCCTCGATTCGCCGCAGCGGAAAATCCCTCGGCCAGATGGTGAAGGAGGAGTTGAATAACCCCGCCGGCTACATCGCCATCGTCGCGATCCTTGCCATCATGATCATTCTCCTGGCGGTTCTGGCGCTGGTCATCGTGAACGCGCTTGCAGAAAGTCCGTGGGGCATTTTCACTGTCGGCGCCACGATTCCCATCGCCATGTTCATGGGCGGCTACATGCGCTTCTGGCGCGTGGGAAAAATTCTCGAAGCCTCCGTCATCGGCATCGTTCTGCTGCTGCTCGCCGTCTGGGGCGGGCAATTCGTTCACAGCCACGCCGAATGGGCGCAACGCTTCACCTTCCGCGCCGAACCCATCGCCTGGACCATCATCCTCTACGGCCTCGCCGCCAGCGTGCTGCCCATCTGGCTGTTGCTCGCTCCGCGCGATTACCTGAGCACCTTCATGAAGCTGGGCACCATCACGCTGCTGGCGCTCGGCATCCTGCTGCTGTTGCCGCAACTGCAAATGCACGCGATCACCTCCTTCGCCACTTCCGGCGAAGGCCCCGTGTTCGCGGGCAAACTGTTTCCCTTCTGCTTCATCACCATCGCCTGCGGCGCGGTCTCCGGTTTCCACTCCCTTATCTCCAGCGGAACGACCCCGAAAATCATCGGCCGCGAACAGCACGCCCGCGCCATCGGCTACGGCGCCATGTGCCTGGAATCATTCGTCGCCATCATGGCGCTCGTCGCTGCGTGCATGCTCGAACCCGGCGTCTATCTCAGCATGAACATCAAGGGCGACGCCGCCGCCACCGCCGCCAAAGTCACGTCGCTCGGATTTCCGGTGACCGTCGGCCACATGACCGCGCTCGCGAATCAAATCGGCGAGAAAACCCTGTTCGGTCGCGTCGGCGGCGCACCGACGCTCGCGGTGGGCATGGCAAATATTTTTTCCAGGGTCTGCAATGGCGCGGGTCTCGGGCTGTGGTATCACTTCGCCATCATGTTCGAGGCGCTGTTCATTCTGACCACACTCGATGCCGGGACGCGCGTCGGGCGTTATCTGCTCCAGGATTTTCTCGGCCACGTCTGGAAGCCGCTCGGCGACACAAAAAAATTCGCCCCGAACTTTTTCGCCAGCGCCCTGATGGTGGCCGCGTGGGGATATTTTTTGATTCAAGGCGTGCGCGATCCGCTCGGCGGCATCAATTCGCTCTGGCCGCTTTTCGGCATCGCCAACCAGATGCTCGCCGCCATCGCCCTCTGCCTCGCGGTGACGATTATTTTGAAGATGCAACTGAAACCGGGCGAGGAGTCCAAAGTCGGCAGACCGGCGCTCGCGCTGGTTGCGCTTCTGCCGTTGCTTTGGTTGATTGCCGTGACCACGACCGCGGGAGCGCAAAAAATCTGGCATCCGAGCCCGAAGATTGGATTCCTCGCGCAAGCAGCGGTTCTCAGAAATAAAATTCCGGATTTGGAATCCGCGATCGCGAATGCCAAATCACTCGGAGACACCGCTGCGATTGGAGCCGCGGAAAAAGCGCTTCAAACCAACCGGATCCTCATTTTCAACAACCAACTGGACGCCGTCGTCGCCGGAACATTCCTGTTTCTGGTGAGCGCCATTTTTCTCATGAGCGTTCGGGAATGGATCCTTTTGCTCGCGCGCAAAAAAGCGGCCGATCTCCGCGAAACGCCGCCCACCTGGCTCCCGGATTACGCGCTTGCCCAGGCGAAGCCCTTGAGCGCCGTGGCCCTCCTCGCGCTCGCGTTTGCGCTCGTCAAAGAACTTTCCGGCGAAGCCGAGCTTCACCGTGCGCACGAACATGCTTGTGCCCACGCACAAAAGCCGAATGAAGCGCAAATTTACGTGCAAACCACCGAGCAACGGTTTAACGGTGTGAAGCGCTGTTGTTAACGTAGTGGCACGGGCGTCTCGCCCGTGCGTCCGTGTTCGCAATCGGTTTCCGTTGCGCACCGCGCAGCGTGGTAGCTCAGGCTGAATAGCCTGCTGTTTCGCCGACTGGCAGTCGGCGGGGAGAAACGCACGGGCGAGACACCCGTGCCACTAAGAACTGAACATGAAACTAGGCCTGTTCGGCGGCTCATTTGATCCCGTGCACCTCGGCCACCTGCTCGTCGCGCAGGCGGCGCGCGAGGAATTGGGCCTCGATCGGCTTTTCTTCATCCCCGCCGCGCAATCCCCCTTCAAGCCCGACAGCAAACCGACCTCCGCTGCCGACCGCTTGAGGCTTTTGCGCCTCGCATTGGCCGGAAAAACCTGGTGCGAAATCGATGGGCAGGAAATCCTTCGCGGCGGTGTTTCCTACACCATCGATACAGTGCGCGATTACGCGCAACGATTTCCCACGGCGCGGCTTTTTTATCTCATCGGCGGCGATCACGTGGGGAAATTGCCCGCGTGGCGCGAAGCGGAGCAGTTGGCAAAGCTGGCTGAATTCGTCGTCGTGCCGCGCCCGGGCGAGACGGAAACGCCGGTTCCGAAGCCATTTCGCGGCCGCGCGTTGAAAGGCTTTCCGCTCGGCGTCTCCTCCTCGCAAATCCGCGCCCGCGTCCAATCGGGCCAGCCCATCGATCATCTCGTGCCCGCCGCCGTTGCCGAGGCAATTCGCGACTCGACACTTTACGGTTGAGTCGCTTTCAAAACCGCCTGCACCACGCGCTCAATCAAAATCCCCTTCATGCAACGGAAATCAATCGGACATTCGCGCAAAAAACACGGCGAGCACGGCGCATCGGATTTAATCAATTGATGCCGCACCTGGCCGGCCAGGATCGGCCCGGTCAATTCCGGCGAGGTGCTGCCGAACGGCACCACGACTGGCGTGCCCAGCGCCGCGGCGATGTGCATCGGCCCGGTGTCGTTCGTGAGCAGGACGCGGGACAATTTGATCACCGCCAGCAGCTCCCGCAACGACGTTTGCCCGGCCAGATTCACGATCAAGGATTGCCGCGCGCCAATGGCCTTTTCGATTTCGATGGCGAGCGGAATGTCGCCTTTGCCGCCCAGGATCAGCCAGATGCAATTGGTGCGTTTTTGAATTTCCTTCGCCGCGGCAACAAACCGATCCGCCGGCCAGCGCTTGGCGGGACCGTATTCCGCGCCAGGGTTCAAAGCGAAAATGGGCCGGACGCTCGTCAACTGGCTGCTCAAATTGAATTTTTGCGCCGCAGCTTTCAATTCAACCGGCGTGACAGCGAGTTGCGGCGGCACCGGTTCCGGATTGGCGCCAAGCGCGGCGACGAGATGCAGGTAATCGTAAATCTGGTGCGCAGAACTGTTCGGCGCAAAACGTGGAACACCATTGGCGCCGCCCGGCGAAATGAGTTTTTTAATCTCCTCCACCGAGCGCTTGCGCATGTGCGTGGCGCCGGGCCGCGATGGCACGGCCGTGGTGAGAAAAAGATTTCGCCAGGGTCGCGAGTAGCCGACGCGTTGCGGCACACGCGCGAGCCACGGTTCAAGAGCGGAGCGCGGCGAGTTGGGCAGCACGAGCGCGAGATCGAATCCACCGCGTTGCAACGGCTTCACCGCATTGGCCGCGCGCCTGGCGGCGTCCGCTGCGGTATTCTTGCCCGCCGTATCCGGCCACATCATCACCTGCACTTTTTTCGCGATGTGCACCAAGCCTTCGTCCGGCTTGAACGTAAGGACTTCATCAACCGCCGGATGATTCAGCCACAGGCCGCGCAATTTTTCCGGCGTCAACATCGCGATGAGCGAGCCGGGAAAATGCTCGCGCAGCCGAAGCAACGCAGGGGTGGTCATTACCGCATCGCCGAGCCAATTCACCCCGCGCACCAGGATGCGCCGAGGCGGAAGCCCGGGGGCTGGCGACCGGGTTTGGACGGCGGTGTTCTCCATGCTCGATCTCAATCTTCGTCTTCTTCGGCTTGTGCCCGCCGCGCGCGTCGTGCGGCGAGCCGCGCCATTTTCCAACCAGGCGGTTTGGCCGGTTTCCAGCGGTTGTGAACCCAAAACCAATTGGCCGGGTCGCGCCGGACCGCTTCTTCAAACGCCTGGTTTACTTCCCGCATTATAGCCTCAGTTTCGCGCGGAGCACCATTTTCGTGCGTGAGAATTTCCGGGCCCCCCTCGATCCGCCAGCGCGCCAGACCCACGCGATAACAAATCCCTGTGTGCAACGCGCAACCATAGCGCAAAGCAAAAACCGCCGGCGCGGGCGATGTCGAACAATCCTGGCCGAGAAATGGAAAGCGTAAACCGCTATTTCCACCGTGCTGATCCGCAAGCAGGCCCAGCATCAAACCAGGCCGGCTCATCGCCGCTTTCAACGCCGCTCCGTCCGTGCGCCGCTCAAAAAAAAGACAGCCGGAACGCTCGCGCATATCCTGCATCAGGCGATTGAGCGAGGGTTGGCGCAACCCGCGATAGGTCGTGGCGCATTGAAACGCCGGACAGAACTGGCCGAACCGCGCGTAGAGTTCGAAATTTCCGAAGTGACCGATTGCCACGATGATGCTCGGCGGCGCTTGTCCAGCCGGCGGCGAGAGAATCTTTTTATCGCCGGCGAATTCGACGAACGGTTTTAGTTCCTCATGTGTCATCGACGCTGTTTTCGCCGCGCAGGCAAAATTTTCGCCGATGCGCCGGAAATTTTCCCTGGCCAGCGCGCGAATTTCGGCTGTTGATTTTTCCCTGCCGAAACACATCGTCAAGTTGTTGAGTGCCACCTTCCGATGCCGCGCATCCAGCATGTAAGCCAGCTGACCTCCCATTTGCCCGAGGCGCGCGACCACCCGCAGCGGCAGTGCCTGCAGCAAGCTGATGACCGTGCGCGCGACAAAATACAGGAGCTTGTCCATGCGCTGTCAGCGGAAACAGATTTTTCGCACGCAATCCTGAAAATCATCCGCGCCGCTGACGATTTTAATTTCCACGCGCATGAACCAAATCGGCAGATCGCGCCGGTCGAGCTTGGGAAAACGCACCGCGTCCTTTTGCGTCGTGACGATCATCTCCGCCTGCCGTTTTTTGCTGCGGTTGATGGCGTTCAGAACTTCCTGCTGCGTGAAACGATGGTGGTCGGCGAAACGTTTTGAGTAAACCAGCTCGCTGCCGAGCTTGACGAGGTTTTGCTCGAAGCTTTCTGGTTGGGCGATTCCGGCGAAGGAGGCGACTTTGCGCCCCTTGATGAGGTCGAGCTCCGCTCGCTGGCTGGTGAAAACGTCTTCCAGATAGAGCGGATGATGCACGCATTCGATAATGCCCGCTTCCGGGTTCAACGTCTCGATGCGTTTGCGAAGCTCGGCTGTTTTGCCGTCGCTCTTGGTGATGAAAATGGTGTGAGCGCGGGAAATATGCGAAGGGGGTTCGCGGAGCGTGCCACGCGGAAACATGCGCTCGTTGCCGAAAGGTTGCTGGCAATCCACCAACACGACGTCGTGCCGGCGACCGCGGAGTTTCCAATATTGAAAACCGTCGTCGAGGAGCAGTGTGTCGCAGCCAAATTTTTCGATGGCATAACGTCCCGCTTTCACGCGGTCTTTGTCCACGAGCACGACGACGTCTTTGAGGTTCGAGGCGAGCATGTAGGGTTCATCGCCGGCGGTTTCGGAATCGAGCAGAAGGGATTTGCCGTCGGAAACGATGCGTGGCGGCGTGGTATCCGCGCGCAGCAGGAGCTTGTTCAGAAGACGCTCGTGCAAGGGCGCGGGCCTGGAACGGTAGCCGCGCGAGAGGATGGCGACGTTGCGGCCCTGATCGCGAAGTTCGCGGGCGAATTTTTCGACGACGGGCGTTTTGCCGGTGCCGCCGAGTGTGAGGTTTCCGATGGCGATGACCTGCACGCCGAGGGTGGAATCGCGCAGAATGCGGACGTTGTAGAGGAAGCGGCGGCCTTTGACGGCGATGATGAGGTAGGCTTTGGACAGCGCACTGAGCGCCGCGCGCGTCAGAGCGGCGCCTTTACCCGGCCGTTCGCCAAGAACGACTTCGATAAAGAATGTTTCTACCGCTTCTGTCCATGCCCGCAGTTTCTCACGCATTTAACTTATTTTGCCAAGGTGCGAAGGGCGGAGCAAGCGCAAGGCTGATGGAACAGGCTGTTCACAAAAGCCAACAAATGGAACGAAGAGGGACTTAAAATAAATTCCCCTTCCTTCTCTTCGTTCCCTTCTGTCTAATTTCCTCAAACCTCCACCACCTGGGTGTAAACCGGTACAATCACCTGAGCCTTCGGCTTCAATCCTCGCAATGTCTCGCCGAACGCCAGTGCCTGGTCTTCTTCGCCGTGGATGACGCAGATTTTTTTGATGTTGCCAGTGATGGCTTGCACATAGCGGGCCAATTCATTTTTGTCCGCGTGGCCGGAAAAGGAATCGAGCGAGGCGATCTGCGCGCGCACGGGATAGGGGTCGCCAAAGATGTTCACCGGGTTTTGATGCGCGAGGATTTGCGCGCCGAGCGTGTGCTCCGCGCAATAACCCACGAACAACACCAGGTTTTTCGGATCGCCGATGTTGTTTTTCAGATGGTGCCGGATGCGCCCCGCTTCCGCCATGCCCGAGGCGCTGATGATGATGCACGGGTCCTTCAGATCGTTGAGCTTCATCGACTGCGAGACTTCGCGGATGTAAGTCAGGTTTTCCATGCCGAAGGGATTTTCCTTCTCGCGGAGGAATTTATAGACCGACTCGTTGAAACATTCGGGGTGCAGGCGGAAGATTTCCGTGGCGTTCACGCTCAAGGGGCTATCCACAAAAATCGGCACGCGCGGCATCTGCCCGGCAAGCGTGAGTTGATGCAGTGTGTAAACAATCTGCTGCGTACGGCCAACGGCGAAGGAGGGGATGATGACCTTGCCGTCGCGCTCCAGCGCGTCGCGGACGAGCTTTCCCACGATGGTGTTCGCGTCCGCCTTTGGTTCGTGCACGCGCGCGCCGTACGTGCTCTCGATCTGGAGATAATCCACATTCTCGACGTGCTCCGGGTCGCGCAAAATATCATCCCCGCCCCGGCCCACATCGCCGCTGAACAGATAACGGAACTTCTTCCCGTTCTCGTTGAAATCGAGGACCACCTGCGCTGAGCCGAGGATGTGGCCGGCATCGCGGAACGTGACCGTCACGCCGTCGAACACGGGGAATGGCCGGTCGTAATTGATTCCCACAAATTGGCGCACGGCCTTATCAGCATCGGCGGGCCGATAGAGCGGTTCCACCGGCGGCAGGCCTTTTTCCGCGCGTTTCTTCGAGACAAACGCCGCGTCCGCCACCTGGATGTGTGCGGAATCCTCCAGCATGATGCTGGCCAGGTCGCGTGTGGCGAAGGTGCAATAAATATTCCCCTCGAAGCCCTGCAGGCACAGGTTCGGCAGGTTGCCGCAATGGTCAATGTGCGCGTGGCTGATGACGACGGCATCCACTTGTTTCGGATCAAAGGGAAAACAGCAATTCCGTTTCACTGTCTCCTCGCGTCGTCCCTGGAAGAGGCCGCATTCCAGCAGCAGGCGTTTGCCGTTGATCTCGAAGAGGTACATGGAGCCGGTGGTGGTGCGGGTGGCCCCGAAGAAGTGGATGCGCATGGCGGAAAGATGCTTAAGGGGAGGGACTAAAGTCTAGAGCATTTGAAAGATAAGTGGGAGACGGCTGTAGGAGACGGCGTGAGGAGTCTCACTCCCACCGGATTTGAAATCTGAATTCTCCAATTTGAAATCAAAACTCGAAACACGTCAGCTATGCCTGAACGTAATCCGCGCTTTGCCGAGGTCGTAAGGCGACATTTGCACATTCACTTTGTCGCCGACGCTGATGCGGATGAAATTCTTGCGCATCTTGCCGGAAATGTGAGCAAGAACCTCATGACCGTTGGGAAGGGCCACTCGAAACATGGTGCCGGGCAGGACTTGTGTCACCGAGCCGGTTAACTCTATTGGTTCTTCTTTAGCCACGTATAACCAGTTTTGAGAGCTATTTCATGCCACTACCCTCCCCGGAAATCAATGCCGAAACAGACGGCTTATCGATATCGTTCAATTGGCTGGCAACCCGGTCGCGGGGGCGTTTGTGTCTGAATTGTCCTTCGGCGCCGAGGGTGGCGGGGTGACATCTGGCGTCGTAAATTCATCCGGCAGAATGGTTATGGCAATGCGGCGGTTCTTTGCGCGGCCTTCCGGCGTGGAATTATCCGCCACGGGGCGAAATTCGCCGTAGCCCACCGCGCCGACGCGATGCGGGTCCACCCCGGCGCGTTCCGTCAAAAAATGCACGGCCGCGAGCGCCCGCGCGGTCGAAAGCTCCCAGTTGCTCGCGAACTTGCTCTGGGCGTTGGAACGAATCGGCACGTTGTCCGTGTGGCCGATGACATGGATCGTGAGCTGCGGGTGCTCCTTCAAAATGGCGGCGATCTTTTGCATGACCGCCTCGCCGTCCGGTTTCAAAACCGCTTCACCGGAATCAAACATCACGCGGTCGAGGATGTTCACCGTGAGTTTGCCTTGCAGCTTGGAAATGGTGACGTCCTTGGATTCCAATTCCGAGCGCATCTCGTTTTCGAGCGATTTGGAGGACTGCACGGCCTGTTCCTTTTGCTTCTGCAAATCGGCGATTTGATTGGTTAGGGCCGCCATGGCCGACTGGTTGGTCTGATTTTGTCCGTTCGCATTGGCGAGGTCGGACCTGGTTTCGTCCAATTGAGACTGAAGGGCATCCATTTCCTGCTGATGCTGTGTGCGCGCGGAAGTCCAAAGGCCCAGCATCACCGCCGCCAGCGCGGTCATGAGGACGGCGACGATCCAGCCGGCGCGGGAACTGCCGGAATTTTTCGTCCGCGTGACGTGATCCGTGAATGGCTGCTTGCTTTCGTTCATCACGCCACAAGATGTCGGCCTTGTCCGCCTTTCAATAAAGAAAAAAATGAAACAGATTTATGCCGACTGGACGTGCGATGTGGATTGTGCCAGGTTTTCATCACGGAAAAAGCGCTACGATATTCGTGCGGCGGTGTTTAACTGGCTTATGCTCTCGCGCACATTCAAATCAGCAAGGATTGCAATTTTCATGATAACGCTGACTGGCGGCGTTGCTTTGTTCGCTGGCCCGGACGACGGTCTTCTGGCCTTGTACCCATTAAACGGCAATGGTGCCGACATGAGCAGCGGCGGCCATGATGGTTTCGTCAGCAGTGCGGTCCCAACGGCGAACCGATTCGGCCAGGACGAAAAAGCGTTACTTTTTGACGGAACGAACTCATTCGTCGCCGTTGGGGATTCCTCGGATTTGCGACTGGCCAATACGGATTTCACGATTGCCGCCTGGATCTTCGAAACCGATCGGAATCCTAACTACCAAGATTGCATCATTTCCAAGCGCGGTTCGGGGCCTGGCGTGGGCAAGCCCGATGATGGTCGCGGTTGGTTTTTCAGCGTGCGGGGACTGCGCGAAGGTGTCGGCAACCCCGGGCACCTCGTCTATCAGGTCAGCGGGGGACAGGATCCCCGAGCCTTATCGACTCAAACTCTTTCCCTCAATCAATGGCACCACGTCGGCGTCGTCTACCATCACGCTTCGGGCACTGCGGAATTGTTCATTGATGGTCAATGGGACTCCACCACCGAAGGAATTCCGGCGCCGAATCCCTCCACCATTGCCGAAATGCACATCGGCAATGACTCCCAACTTGCGTACAACAATGCTTACGTCTTCCACGGAAAAATCAGCAACCTCCGTATTTACGGCCGCGCGCTGGCCCAAACAGAGATGACTGCGCTCTATGGTGCCGGTCTCTTTATTAATAGCACCCATTTCACCGGCAAGACATTCGACAGGGTTTACGGCGGTCTCATCCCCGGTCAGAGGGTGCTCGTCGAAAGCTCTTCCGATTTGGCCCACTGGACGCCGGTTGAGACCAACCAGGTCAACAGCGCGTTTTTTTCGCTGACCCACAGCGTCGATCCAACCGTCCAGATGCAATTCTTCCGAGTTTCCGTGCCGTAGGCTGATGCCGCCGTCAAACCTGCCCGGATCAAGCCATTTGTCCCGGCACGCTGACCATCCAGCCGACGCCAAACTTATCGGTCAGCATCCCAAAACGCGGCGACCAGAAGGTTTTCGTCAGCGGCATTTTCACTTTGCCGCCTTCCGCAAGCGCGTTGAAGGCCTTGTCGGCTTCAGCTTCCGTGGGCACGGACAGCGCGAGAGAAAAGCCCTGAAATCGGGACGATTCTCCACTGCAATCATCGCTGGCCATTACGAGGGTGTCGCCGATGTGGAAGCTGGTGTGCATGATTTTGTTCTCGGCGCCGGGCGGCACCATGCCCGGCGGTGGCTTCTCGGGGCTTTCCTTGTAGCGCATCGAGAAATCCACCTTTGCGCCGAGGGCCTTTTTGTAAAATTCAACCGCCTGCTCGCAGTTGCCGTTGAAGAAGAGATACGATTGTACACTGGTTTTTGTTGTGCTCATAAGCTGATTTGTTTTGTGTTTCAATAATACAACGAACGAACTGCCTCATTTTGGACAACGATTTTGATTAAAATAATCTTTGTCGCCCTTTCCTCCATGACAATAATTTCATCCAGATTTCATGGTTATTCGGCGCCAGAATGATAGGTTGACATCCGAACGGGAAATGGAGCGCCGCCAATATGAATGCAAATAAACAAATTTCCAAAACAAAGGTTTCCGTCGCCATCTTGGTTCTTTGTTGTGCCGGAGCCTGGTTGTGGCAAAGCCATCGATCCTCGCCGCAAGCCGTGACGCCAAAACTGCCGCCCGCCCCAGTCGTTCAAGTGGCCACCGCGCCTCCCGCTCCCGAAGTCGCGCCCGCGCAGGAAAATACTGAACCGGCGAAACCAGTCGTCGAAATTCCCGCTGTTAAGCCCAAAGCCAAAATCCAAAAAGCTGCTCAGAATCAGTCGTCGCAAAAACCGCCGAAAGAGCCTTTGCACGACCCCCAAGCGCGCGATGCCCTGGCACTGGTCGGACTCGACCCGCAGGCGGAGCAATACTGGCTGCGGGCCATTTTCGACTCGAGCCTGCCGGACAAAGAGCGCGAAGACCTGATGGAAGATTTGAATGAAGTTGGTTTTGCCGATCCGAAAAATCTCACGCCCAACGATCTGCCGTTGATTGTCAGCCGCCTACAACTCATCGAGCAACTCGAGCCCAACGTGGATCCTTTCATGAAGGAACACCTTGATGAGGCCTATAAAGACCTTAGGAACATGTACGGCCAGGTCACCGGACAATAACTCCGCGGCCGCCGACAGGAGTCGGCCGGTCGCGTCGCTTCGCGCGCGCCGCAGACTATTGCGGCACCGGCACGCCGTTATACGTCCAGTTGATGTCTGAATTCCCCGGATCCGCAGCCTTGGTCCCCGTGTTCAGGCAGACGTAGGAATATTTGAAATAGCCTACGTGCCCGTCCGCGAAATTCAGGTTCGCCCCCGCGACGTGCCGCGATGAAAGCTGCGCCACCCAGCAATGCGAACACCCGATTTCGTTCTGAGGATTCGCGCCGTAAAACGGAGTCTCATTGGCGTGCGCCCGCACATCGGACAGAAACACAAATGCTGAAGGATTTCTGACCGCCGCCGTGTTGAAATTGGTGCCGTAGGCCACGCCGGGCAAGCCCGTGTTGCCCTTGTAATTCATCCCATAATTGAAAATAACGCGCGTCGTTGGATCAAAGGCGGGCGGCTGGCTCGCGGCTGTGGGGCAGTTGTGGATGGTTTTGGCCGCAATGAACCCAGACGGGTCGCTGGCAATGTCCCACAATGGCTTGCCGCCGGCATACGACGGGAGCGCGTTATACCAGACGCTGTCGCCCTGTCCCGCGGCGTGAAAGGTCAGCAGATCGCTCCAGCGCGGGGAATCTTCATCGTAATCTCCTAGCGCGCCCGTCGTGCCGTTGGCGATTTTCGCCAGCGGAAAATTTCCGCGATTATCGTCCAGATACATTGTGAGGGCCAGGCCCCATTGCCGCGCATTGCTTATGCAAGCCGCCTTGAAAGCCTTTTCCTTCGCTCGCGCCAAAGCCGGCATCAACATCGCTGCGAGAATCGCGATGATCGCGATCACCACCAAAAGTTCAATCAACGTAAAACCCCTGCTCAAATTCTTATTTGTAATAGTCATAATAAATCCCTTCCCATTTTCTGCGCTCATCCTACCGCAATGGTCCTGGTTGCGCTGTCGCGGCCTTGCGAATTATGAGCGACCAATTGCGTACGCCCACTGCGATCGATGTCCTGAAACAGCCGAAAACAGCCCCGCGCAGACTGGCTTAGACAAAACCGGTGTCTTGCGATATTTTGCCCGTGATGACTGTCAGTCCCGAATCACCCATGCGCGACGTGCTGGAAAAATTCCCGGGCGCCCAGCGTGCGCTTTTCCGCCGCTATCACATTGGCGGTTGCAGCAGTTGCGGTTTCAGCCCGGATGAAACGCTCGCGCACGTCTGCGAACGCAACGGCGGCCTGGACGTGAACGAAGTTCTTGCGCACATCCAATCCAGCCACGAGCAGGACGCAAAGATTTTGATTTCGCCGAAGGAACTCGCCGACACGTTGAAGGAGGACAAATCCGTCCGAATCGTCGACGTCCGGTCGCGCGACGAATTTGAGGTGGTGCGTATCGAGGGGTCGCAATTGCTTTCGCAGGATGTGATGCGGCAGATCATGGGCGACGGCTCGAATACCCGGCCGCTGGTGGTCGTGGATCATCAGGGCAAACAGGGGCTGGATGCGGCGGCGTATTTCATGGGCCACGGCCTGCAAAATGTCCGCTGCCTGCGGGGAGGCATCGATGCGTGGGCGCAGGAGGTGGATACGGGAATGCGAAGATACAAACTTTCTTAGCCACCGAGTCACAGAGCACACGGGGAAAAGAGATTTTCCACCTGCGTGCTCTCTGAGCCTCTGGGGCAAACTAAAATGAACGACGATTTACAAAAGAAAATTTCCGAGGCCATCGCCAATCCGCAAAACATGGGCGAGCTGGCCAATGCCGATGCGGTGGGCACGGTGGGCAATTCCGATTGCGGGGAGATGCTTCGGATGTGGGTGAAGTTCAAGGATGAGAACGGCAAAAAGGTCATCGACCGCGCCACGTTCCAATCCTTCGGGTGTGAGACGGCCATTGCGGTTGCCAGCCTGGCCACGGAATTGATTCGCGGCAAAACGCCCGGGGAGGCCCTTTCCCTGAAAACCGAGGAACTCGCCGGCGAGCTGGGCCCGCTCCCGCCCATGAAGATCCATTGCGCCCAGTTGGTGGAGGGCGCCCTGCGTTCCGCCTTGGGAGGCGAAGAAACGAAACCTGCGTCGGGTCAAACCGCAGCGCCGACTTTGCTCGATAGCTTCTCAAAACCCAAGGAAGGCGTGCGAATTACCTTCCTGGACGAGCCAAAATAGGCGAAAAATGCCCCAACTGTCTCGTGTCTGGACACTTTCGCGTCCAAAATTGGACAGTTGTAAGAGAATCCAAGACAGTCTTTTACCGGATTTCCCGGTATTTCCCCCGGGAAGACTACGGAATCCCCCGGGAGAACCCCGGTGGCACCCTTGATGCTCAATCGGATGACATGATGATTGCAGCATTAATCGTGGGCGGGTTGTTCGTGATGGGTGTGGTGCTCGGGGTGGTCGCTGTCAAGACCGCGCCAGTGGGTTTCCAGGACGAAAAGGGTTTCCATTTCGGCCCTGAGCAGACCGCCACGCACTCCGAACCGACCTTCGCGTTCGAAATCCCGCACGCCAAGGCCGCCTAATTTCCAGCTGCCCGCTGGAAACTGCGGCTTGGTTCAGACGTTGCGCGCAGGAGAAAGTGCAACTGACCATTTCGGTTAAACTCTGCTTCATCTTCTCCTCAGTCTGAATTTCTTCTTGTTTTTTCTTTCTACAAACTACCGGCCCTCAAGCCGGTAGCCTTTTGTACACCCGCGATGTTTTCAAGGTGAAGGAAGCGTGACCGACATCCCCTTCGATGTTCGATGTTGGATGCTTCCCCAACCCTAATCATTCCCTCCCCGCCGCCAAAATCAACGGTCGCAATTCT
>Ga0335085_10007232_pt1 | contig 17302 bp, 15 predicted proteins | sample Lox_Sample_45_FD_206712 | JGI IMG/M metagenome (GOLD analysis project Ga0335085, IMG submission 206712) | Soil microbial communities from Loxahatchee National Wildlife Refuge, Florida, United States - Lox_Sample_4.5 | ecosystem: Environmental > Terrestrial > Soil > Wetlands | place: USA...
TGCTCACGCAATGAACCTAACGTTGCTGGAATTAGCCGAGGCGGTAGAGGCGCAGGGACGCGAGGAGATAGGCGTCTGCGCGGAAACTGGAACCGCACTCAAGCTAAGAGTGACGCCAGAACTACGGTCGATGCTTGAAGACGCCCAGATTCCCAAACAGGTTCACGACTGGAAGCTTGCCTTACACATCCTGAGCAAGGCGGGAATTAACTTGCGAGGCGTGGCAGATGACAGCATGCTCCTCTCGTATGTGTTGAATCCAACGCACTCGACGCAGGCGCTTGCTGATGTGGCGGCACGCCACGGCCAAGGGCCTCCCGACACTCTCATGGGCAGTGCTGCGTCGATCAGGTCGCTTATCCCTGGCTTGAGAGATGAGGTGGCGAAGACTGGCGTCGAGAAAGTCTACCGTGAAATTGATCTGCCACTGGCTCCGGTCCTGTTTCGCATGGAAAGAGCGGGAATTCGTGTCGATCTAACAGTCCTGCAAGGATTGTCAAGCCGCTTTGGTGCAGAGATGGATCGAGTGAGTACCCACATCTACGAGTTGTCTGGGCGGCGCTTCAACATAAATTCACCGAAGCAGCTTGGCGAGGTCCTTTTTAAAGAATTGGGGCTCCCTGCGCCCACAGTCCGCGGGAAGAGCAAGGCGATTTCGACAGCTCAGGATGTTCTTGAGCATCTCGCGGAGGAGCACGATGTGCCGCGCCTTGTACTCGAATATCGTCATCTGGCGAAGCTCAAATCGAATTACGTTGATTCCCTGCCCTTATTGGCTGACAGCGACTCTCGCATACATACCACGTTCCAGTCCGCGGCTACCGCTACGGGGCGCCTTTCGTCAATCAATCCAAACCTACAGAATATTCCGACGCGCACCGAATTGGGCAGAGAGATCCGCTCGGCTTTTGTTGCGGCTCGCGGATCACAACTCCTCTCAGCCGATTATTCGCAGATCGAACTACGTCTTCTGGCACACTTTAGTGACGACACCCTACTTCTGCAAGCCTACCTGAATGACGAAGATATCCACACTCTTACCGCGAGCGAAGTGTTTGGGGTTCCGGCTGAAGCCGTGGATAAGGAGACTCGAAACCGCGCCAAAGCCGTCAATTTCGGAATCGTCTATGGAATTTCACCGTTCGGATTAGCCGCACAACTCGGCATACCTCAGGCTGAGGCACGAGCTTATATCGATCGGTATTTTGCCCGCTATCAGGGAGTGAAGGCATTCATCGATAAGACCCTTGCAGAGACGCGGGCTCAGGGTAGCGTGCGAACTATGTTTGGTAGGGTACGGCCAATCCCCGATATTGAAAGCAGAAATCCCAGTCAACGAGGTTTTGCTGAGCGCACCGCAGTCAATACTCCATTACAGGGAACCGCGGCAGACCTGATCAAACTGGCAATGCTCTCACTCGATCGCAAGTTGGCGGAACGCCAGCTTAAGGCAAAGATGCTGCTTCAGGTGCACGACGAACTGCTTTTTGAAGTGCCGACCGGCGAGATCGTTGAAGTGAAAGAGCTGGTCCGAAGCGAGATGGAAGGCGTCGTAAAGTTGAAGGTGCCGCTGGTGGTCGATTTGTCCGTAGGACCAAACTGGCGCGATTTGTAAAGTACCATGATCCTCTGGCAGGAGTCTTTGTTCGCAAACAAGCAAACGCGTTGCACCCTAAGCGCCAATCACCTCTCGAATCGCATCCGCGATTGCGTTTGCGTGACGGTGCATCGCCTCTTCACTCTCAGCCTCTATCATCACTCGCGCAAGCGCCTCGGTCCCGCTGTATCGAATCACAACGCGTCCCACATCTTTCAATTCTTCTTCGGCCGCGCGGATTCGTGCCACAACAACTGGAATCGAATCGAGCGGCTTCTTTTCGCGCACTTTCACATTCACGATGACCTGTGGAAATGCCTTAAGGTCTGCGGTCAGTTCATCCACACTCCTTCCCGTGCGCGCAACAAGGTCGAGTATGACCAGCGCCGTGAGAAGGCCGTCTCCGGTTGTGGCGAGATGCGGGAAAAGAATGTGGCCAGATTGCTCGCCACCGAGAGCAGCATTATGTTTCCGCATCTCCTCGAGGACATAACGATCTCCGACAGGCGCTCGGAGCAAACGAATACTGGAACGTTTAAGGGCAACCTCAAGCCCCATGTTAGACATCGAGGTAGCCACAACAAGATCGCCAGTCAAGAGCCCACGCGCCTGAAGATCGCGGGCTGCCATCAATAGAATTGCATCGCCATTGATCAGATTGTTCCGCGAGCCGGCCAGCATACACCGGTCTGCATCTCCATCAAAGGTGAGACCTAAATCGCCCCCACGAGTTGACACTTGCTCTGCAATCCAATGCGGATGCAATGCGCCACAAGCTTTGTTGATATTCCGGCCGTTGGGAGCAACATTCAGCAAGGTCACATTAGCGCCGAGGCGACGAAAAAGCTCAGGCGCGATAGAAGACGCTGCGCCATTCGCACAATCGGCAACGATCTGAATCTTACCGAGGTTCCGGCACGAAACGGCCTCGAGCAGAAACTGAATGTACTGAGCTTTGAGATCTTCACTATCATTTGGCACCGGAAGAGAAGAAGGATCCGGCGCTACGCTGTTCGATGCGTGCTGAAAAATCTCCCCTTCGATTGCGAGCTCAACAGCATCCGGTAGCTTGAATCCATCTCCGCCAAAGAGCTTGATGCCGTTGTCTTGCCATGGATTGTGAGAAGCGGAGACTACTACGCCGGCCTGGCAACCCAGTTGGCGCGCGAGAAAGGCGACGGCTGGCGTAGGAATAACACCCGAACTTTCCACCTCTGCGCCCGTCTCCTGCAGTGCAGCTGTAATCACTGCACTGATCCATGGGCTTGATTCTCGTGTGTCACGTCCAAGGACCACTCGAGGGCGCGCAGATACATTGCGCAATGAATGGCCGAGAGCAAGCCCCGTGGCGTAAACAGTCGTGGGATCGAGAGGCGGTTCTCCTGCGATGCCGCGAATACCATCTGTGCCGAATAGTCTGCGCGAGTGAGATGTCGTCATACTTTCACTTCGTTGTCGTCTTTCGCTTAGATTTTGCCGGCATGGGTTTGGCTTCCTCCACTCGACTCGTGAAGAATCCATCCCGGAGGCGTGTTGTCACCAGCTGATTCGCCTCGACCTGTCTGGTGGACCGCAATAGGGTACCATCCGCAGCACTCACCATCGCGTATCCACGATCAAGGACGGCGAACGGCGAAAGAGCGCGTAGCCTCGCGTCAAAAGCACTCAAACTCGCGGAGGCTCTCTGCATGTGGACGCTCATTGTGTGGTGCAAGTGTCTTCGGCTGCTTAGGAGCCGCTCACCCAACACTCCGACTTGCCTTCGCGGGTCGAAATGCAACAGAGTCATAGCCAGGCGCGCGAGCGACGTTTGACGCAATTGCAACTGCTCACCAAGAGCCGACTCCATTCTGAAGCTGCAATCGTCAAGACGTTGGTATATGCCATTCAATAGAAAGACCAGCCTCCAATCCGCACGTTCGGCGTGCAGACTCTCAACCTTCTGGCGAGCCTGCAGAATATGGTAGCGAACCGCGCGCTCAAGACGTTGCGCGCAGCTCTCGACTCTTTCTGCGACGCGGTGCTGCGAGGCGGTGATCAGTTCCGCAGCGGCGGAAGGTGTGGGCGCGCGTAAGTCCGCTACGAAATCGGCGATTGTAAAATCTGTTTCGTGGCCGACGGCAGAGACGACTGGCAGCTCCGACATGAAGATCGCCCGCGCTACCCGCTCGCTGTTAAAGGGGGCAAGATCTTCGAGGGAACCTCCGCCCCGCGCCACCACAATGACATCCACCAGCCCAGACTCGTTCAAAGTCTTTATAGCGGCTTCGATTTCGGAAGGCGCTGAGTCACCCTGTACGGCAACTGGGATGAGCACAACATTAAGCGCAGAATGGCGCCGCCCCACAATGTTGAGAAAATCTTGAATCACTGCCCCAGTCGGTGATGTCACAATCCCCACCGTGCGAGGGAAAGCCGGAAGTGGCCGCTTTCGCTCCCGCTCAAAGAGGCCTTCAGCGTGCAGGCGTTGCTTTAGCTGCTCGAAGGCGAGTTGCAGAGAACCTGTGCCCACTGGTTCGAGAGTTTCGGCAATAAGCTGGAGCTGGCCTCTTTGGGGATACACACTGATCCGACCGCGAGCCAGCAAATGCAGACCATCTTCAGGCTGAAAGCGCAACTGCAAAGCCTGTCTTCGAAAAAGAATCACGGGCAACTGCGCATCGGCGTCTTTCAGAGTGAAGTACACGTGGCCCGATGGCGCAGTGCGCAGGTTCGAGACCTCGCCCTCCACCCACACGTCAGGAAAGCTCAGCTCTACCAGTTCGCGCATCCGCTCAACGAGAGCGCAAACGGGCCAGATACGCCGCACTGGCGCGGGATCTGCAAACAGCAAATCGAGCTGCCGATCAGATGAATCGGTCGAAGGCATCAAAGATGAGTGTAATTGGTGGCGGAAGAATTGCTACTGCTTTGCGGCCACGCTAGCTCGAATCTGTGCAGCGATCTCAGCCTGCCGCATCGCATTGCCCTGCGTCAGAGGACCAGAGTCGGAGTAATACCGCTCAGCTTCCCGGGCGAGTTGCGTCCCGCGATCAATCCCAAAAGTGCCCAGGACGCCCGCCAGCTTGTGTGCTGCCTCTCGCGCCCGTTGACGCTGATCGTCTGAAAGATTTCCTTGAATGCAACTGACTGCAGCTGACTCCAATTCAACAACCCGTTCTTCTATTTTCGGAAAATATTGGGCCCAGAGGCGCTTCATCGCCTCTGCAACCGCAACCTCGTTTGGACTTGAGTTTGACAAGCTTGCTAATCCCAACCAAGAGCGCTTGCGATTTGAGTCGACAAGGTCATGGGGTCAAACGGCTTAACGAGAACTGCCTCGATGCCCAGATCCTCGAATCGGCGTCTGTCGGTTGCCTGCACTTTTGCGGTGAGAAACAGCACCGGGATCTTCGCAGTCGCCGGATTCTTCCGTAATTCTCGGAATGTAGTAGGCCCGTCCATACCAGGCATCATGACATCGAGAAGAATAGCATCTGGTTTATACATGGCGGCGCGCGTCAATCCCTGCGCACCCGAATTGGCGACCATCACTTCCCAACCGGCAACTGTTTCGAGACTCATCGCTGCGATTTCGCGGATGTCATCCTCGTCGTCAATGATCAGAATACGGTGCGCCATGCCTATAAGCTCTCCAGGTGTGTGCGGCGAGTGAAGTAAGATTTGGGAGCGGCTAAACGGGGTCCCTCTCCAGTTTTCCATTTGAAAAACTCGGGGCTTCCGAGACTCAAACCGTTTGCGTCTAAACTAAATGCTGCGGACCGCAGATACATCCGGGTCCTCCTCCTCGACTTCTGGATTGAGCCCTCGAAGGATCGTCAGGAGAAGCTGCTCCAGTCGATCTGGTTGAACATGTCCAACTCGAATCAGTGTAGCCGGTTCGTTTGCAGATTTCGTGTCTCCTGCCGTTGCAAGCGCTTCACCTGAATAGAGCACTAATACCAAGCGCGACATGAACTCTTGTTCGCGCAGCCGATTCACCAGACCGAAAGCCTCGCCCTCCAACAGATCTATGTTCAGGACGAGCAGATGCGGCTGGTAGATGAAGCATTCATCCATCGCCATTTCGCTTGTGCTGGCCAGCTTAACGGTAATGCCTTCTTTCGTAAAGGCATCACCAACGATCCGGGCCCTATCGAGGTTGTCCTCGGCTACAAGCACACGAGCAAGTTCGCCGGCATTACCGAGCGTTCGGACCAATTCCGCGATGTGCGACGATGCGCCCGCGGCTCGCGCAGCTCCATTCACAAACGTAGTCTGCTGCGCCAGCTGGGTATCGAGGCTCAATAGGATAAGCGGCGTATGTGCTTCCGGAGTGGTGCGGCGCATCTGCGGAAGCAAATCCCATCCGTTCGCGCCATGGGAACCTGTATCAATCACGATTACCTCAACGCCGTCATGCGCTGCAGCAAGCGATTGTTCCGCGGTTGATGTCTCCACAATCCGATAGCCGTGATCTGCTAACTCTGCGCCAAGCAAGGGTCTCGTCGGCCCGTTGTCGCTGGCAAGTAAGACGACTCCTTGTCCAGGCGTCTCTGTCTTATTTGATTTGCCTTTCGAGGCTGCTGCGGGGTGATAGGGCAGGAAAACACGGAATGTCGAACCCCGAACTGGATTTCGCTCCGCCCAGATGCGCCCGTTATGTTGCGATACGATGGCACGGCAAATCGCAAGACCAAGGCCGCTCCCGCCGCGCTGACGCGAATCAGAAGCGTCGACCTGCTGGAATCGACCAAAAATAGCTTCGAGCTTGTCGGAAGGGATACCACGGCCTTGGTCGATCACGGATAACGTGACGCCGCTGGAACCAGGGCGCAGCATGATGGATACAGCCGAATTGGGAGGGGAAAACTTGACGGCATTTGAGAGCAGATTTGTAAGGACCTGCAGCAGCCGATCAGCATCTGCCGTAATCTCGACTTGTGTCTTGTCATGAATCAGCAAAACTCCCGCAGCTTCGGCCATGAGTTGCACCCCGTCCATAGCCTGCCTAACAACCTCAGCCATCTGCACTGGGCGGAAAACTAACGGCTCACGGCCACTCTGCGCACGCTCCAGATCCAAGATGTCATTGATCAAGCGAACAAGCCTGTCAGAGTTGCTGAGTGCAATGCGAAGTAAATTTGCAGCCTTCTCGTTGATTTCGCCCAGTATGCCTGAGGAAAGCAGACCGAGCGCACCGCGGATCGAAGTGAGTGGCGTCCTGAGCTCATGGCTCACCGTCGAAACGAACTCGTCTTTCAGGCGGTCTAGCGCATAGCGTTGGCTAATGTCGCGGAAACTCAATACCGACCCCGAATACCGCCCCTGATCGAGAATCGGATTCAGGAAGTATTCCGCGGGAAAGCTTGCACCGTTAGCACGGTAAATCGTTTCTTCACCCGTTGAAGGGGACCGCCCAGAAGCCGCTCGCAAGAGCGCGCAGTTCTCACCGCATCTCCTGTTGGCCGGCGCAAATCCGTGCACAAGTTCGTGCACAGGCTTACCGATGAGACTGGCGACGGGCGCACCTAACAATCGTGTCGCAGCCGGATTGGCAAACCGCACAAGCCCGTTCCGATCGACACCACAAATGCCGTCGGCAACGGAGTGAAGAAGAATCTTCTGCTGTCTGCTCAGCTCTTCAGCTCTCTCGCGCTCGCGTGTGCGCGCGAGCATCTGACCCAGCGACGCAGCCACGGTTTCCATCGCTGCAGTTGTTTCGCGATCTTCGCGCAGGCGCAGGTGGCAGTAGAACTCGAGGACCGCGAGGACGTTGTTGCCTACCTGGACTGGAGCGGCCCACCCGGAGACCATCTTGTGACGCATGGCTCCTTTGGCGCGGGAATCGCTAGGCGCCTTGGACAGATCTGTAACCCAAACTAGACGCCCTTCAGACCAGGCGCGCCCCGGTAAGCCGTCTCCCGAGGTGAAACTCGCACCCATGCTTTCCTGAATCAGGGCCTCCGCCTCCCTTCCTGGCATGCCCCAGGCGGTACTGAACTCGAGGCGGTCGTCATCGGGGTTGACATCCCATTTGATTGCGACATCCCAGCCCTGGGAGACGCACAGCGCTTCGAGAACTCGCATCGCCGCCATCTCTGACGAGACATTTTCGCCGACGATCTGCGTAACAAGCAGCTGAAGGGCCAGGCGGTGCTCGCGCTGCTTCTGCTGGGTAACGTCGCGAATCAGGCACTGCACGGCCATTGGTTTGCCCGCACGACGCCGCTGGTGCAAGCTAAGCTCTAGCTCCTGCACGTGACCATCTGCAGTTTCATTTCGGATCGAAGCCCGATCAATCGTTTCCCCATCGAGTACACGCCTCAACAGAGCGGCTGCATCGGCGCGGCAGTCCGGACTGAATGCCTGCTCAAAGAACTCCCCTTCACCCGGAGCCGACTGCGTCTGCACAAAGCATCTCTTCCAAGCAGGATTTACGTAGAGGAATCTTCCCGTGAGGTCGAGCGTCGCGATCATCTCGCTCGAGTTCTCGAACACGTCACGATAGCGCTCGCGAGCCTCCCGCTTCCACTGATCCTTGCGCACGGTCGTACTCTGATCGAGAGCTACTCCGACCAGCCCGATTGGCTCGCCCTGCTGATTGCGCAGAGCAGAAATGTGCAGACGAACCGGGAAGAGGGCTCCGTCCTTACGGCGCAGATGTGTATCAAAGCCGGTTACCTGGCTGGGCGGCATGGAACGCACCACATCTACAAAGGCTGAGAGCCTTTCCTGCGAGGTCTGGGCTGGATCCTGGTCAATGCCACAGAGTTTCTGCAACTCCAAAATCAGCCGTGCACCTTCGCCTGGCGCCAGCAGATCACTGGTTCTTGCCTTATTGACCAGTTCGACTGCATGAAAGCCGAGGAGTCTTTCGGCGGAGGGGTTCAGGTAGGTGACCCTGCCATCCAGATCGATCGACACCATAATCGGGCCCGCTGAATCCAGGACGTCCTTCAGGGGATTGCCGGGGTAACTGGTCTCCGCTTCGCGTTCGGCTGCGTTGTCCGCGAGCAGGCGCATCGCAACGGCCGCTGTGAGGCCCATTGCGGTCATCAACAACAGCCAGTCGTATCGCGGACCTGCTTCGAGGCGCGCGGAAATGCCCCCGGCGGCCATTGCAAGAGACAGGACTGCAAGCGCGGACCATGTCGACGGAGACATCCCGCGTGCCGGATCTTTTCCCTGCCTGGCCCCGCTCGTATCCATGCCTCCGCCGATCTCCTGCAAATGCCTGTAACTGACGTGCCAGCAAGTCAAACAGGCGACGCACACAGCCCTCGAGGAATCCCCTCGTGTCGTTGCAATCGCGGATAAAGCGAAGGAGTACCGCGAAAGCTGAAAGTGAGGGTGATCCCATGGCCGGGACACGCCCAGATACCCTACGCCTATCCTACAGCTATGTTACTCAAAAAGAGCCGGATTGCACCCGGAAGACCGTCCGCATCATTACTCAGGTGACCTGACTTTCTGGCCATACGGAGCCAGTGCGCACGTTTGATCCATCGACGCCCTGCTGGCGCTTGGACCAATCGTATACTGGCTCCATGTTCAGTTCCCGCTTTTCTTGCCGTCTGCCCGTTGCCGCAGGCCTTTTGGCTCTGACTTTTGTCCCAAAGTCCGCGGCTTGGGGCAACGAAGGTCACCAGCTCATCAACCGTCTGGCTGCGACCAAACTACCTGAGGACGCACCTGCCTTCCTTCGCACACAGGCAGCCATTGGAGAGATCGAATATCTGGGGCCTGAACCGGACCGTTGGAGGTCACCGGCGGAGGCTGAACTCGCAGCAGCTCAGGCGCCAGAGCATTTCATTGACCTCGAACTCGCCGACGCGCTTGGCCCGCTTCCCCATCGCCGCTTAGACTTTGAATCTAAAGTGTTTGCGGCCGGAGAAAGGCCTGAAAAGATCGGCTTGCAGCCCTGGCAGACAACCGAGGTGTGGGAGCGCTTAAAAGCTGCCTTCCGGGAATACCGTGCTCTGGCAGCCGCTGGCAAGAACACCGGTCCCGTAGAGCAGGTCTGCATCTTCTATGCGGGCTGGCTTGGCCACTACGTCGGAGACGGCTCGCAACCCTTACATACAACGATTCAATACAACGGATGGGTCGGTCCCAACCCACACGGATACACAACAGAGCACAAAATCCACTGGGAGTTTGAAGGGCCGTTTGTAGCGGCAAATCTACACGCCCAGCAGGTGGAGCCATTGATGACGCCGGTACACGCGGTGGAAGGGGACATGTTCGATGCCTACGTCGCGTACCTTCGGCACACTGCGACATTTGTGGACGAGGTTTACCAGTTGGAGAAGGCTGGGGGGTTCGTAGGCGAGGGCTCAGAGCAGTCGCGAGACTTCACTGCAGCGCGTCTGGCCGCGGGCGCCAGCATGCTGCGCGACATGATTTACACGGCTTGGCTGAGGAGCGCGGACCCGGTGCCCGACCCCTACGCCAAACACTGAACTCGGCAGCACGCCAACTTGAGTCTCGCATTCATCGATAGGTCGTCGGCGCACAGGAATCCAGTTCACATGGAAATGTCTGCACTTCGAGCTCAATGCTCACGATTTCGGTGCTCGAAACAAATGGGTTGAGACGTGTGCATTGGCAGAGTTCGGTCATGCGCAAATGACTCGGCGAGCACAAGTTCAGCCCTGCCGCGACAAGAATGCTGTAGATATCCTCACAAACCCGGCGCTCGAATTCAAAGGCCACATTGACTGCTCCGTCATCACTGGCACCGCGGCTGAGCACCCACCCCCCGCAACCCAGGATTGCTCCCGTGAGGGTCTGCACAAGAAGTCTCGGCTCCGCATCGGCAGTCGCCCAGAATTGCATCGCCCAGGGCGCGCCGACCAGGCGCGAATTCTCTGCAGGTTTTGCAACGCTCCTCATGCATCAGTCATCGGAGACTATGTGACTGCCAATGACCGGCGTTCAGGAGTGAAACACAATTGAGTCGGAATTGAACACGATCGCAGAGCCGTCGATCCTTCTTTGAGATCTGCGGATCCATCCAGCACAATCAGATCGAATTAGCCCTGTTGCACTTGGCACCGAAGAAATGATGTAGTTAGAGATTATGATCGTTGGCAGCGGAATCGACCTGGTGGAAACTTCGAGGATTCAGCAATCATTGGACCGCTTTGGACAGCGATTTCTCAACCGTGTCTTCACGCCGGCCGAACAAGCGTACTGTCTTCGCAAGCGCAAAGCAGCAGAGAGCCTGGCCGCGCGCTTTGCGGCAAAAGAGGCGGGGTCAAAGGCATTAGGTACGGGCATCAGCCGTGGCGTGAATTGGCTGGAAATTGAGGTGATTCGCGAACCCGGAGGCCGGCCAGCATTGCAGTTTCATGGCCGTGCCGCACAAATTGCGGCCCATCTTGGAGTTGCACGGTGCGCTCTGTCTCTCACACACATCTCACAGATCGCAATGGCGAGCGTCGTACTAGAAAACCGGCAATGAGTCTGCGCGGTCTGCTATCCTCAACTCGTTGACGTTGCTCGTGATCGGCCAAAACCAGCAAGGGGAACGCCGTGCCAAGCCGCAAAGAGATTCAGTGGTCGCAACTGAAAGTTGGCGTTCTGGTCCTGGTGGCCATGGCAGTTCTTGTGGGCCTGATCTTCCTGATGTCGGGATCAACAGGCGGACCTTTTGCGCCGAAGCTCACCCTCAGGTCCTACTTTGCCAATGCCTCGGGACTCAAGAATGGCGCACCAGTGACCTTGGAAGGCGTAACCATTGGCAGCGTGATCCGAATCCGGGTTGTTCCAGACCGTAACCCGACGCCCGTCGAGGTCACGATGCGGGTCGGAGAAGAGTTCATCCGGGACCTGCATGCCAGCTCCACCACGTCAATTGCCCAGGCTGGAGTACTGGGCGACAGCTATGTGGATATTGACTCAAGCGATGCCTCTGGACCTCCTCCGGCAAATAACGCGGAATTGCGGGCGACAGGGTCGCCCAGCATCCAGGACGTGATTCGCACGAGCCAGGTTTCGATCGATGAGGTCTCAAAACTTGTGCGCAAGCTAGAGGTCCTCACCGATTCGTTGAATTCAACGCACGGTACCGTGGGGGCCCTGATCAATGATCCGCGCTTCCTGGCCAAGGTGAACCGCATTACCGACGATCTGGGCAAAATCACAAGTCAGATTAGCCAGGGCCAGGGCACACTCGGAAAGCTGGTCAACGACGACACATTGTACAATCGCGCGAACGAGACCATTGGCAACCTCGATAAGATCAGCTCCAACCTGGAACAGGGCAAAGGAACTGCAGGCAAGCTGCTGAAAGAAGACGCGCTCTACGATAACCTCAACAGCACAGTAGCCAACGCCAACCAATTGCTGACTCAGGTTAATGAGGGCAAAGGCGCACTGGGAAAACTGGCCAAGGATCCGGCCTTTGCGCAGAAGTTGGATGACACTGTTTCTCGGCTCGATTCCATTCTGAGGGGCATCGACGAAGGCAAAGGAACGATCGGGCAGATGGTACAGAACCGCTCTCTCTATGACCATGCAGATCAGACGATGGATCAAGCGCGGCAGTTGATCCAGGGCATGCGGGACAATCCCAAGAAGTATCTCGTCATCCGGCTTAAGCTCTTCTAGCACCCACGGCAGATTCCTCAGAAGCCGTAGGCATGATTCCGGAACTATCGTCACTGCAGCTGCGTAAGATCTGGATCTTCCCGGAGGTCTACGTGTCCCGCAATGTTCTCGCCTCGATCGCTTTGCTCTGCTTGCTGATCGGAGGGCTTTTACTGACCGCACGCAATCAACTTCGCGCCATCACTGCAAAAGCTGCGGCTGACGATGCCCCCTCCTATGCTCCCAACGGCGACTTGCTGCCTCTCAGAAACTATCGTGAGTGGATCTACCTGACATCCGGGATTGACATGAGCTACGCGCCAAAAGCCACAGAGATGGACCACTCAATGTTCGATAACGTCTTTGTGAACCCCGCAGCGTACAGGAGCTTTCTGGCAACCGGAATGTGGCCCGACAAAACGATTCTGGTGCTCGAAGTGCGCGAGGCGCGCTCGAAAGGGTCGATCAATCAACGTGGTCACTTTCAAGGCGGAGAAATTATGGGATTCGAAGTGCATGTAAAGGACGAAGCTCGATTCCCCGGAAAATGGGCTTTCTTCGACTTCGACTCGCCAGACAAGAATGGCAACCTGATTCCTCAGGGCGCCCCGTGCTATAGCTGCCACGTCGCCCACGGTGCAGTTGACACGACTTTCGTTCAGTTCTATCCAACGCTTCTGCCTGTTGCACAGCAGAAGCGCACGCTCAGCGCGCAGTTCCTGAACGACGAATCGTCTGCAAACGAGAAATAGTGTGCGAGCGGCGGGCTCTGGACAGCTTTTGAGTCGATTCAATCGTGTGGCGGTTGTGCTTCACCGCGGAGTAAGCGCCAGAATTCGACTATGCCTTTGAGCTTGACCACATGGAAATAGTCGCTTGCCACGAGGTAGAAGACGATCGACGCGATGCCGGCCACTTGCGATGCTTCCGGGCCTAATTCGTCCGCGAACGGCAGAGGCGCTGCCGCAAAAACCATCGCCAGAACGATCAGAGCCAGCTTGACGATGCCCATGACGAGGTTGATTTCCATCAGCTTACTCGTGAAGATTCGGCCAAGGCGAAAGCTCTCCACAAAGGCGGATGTTGCAGAACGGCCTTCCAGCACCATCAGGGGTGGTGCAACCGCCAAAGGCCAGCTCACGAGCGCCCAAAGCGAGAAATACCCCAGCGAAAGAAAGATCGTCCAGATGAAGTAGCCCACAAGGTCGGCTTCACCGCTTATGGTGATGTGCGTTGCGGCAACCCACCCAATCGATCGAATCCATGCATAGACAATGGCCGCATAAAGGACGATCCATACGGACTGCAGTAGCATCATTGCTAAGGGTCGAAATCGCGCTCCCGGCTCAAGCCTGCAAAGTACGGCGCTGCGACCCAAACCTGAAACAACAGCCCAGGCTAAAGCCACCGCCGGCGCCAACCAAGTGACGGCCGCAGCCACATGAGGTGCGTAGGCAGACCAGACTTCAGCGATTTGCACTGCCGCGGTCCAGGGATTGTTGAAGTTGATGGTCAGCAGCCCTGTAGATTCAGGTGGAAGTGCGGCAAGAATCGCGTGCCCTTGCCGCCAGCAGGCGTAAATCACAGGTACACCCACCAGCCAGCGCCAGGCGATCTCGAGAAAGACGAGCAGAGGTCTCCTGAAGACCCACCCCATCTGGTCGACAAGCTTTTGCGTACCACGCACCGGCGGCGTCTTGGAAAGCCCTGTGGTCACTTCACCACCAGGTTTACTGCTCTGCCCGGAACAATGATGACTTTCGCTACGCTCTTGCCCGCGGTCCGCGGCTTTACCTTCTCGTCTGCCAGCGCTGTAGCTTCCATCACCTTCGCGTCTGAGCCGGCAGGCACGCGTATCACGCTCACGAGCTTGCCATTAATTTGTACAGGGATCTCGAGCTCATCTTCTTTGGCGAGGGCTGGGTCGCTCTTGGGCCACGGCGCGCGCAGAACGGCACCCTCACCACCCAGTTCCTGCCAGAGTTCCGCAGCCAGGAACGGCGCAAGCGGCGCAAGCAGAAGGACCAGAGACGTCAGAAGCTCATGCACAATTGGAGCAGGCACTTCACCCGCAGCAATCTGCGCATCGGCGGCCTGCATCTCATTCACCAGCTCCATGATGGCAGCGACGCACGTATTGAAGTGCCAGCGGCCTTCAAAGTCCTGTGTAATTTTGGCAATTGTCTGATGGAGCTTTCGCTGAAGCTTCTGGGCCACTCCACCAGCAGCCACTATCCGTTTGCCACTTCCCTGTTTCGCAACAGGGGTGTACTTCGTGGCAAGTCTCCATACACGGCCAAGGAAGCGGCTGACTCCGGCGACACCATCTTCCTGCCAGTCGAGGTCACGATCAGGGGGCGCTGCGAACAAGGCATACATGCGCGTCGCATCCGCGCCGTAGCGCGCTACCATATCGTCGGGCGAAACGACATTGCCCTTCGACTTCGACATCTTGGCGCCGTCTTTGATCACCATTCCCTGCGTGAACAGGCGGCGCGCCGGCTCATCGTTTTTGATGAGCCCAAGATCGTGCATCACGCGCGTCCAGAAGCGGGAATAGATCAGGTGCAGAATCGCGTGCTCGACGCCACCGATGTACTGATCAATCGGAAACCAATAACCGGCTCGGTCGGGGTCGAACGGATGGCTGGCGTTCATCGCATCGGTATATCTGTAGAAGTACCAGCTCGAATCCACAAAGGTATCCATTGTGTCGGTTTCACGACGCGCCTCGCCGCCGCACTTCGGACACGTGACATTGACAAACTCCGGCACCCGCCCCAGCGGTGATCCACCCTGCTGCGTGATCTCGATGTGCTCCGGCAGGATGACCGGCAACTGATCGTCGGGAACGGGCACGACGCCATCACGTTCGCAGTGGATCATCGGAATCGGTGTGCCCCAGTAACGCTGTCGGCTCACACCCCAATCCTTGAGGCGGAACGTCACCTTCGCCGCTCCGAATCCACCTGCCGCTGCAACCTCCTGTAGCTTCTTTTGTGCGACCTCACAGGAGAGCCCGTCGTACTCGCCCGAGTTGACCAGCACTCCGTCCTCTGAAACAAAGGGGAGCGCCGCCTCCACGGCATCCGGCGCAGCTGGAGCAATGACGCGGCGAATCGGAATTCCATACTTCGATGCGAACTCAAAGTCGCGCGCGTCGTGTCCTGGAACGCTCATGATCGCGCCTGTGCCATAGTCCATCAGCACATAGTTCGCAACCCAGATGGAGATCCTTTCGCCGTTGTACGGGTTAATGGCAAAGTGCCCCGTCGGCACGCCATGCTTCTCAATCGCACCCACGTCGCCAGACTCTCTTGCACGTGCCTGCTCTTCAAGCAGTCGTTTTACTTCCGCGTGCAACTCAGCGTCATCCGCCGCGAGATCCGTCACCAGGGGGTGCTCCGGCGCCAGCTGCACGCTGGTCGCCCCGAAGATCGTATCTACCCGCGTTGTGAACACCCGGATCTTATCGCTACGGTATTCAACGGCAAAATCAACTTCTGTGCCTTCGCTGCGGCCGATCCAGTTGCGCTGCATGGTGCGCACTTTTTCGGGCCAGCCTTCCAGCTTGTCCAAGCCGTCGACCAGTTCCTGTGCGTACGCGGTAATGCGGAAGAACCACTGCTCCAGATCGCGCTGTTCGACGATCGTGTCTTCGTGCCGCCAGCACCGTCCGTCAATCACCTGCTCATTGGCAAGCACGGTTGCGCACTCGGGACACCAGTTGACCTTGCTCTTCTTGCGATAGACCAGTCCCCTCTCGTGCATTCGCAGAAAGAACCACTGATTCCAGCGGTAATAGTCAGGAAGGCACGTCGTAACTTCGGTCGCCCAGTCGTAACCCAAGCCGAGCCGCTGCATCTGCCGTTTCATGGCAGCAATATTGGCCAACGTCCACTTGCGCGGGGGTGTATTGTTCTTGAGTGCGGCATTTTCTGCCGGAAGACCGAAGGCATCCCAGCCCATCGGATGAAGCACGTTATACCCGCGCATCCACATATGGCGAGCCAGTGCGTCGCCAATGGAGTAGTTGCGCACGTGTCCCATGTGGAGCGCGCCGCTGGGATAAGGCAACATCTCGAGTACGTAGTACTTTGGTTTACCGGCGTCGGCAGACTCTGCCGCGTACAGCGCGGGGTCTGCCGCCCAGCGCTGCTGCCATTTGATCTCAATCTCGGCCGGGTCGTAACGCAGTTCTTTTTCTTCCGCCATCTCTTTCAGTGTAAATGGATTCCCGGCATCAGTTCTTCGCTGGCGCAACCAGGCTCTTCAGGACCCGGACGTTGCGTTCTTCGTCGCCCGGTTCGTCCACCGGGGTCTCCGCGATAAAGGCACAGTGGGTAAACCGTTTGTCGTTGAGCAGCCTGCGGAAGGATTCGTTGCCGATAGTTCCCTGCCCAATGTGCTCATGGCGATCGAGCTTCGACCCCTGCGGAGCCTTGGCGTCGTTGCAGTGCCAGACCCGCACCGCATCAAGCCCAAACGTGGCGGATGCCATCTTCACCGTCTGCTCGTAGCCCTCGGCGGTGACAATGTCGTATCCGGCAACGTGCGTGTGGCAGGTATCGAGGCAGACGCCAACAGGCGCATGGGCTTTGAGCAGCGCGACAAGCTCGGCAACCTGCTCAAAACTTCCACCCAGCGAGAACTCTGCGCCCGCCGTGTTCTCGATGAGAATATGGAATCCAGTTCCCTGCCACGAAAGACCGTCGATGGCGCGCTCAATAGACTCCGCGGCCAGCCTGAGTCCCTCATCGCGCGTCAAACCTTTCCACGAACCGGGATGCAGAACGAGGTATTCCGCGCCGTAGGCCAGCGCCCGTTCAATCTCGCCGCGAAATGCATCAATACTCTTCTGCCGTGTCTCGGTGTTCTGGCTACAGACGTTGACCAGATAGCTCGTATGCACAACCAGCGGGCCAACGTCGAGGGCTGCACGCAGCGCGCGCATGCGTTCCGCCTGTTTAGGGTCGACCTTCGGCGCCCGCCACATGCGCGGACTTGATGTGAAGATCTGGAATGTGTTGGCGCCGATCTCCTTGGCGCGCTCGACAGCATTGGAAGCGCCGCCCGCAGTTCCCAGGTGAACTCCGATCCGCTTTGTCATCTCATCAGTCTATACAAGGT
>Ga0335085_10007233_pt1 | contig 17301 bp, 14 predicted proteins | sample Lox_Sample_45_FD_206712 | JGI IMG/M metagenome (GOLD analysis project Ga0335085, IMG submission 206712) | Soil microbial communities from Loxahatchee National Wildlife Refuge, Florida, United States - Lox_Sample_4.5 | ecosystem: Environmental > Terrestrial > Soil > Wetlands | place: USA...
TATCTCATCGTCACCGTCCTGTTTGCACTCGGTTTGATGACCAAGCCGCAAATTATCACCCTGCCAATGGTGCTGCTGCTGTGGGACTATTGGCCTCTGGGACGAATGTCGGCACATCGCGATGCTGCAGGGATTCGGGCTGGCAACGAGCAGCCTTCAGTCTGCGGGGAATCTGCTTCTGTAACTTACACAGGCACGATGGCCACCAGGCCTCTTTCCTGGCTCGTTTGGGAAAAGATTCCTCTCTTCACGCTGTCCGCAGTCAGCGCGGTCATTACCCTGCACGCGCACAGTACCGGACACGCGGTCCGCTGGCTTCCGTTTTCCATGCGCGTAGCCAACGCCTTCCTCTCCTATGCACGATACGTAAAGCTGGCGTTCTGGCCCTCGGGTCTGGCACTGTTCTATCCCCACCCTGTGGTACACCTGACATCGTGGGAGGTGATGGTTTCTGCGGTCTTTTTGCTAGGCGTCACCGCATGGATTGTGGAGGGTCGCTCTTCGCTCGTTGCCGTTCGCCCCTCATCAGCCAGCACAACGGCGGCAGAGAGAACCGCGAACAGCGGCTATCTGCTCGCCGGCTGGTTCTGGTTCGTCATCACCCTGCTTCCTATGATTGGCATCGTGCAGGTAGGCAATCAAGGCATGGCTGATCGCTACGCCTACTTATCGTTTGTCGGGCTGTTCATCATGCTGACCTGGAGCATTGCGGAATGGGCCAACCACCGGCATGTTCCCACCAAGTGGCAGGCTGCCGTCGGTATCGCGGTGCTTCTCACGCTCTCAGTGACGACGCGCCACCAACTCGACTACTGGCGCGACAGCGTTACGCTTTGGACGCACACGATCGAAGTCACGCGCGGCAATCATATGGCCGAGGTGGATTTGGGCGCAGCACTGTTGCAGGCCGGCAATTTCGAAGAAGCCATGAAGCACTTCCACACGGCCGTCGCGATCGATCCCGAGGATCCGCTGGGCAACATGTTTCTTGCCCGCTACGCCCAGATGCAAGATCGTCTGCCCGAGGCCATCGAAGGCTATAAGAAGGTGATCGCCACCTCCCCCGACCCCAGGGTGAGAGCCCGTGCCTACAACTACATGGGCCATGCCTATCGCGCACTGGGCAACGAAGCCGAGGCGCAGAAGTGCTTCCAGGCCGCCGCCAGTTTGGGCTACTGAGAGGAAAGCTGCTCGTCTGGGCCCGTGGAGCGGGTTACGGTGTCTGCACGTGCTGTTCGCCCAGGACCTTGCCGGTCTGGTCGAACCAAACCACTTCGTATCGCGGCTGGAACACGGTGTACCAGTACCGATAGACATACTCGCTGGTGCAGCCGGTTGGCACCGGCGTCAGCGAGCCGCAAGGCCCTTCACTGGTGGGATCGCCTAACAATTCCCGCACTGTTTCGTTGGGATCACCCAGGTTGACCTGGGCGGAGTTCCGGCGCAATTGGTCGTCGTGGTGATAAGCCCACATGCAAGCTGCTACCAAGCCCAAGGCAATCGCCCCAAAGAAGATACGAACTCCCATGGCGAACAAGCTTAACCCAGCAGGCAGGGGGCGGCTTGTTGTATCGAGTAATAATCACAGTAATTTACGGGGCTAAACTCCAAGACGCGCCCGACGGCCAAATGCCGGAGAACCGGTTGGTCACCAAACTTGGGCCGAATGAAAAACGAGAGGCAAGCTCCCCCTGAACCTGCCTCTCAACGCCCGCCGTCGCCCGACGGCGGGCCAGTCGTGGATCAATGCGTCTCCACGATAAACTGCTTCACCGTATTCAGGTTGGTCTGCGTCACCCCGTCGAGAAAGTCTCCATAGTTGCGGTCTTCCCCACCGGTGGGGAATCCCCAGGCATCGGTGCCTGGAGCGGCAATCGCGGCTTTGCCGTCGTAGGAGTTATCGCGGTTCGACATCAGGCCCCAATTGGTGGCTTCTCCTCGGCTGCTGTCGGTGAGCGACCAGAAGTCAATGCCCAGGATTGGATGGTCACCATTGGTGGCTTTGGCGCCATACAGCACGCCGAGGTCGCTGTTGTAGTGCAGGGCGCGAGTTTCCTGCGTGGGGTAGTCGGAGCCCTGACTCGGATAGCCGTGAAAGTAAGAGTCCTGGTTGGCGGTCACGCCGTACCAGACGATCGCCGGCTTGCCGGTCAGATCGTACGCCTGGGTGATGATGCTGACGTTCTGCGGGCTTTTCGGAGTGTAGCTGATAGGCAGAGCATCCACTCTCGCATCCGCCAATGCCTGCAGCACTTGCGGCCGGATGCCAATGTCGCCCACGCCCCCCAGGGCCGAGGGGGCGAAGATGAGGTGGTTTTTGTCGTAGCTGCGGATGGCTTTCACTGCGACACTCTCCATCTGGTACACGTACTGGTAAAGAAACGCGTTCATGTCGGCTTGCAGTGCGGCGGTCTCCCCCGTCAGCCCGTAGGGGTCGGTGCCGATCCACTTATGCCGCCCATCTTCATCCAGGACTCCCGTGCCCACGCCGAACCCGCCACTGTCGCCAAAGGTGGTGTAAGTGCTCCCCCATGCGGCATTCAGCTTGTCGATGGTTCCGTACTTCTGCTGGAGATACGCCACCCAGGCGTACTTGGTATAGAGCTTGGGGTCTTTGAAACCGGATTGTTGAAAGTTGGTGACCGCCACAAACCAAGAGTTGTGCGGATAAGGATAAGGACCAGTGCCGGTGCCTTTGATCGGCCAGAAGAAATCAGCGTCTTCAGTGGTGATGCCAATGATCCAGGGAACGTTCGCGAAGCCGCCGGTGATGGCTTTGTTCTGCAGCGCAATTTCGCCAGCGTAGCCTTGGGCCCACTTGGGATCGAAGATGTCCATCACGCCCTCGCCACAGTAATTCTTGGCGCAGTTGTATGTGGTTGACGGGATTCCTTTGAGGATCTGCTTGATCGGCTCGGCAAGCCCGATGTCGGACGTGTGGTAGATGGAATCGGCGGAGGTGCTCATGAACAAAATGAAGGGCAGCTTGATGGGGTTGCCACTCTTGCCGCCCCAAGTCCCGACCGGTAAGCCGCGTTCGCATGTGTACTCGCCGAGCGAGTTGAAGCCCCAGCTGAGCATTCGCTCGCCGCGATGGGTGGCCCACAACTCCTTGTCGTTGTTATAGCGCTTCTGTATGACCCCAGGTTCAATGAAGCTCTCGTTGGCGTTGAAGACAGAAAGCAGGAAGAAGTTGTTGCCCAGAGGAGAAACCAGTTTCCAGCGGTCCTTCTGCTTTTCCAGATGAAAGTAGCCGGTTGGCGGCCTGGTCGAGCCAGCGGCGGTCAGACCTCCGTAGGTGTCGAAGCCAATCGAGACAGTCAACGAGTACGACGAGGTCTGGCTCACGGGTGGCTTGCTGGAATCAGTGGCTTTTACCTGGAAGGTAAACGTGCCAGTGCTGCTGGGCTTGCCGACTATGTTGCCCGCCGAGGTCAGGGTCACGCCGGGCGGGAGACCTCCGCCCACTAGCGTGTAGCTGTACGGGGCCTTTCCAAAGGAGGACTGCAGCCAGATTGAATACGGCTGCAGGTAGTAACCGCCGGGAATGCCGGGCAATCCCGGCGCGGAAACGCCTCCGCTGACCGGGGTGATGCTATTGAAGGACACGCCTGCCAATACTGGGGAACATACGATTAGCAGAAAAGCGAGCAGGAGCTGGTTTTTCGGGGTACTCCGATAAGCCATTGCCAAACTACCTCCACGAGGCCTACATCGGCGGCGTTGGCTCGATTGCTACTGTCCTGGAGACGCAATTCAGGGTAAGTGTGGGACCTGTACCGCTCTGTGCTCAGGTACGGGCCTTTAGAGGTCGCAGTCAGAACGGCACGAGCTCGGACTGAATAAGCCGCAATTGGGGCGCGGTTCTCACCCCTCTCATGGCGCACTCCAATATTCCTGCCAGGGTTTGCCTGCCACTATGGGGTGTCACCAAGGTTGCGGTTTTGCGAATGGGCGTTGCTCTTACCAACCAGAGTCACGGCATGGAGGAGGGAAGAAACAGCTTCTGACGAATCTCGCAGCGGCAGATGGCGCATTATCCTGCAGCTCATCGAACTGGACCACGCAGCACATTTTAATCACCGATGTTGCTGCTGTCGGGAAACTGGGCCTCCGCGAACCGCGTCACCCGCTCCAATGCGGCCTGCATCTCGGCATAATGGCGATCGAGCGCGGCGTCGTCCGCGTCGGGCGCAACGTAGATGTACTTTGCCACCCGCACATAGGCTCGCGAAAACGGCTTGGGAAGGACCATCGCGTCCCAGGTCTTCAGCACCCATGGTTCCTCGACAGCGACGTAGAACGCCGTAATCGGAATGCCGGTCAGACGAGCCAACAGCACCGGACCTTTCTTGGCGACGTAGCGCGGTCCGCGCGGTCCGTCGATGGTGAACGCGACGGCTCCTCCGGTCTTGACCATGGCCTCCATTTCGAGCAGGCCACGTTGGCCACCCCGCGAACTGGAGCCACGTACCGGTACATAGCCGAAGCGGCGAATTACCCGCGCAATGTATTCACCGTCGCGGCTCAGGCTGGTGAGCACGCCGATGCCATGGTTGCGAAAGAGCCACGTCGCCGGCAGAACACAGCGGTGCCAGAAGGGATAGATGCCGGGCGAGATGACATGCAGGCCCGGCATGGAACCTTCCTCGAAGGTGATGGTCATGCGCAGCGTGCAACCGATGAGACCGACCACCATCGACGCCAACCACGAGACCATCGCGATCTTGATGCGCTCGGCCGCGCTAAGACGAATCTCGCGGGGTTCCTCAACTGCAATGGCCTTATCAGACACAGGAAAATTTTAAACTGTGGGCGTGCGCGGGCGTCGGCTGATTCGTCAGGGCACAATCCCAATGCTGTCATCCTGAGCAGAGCGCTCGCCTAGTTTTTCCGACCCACTGTTTTTACGGGTGGGGCGAGCGCGCAGTCGAAGGATCTGTGGTTGCTCCTCGGTGAGAAGCGATCGGCGCGAACTGCAGGTCCCTCGACTCGGATTCGCGCAACGCATCCGGCCAAAACCGGGCCGGATGCGTTATTGGCGCGACCCTCGCTCGGGATGACAGGAGGTGGGAGTATCCGCGATGCCTACTTAATCACCAGCTTGGCGATGGTCTGCAGCTGCATATTCGAGGTGCCCTCGTAGATCTTGCCGATCTTCGAGTCGCGGAAGAACTTCTCCACGGGATAGTCTTTGGTAAAGCCGTAGCCGCCATAGATTTCTACGCACAGCGAGGCCACGCGCTCGGCCACCTGTGAGCAGAAGAGCTTCGTCATGGCCGCTTCCTTCACGAAGTTCATGCCGGCGTCCTTCATGCGGGCGCAGTTGTAGAGCAACATGCGCGCGGCCTCGATTTCGGTAGCCATCTGTGCAATCTGGAACTGGATGCCCTGGAATTCGGCGATGGCGCGCCCAAACTGCTTGCGCTCCTGCGCATACTTCATGGCGTGTTCCCACGCGCCTCGCGCTAAGCCGATCATCTGGGCCCCGATGCCGATACGTCCTTCGTTGAGCGTCTCAATCGCGATCTTGTAGCCCTTGCCCACCTCACCCAGGACATTGTTCTTGGGCACGCGGCAGTCCTCCAGGATCAGCTCGCAGGTGCTCGAGGCACGAATGCCCAGCTTGTCTTCTTTCTTGCCGACCGTGAAGCCGGGAAAACTCTTCTCGACAATGAATGCGGTGATACCCTTGTATCCCGCCGACGGGTCCACTGTAGCCAGCAGGATGAAGACACCCGCTTCCTTGCCGTTAGTGATCCATAGCTTCTGGCCGTTCAGGATGTACTCGTCGCCCTTCTGTTCAGCGCGAGTTTGCAGCGCAAAGGCGTCGGAGCCGGAGCCGGCTTCGCTCAGCGCGTAAGCCCCGACCGTGTCGCGGCACATGCGCGGCAGGTAACGCTTCTTCTGGTCTTCCGTCGTCCAGCGCAGCAACGCGTTGTTCACCAGCGTGTTCTGTACATCCACGATGACGCCGGCCGAGGGATCGACCGCTGAAAGCTCTTCGACTGCGAGAATGGCCTCGAAGAACGTTCCCGCGCCGCCGCCGTATTGCTCCGGCACCTCAATACCCATCAGCCCGAGTTGGAAGAACTGGTCGATGAGAGAGTGCTCGAAGACCCCCTTCTCGTCCATCTCTTTTACATGCGGACGTACAGACTCTTCGGCGAATTGGCGAACCGTGTCGCGAAAGAGGATTTCATCTTCGGTGAGCGCAACCAGCGGGGCGGGCGCGGACGAGGCAGCTTGTACGGTGGCTTGTGACATGAGAGCAGTCCTTCGGAATGAGATAGAAAACCCTTGATTCTAGCACTCAGTAGAGCTTCGAAGGCTCACTCTGATCAGGCTTTCCTTCGGTCTGTCCTAGCAGAATTTACAAATGGAGCCGCGATTTTCGGCAACTTCATGTCCATCTGGTGTTCTAATAGGTATAGATAGAGAAGATTCGGCCCAGGTTTTGCCCCGAAATCGGCCGATTTCATCTCAGGTTCAAACTCGTCAAGAAGTACAGCCAAGGGAGTATCAATATGTCCGGGCGAGTGGGGTTTGCATTGCCAGCCGTAATTGCGTTCCTTCTGACCGCCGCGTCTGTAGGCGTGCAGGCGGAGTCGCACGTGCGAATTGTTCGCCTCAGCTTCGTGGATGGCCAGGTCCAGATGGAGCATTCGAACCAGGGATTGGATCGCGCCATCCTCAACAGCCCTATCATCGAAGGGACACGCATTGTTACCGGGAATGACGGGCTGGCGGAGGTCGAGTTTGAGGATCAGACCGCTCTGCGGCTCGCGGGAAACTCGGAGGTGAAGTTCCGTCAGCTCTCTTTGAACGACGCCGGCGCCAAGCTGAATGATGTTGAGATTGTGCGGGGCGTTGTCTTTTTCGACGTTCGCTCGAAGAGCGAGGACGTCTATCGTGCGGTAGCCGACGGTGCAACGTTCGTGATACGCCGTGACACCTTAACCCGAGTCAGCGCCGGGCCAGAGCAACTCAAAATCACCGTATTCAGGGGCAACGTGCAACTGGAAAACGAGCTGCAACTCGTGAGCCTCAAGAAGAACGAGACCCTGACCCTGGATGTAAACCAGCCGGCTGATTATAAGGTCACCCATAGTACAGAGCCGTTGCCCGTGGACGCCTGGAACAAGGAACGCGAAGCGTACACGGATGCGTACGCCCGCAATGCGGGCTACGGTCCGAAAACAGGGTATGGCCTGCAGGACCTCAACTACTACGGTGAGTATTTCTACACGCCTGGCTACGGTTATGTCTGGCAACCCTACGGCTTCGCCGACTCCATGATCGGCTGGAGCCCATACACCAACGGCGCGTGGTCGTTCGTTCCCGGCTTCGGCTACACTTGGGCGTCAGCCTATCCCTGGGGATGGTTACCGTATCACTACGGTTCCTGGGCCTTCTTGGGCGGTGGTATCGGGTGGGCCTGGGTTCCGGGACGTTACTCAGGTCCTTGGTATTACAACAACTTTGTTACAACGCCGGTGATCACCAGGCCGCCGGCCGGCTGGCAGCCGGTGACTGCGCCGGCAGTGCCGGCAGGCAGCTCTCTGAAGCCGACGATTCTTGTAGGTAAGGCGGCGGGGTCGCCGGCCTACATTCCGGGCGGGCGCATTCCTCCTAACTTCGCCAGTGTGATTGCGGGTGGCAGTGTTGGCCCTCATGCCGCAACAACCAACTTGACTGCTCCCAGTGCCCGACAGAGAACAGCGAGCCCGAATGTGTTCGCTCCCAACGCCGCCGGCAGCGGGCAAGCGGGACACGTTTTTGCTCAACCCTCGGCGCGCAGTGCGGGCGTTGGCGCCATGAGCGCATCGCCGAGTTACGGTGGCGGCCCAGGCGGGCATTCCGTTACAGTAGGACCGGGAGCGTCGGGAGCACACTCAAGCGGCAGCCATGGCAGCCCGTCTCACCACTGAGGAAGCGGCAACGCTGAGAACAACAAGGGCGGGCAACGCGGCCGCCCTGTTATGTTGCTCTACGTTCAGTACACGACGATTCCCGCATATCCAACCACCATGTCGCGGTCGCCGGAGACATCTCCGGACGTAGCGTAGCGGACCAACTCGGCACATGTGGCGCCCCGCTTGCGGACCGCGGTCAGCATCACCACTGCTGGACCATAGCCGCACATACTGATGTCAGCCTGGTGCACGACGTCGTACAAACCTCGTGGATCAAGCGCCAACAGTTGATCAATCGCACGGCGGTCTTTCACGCGAGTGACGCTGTCGTTCTCGTAATGGTTCATGTCGCTGGAAGCGATAACCAGCACCGGGTCGCCCGCCTCCGCCGTAGCCGTGCCGACGACGACACCGAGAGCGCTGAGTACATCGAAGTTGCCCGTCCCCACGGTGATCGGCACAAATTGAAATCCTGGCGTGAGTACTTGCAGAAAGGGGAGCTGAACTTCGAGTGCATGCTCGTAACGATGTGCCGCCTGATCTTCAGAGAGCAGCGGCAGGAGCGACTTCAGACGCTGGGCCAGTGGCTGATCGACGGACACCTCTCCCAACGGAGTCTGCCATGCGCCCGCGCTCATGATGGCCAGAGGCTCGCCCATGCCCGTGTGATTGGGGCAGAGAATGACAAAGCGGCGTGGCAAATCGAGACGCCGATAGACAGCGCCAGCAACATGTCCGGAATACATGTATCCGGCGTGAGGGACCACGCAGCCGAGCGCACGTATCTTGACCTCGGTCTCAGGCGAAGCGCTCGCGGCTGGAGCCGTAAACGTTTCCACGGCTGCACGCAGATGCTGCGCGTTGCCGGGATAGAACCGGCCCGCAACTGCGGGTTGACGAACCGCGGTCGGCATGGCATTCGCCCCTGAGCTAAGTTTACCCCCGCTGTAAAGCCCGGAATGCCGCGGCCATTTTCTCCAGGGGCACAGCTTCAGCGCGAACGTCGGCGCGCAAACCAGCCGACTTCAGCGCAGCGCGAACGGCGGTGTCGGCGTACTGACCACGAAGATTGTTCAACGTTGTCTTGCGCTTCTGCGCGAAGGCGAGTTTTAGGAATGCGATAAACGGTTCTTCTGCGACCTGCAGCTCTTCCAGGCGTGGAGCCATGGTGAGCCGCAGCACACTCGAGTGCACTTTTGGAGGGGGGGAGAACGCGCTCGGGGGCAAGGTGAACAGGTTCTCGACGCGGGCAAATAACTGTGTTGTGGCCGAGAGCAGCCCATAGTCGCGAGTACCGGGCTCGGCGGCGATGCGATCGCCAACCTCTCGCTGCACCATAATGACAGCGCGCTCAATGTTCCTGTGCAATTCCAGAATCCGCAGCACGATGTCGGAGGTGATGTAGTAGGGCAGGTTGCCGATCACATCCACCGTCTCGGGCTGTGTGGGGCGAAGATCGTGTAGCGGCCCGGGCTTGCGGCCGACCATCGAAGGAAACTCTGCCGTCACGAAGTCCGATTCCAGGACCTCAACATTGGGCCGGGTGGCGTAACGCATGCGCAATTGAGCCGCCAATACCCGGTCCAGTTCGATACCGATCACCCGTTTCGCCCGCGAAATCAGCAAGTCAGTCAGAGCGCCGCGTCCCGGGCCGATCTCGATGACCGTACGGTTGGAAACGTCACCCAGCGCCTCGACGATGCGCCGCGCCGCATCGCGATCGATCAGAAAATTCTGCCCCAGCTTCGGCTTGCGTTGGCTACGGCCGGCAGTCACAGTTTTCGACGCGGTTTTGACCACGTTGACCCTCTTTCCATTCGGCGGTTAGACTCAACTGTTTCGCCGAGTCTTTCATCTGCAAGTGGAATCCCAGCTACCTACCCGGCGCTCGCCCTGGAGGTTTCATGCATATCGCCTTCGCAGCATCCGAGTGCGTCCCTTTTTCCAAGACCGGCGGGCTTGCGGATGTGATTGGCGCCTTGCCGCCCGCGCTCGCCCATCTGGGCCACCAGGTTAGCGTCTATCTTCCACGATACAGGCAAACCCAACTCGAGAACCCACGGAAGGCCATCCCCAGCATCACTGTTCCGTTCGACGACCGTTACCGCTTCTGTTCCGTCCTCGACGGCGGCCTGCGCGCAGGAGTGCAATTCTATTTCATTGACTACCCGCCGTTCTTCGACCGCGAGGCCCTCTATGGAACGGCGCTGGGTGACTATCACGACAACGCCGAGCGCTTTGCGTTATTCAGCCGGGCCGTCCTGGAGGCCACCAAGATTCTAGGTGTGCCTGACGTGCTCCACTGCCACGACTGGCAGACAGCCCTGGTTCCGATCCTGCGGAAGACCTTGTACGCGGAGGACCCCGCGTTCTCCCGCGTCCCATGTGTCTTTACCATTCACAATCTCGGCTATCAGGGACTGTTTCCACCGGAAATACTGCCTCTGCTCCTGCTGCCATGGGACCTGTTCACCATGTCGAAGATGGAATTCTACGGCAAGGTGAATTTTCTGAAGGGTGCGATTACCATGGCCGACTACGTCACCACTGTCAGCCGCAGGTATAGTCAGGAGATTCAGACCGCTGAATACGGTTTCGGACTGGAGGGCGTGTTGCGCGCACGCGCTGCCACCGTCACCGGCATTTTGAATGGTGTGGACTATGGCGAATGGAGCCCGGAGCGAGACCGGCACATTGCGGCCCCGTACTCGGCCGAAAATCTCGACGGCAAGGCCCAATGTAAGCGCGACCTCCTAGGGCAATTTGGCCTGGCGGCCGATACCCAGTGGCCGGTGCTGGGCATGATTTCGCGCTTCGTTCCGCAAAAGGGGTTCGATCTGATTCAGCAGGCGGCCGATCGCATGGCGCGCGAGAACTTGATCATGGTAGTTCTTGGCAGCGGCGAACCCGAGTATGAAGATATGTTCCGCAGACTCAACAAGCAGTATCCTCAAAAGTTTGCCGTGAAAATTGCCTACGACGACCCCTTGGCACACAAGATTGAGGCGGGCAGCGACATGTTCCTCATGCCGTCACACTACGAGCCCTGCGGCATGAACCAGATTTTCAGCCTGCGCTATGGCACGGTCCCGATTGTGCGGGCGATCGGCGGACTCGACGACACCGTCGAGCAGTTCGATCCCCAGACCGGGAGGGGCACGGGATTCAAGTTCAAGCCTTACACCGCCGAAGCCCTGCTGGAGACCCTGCAATCGGCGCTGAGGGTTTACGCCAACCCGAGCGTCTGGCAGACGCTGATGCGCAACGGCATGGCGCAGGATTACTCCTGGCCCAACTCCGCCCGCGAATACGTCAAAGTATACGAGCGTTCCGTGAAGGCTGTGACGGGCGTTTAGGACTGACGCCGATCTCGCACATTCTTACAAGAGCAGCGCCACAGCTCCGGTGCCCAGGTCGTAGTAACCAGCGACGACCTTTAACTTGCCTTCCTTCACCATGCCAGAGATGACGGTGGATGCCTGACGCAGCAGGGCCGCCTGGATCTTGGCATTCGCCTTGGTCGCCGCCGCAAGGTCCGGTCCAGCCTGATCCACCGCAGGTTGGATGTGCGGGAAAAGCGAGCTGATTTGTCCTGGCACGCCCTCGCCATGGATCGTGGCTTTCACCGCGCCACAGCCGGAATGCCCCATCACCAAAATCACCTTCGTCCCCAGGACCGCGGCGCCATATTCGAGGCTGCCGATAATCTCTGGCGTAACGACGTTTCCCGCGACCCGGGTCACAAAAATACGTCCAATGGTCTGATCGAAAACCAGTTCGACTGGCACCCGCGAATCTGCACAGGATAGGACAGCAGCGAATGGCTCCTGCTTCTCCTCGGTGTGTTGCCTCAGGACAGCGAGGTCCTGCTCGTGGTGAGTCATCCGGACCGCGGTAAAGCGCTTGTTGCCGTCCATTAGCTCGGTCAATGCCTGATCAGGGCTGAGTGTGCTCTGGGCCCACGCCGACGACGGAGCCGCGAGCTCGAGACTATTGGTCAGTAAGCCGACAGCAGTTCCGGTCAAGCCCAACTGTAAGAATCGCCTTCTGGATCGTGTCTGTTCCGAACAAAGTTCGTCCATGCTACCCCCTCATCAAGATTAGAAAAGCTGTAAATGACCGGCTGGGCGCTGATCACATCAAAACCGGCATCGTAGCGAGCGATCTTTGTGTCGCAAAGGCGACTCGGGTTGACAAAGGCCGGAGCCGAATCGCCGCCGATGATACCGCATCCGGTTGTGGCGTCACAACCTAGTCTGTTGATGCTCTCTTTCCGGCGAAGAACAGATAGATTGGCACTCCTGCGACGATCACAGCAACTCCCCATGCCGAGTTTCTGACGTTCTCTGCGAAGGTGTAGTACAGCAGTACGGCGGCAGCCGTCACGAAGAGCGCAGGCACGAACGGATAGCCCCAAGTCCGGTAAGGACGCAGCGCATTGGGCTCCTTGCGCCGCAGAACGAACACGGTGCTGGTCGCGGTCATGTAGAAGAGCCACTCTGCGAAGATCGCCAGCGAGAACAGTTGCCGAAAGTTGCCCGCGAACAGCAGAAGGATGATCGAGAGAACGAGCTGGACGATCAATGCGACGGAAGGCGTATGAAAGACCGGATGCACATCGGCCATCGCCTTGAAGAAGTACCCGTCGCGCGCCATGGCATAGGGCACACGCGCTCCGCTCATGATAGTCCCGTTAAGCGCGGCCAGCATGGACAGGGCCATGCCGGCGGAGACGATGGCCGCTCCCCAGGCGCCCACCGCGACCGCCGTCGCATCCGAAGCAGGCCGTTGCGAGGCGGCAATGCTCGCTGCCGGCAGGACATACTGTACAGCCGCGTTGGTCAGCATGTAGAGCACGGCTACCGCCCCGACTCCGGCGATGAGCGCAATCGGGATGGTACGGCCCGGGTCGCGAATTTCGCCGCTGACCATATTCAGGTCGTTCCATCCGTCGTAGGCCCAGAGCGCAGCGACGAGAGCGGCCATGAACCCGGCAAATCCGCCGGTCGCTCCCGGAAATGTAGTCTCGAAGTTGTGCCACGTGCCGCTGGACGCGCTGAATGCCACAAACGCGACGGCCACGATGATGGCAATTTTCAGCAACGTGAAAATCACCTGAAAATCTCCGGCTCGCCTGATGCCGATATAGTTCAACCCGGTAATCAGAGCGGCGGCAGCAATGGCCACCAATTGTCCGTGGCTGATCGCGAACGGCGAGCGGACTGCGTCATGGTTGAAGAACGCCAACACCGGGAACGTTCCCAGGATGCGCACGAATCCTGTCGTGAGAGTTGCAATGGAAGCGGGCTTGGCGATGGAGAACCATGTCCACGCGTACAGAAACCCTGGCAGCGGTCCGTAGGCGTCGCGAATGTAAACGTACTCGCCCCCGGCTTGCGGCTTCATGGCGCCGAGTTCAGCGTAGGTGATGGCGCCGGCCAGCGACAGCACGCCGCCGACGATCCAGGCCAGATAAACCATCCAGGCGGAGCCAACGGCCTGCATCATCTCCGCCGGCACCAGGAAGATGCCGCTGCCGATGATGGTGCCAACCACCACCGCGCTCGCGTGCGTCACGCCCAGATCGCGTGCAAGCTCGGGAGCTCGTGAGGTCTCAATCGGCTGTGCCATGTTCGACGGGCGATGAAAACAACAGACTCGAACTATACCCGATGACAAACGTAACCACGCTGCCGATCAGCACGTACCAGGGGAAGGGAATCGCGTGTGGCAACGCCAGCATCGCGAAGGGCAGGCCAGTTGCGTGCTCCAGCCATGTCAGAATCGCTGCGCCCTGCCAGATGTAGACATTGGCGCAGAAACCAGCCGCCATACCAATCATGCTGCCGCGCTGGTTGGCGCGGCGTGTAAGCACGCCGAGCAGGAATACTCCCAGCAATGCGCCGTACGCCACCGAGGCGATGCTGAGGCCGATCTCGACAACTCGGCCGCCGCGGCGTGACACGATGGCCAGGACGAAGAGCACAAATCCCCACAGGATGGTCGTCACTCGCGAAAGGAGTACACGCTGGCGCTCGGATGCGTCAGATCTATGCCGCAGGTAGAAATCAATGACGGTGGTGGAGGAAAGAGAATTGAGCGCGGCGCTTAAGTTCGACATGGCCGCCGCAAGTATCGCAGCGATGAGGAGGCCGGAAATTCCGTGCGGCATATGCTCGACGATGAATGTGGGAAAGATACGGTCGGTCTTGTCGACCGGAAGCGCCGGGGGAGAGATGCGGTAGAAGGCCCACAACATAGCGCCGAGCAGCAGGAAAAGCCAGAACTGGAAGAAAACTGCGATGCCGCTGCTCAGCAGTGCCAGCCTGGATTGCGCCTCGTTTCGCGCGGCCAGAAGTCGCTGCACGATGAGCTGGTCGGTACCATGGCTGGCCGTGGTCAGGAATGTACCGCCGATTACCCCTGACCAGAATGTGTAGGTACGGTAGAAATCGGGTGTGAAGTCGAAGACGCGAAACTTGCCGGCACTCTCCGCCGACGCGTGAATTGCGCTCCATCCGCCGGGGACAAGATGCAGGATTGTGAACAGACCGGCCAGTGTTCCGCCAACGTAGATGAACATTTGGACTACGTCCGTCCAGATAACGGCGGTCATGCCGCCTTCGAAGGTATACAGCAGCGTAAGCAGGGTGACGATACCGATGGCGATAACATCGCGCTGCAGCTCGCCTTTGCTGCCAAGTAGCGGGCCGAGAGCAATGCCCACCACGATTGCCACCGCAAATACACGTACTCCCTCCGCTGCAGCGCGAGTCACGAGGAACAAGGCGGCTGTCATAGAACGCAGCCGGCTTCCAAAGCGGCGTTCGATGAGCTGGTACGCAGTGTAGAGCTCGCCGCGAAAGTAATGCGGCAGCAGTACGTAGCTGATGATGACGCGCCCCACGAGATAACCCATCACCAGTTGCAGGAAGGTGAAGTTGCTGGCGTAGGCGAGGCCAGGCACGCTGATGATGGTGAGCGTACTGGTCTCTGCGGCGACGATCGACAGCGCGATGGCCCACCACGGAACGTCACGGTCGGCCAGGAAATAATCACGCAAGGAGCGCTGTCGCCTGCGAAAGCGGAGCCCGAAGAGGGTTATTCCCAGCAAATAGACTGCGATCAGCGCGAAGTCGAGCAGGTTCATGGAAGTGGATGATGGCCTATGGCTAGCGGACAGTGGTTGTCAGTGACAGTCTATCGACACACCCGCTGGACTCCGGCGTGAAACTTAGGGCCCACCGCCATCCACTATCCACTGACCACTATACTGAGGCCGTGGCCTACTTCCTCGGCATTGACGGCGGTGGTACGAAGACGACGTGCCTCCTTGGCGATGAGAATTACGAGCTGGCATCGGTGACCGTCGGAGGGAGCAACCTTACCCGGGTAGCCAATGAAACGGCGCGAAGCGCTCTTGAGCGAGGAGTGCGTTCGGTCTGCAGGGAAGCCGCGATCAAGCCGGCACAGATTAGCGCGATTTGCGCCGGCATCGCTGGCGCGGCACGAGAAGATGTTCGCAAGCAACAGGCCGAAATTCTGGCGCAGCTTACGCCGGCGCGAATCGAAGTGGTCGGCGACATGGTTATCGCGCACGAGGCTGCCTTGGGCGGCGCTCCCGGAATCGTTGTTCTTGCCGGCACCGGCTCCATCGCTTATGGCCGGCACTCTTCGGGACGTACCGCACGCGCCGGCGGCTGGGGGCATGCCATCTCCGATGAGGGTTCCGGACATTGGATCGGCATACAGGCGGTGGCCGCGGTTGCCCATGCGCAGGACTCGCGCAGCCAGACTGGATTGAGCGATCAAATACTGCGCCATTGGGGCTTGCGTGACTTTGACGAACTCGTCCTTTGGGCCAACAGCGATCCAACGCCTGATTTTGCCAGCCTGTTTCCCATAGTCCTCGCGGCTGCTGAAACCGGAGACTCCTGCGCTCAGGGTGTGCTCACGGGCGCCGGGACCTCGTTGGCTGGATTAGTCGGTGCTGTATTTCGCAGGCTATGGAAGCCGAACGAGGAGGCCGAGGTCAGTCTGATGGGTGGTGTCCTCCAGAACTCCGCTCAGGTTCGCAATTCGCTTCAGAAATGCTTGCGGAACTCGGTTCCACGAGTCCGGGTTTCCCTCTCGACACGGAGTGGCGCCCAAGGAGCCTTGGCGCTGGCGCGCAAGCTGACAGCGGGCGGTCCTGCGGCTTTGCAACCGCGATAGCGGCAGACGTGCCAAGCACTTTCGCCAAGACAAAAAGGCCGGAGCAGACAGCTCCGGCCGAGAAAAGCAAAAAAACGAGGGTCTTAGAGCTTCATCTTGCGACGGAAGGCTCCGAACGCTCCCACCAGCCCAGTGCCGAACAACAGCAGCGAGGTCGGCTCGGGCACCGTGCCGCCGCCGCCGAGGATCTGGAACGCGCCTTGCGGCTGGTTGCCGTTGCTGTTCCAGGTCTGGCCGCCGTCGGTGGAATACTCGTCAATGCCCATTGCGCTGTTGCTGAAGTTCCACGCCTCCCAAGTTTGGGCGCTCGTGCTCATGGGGCCGACTACCAACCAGTAGTTGACGCCGGTGCTGAGGCTGAGCCCCGAAATATTGGTGATGGAAGTGTAGACACAGCAACTTCCGAAGTTATTCCCATTGCTGGTCAGGTTGGTAAACGAGGCCAGCACCGCTCCAGGCTTGCCACCGTTGTCGGCGTCCACGTCTACATAGAACGAATCGGGGCCGACAACAAGTCCAACCGCGATGTCGATTTCGCCAACGCTGCCACCGGTTGTCACCTGGAACTCGTTAGCCGAGGTAAAACTGGTACCGATGTAGCCAGTGCCAGATATCGTCCAACCCGAGCAGCAGTTGTAAACACTTCCCGATGGGCCGAAGTTGCTATATAAGGTGTCCGCCATCGCCGGCAGGCTGCAAAGCGCCAGACCCAGCAGACAAAGCAACCATACTAGTTTTCTCTTCAAGTTTCGTACCTCCGTGATTGAGAGTCCTGACTCGCGAGGTTCAGACTACTAACGAACACCTTGCGGTGTTCAACGAAGGGTCCGTATTGCACAAGAAGCGGGTCGCGACTAAACGTTAGCTCCTTGGTAAGCTCCGGCAACCACCGCAAAGTGGTGCACACAAACACCGACAGCTTACGGGGTTGCATGGTTGCAATTTTGTCTCCGTCGTAAGTCGTTGAAATAAATAAGCCAGACTGCAATCTGCTGCAAGGACTTGCATCAGTATGCCTCCGGTTTTCCCCGTTTTAGGGAAGCTACTATGAGCGCAAAAGTGGCCTGGCAAAAACCTGTCGCCACAAGACAACAATCGGTCGCTAAGGTTACTAGCCAGACCCCCGATGACTGCTCAGCCGCTCCTGTAACGCTCTGCGCCAGCCGGGGGG
>Ga0335085_10007234_pt1 | contig 17300 bp, 16 predicted proteins | sample Lox_Sample_45_FD_206712 | JGI IMG/M metagenome (GOLD analysis project Ga0335085, IMG submission 206712) | Soil microbial communities from Loxahatchee National Wildlife Refuge, Florida, United States - Lox_Sample_4.5 | ecosystem: Environmental > Terrestrial > Soil > Wetlands | place: USA...
TGCTCGACGAGCCCACCGCCTCGCTGGACCGCGCCGGGCAGCGGGCCTTCCTCGACCTGGCCGCCTCGCTGCGCGACGAAGGCCGGACGCTGCTCCTCGCCTCCCACCGCGCCGAGGAGATCGAGCGCCTCGCCTCCCGGGTGATCGAGTTGCACGAAGGCCGGCCCCTGGCCGGCGAGCCCCGCGTGGTCTCCCTCTGGAAGGCGTTCCCATGAGGCCGCGGGAGATCGCCTTGATCGCGGCGCGGGAAGTACGTGAGGCCCTGCGCAGCCGCTGGTTCGTGCTCGCAGCGGTGTGCCTGCTGCTGCTCTCGCTGGGCCTCTCCTTGCTCGGGCTCTCCGGGGCGCAGCGCTCGGGGCTGGCCGGATTCGATCGCACCACCGCCGGCCTGCTCAACCTGGCCCTGCTCTTCGTCCCCCTGCTCGGCCTCTCCTTGGGCGCGCTGGGCATCGCCGGGGAGATCGAGGATGGATCGCTGGCGGTGCTGGCGGCCCAGCCGGTGACGCGGGCCGAGGTCTACGCGGGCAAGTATGCCGGCCTCCTTCTGGCGATGATCGCCGCCATCCTCGGCGGCTTCGGCGTCTCGGGCGCCGTCGTCGCCCTGGGCTCGGGCGGAGGGGACGCGCGCGGATTCCTCGCCCTCGCCGGCATCGCCATTCTCCTGGCCGCGGTCTCTTTGGCCATCGGCTCGTTGCTCTCGGTGGCCGCGGGCTCGCGCGCCAAGGCGGCGGGAGCGGCGTTCGCCGCCTGGATCGGGCTCGTCTACCTCTCCGACCTGGGCAGCATGGCCCTGGTCCTGGCCCGCAACCTCGGGCCCGACCGCGTCTTCTTCCTCGCCTTCCTCAATCCCGTGGAGCAGGCGCGCGTGCTGGGCACCCTGGCGCTCACCCAGCGGCCCGAGGTCCTGGGCGTGGTGGGCCTCTACGGGCAGGACCAGTTCGGCGCCTTCTTGCCCGCCCTGCTCGCCCTGGTGCTGGCGGTCTGGGCGGCGGGCGCCCTGCTCTGCGGCATGACCCTGTTCAGGAAGACGGTGATCCCGTGAGCCGGGGCAGGATCGTGGCGCTGCTCTGCGCGCTCGCGGCAGTCCCCGCCGGCGCGCTGTTCCTCAGCCCCCGGGCCCAGGCCACCGGCCCCGAGGCCATCCGCTACGACCGCGACACCTGCGCCCACTGCCGCATGCACTTCGCGGCTCGCGGGTTCGCCGCCGAGCGGCGCGACGAGAAGGGCGCCCTGCACAAGTACGACGACATCGGCTGCATGCTCATCGCCGCCTCCCGCGCGGCATCCGGCGAGGCCTGGGTGGAGGACCACGCGGGAGGCGGCTTCGTGCCCTTGCTCACCGCCACCCTGGTGGCGGGCAAGGACCTGGGGACGCCGATGGGCTACGGGGTGGTCGCCTTCCGCGATCCCGCCGCCGCCGCCCGCTACGCGAAGGCCCACGCCGCCAAAGTGGTGGCCCTCGAGGATCTGCTGCACGACGAGTCGCGCTTCGGCGCGCATCATGAGGAGGTGCACCGATGAACCGCCTGCTGGTTGTCCTCGCGCTCGCCACCCCCGCCGCCTTCGCCGACGGCCCGCCGCGGCCGCTCACCGAGCGCGACCTGAAGGCCGGCAGGGCCGTGTACCTGCGCGAGTGCGCCGCCTGCCACGGCGAGCGGGGCGACGGCAGCGGGGCGGGCGCGGCGTTCATCGATCCCAAGCCGCGCAATTTCACCAAGAAGATGTTCAAGCTCCGCACCACGCCCTCCGGCGAGGCGCCCGCCACCTCCGACATCCTCCGCACCATCGAGCGGGGGATCCCCGGCACCGCCATGCCCTCCTTCTCCTTCCTCAGCGAGGAGGAACGGCGGCAGGTGGCGGCGGTGGTGCTGGAGTTCGCCGACATGCTCGATGCTCCCGAGCCCACCCCCATCAAGGACCCCGGCAGCCCTCCGGAGATGAACGCGGCGACGGTGGCCAAGGGGAAGCAGGTCTACGAGGCGCTGGGCTGCGCCGCCTGCCATGGCGCCGGCGGCAAGGGCGACGGGCCCAGCGCGAAGACGCTGACGGACGACGACGGCGTGCCCATCAAGGTGCGCGACTTCACCGCCGGGACCTACCGCGGGGGAGCGGAGCGCAAGGACCTCTACTACCGCTTCACCACCGGACTGGACGGCACCCCCATGCCGGCCTTCGCCGACGCCAGCGAAGCCGACCGCTGGGCGCTGGTCGACTTCATCAAGTCGCTGGAGGTCAAGCCCACGCCGCACCCGGTGCCGGCCGATCCCATCCAGGCCGGCCGGGCGCTGGCCGCCAAGTACAGCTGCCGCGCTTGCCACCTGCTGGACGACGGGAAGGGAGGCAACGCCGGACCCGACCTGCGGGTGAGCGGGCAGAAGCTGGACAGCAACTGGGTGAGCGCCTTCGTCCAGGCGCCGCGGGAGAAAGGGAAGGTCTATCCCTGGCGCGTGGCCCGCATGCCCCACCTCGGGCTGAGCGCCGAGGAGGGACAGGTGGCAGCGAGCTACCTGGCGGCGATGGGCAAGCGCAAGCCGGGGCCGATCACCAGGCCCGACCCGGGCAGCTTCGTCAAGGCGAAGGTGGACGAGGGGCAGCTCATCTTCATGCTCCGCTGCACCGAGTGCCACAACCTGGGGCACGTGATCGAGATCCCCGCGGTGAAGCAGCAGGGGCCCGATCTGATCAACGTGGTGGATCGGGTGGACTACGGGTTCGCGCGCAAGTGGATCCTGGACCCCAAGAAGGTGGACCCGAACACCAAGATGACGGTGCCCGGCATCACCCAGGAGCAGGCTGACGCGGTGCGCATGTTCGTGTGGAAGACCTCCATGGAGGCCAAGGGCAAGCTCGCGGCGCGCTGACCGGGCTCAGGCCGCCCGCAGGGTGGCGAGGATCGACGCGGAGGCGAGCGCCACCCCGGCGGCGGCGACCAGGCCGGAGGGGCCGGAGACGAAGAGCGGCCATTCCCAGCCGGTGAACGCCGCCAGCGCCTGGACGACGCGCAGGGCCGCGCCGCAGGCGATGAGGATCGTTCCCCAGCGGCGCAGCCGGGGCCAGCGCAGGTCGCGACCGGCGAAGGCGGGAACGATGCGGCCCGCCATCCCGAAGATCATCAGGGTGAGGAAGCCCAGGGCGAAGGCATGGCGGGCAGCATCGAAGAGGAGCCTGGGGGCGTTTCCCTGGGGAAAGTCGAGCACCGCGAAAGACGAGGCGAGGAGGGCGAAGAGGCCGGCGAAGCCCAGGGCCAGGCGGACGATGCGCGCCGTCTCGTCGCCCGGCCCTCCTTCCGCCACCCGCAGCCGGACCGCGAGCGCCGCGGAGGCGGAGACGAGCAGGAGCCCGGCGTCGAGGAAGCGATGGCCCGGGCCCACCGGCGCGGCCCCGAGGATGCAGAGGATCGTCCCGCCGGCGGCGAGCAGCGCCATGGCCAGCGGCGCACGCTCGTTCTTTTCCTTGCCCAGCAGCACCGGGCCGGCGCGCAAGAGAACGCCTTGCACGAAGGGAAAGGCGGCGCCGAACAGGGCACAGAGGTAGAAGGGCTCGTTCCAGGCTACCGCGGAGGCCGCTTCGCGCCCGGCGATGGCCCGCGCGGCGCCGGCGCAGAGCAGGAGCGCGGAGGCGACCCAGCCCAGGGTGCCGAGGGCGAGCAGGACCTGGAAGGGCTCGCGCTTCGGGGGAGCCGCTCGCCGCGTCGTCCACACTACCCGGGCGAAAGCGAGGGTGGCGGCCAGCTCGAGAGCCGCCGCGGCCGCGGTCGCCAGCAGCGCCCCGGGGACGCGGTCCTCCAGCGCCCCGTACGTACGCAGCGCCAGGGCCGCCAGCACGAGGAAGAGGATGGACCTGGCCAGCCGCGGGTGGGCGAGGGGGGCGCCGAGGAACCGGGGCACGATCGTCAGCGCCACCCCGAAGATGAAGAGCTGGATGAACCCCAGGAGCTGGAAGGTGGCATGCACCCACTGGTGCGAGGGCGGCACCTCGCCCAGCGAGAGATGGATGAAGAGCAGGTTCCAGGCGCCGAACGTCGCCCCCAGGGTGAGCGTGCACCAGAGCGCCGCGATCAGGAACGGCCGGTAGATCGCTCGCTCCAGATCCGTCCTCCACGCCAGCTATCGATCTACGAATCGCAGAGAAGGGTTTCGGGGACACAATACGAAATTCGCGCGGTTGCGGGTGGCATGCCGGGTGAACTGGGGGTTGGCCAGGAGGAGAGATGCCATGACCACGATGGGAAAGACCTTGTTCGTCGTCCTCAGCCTGGGGGTCCTGTTCGGGGCGACGCTGCTCTTGCGCAGCGAGCGCCACGACCCCATGCCGCCGGCGCGGCTCACCGCGGCGCAGATGGCCGAGGTGCAGCCGGCGCCGAAGCCGGTCGACCCTCCAAAGGCCGCTCCGAAGCCCACCCCGGAAACGAATAATCCCGAGTCCTTGCCGGAGGATGGCCCCGAGGACGGCAGCGGGTCGTAAACTCGACGCCCGGCGGTGGCCCGCTTACTTTCGATGAATGGACGACCGCCGCAAGTTCCAGCGCGTGAACGCACCCGTGTTCTGCCGGCCGCTCGGACATTCGCTCTTCGGCCGCCGCCGGGCCGTGGACGTCAGCCTGGGCGGCCTGCGCGTCTACGCCGACGATCCGCCCGACGCGGGCGACCGCCTGGAACTGGAGCTCTTCCTCCCCGACGACACCGAGGTGGTCTGCACGGTGGAGGTGGTGTGGGTGGACGAACTGCCCGAAGGCTCGCCGGCGCGCTACGACGTGGGGGTGAAGTTCGTCACCATCGACGCGGCCGACCGCCAGCGCCTCTCCACGGTGCTGAAGCCCGAGTAGGTCCTGCGCCGCCGTGACACGGGGCGTCCCTTCCGGCTAGCTTGAACCATGCCGTTGCTCGAGCGCGAGGCACCGCTCGCCTCGCTCGAGAAGCTCTGGGCGGAAGCGCAGGAAGGGCACGGCGTCCTCGTCTTCGTAGGCGGCGAGGCCGGAGTGGGCAAGACGTCGCTGGTGCGCGAATTCGCCGGCCGCGCCCGGGGTGCGCGGGTGCTGCTGGGCGCCTGCGAGGCGATGTCCACTCCCCGGCCCCTCGGTCCGCTGACGGACGTGGCCACGGCGGTGGGCGGGGCGCTCTTGCGAACGGTCGTGGAATCCGCCGGCCCCGCCGCTTCGTTCGCGGCGCTCCTCGCCGAGCTGGGCGCGCGGCCTACCGTGCTGATCGTCGAAGATGCCCACTGGGCCGACGCCGCAACCATCGATCTCCTGCGCTTCCTCTCCCGCCGCATCGGCGGCCGGAGGGCGCTGCTGCTGGTCACCTACCGGGACGACGAGCTGGGTTCCCAGCATCCGCTGCGGGTGCTGATCGGTGATCTCGCGACCTCGGCCGACGTGCACCGCATCGCGCTGCGGCCGCTTTCGCCAGCAGCGGTAGAGACGCTGGCCGCCGGCACCGGCCTGAACGCCGCCGCCCTCTTCCAGCGCACCAGCGGCAACCCCTTCTTCATCACCGAGCTGCTGAGCTCGGGCGGCTCCACGCTCCCGGACACGGTGCGGGACGCAGTCCTGGCGCGTGCGGCCCGCCTGGCCCGGCCGGCCCGGGCGGTCCTGGAGCTGGCGGCGGTCATCGGCGAGAGGGCGGAGCTGGCCTTGCTGGAAGGAGTGCTGGGCGAAAGGGCCGCCGTCGAGCCTTGCATCGAGTCCGGCCTGCTGCGCGGGGAGGGCGCCCGCGTCTCCTTCCGCCACGACCTGGCGCGCCAGGCCATCCTCGGAGCGCTGGCGCCCGATCGGCTGCGCCACCTGCATGCGGGAGTCCTCGCGGCGCTCCGCGCCCGCCTGGCCTCCACGCGCGATCTGGCGACGCTCTCCCACCACGCGGCGGGCGCCGGCAACGCCGCGGCGGTGCTCGAGTTCGCCGTCGCGGCAGCGACGGAAGCGGCGGCGCTGCGCTCGCATCGCGAGGCGGCGGCGCAGTACGAGCGTGCGCTCGCCTTCGCCTCCGGCTGCACGGCCGCCCAGCGCGCCGACCTGCTCGAGGCGCTCTCCTTCGAATGCTATCTGATCCGACGTCTTGGAGACGCGATCGCCGCCCGCACCGAGGCCGCCGGGATCCGCGAACGGCTGGGAGACGCCCTGCGCCATGGCGACGATCTGCGCTGGCTGTCGAGGCTGAACTGGTTCTCCGGACTCCGCGACGAGGCGGAGAAATGGGGCCAGCGCGCCATCGAGGCGCTAGAGGCCTTCCCGCCGGGGCGTGAGCTCGCCGCCGCCTACAGCAACCAGTCGCAGCTGGCGATGCTGGCCTACGACGTCGCGGCCTCCATTTCCTGGGGGCGGAAGGCGGGCGCCATCGCCCGGCGCATCGGCGATCGGGCCATCGAATGCCATGCCCTCACCAATATCGCGTCATCCCGGATCGCCAGCGGCGACGCGCGCGGCTGGAGGGAGATGGAGCGTTGCCACCAGATGGCCGTCGCCCTCGGTCTCGAGGACGACGCGGCGCGAGCACTGGCGGGCTTGATCAGCCACGCCGTCCTGCAGCGGCAGTCCGGACGGGCGGAGCGCTATTCCCAGGAAGGCCTGGGCTACACGAGGGAACACGACCTCGACGCCTACAGCGTCTACTTCCTGGGCTGGCGCTCGGTTCTGGAACTGCACCGGGGCAGGCTGGACGCGGCGGAGCTGGACGCGCAGACGGCTCTCGCCCAGGTCCGCGTCACCCCGGTGCACAAGGTGCTGCCCCTCACGGTGATCGGCCGCGTGCGCGCGCGGCGAGGCGATCCGCAGGTCTGGCCTCCTCTCGACGAGGCGCTCGAGCTGGCGACACCGACCGGAGAGCTGCAGCGGCTCGGGCCCGTCCGCATCGCCCGATCGGAAGCCGCCTGGCTGGGCGGTGACATCCGCCGCGCCCGCGCGGAGGCGAAGAGCGGACTCGAGCTCGCGCTCGTGCAGCGCGAGCCGTGGACCGCCGGGGAGCTCTTCTTCTGCGCGCACAGGGCGGGAGCAGCGATCCGGCCGCCCCGCTGGTGCCCGAAGCCCTTCTGCGACCAGATCCTGGGAAGGCATGCGGCGGCGCTGCGCCAGTGGAGGCGGCTGGGCTGCCCCTTCGAGGCCGCCTGGGCGCTGGCCGGCAGCGGCAAGGAGAAGGACCTGCGGCAGGCATTCGCCGGGCTGGAGGAGCTGGGCATGCGCGCGGCGGCGACGCAGGTTGCCCGCAGGCTGCGCGACCTGGGGGTCAGCGCCGTCCCCCGCGGTCGCCGCGCCAGCACTCGCGCGCATCCCGCCGGGCTGACCGTGCGGGAGGCGGAGATCGTGGCGCTCCTCGGCGAGGGGCTGCGCAACGCCGACATCGCCCGGCGGCTGTTCATCTCTCCCAAGACCGTCGATCACCATGTCTCGGCGATCCTGGGGAAGCTCGGCGTGCGCACCCGCGCCGAGGCGGCTCGCTGGCGGCCGCGCTGACCTAACCTGGGGATGCGGGCCCCGCAATATGGGGAGGCACCCCGACGCAGGGCCTGCGCGCCCCGTGGCATTGCCCGCGGTGAACCTCAAGGAGGTCTACCGTGGGCCGCGTCGTTTCCTTCCTCTATGGGCTGATCTGCTACGCCATCTTCTTCTGCACGTTCCTCTACGCCATCGGCTTCGTCGCAAACCTGATCGTGCCGAAGTCCATCGACTCCGCGCCGGTCGTCCCGCTGGGGGCGGCCATCCTGACCAATGCCGTCCTCCTGACCATCTTCGCCCTGCAGCACAGCGTGATGGCCAGGCAGGGCTTCAAGAGCGTCTGGACGAAGGTCGTCCCCAGGCAAGTGGAGCGCAGCACCTTCGTGCTCTTCGCCAGCGCCGCGCTGCTGCTGCTCTTCTGGAAGTGGGAGCCCATCGGCGGCGTGATCTGGGAGGTCCACAATCCGTCAGCGCGCATGGCGCTGCAGGGCATCTCGTTCCTGGGCTGGATGATCGTGCTGATCAGCACCTTCCTCATCGATCACTTCGATCTCTTCGGCCTCCGGCAGGTCTTCCTCCACCTGATGGGGAAGCCCTACACGCCGCCGCAGTTCACCGCCCGGGGCTGGTATGGCCGGGTGCGGCACCCGATCTACCTCGGGTTCATCGTGGCGTTCTGGGCCACGCCGACGATGACCATCGCCCACCTGCTCTTCGCGGTCGCCACCACCCTCTACATCCTGGTCGCCATCCAGCTGGAAGAGCGCGACATGATTCGCGTCCACGGGGCGCGCTACGAGGCGTACCGCGGGCAGGTCTCGATGCTCATGCCCAGCCTGCTGAAGAAGGCGAGCGGGACGGACGCGCTGCGCGGCTGACACCGGGGAGCCACCATGATCGAGCGAATCGGATTTTCCAGGCACTGGGCGCACGCGATCTTCATCGCCATCGCCGTCCTGGGCCTGTCGGCCCTGGCGGAGAAGAAGGTCACCCTCTGTCACTACCCGCCGGGCCATCCCTCGAATTTCCACACCATCTCCGTCTGTGAGTCCGCGGTCACCGCCCACCTCCACCACGGCGATGAGCTGGGCTCCTGCCCATCGGGATGCCGGCTCAACGCGTCGCTCTGCGACGACGGGGACGGTTGCACCGTGGATACCTGCGACGCCAACGGCGTCTGCCATCACAGGCCGGTGAGCTGCGACGACGGCAACGCCTGCACGGTCGACAGCTGCCGGAGCGGAGTCTGCGTGAACGAGCCGCGCGACTGCGCCGTGGGAGACAGGTGCCTGGCGGGGTTCTGCAACGCGAACGGCGACTGCGAGACCGCGCCGGTCAGCGGCGATCCGCTCTGCAACTTCTGCGGGGATGGGCTCGCGCAGCCAGGCGAGCAATGCGACGGACAGGACCTCAAGGGGCAGACCTGTGTGACCCTCTTCGGACCCGACCGCCCTGCCAACGGCCTTCGTTGCAACGCGAATTGCCAGTTCGACGTCTCTGGTTGCGCACCGCCGGATCCAGGAGAGGATTACTGATCTCAGCGCGCGTCCCCGAAGCCGAGGACGCGGCGGGTCCAGGAGAGCTCCAGCGCGGGGTCGGCGAAGGTGACGCAGTCCCCGTCCGCACGCTGGGCCAGCTCGTCGAACTGCTCTGGCGCGACCGGGCCGGTGATACGGGCGCCGGCAATCCCGGCGCCCAGCCTTTGCGCGTCCCGCACCGCCTCGGCCGCGCCTTGCTCGCGGAACACCTGCGCGCCCTCCCGCAGGGCCTCGATCCAGTCGACTGCCTGGGGCCCGTCCAGCACCACCGCGACCCTGCGCTGCAAATCCTCGCCCCGATGTTCCAGCGCCCGCGAGAGGTAGCTGTGCGGCGCGTCCCGCAGCCGCCCGTGGATCGCGTCGAGCAGATCCAGGGGAAAGGGGCTCCCGGGACAGAGCACGACGTCGAGGGTGGCGTACGGATCGATCCGCAGCCGCGCGTCGATGGCTTTCAGGATTTCACCGCGGCGCGCGAACAGATCCTCTCCCCGGAACCAGAGCGCCACATGCTGCGCGCCGGGCTCTTGCGGGCCGAAGCCGTCCACCCCTGCCCCGGCCAGGTGCGGCCGGGGCCACTCGTCGAGCCGGCGGCCCAGGCGCTCTTCCGCGGCCAGCACCGTCCGCAAGAGGTCCTCCTCGCTGAACGCCGGCGTGCGGCGCACGCGGTAGGGGGGAGCGGGATCGAAGAGCACGCCGTCCTCGGCCGCGGTAGCGCGCATCGCGGTTCCCGGCAGGAGCGAGAGCGGGAACACCTGCGCCTCGGAAGCCAGACCGTTCGCCTCCAGGAAGTCCATCCCCCGCAGCACGTCGTCGGGCGTGTCTCCGGGCAAGCCCACGATCAGGTCGACCAGCAGCTCGATTCCCTCCCCGTGGAGCATCCGCGTAGCTTCGGCCACCTTCTCGGGCGAGCCGCCGCGCCGCACCCGCTTCAGCGTCTGCCGATTCACCGACTGCAGGCCGATCTCCAGCCGATCGAATCCCGCCCGCTTCAGCTTGCGCGCCAACTCAGGCGTCAACCCCTCGGCGCGAACCTCGGCGAAGAAGGTGAGCGCGCGGGAGGCGTTCTCCAGGGCGAGCGCGTCCAGAAGCGGCTCGAACTGTGGCCGGTGGTTGAAGGTGGGGTCGAGGAAGACCACCTCCCGGGCGCCTTTCTCGCGCAGCGCCGCCACCAGCCGCGCGCTTCCGGGAACGTCGAGGGTGCGCAGCACGCTGGAGGAGCGGGGGTAGAAGCAGAAGGTGCAATGGGAGCGGCAACCCCGGACGGTCTCCACGTAGGTGGACCGCTGCGGCTCCACCGGAACCAGGCCCTCCAGGTAGGGCGAGGGGTAATCGGCGAGAGCGAACGCGGGGGCCGGCTGCGGCGCGAACGCGGTGAATCCCAAGGGCCCGCGCAGGGCCACGCCCGGGATGCCCGAGGGGCTCTTGCCCTCGAGCAGCGCCGCCATCACCCCGGCGAAGGTCTCCTCCGCCTCCCCCGCGATCGCGATGTCCGCCCCGGGTTGCTGGAGCAGCCAGGCGTTGTCGGGGCCCACCTCGGGCCCGCCCACCAGCACGCGCGTGCGCGGAGAGCGCCGCTTCACCTCCCGCGCCAGGTGCATGCTGCGCTCGCTGTTCCAGAGGTAGAGCGAGAAGCCGACGAACTCCGGCTCGTCGCGGGCGATCCGGTCGGCGAGCCGCGTGTCACCCAGGGAATCGGTCTCTGCCGGCGGGACGACGTCGATCTCCAGCCGGGAGCCCAAGCCGTGCACCCTGGCGGCCACTCCCAGGCAGCCCGCCGCCAGCGGCACGTTGCCGGTGGCGGCCAGGGCGGCCGGCGGCGGCACGGGAAGCTGCACGAGGCGGAGCTTGTGCACGGCGCGAGTATAGTGGAGTGGTGTTCGCCCTCACCTTCGACGACGGCCCCGGACCCTCCACTGGCGCACTCCTCGACGTCCTGCGCGGCGCCGGAGTGAAGGCCACCTTCTTCCTCCTCGGCCGGAACGTGGAGGAAGCGCCCTGGTGCGGCGATCCGGCCCGCGCCCGCAAGCTGGCCGAGCGGGCGGCGAAAGAGGGCCACGTGCTGGGCAACCACACGTACTCGCACTTCCGTCCGGACCGCTGGCGCGAATTGGCCGCCGATGTGCGCCGCGGGGAGGCGGTGATCCGCTCGCTGCGCCCGCCGCCCATTCCCTTCCGCCTGCCGTACGGCATCCAGCGCGTGCCCGGCTCCTTTCCCCTGGGCACCATCGGGGAGGAGATGGATCCGCGGGTGGCGATCATCGCCTCCCTGGGCATCGGCCACCAGCACTGGACCAGCGACTTCGACGACTGGACGCTGCGCGAGCCCGACGCGCCGGCGCTGGCGCAGCGGATGGTGGCCCACGTGGAGCAGTGCCGGTCCGCGGGCGTCCAGGCCGTGCTCGACCTGCACGACTCGGGCACCGGCTCGAGCTTCGGCTACGAACGGCCCGCCACCGTGCTGGGGGTGAAGCTCTTCCTGGAAGAGGCCGCCCGGCGGAGCTGGAAGAGCTTCACCGTCCCTCAGCCGTAGCGCTGGAGGCACTCGTCCAGCTCGAGCCGCGGCATGCGCAGCGCGCCATCGCTGCCGGGCGAGGCTCTCTCCGGATCCACGAAGTCGATGTGGAAGCGATACGGGCGCCCGGGATCGAGGTTGTCGACGATGGCGTCCAGCGTGTACGCCCGCTCGCTCTCGGCGACGAACCAGTGCACGTTGTCGCGCTGGTCGGAGATGGAGGAGAAGTCGCCCGCCTTGAAGATGCGGTTGATGGTGGGCCGCGCTATCAGGTGTCCCGCCTCGTCCCCCAGCCGTTCGTAGTGGCGGCCGTGCATCTCGCCCTGCAGCACCAGGTGCTGCGAGACCATGTTCCGGTGACCGTGGGGGATGATCGCCCGCCCCTTCCCCAGGGCGAAGATCTTCGGCGTGAACGCCTGCCCTTCGAGGAGCTGGATGGATTCCGCGCTGGTCCCGCGCGGCAGAAGGGGAAGCCTCGCCACCACCCGGTCGAAGTCCGCGGCCCGGCAGAGCTCCGAAAGGTCGATGCCGGCGCAGAACTCCGCCGCCCCTCGCTGCCACTCCAAGGGCTGGATCTCGCGCCGGGCCAGGGCGCGGGAAACCACTTGCAGCTTGCGCAGCCTGGCCTGCAATGCCCCTTGCAGCGATGCCGGCGCGGCGCGCGCGCCGTGCACCACCCGCGCCAGCCAGACGCCGGTGAGGGTGGCGAGGATCTCACGCCTCGAGGGCAACGCTCACCTCCGCGACAGCCGCAGGGTCCGCTCGAACCCGTCGTCCAGCACGCGCAGGCTGGCGGTCACCGTCCCGTCCGCGCCGCATTGGTAGATCTCCTCCACCTCCGGCCCCTCGCCCACGCGCTGCACCGGGACCTTGGCCAGATCGCGCCCGCGCAGCGAGGGATCGAAGGGGAAGAGCAGCTCGTCCCAGGCGGCCAGGTTCCCCTCGGGCCGCCCTTCTTCCATCCGGCCGCACTCGACGAAGCGGTAGTGGCCCACGTTGTGCGCCGCCCGGTAGCGGCGGGAGACGCGGGCGGGGAGCGGGGTGTCCTTGGGCACCAGCACGTCGAATGAGATGCGGCCCCCGCCCTCGTCCTCGCGGAAGACCCCGAAGTTGCGCGAGAGGCGCTCGCTCAGCTTGTAGCCCGCGCCCTCGTCGAGGTGGATGGCCAGCCCGATGGCGCAGGACCCGTAGGGATGGAGCGAGCGCCGCACCCGGTGCGCTCCGAAGCGCTCGCGCAGCATCCGGGGCACCGGGGCGAAGGCGGAGGCGCCGCCCACCACGTAGATGCCGGCCAGCTCCGTCCAGGCGACCTCGTCCTCCTCCCGCCGGGGGTCGCGCATCGCCGACTCCATGGCGGCGAGCGTCCGCTCCACCAACGGTACGCAGGCGTCGTAGACGTCCTCCACGCCCAGGACCACCTCGTCGAGGACGAACTTGCGGGAGTTGGGATTGAGAGACTCCTTCTGCTCCCGCACCTCGTCGAGAAGCTGCCGGGTGAGCTTGCCCCCGCCCCGCCGCTTGAGGACCAGCCGGGCGATGGCCTCGTCGAAGTCGTCGCCTCCCAGGCGGGAGATGCCGCTGGAGGTGATCACCTCGTTGGCCCGCCCCTCCATGTGGATGAGCGAGGCGTCGAAGGTGCCGCCGCCCAGGTCGTAGACCAGCACGTACTCGCGCTTGCTGGTGACGGTCTCGCGGAAGCGGTGCGCGTACTCGAAGCCCGCGGCGCTGGGCTCGTTGAGCACCGCCTTCACGTCGAAGCCCGCCCGCCGGTAGGCATCCATGGTGATCAGCCGCTGCGCGGTGCTGGCGTTGGCGGGCACGCTGACGGCCGCCTCGATCTTGTCCCGCTTGCGCAGGCCGGCGTTGGAGTGGTGCTGTATCTGGTCGCGGACGTGGACCAGGAAGCGGGTGAGCAGTTCGGAGAGGGGCAACGTCCGCGCGCCGATCCGCACCTCGCTGTCCGGATGGCCCTCGTCGAGCAGGCGCTTGAAGGAGCGGAGCACGGCCCAGCCCGGCTCGGCGCGGCCGAAGTGGAGCTCGCCCGCCTCGTCGACGGCGGCGAGGGAGGGGATCACGTCCGCGTGCTCGAACGACACCACCGGGTAGTTCCCCCGATCGATGGTGGCCACCACCGTGTGGGTGGTCCCGAAGTCGATGCCGAACCTCATGGGGCCAGTTTACCGGTCCGGCCGGGCCGCGTCATGGTCCTCCGCGGCCGGATGCTCGCTCGCCAGCCCTCAGGCGAAGCGGGCTTGCACCGCCAGGGCCTCGCGCACGCGCCGGCGGTACTCCTCGCGCGGGACCTCCACGCAGCCGAGCAGGCGCAGGTGCGAAGTGAGCACCTGCACGTCGAAGAGCCGGAAGCCGCGCTCCCGCAACCGTCCGGCGCAGGCGGCGAACGCCACCTTCGAAGCGCCGGCGAGGTGGTGGAACATCGACTCGCCGGCGAAGAGCCCGCCCAGGGCCATGCCGTAGAGGCCCCCGGCCAGCTCCGTGCCCTTCCACACCTCGACGCTGTGCGCCCAGCCCATGCGGTGCAGCTCCGCGTAGGTGATGAGGATGTCGGGCGTGATCCAGGTGCCCTCGTCGCGCCGCTCGCCGCAGGCGCGCATCACCTCCTCGAAGGCCTCGTCGAAGGAGACGCGGAAGCCGGATTTGAGCGCGCGCCGCACCGTGCGCGGCCAGGGGGACCGCGTCTCCAAGGGAAAGATCGCCCGCGGATCGGGCGACGCCCAGGGCACCAGCCCCTGCCGCACCGGCCAGGGGAAGATTCCCTCCCGGTAGGCCTCCAGCACCAGCGCGGGGGACATGGACCGGCTCACGGCCACCACGTCCTCTCCGCTGCGAGGTTCAGGAAACTGCACCGCGATGGGCGGCGGCTCGATCGGGGGATACGGCAGCACCGCCTTCGTTGTATCAAAGGCCACGGTGCTGAATCCTGATCTGAAAGCCCTCTCCTGTTTCGCCTGCGGCGCCGCGCACGATCCCCGCGTGCTGCAGACCGTCTGCGTCCGCTGCGGGCTGCCGCTCCGCGCCGACTACCATCTGGAGCGCTTCGCGCCGTCCGGTCCCCACAGCCTCTGGCGCTACGCGGCCGTCCTGCCACTCGCGGCCAGGGACGCCGTGACCCTCTGCGAGGGCTGGACTCCGCTGCTGCCGGCCGGAGGGCGGATCCAGGTGAAGGACGAGTCGCGCAATCCCACCGGATCGTTCAAGGCGCGCGGCATGACCGTGGCGGTTTCCATGGCCAAGGCCCTGGGCGCGCGCGCCCTGGCGGCGCCTTCCGCGGGCAACGCGGCGGGCGCGCTCGCCGCCTACGGGGCGGCGGCCGGCCTGCCCGTGACCGTGGCCATGCCCGAGGACACGCCCCGCGCCTTCGTGGAGGAGTGCCGCCATTACGGGGCGGACACGCACCTCGTCCCCGGCACCATCTCCGACGCGGGCAAGTGGCTGAAGGAGAACGGGCCGCGCCGCGCCTTCGACGTCTCCACCCTCAAGGAGCCCTGGCGGGTGGAAGGGAAGAAGACCATGGCGTACGAGCTTCTCGAGCAGATGGACGGCGAGCTGCCCGACGCCATCGTCTATCCCACGGGAGGCGGTACGGGCCTGGTGGGAATGTGGAAGGCGTTCGAGGAGATGCAGGCGATGGGCCTGATCGGCGCCGAGCGCCCGCGGCTGGTGAGCGTGCAGGCCGAAGGATGCGCGCCGGTGGCCAAGGCGTTCTTCGAGGGGGCGGCCGCCACCCAGCCCTGGGCCTCGCCGCGGACGGAAGCGTGGGGACTGCGGGTGCCCTCCCCCATCGGCGGCTTCCTCTGCCTGCGCGCGCTGCGCGAGACGAAGGGCACGGCGGTGACGGTGGCGGAAGAGGCGATCGCGCCCGCGGCCCGGGACCTGTCGCGGCGGACGGGGATCGACGTCTGCCCGGAGGGCGGCGCAGCCTGGGCGGCGACCAGGCAGCTCTACGAGAAGGGCTGGCTGCGCGAGACGGACCGGGTCGTGGTGTTCAACACCGGCACGGGCCTCAAGTACCGCTAGGAGCGCTGCGCGAGCAGCTTCGCCAGCATGCCGACGCGCGAGCGGGAATCGCCGAACTCCTCCCGGTAGTCGTCGAGGCTGCGGCGCAGCACCTCCACCGCCTCCACCCGGTCGTACTGCTCGGCGATGCGCACCGTGCGCGAGGCCGCCCCCGGCATCTGCTTGTAGCTGAGGAAGTAGTGGTTGAGCCGATCGATCACGCCCCGCGGAGCGTCGGCGATGTCGCGCAGGTCGCCGTACGCCATGTCGTCCTCCAGCACCGCCACGATCTTGTCGTCCGCCTCGTCCCCGTCCACCATCCGCAGCCCGCCGATGGGCCGCGCGCGGAGGAAGAAATTGGCGTGCGCCATGGTGTTCTCGGTGAGGATGCAGATGTCCATCGGGTCGCCGTCGCCCTTGATGTCCGGAACGCCGGTGCGCTCGGAGCAGCGCGCCCCCACCCGCTTGCCGCAGTACGTCTGGGGGACGAAGCCGTAGAGCATGGGCGGCTGGCTGGAGTAGCGCTGCGGCCGATCGACGCACAGGTGCCCGCTTTGCTTGTCCAATTCGTACTTGACGGTGTCGGTGGGCACGATCTCGATGTAAGCAAGCACCACCTTTGCCGGATCGCCCGGCGCAACCCCGTGCCAGGGGTGCGCCTGGAACATGGTGGTGATCAGCCTCTCCAGCTCGTCGGTCATCGGCCCGCCGCGTACCACGGCGGCGATCGGTGGTAAACAGGCGCCGCCATGGCCACCACATTCGAGACGAAGGGACGCCCGTCCCGCCAGGACGCGCTCGACTACCACTCCAGCGGCCGCAAGGGGAAGATCGAGATCGTCCCCACCAAGCCGGTCGCCACCTCGCGCGACCTCTCGCTGGCGTACAGCCCCGGGGTGGCCGAGCCCTGCCTGGAGATCGAGAAGGAGAACGACCTCTCCTTCAAGTACACCATCCGCGGGAACCTGGTGGCGGTGATCTCCAACGGCACCGCCGTGCTCGGCCTGGGCGACATCGGCGCCTACGCGGCCAAGCCGGTGATGGAGGGCAAGGCGGTCCTCTTCAAGAAGTTCGCCGACATCGACGTCTTCGACGTGGAGGTGGACGCCAAGGACGTCGACACCTTCTGCAAGGTGGTGAAGGCGCTGGAGCCCACCTTCGGGGGCGTGAACCTGGAGGACGTGAAGAGCCCGGAGTGCTTCGTCATCGAGCGGCGGCTGCGCAGCGAGATGCAGATCCCCGTCCTCCACGACGACCAGCACGGCACCGCCATCATCACCGGCGCGGCGCTGATCAACGCCCTGGAGCTTGCGGGCAAGCCCATCGCCAAGGTGAAGGTGGTGTTCATCGGCGCCGGGGCGGCGGCGGTGGCCTGCGCGGAGCAGTACGTGAAGCTGGGAGTGCCGCGCGAGCACATCTTCATGTGCGACAAGTTCGGCCTGGTCTATCGCGGCCGTCCCGAGGACATGGACGAGTGGAAGGGCGTCTTCGCCCAGGGCCGGGAGCCGCGGGCGCTGGTGGAGGTGATCAAGGGCGCCGACGTGGTGGTGGGGCTCTCCACCAAGGGAGTGATCTCGAAGGAGATGGTGGCTTCGCTGGCTCCCAACCCCATCCTCTTCGCCTTGGCGAATCCGGTTCCCGAGATCCTCCCCGAGGAGGCGCTGGCGGTGCGCTCGGACATCATCATGGCCACCGGGCGCAGCGACTACCCGAACCAGGTGAACAACGTGCTCGGGTTCCCCGGCATCTTCCGCGGAGCGCTCGACGTCCGGGCCACGGCCATCAACGACGAGATGAAGCTGGCCGCCTC
>Ga0335085_10007235_pt1 | contig 17300 bp, 13 predicted proteins | sample Lox_Sample_45_FD_206712 | JGI IMG/M metagenome (GOLD analysis project Ga0335085, IMG submission 206712) | Soil microbial communities from Loxahatchee National Wildlife Refuge, Florida, United States - Lox_Sample_4.5 | ecosystem: Environmental > Terrestrial > Soil > Wetlands | place: USA...
CGTGGATGAAAGTAGCGACATCCCCCAGCACCGTCAGGCCGCGGATGCCCAGCAGGTCGATCTTGACCAGCCCCAGCGCCTCGACCGATTCAAGGTCGAATTGGGTGATGGTGATGCCCTTGCTGCCCGAACGCATCAGCGGCAAGAGGTCCGTCAGCAGGCCGGGGGCGACGATCACCCCGCCAGGGTGCACGGAAAGATGGCGCGGCAGCTTGAGCAGCGCCTCGGCCTCGTCGAAGATGCGCTGGTGGGCGGGCGATGTGTAGGCGACGCGAAGCTCGGCAAAAGGAGAGGGAGGCGCCTCGCCTTCCTCGTGCTCCTCGAAGCGCGCCCAAAAGGCGTAGGGCAACTGGTTGACCATCTCGCGCACCTTCTGCGGCTCCAGCCCGTGCGCCTTGTCCACGTCGCCCAGCGCCGAGCGCGGACGGAAGCGGTTGACCGTGCAAACCATCGCCGCCCGGTCCGCGCCATATTTGTCGAAGACGTGCTGGATGATGCTGTCGCGCCCGCGCGAGCACAGGTCGGTGTCGATGTCGGGCGGGGTGGCGCGGGCCGGGTTGAGGAAGCGCTCGAAGAACAGGTCGAGGCGCAGCGGATCGGGACTGGTGATGCCCAGACAGTGCGCCACCAGCGACGAGGCCGCCGAGCCGCGCGAGGAGAACGGGACACCTGTTTGGCGTGCGTAGTTCAGGATCTCCTCCACGATCAGGAAGACCGGCTCGAAGCCCATGGTCGAGATCACATCGAGTTCATGATCGAGCCGCGCGCGGACCTGCGGGCTGATGCCGCCATAGAGTTGATTCGCGCCGGCTTCGGCTTTCTGGCGCAGGTACTGTGCGGCGGTCAGGCCGGGCGGAAGCGGGAAAGTGGGCATATGCGCGACGCCCAGCGGCAAATCGAATTTGCAGCGCGCGGCGATCTCTCCGGTCGCTTGGATGGCGGAGGGGAAATTGATAAAGCGCCGCTCGATCTCTTCTCGACTGGGAAAATAAGCACCTGAGGGCGCGACTGCCTCAGGCGGAATTTTATCGATGGGAACATTCAATCGGATGGCGGTCAGCGTGCGCTGCAGCGAGGCCTGCTCGGCGGACAGGTAATAGATTGGAGCTGTCACGACGCAGGGCACGCGATGCTTGTGTGCCAGCATGGACCACCCCACCGCCGTGCGCGGATCGTCCAGCGCGGCATACAGCCTGTCCTTGAAGATCACCTTGAGCACCACCAGTGGTGCGGACTCATCCATCGACGCCTCCGCGGGGGAGGGAATGATGGCGATCAGGTCGTCTGAATATCTTGCGAGCAAGTCGAGCGTACAGGCTGCTCCGGGATTATCACGAAGAGCCAACAGGCTGCTCAACCTGCATAAATTTGACCAACCATTCAAGTTCATCGCCAGCAAAGAAATCCTGCTCTCTGCTCCACTACTCTCTACTGCACTGATCTCCAATCCCAATACCGGTTGTATCCCCGCCCGCTGACAGGCAACAGTAAACTCTACCGCGCCGGAGAGCAGGCGGTGATCAGTCAAGCCCAGGGCAGGCATGCTATTTGCCTCCGCCGCCTGTACAAGCTCTGAGGGCAGCAGCAGACCTTCCTGAAGCGAATAAGCCGAGTGTGCCGTGAGCGGAATGAACATCAGGTTGATTCTAACAGGTTGAAAGGGGATATCGGGGGTCTTTGCTGTGTACGCGCTGTGGCTTGAGTCCCCGTATTTTATATCTTTTTGAGGATGTTATAAAATCGCAAAAACTGACAGTTCAGAGAAGGTATACCAGCCAATCCAGCACATCGAAAAACAGTAGACATCTCCATTGACAATGTCTACTGTTTGGCATAAACTGTAGACATTCACAAAATCGATGGATACTGGTTGTGATCGGCAAAAACATAAAACAACCGCAGGGTTATAAGGCCTTTGTTCCCGAGCCATTTCCACCGCCTGGGCTTCTTGATCTTTCCTCGCAAATTATTCTTAAAACTGCACAGGCTTCGCGCCTGTTGGGGAAATTGGACGGGATTACCCAACTCCTCCCCGATGTGGACTTTTTTATTTTGATGTATGTGCGCAAGGAGGCGGTAGCCTCCAGTCAGATCGAAGGCACAAAAGCCACCTTAATCGATGCACTTGAGGCGGAAGTTAAAATTGACCGCGGCAGGCCAACTGACGTGGACGATATTTTGCATTATATCCACGCGCTTAACTTTGGCATGAAGCGCTTGAGGGAACTTCCGCTCTCACTGCGCTTCATGCGGGAAATCCATCGTGAGTTGATGGAGACGGGGCGCACCAGCCATTTCTCAGACCCGGGCAATTTCAGAAAAAGCCAAAATTGGTTCAATGGAAAAGGACCCGCAGACGCTGAATTTGTACCTCCGCCCGAGGCCGAGATGAAACGCGCCCTGGGCGATTTGGAGAAATTCATCCATAGCAGGGACGACACGCCCCCGCTCGTCAAGGCCGCGCTGATGCATGCACAATTTGAAACCATACACCCTTTTTTGGACGGAAATGGTCGTACCGGTCGAATGTTGATCACCTTTTATCTGTGGCAAGAGATGTTATTGGAAAGGCCTGTTCTTTATTTATCATCCTATTTCAAGAAGTACCAAAAACTATATTACCAGCGCCTGGCTGGCTATCACCAGGGAAATTCTGAAAAATGGCTAGTCTTCTTTCTAGATGGCGTGATTGAAACAGCGGAAGCGGCAATCGAAACCGCCCGACAAATTACCCTCTTGCGCGAACACGCCATGATACGGATCGGCAAAATGAATAGAACCTCCTATGAGAGCGCGTCAAAAATACTTCCGCGACTCTTTGCTCAACCCATCGTTACCGTCAGCACCATGCAGGCATGGGTTGGCTTCAACACTCGCTCAGGCGCTCAAAAGCTGATTGACCGCCTCGTTGAGGCTGGAATTCTGGAAATAAAGGACGAATCGAAGAAATATGGCCGTTCCTATATCTACAAAGAATACCTGGAGATCTTTGATAAAGAGTAACCTATGGACGAAGCCGAAACCTGCGTTAATCTCATCCTTTCGCAATTCATAGCCAGTGCAGGTACCACACAACCCATATGACCCGCACCATCACCTACTCCCTGAGGCTGGACGCGCTCAACTCCGACGAATACCACCGGACGATTGCGGCCTTTGCGGATTCGTGGCTGAAACAGACCCGGCTCGAAGTCCCCGACCTCGTGACGGGGTTCCGCGCATTCCGTCAAGTCCGCGGTGAACCGGACCGCTCCGATGCTGAGTATGCCTTCGAACTGCTCACGCTGGGGGTGTTGATTCGAGAACACCGCGCGGAGGCCGGCCGCATGCCGCCCTGGGCGGAGAGACTACTGGAGGGGCTGGTATCCATCCAAAACCGACATCCGCGCATGGAGAGCGTCATCAAGTTCTTCCGAGGCTTGTCGGCTTGGGTCACGGATCGGGTTCCGGGCAGGGAGCAAGGCGATGATATCCTCGGACGGATAATCGCCTGGCTGGCGGCGAACGACGAAACCGCCAAGGAAAAGCGCCTAGGGGAGTGGCGCGACTTTTTTAGCTCCGAAGGCGAAACGTCCACGCAGGCCGCCGTCTCGCGCTGCCTCGACCTGGCGGATGAGTTCGCCGTCACCAGCCAGAGAGCACTCGGAAAGTACACGGAGAACGTCGAGCGCTTCCTGAGTGAGGAAGCCCCCAGGCATCGCCTCCGCTACGATGCGCGGCTTCTATCTTCGTCGCGACTCGAGTATCACCTCGGCATGCTGGGCACGGTGGTGCTCACCCAGGCCTTCCGCCAGTGCTTCCTTGCGACCAAAAGGAAGATGGTGATCCTCCCGCCGTGCATGTGCGCGCCCGCGGATAAATGCAAAGCTATCGAGACGCCCTTCGGGGCCAGATGCCAGGCCTGCACGCCGTCATGCCGAGTCAACCAGATCACCAAGCTGGGCGAAAAACACGGCTTCAGCGTGACCATGATCCCCGACAATGTGAAGGTCTTTGATTCAGGCAATGGCGCGGAAAGCATCGGCCTGGTGGGGGTCTCATGCGCGCTTACCAACTGGAACGGGGGCTGGGACGCCGGTGCGCTGGGCATCCCCGCGCAGGGACTGCTGCTCGATTACGTCGGCTGCAAGTTTCACTGGGACAAGCGCGGCTTCCCCACGGACACGAACCTGAAAAGGCTGCAGGAGCTAATAGGTATTTGAATGCCATTCAAGTTGGTGGGGAACGGCAACCTCTTTCCCGTCCTTTCTATTCACTTGTTAAATACCAATTAAAAAACCGCAGTGATGTACCCCCAGCTCACAATGTCCGCTCTGTCTTGATAGAATTTGTGCGCTAACTCATTGATAGTTGGAAAATGCGGTACAATTTTAGAAATTTGATAAAAGCTATCCAATTTGGAGACGAATTGATGTATCGCCCTCACACCTTTATTGCAGGCGCCGGCCTGCCGGGCTTACCACTGCGATTGGTTTGGCGCAGGCGGGTCAGACTGTGGAGGTCTTCGAGGCAGCTCCCGACTCGGGATGGGATCGTAAAGGCAGCTGGGATGCGATTGAAAATTGGACAACAGAAACCGATTTTGGGAATCTGCTTGATTGTTGGAATATCACCCGCAGTTTTGAGCATCGTCCGGTTAGAGATTTGGAAGTCTACGTCACACAGGGTAAAAGCTATTCAATCACCACTCCCCGCCCAATCCTTTGTTTGGTGAAGCGCGGAAACGGACCGCATGCCCTGGAACGCGCGCTTAAGGAACAGGCCCTCGATTGCGGAGTTGCGGTTCATTACAATGAGCGGCGCGACCGGAAAGATGTGGATGTTTGGGCGGTGGGCGCCCAACATCGAGGTCAATTCCTGGGTGCCGGACTTCGATTCCAGACCCGCCACCCCGATACGGTAAAGCTTTTGATTAGCGCCAGTCATGCACCGAAGGCGTATGCCTATCTTTTCATCGTGGAAGGTCAGGGCACCCTGTCGGTAGTGCTGACACGCAACTTTGCCAATGCCCGAACGTACCTGCAGCACAGCCTTGAGTTCTTTAGCAAGGTTCTCCCGTTCGATATGGAAAATGTGCGCCTCACCTCCGGATTTGGTGGTCGCCGATCGGATTTCCTGCAAGATGAAACCACTCCGTTGAGGGTGGGTGAAGCCGCCGGCTTTCAAGATTACCTGTGGGGGTTTGGGATTCGTTATGCACTCCATTCAGGCCACCTGGCCGCCCAAGCAATCTCCCGGGGTTCTGATTACCATGAAGCCATCCGTACTCAAATCCGTCCGCTGGTGTACGCCTCTCTCCTCAGTTGATTGAATTACTGCGCAGATGTTATCGTGCTTCGCTACCGAATCAAACATCCTGGTTCCATCGGCAGGTCCGGCCGCATGTGGTTGCGCCCGGAGGACACGGATGAAATTACGTCTGATCAAGATCGGTCTCTGGCTCCACACCACGATCGTGACCCTGGCAGGGTTGAGCCTGTTTCTTTACCCAAAGACTTTCGGCCCTGTATGGCCCTGGACATTGCCCCCGTTGGCCGCCCGTTTTATGGGTTCATTGCTTATGGGGGGCGGTGTTTGCGCGGCTTTGGCTGCGCTCTCGCCCGAGCCCCTGCCTTTGGAAGGCCCGGCCTTGCTGGGCCTGGGCGACCTCCTGATTGTGTCGGTTTGTTTGCTGGATACTGGAGAAATTGGATTTACAAGCCGAATGATTATTTGGCTGATCATGTTTATTGGCACGGCACTGATGCTATGGGGGCTGCCTGTCCTGGGCAACCGCCAGGCAGGGCAGGAGAAAAATCAATCCCGGCTTAGCCGCGGCCTGCAAATTTATTTTCTGATTCACCTGGCTGTCGTAGTCCCGGTCGGGCTGACGATGTACCTGGGACCTGCCCTGGGGCAGCGACTGTGGCCTTGGGGATTGTCGCTCGTCAACGTCCGGCTGCTAGGCGCGTTCTTTATAGGTGCCAGCATACTTTCCTTCTGGAGTCTGCGCCAGAAAAGCTGGCAGGCTGTTCTGCCTCTGCTGGGGCTTTATGCCGTGTTTACCAGCCTGGCTACCGTGGCCTCTTTCATCCACTTCAACCTGTTTAACCCCGCGCGGATGGTCACATGGGCATTCTTCGCCCTGTATATCTTCGTTGCGATGGGTGCTTGGATTTTCCTGGGAATTGCCTTTCATCGGCAAAGCCACCTTCCTCCGGCTTAATGGATAGCAGTTCGCATCTCCGAAATCCGACCTCACTCCAGGCGTTGAACAGGCGACCGGATTTGGTCCCTGCAGGATGGCAAATAGTCCATTGCAGGGAGGCGAAGCCGGAGAGGTAGGTAGGGTGGGGCTGGGAGTCCTATTTCTTCTGCTCCATGTGGATGGTAGTATAGAAAATCCCGTTTCCGCTCACCGGCATGGGATTATCCTGCCGGGAATCGAACACGCCGTTCACCAGCTTGCCGCTTAGGCCCCCCCAGATGATGCCGGGGTATTCCTGTGTGGCCGGTCCACAGCCGGAAAAAGCCCAGGTGTACTTGGGTCCATTCGGGGGCGTGGCCTGGAAAAAGACCTGGGTGCTTTTATCGGGCTGCGTGAAGAAGGTCCCCTTGAGGGTCGCGCCCCAGTCGAGGTCATCGCCGGAGAAAGTGACCATCGGGCAGCCGGCATTCGGTTCTGCGTCGGACTTCCAGCCGCCCATGTTATACGCCTTGATGCGGGCCAGCCCCTGCAACTTTCCGCCCTGGCTTGGCTTCACCGAAAAGGTCGCCGTGAGGTTCGTGGTGGTGTAGGACGTGATGTTGTCGTTCACGATGGTGACCGCGTACACTGACTCTTCGCTGCCCCAAAGACAGGTATCGTCGCTCTTCTGGAAGTTGTCCGTCTCCTTGAGTGCAACTTCGAACTTCCCGTTCTGGTTCAAATCCTCCAGTCCGTCGAAACAACCTCCGCCGTCGGAATCCTCGTCCAGTTCCATGGGGATGCCGTCCTTATCGAAATCGCGCCCGTCCTTGAAGCCTAGGGCATATCCGTGCTTCGGGTCGAAGATGCTGGCGCGGATGTCAGCCTTGTCCTTGACCTGATCGTGGTCTGTATCCGCATCAAAGGGATTGGTGTGGAAGCGCTGCGTCTCGTCGAAGTCCACTACGCCGTCCCCGTCGGAATCCTTGCTGATCTCCGGCTCATCCGACTTCGCCGTGACTGAAGTGGGTAGCAGCCAGTAGGCATCGAAAATATTACCCAGGTTGGAACCCGTCGGGTTGTTGAAATTCACATTATAGGGCCCGATCCATGGGTCATTGATGGTGAATAATTGTTTGGTCGCGGTTTGGGTGTAGCCGGTGATCACAAAAGCGTGGGTCGGTGTCGATGCGATCACAGGACGCCCGGCGTCGATCTCCTTCTTCACATCGTTCCACATCGTAGCCGCCGTGGCAGCCCTGGGACGGAAGGTTGGCGCAGCTCCGAGAGCAAACGTGATCGCTTTGGTGAGCTGGTTGTCGCTCATGCCGAGCCCGTAATTAAGATCCCATTCTGGTCCGTTGGCATTGTTTTTGAAGATTTCGAACCCGATGCGGTCCTGGCTCAACTTCCCACCATAGAATTGCGCCACCATTGCAACGGAAGCCAGCGCGCAGTTCATGTTGTCCGCCGGGTCAGTGGTATCGAGTGCTTTATGGTCCACGTCCCAGGCATGCGCGCCGGTCTCGCGGTTCTGTTCCAGCTCGAGCATTCGCGTGTCCTTGTGTTGCGATATCCATCGCACCCCCAGTGGAGCCCGGCCTAGAGCGCCCGGTGGATCGGCCAGGTGACCTGCTGAAGTGGTCGGTTGGATGAGTGAAAATGCACTGATCGGTGAGTAATCCGCTTTCCCGCCACCGGCCGTCAACGCCTGGACCCGCCACAGGTAGTCACCCAGCGGAAGCGTGGGGATGGTCAAGCCGGGGTCGGTCATCGTTTGGTCGATCAGTGGGGAACTGAAGGACGGATCGGTTGCAACCTGGACTTGATACTGGCTTGCGCCGGGAGCCGGATACCAACTCAGCGTGACCGGCAGCTTTTCGAGTTCTGCGCCGCTCAACGGGAGCAGGACCGCCACATTGGGGAAGGGATTCACCGCCCCGGGTGTCGCCTGCTCCGGTGAATATACGGTCCATTGCGAGGGGTCGAGCACTGTCACCTCCGGCGGGCGTCCAATGGTTGTCCCGGGGACCAAGTCGGAAATCTTGCCGCCGCGGCTCAACCGGACGGTATCCACCTGCCCCACCCCCCAAGCGACGTGGTCGAGAGTGGTCCCGTCCGAGGCGGTCAACTCGATCGAACCTGCATCGGGGTTCAGGAACTGGTTGAGTTCGGAATGGACGGTCGTCCCATCCACCCGATTGAGTCCGTCGAACAGGATGAGCAGCACACCGCCGGCTTTCAACGCGGGAAGCGATGGAGGCAGGGCGTAGGACTGCGATTGTTCATTTGTGAGGCGGAGTCCATCGAGGGCTGCTTTGCTCGAGCCGGGGTTGATCAGCTCGACGAATTGCGGCTGACCCTCCACGGGCTGGAAGAGGACTTCATTCAGGAGAATCGTATTAGGGTTTGACGAGTTCCCCTCTGGGTTTGAAACGGATATCGGCAGGTTGCTGATGAGATTACAGGACAGGGCCGCGACGCAGATTAACGGTAAAAGGTATCGCCGGGACATAATGTGCTCCATCTCGCTTGCACTAACGATAAAAGGTGTGTTGGCTGCGGTTATTGCTTCCGCTTGTCATACCTGGATGCCCAGAATATTATTATATTCAGGTTCCTTTGGCTTTCAAGTCTGAAATTATTTTGCGAAAGATATTGAAAGCGTTATACTTGCCATTAATCAAGCATTGGAAAGGAAACAATGAACATCGTCAAACCGGAAACCGTCGGCCTATCGTCCGAGCGACTGGAACGGATCAAGCTTGTCATGCAAAGCTATATCGACAAAGGCACCTTTGCCGGCATCTCCACACTCGTGGCGCGCAAAGGTAAAGTGGCGCACCTCAAGACCTTCGGCTGGCAGGATTTGAAGACCAGGCAGCCGATCACCGAGGACACCATCTTCCGCATCTACTCGATGACCAAACCCATCACCAGCGCCGCGGTAATGATGCTGTGCGAGCAGGGCAAGCTGCGCCTGGTCGACCCGGTCTCGCGTTACGTGTCGTCGTTCAAGGACCGCAAGGTGATGGTCATGAACGAGGGTGGCTACTCCCTCGCCCCTGCAGCGCGCGAGGTCACCCTCCACGACCTGTTGACGCACACCAGTGGGCTAGCCTATCCCAGCGACGAACCCCTTCCACTCGACGAGATGTACATGAGAACCTTTGAGCGGCTGGAGAAGGAAGTGGAGCCGGTGCTGGAAAAGCGGGTGCTGGCTTTAATCGCGGCGGACATCCCGCTGGCCTTCCAGCCCGGGACGGATTGGCGTTATGGCATCTCCATCGACCTGCTGGGTTACATCGTGCAGGTGGCCTCCGGCCAGCCCTTCGACGAATTCCTGAAGGAGCGCATCTTCGACCCGCTGGGCATGGTCGACACCGACTTTTGGGTGCCGCCGGAGAAACTTGGACGATTCGCGGCCATGTATGGAGCGATAAAAGGAGGCGGGCTGCAGCTTGTCCCCTCTCCGGACCGCCGCGACTACACCAAGCCCACCCGCGACCTCTCGGGAGGCGGCGGGCTGGTCTCCACCATCGGGGATTACTTCCACTTTGGGCAGATGATGCTGAACGGCGGCGAGTTCGAGGGTAAGCAGTTATTGGGCCGCAAGACGGTCGAGTGGATGATGCAGAACCACCTGCCCGCGGGATTGCATCCCAACGGGGAGGCATGGAACGGATTCGGCCTGGGCGGCGCGGTGCTGATCGACCCGGGGCTCTCCGCGCCCCGGCTCGGTCGGGAAGTTCGGCTGGGGCGGCGCCGCCAACACGGAGTGGTGGATCGACCCCGCCGAGGAGCTGCACTGCCTGCTTATGCTGCAATACCTGCCAGGATTCACCATCCCCATCGTCGAGGACTTCGCCCAGCTGGCCTACGCGGCGCTGGAGTGATATCACCCCTGTAAGGGCTCGCAACACCTGCACCTCGTTCGGGCCGCGAGCCCGACGGGGCGAGACGGCCTGAGTTGCACATTTGCCCAGAACGCACACCTGCCCTAGCGGGCGGTGCCAGGGAGTGCGGGGAGCGCAACTGTGATCTAACCGGAGTTATACTAATCTCATGAGCACCCTGTCCTCCGACACCCACCCGAAGATGGAGGCCCTCCAAATCAAGTTGTGGCGGCAGGCCAGCCCCACAAAGAAAATGCACATGCTTGCGCAGCTGAATGCATCCGCGCGCCTCCTGGCGCTTACTGGATTGCGGTCACAGTACCCCACAGCGAGTGAGGCCGAACTGCGTCGCAGGCTGGCCGGGCTGATGCTCGGGGAAGAGCTGGCAGGTAAAGTGTACGGGGAAATCGGCCATGCAGAATGAACCCGTCGAGGTCACGCTAAAAGTAACGGGTGTCCTGGAAAAACTCGGCGTCCCCTATCTCATCGGCGGCTCGCTTGCAAGTTCGCTCTACGGCATGGTCCGCTCCACCCAGGATTCGGACGTCATCACCGGGATGCGCGCGGAACACGTCGGACCATTCGTGGAAGCATTGCAAGATGAATTCTACATTGACGAGGAGATGATCGCAGAATCCATCCAGCGCAATTCCAGTTTCAACATCATCCACCGCGAAACGATGTTCAAGGTGGATGTCTTCATCCCGCGCCCGCGCCCTTTCCTTCAATCGCAGCTTTCCCGCGCCCAGAGAAAGACCTTTACGCTCGAGGCGGAAATCAGCGCTCAATTTGCAAGCCCTGAAGACGTGGTCCTAGCGAAGCTCGAAAGGTACCGCCTGGGCGGTGAAGTCTCGGACGGTCAATGGCGCGACGTCCTGGGAGTGCTGAAAACGCGCGCCGGCGAGCTGGACCTGGATTATCTGCACAAATGGGCCGGGGAACTCAAGGTCGCGGACCTGCTCGACCGCGCCTTGAAAGAATCAGCCTGATATGGTTCCTGAGACATAAGTCCCCTCCTCGCGAGGGGATTTCTTGTTGATTCGGTTTCCCATGAATGCCACATCAAGCGCCTGTCTCAATTCCGACCTGGGCGGGATTATCATAGTGGAAAGATAATTCATGGACAAAAAATGCCGCAAAAGAGTATGATTTCCCTGATGAAGAAACCCAGCATCAACGCCGCCGGGGACGCCCGGGCCGAATCGAACTCTGCCGGGTTTGAGGCTTTGTTCATGGAACACTGGGCTCACGTCTACCGGGTGCTCTATCGCCTGGTCGGCGACCCGGCTGAGGCTGAAGACCTGGCCCTCGAGGCCTTCCTGCGCCTGTACCGGAGCTACCCGCTGCCGCCGGCGCCCGAGAAGGGCTTCAACGTGGGCGGCTGGCTGCACCGCGTGGCGACGAATCTCGGATTGCACTCCATCCGCAGCTTCAAACGCCGTGAACGTTACGAAACGACTGCCGGGAAGAACGCCATCGCCGAAGCGCCGGAGACCCGTCCTGCCGAAATCCTGGCACAGGAAGAGGAGCGCCGCCTGGTGCGCCTGACCCTTGCCCGGATGGACCAGCGCCAAGCCCAGCTTCTGGTGATGCGGTATTCGGGCATGGCTTACAAGGACATCGCCCAGGAATTGAATCTTTCCCCGGCCTCGATCGGGCCGCTGCTTCTGCGCGCGGAACGTGAATTCGAAAAGCGTTATCTGGAAATGGAAACGGAGGGAACATGAATGCTCACCTGAACGATGGAGAATTGCGCGCCGCCCTGGATGGCGAATTGGACGCCGCCCGTCTGCAACATTTGGAAACCTGCAACGATTGTCAGATGCGCCAGCGCGACTTGAACGCGCAAAGCCGGAAGACGCTCCAGAAACTTTCCTTCCTGGCTCCGACTCCGCAGGATTCCGCTCCTTCCGCCCGCAACGCCTGGAACCGCATTGCCGATCGACTATCAACCCCAAAGGAGATTCCCATGTTTAAAAAGTTGTTTGCATCGCCCCTGGTACGTTTCGCGGCCCTCGCCCTGCTGCTACTGGTCCTGATCATGTCCTTCAGCGGCACCCGCGCGCTGGCCGAGGAACTGTTGAACCTGTTCCGTGTGCAGCGGGTGGCCGTCATCCCGGTGGACTTCACCGGCCTGGACCAACTGACCGGCGGCGCCACCGGCAAACAGTTCAGCGAGTTGATTTCCAGCTCGATTGAAATGACCCAGAAGCCCGGCGAACCGGTTGCCGTGGCGGATGCCGCCGCAGCCAGCCAGAAGGCGGGATTCAACGTCCGCCTGCCGCAGAATCAGACCCCTTCCCAGATCTATGTGACCGGCCCGGCGGCATTCAATGTCGTCGTTGACCGCGCCAAGGCGCAGGCGCTGCTCGATGAAGCCGGGCGAAGCGACCTGACCCTGCCCGCCTCGATCGATGGCGCCAGGATTTCAGCCAGCATCCCGGCCTCCGTCAGCATCGCGTACGGCAAGTGCCCCAAGCCACAAGAAGACAAGGCCAACGGTGACAGCTCTCAAATCTCAGGCCGCCTCTACCCGGATTGTGTTATCCTTGCGGAAGTCCCAAGCCCCACCGTGGACGCCCCGGCGGACGTGAACGTCCAACAACTGGCGCAGATCGCCCTGGAGTTCACCGGCATGACCAGCGAGGAAGCCGCCGCCTTCAGCAACACCGTGGACTGGACCTCGACCCTGGTGGTGCCCATCCCCAAGAACGCCGCCACCTATGAGCAGGTGAACGTGGACGGCGTGACCGGCACGCTCATCCAGCGCCCCGCCGATGACGCTCCGCAGTACGCCCTGCTGTGGGTCAAGGATGGCATTATCTACGCCATCAGCGGCCTGGGCACCAATTCCCCGCAGGCAGTGGACATGGCGAACTCGCTTCCATAAGGCAAATTCATGACCGTCGCCGCGATCAACACAGAAGGATTGAAGAAAAATTTCGGCGAACGCGCCGCTGTGAAACACCTCACCCTGCAGGTTTTGCAGGGTGAGGTGTTCGGATTCCTTGGGCCGAACGGCGCGGGGAAGACCACCTCCATCAAGATGCTGCTCGGCCTGGTCAGGCCCACCTCCGGCACGGCGAGCCTGCTCGGGGCGCCCATCGGCCACCGGCCCACGCTGGCCCGGGTCGGCTTCCTTCCGGAACACTTCCGCTTCCAGGAGTGGCTGACCGCCCGCGAGTTCCTGACGCTCCACGGCGAACTGTTCGGCATGCAGGCCCGTGATCTTAAATCCCGCGCGGAGGAATTGCTCGAACGGGTGGGGTTGTCCGATTTCCGCGACAAACAGCTACGCACCTTTTCCAAGGGGATGCTGCAGCGCATCGGGCTGGCGCAGGCCTTGTTGAACCGCCCGGCCCTGGTTTTTCTGGACGAACCGACCTCCGGCCTCGACCCGGTCGGCCGCCGCCTGGTGCGGGACATCATCCACGAACTGCGCGAGGCGGGGACGTGCGTCTTCCTGAACTCGCACCTGCTCAGCGAGATCGAGGTCACCTGCGACCGGGTGGCCTTCATCCGTCACGGCGAGGTGGTGCGCACCCTTGAGCTGGCGGCGCTCGACCAGGACCTGTCGCTCGTGACCATCCGCGCGGCGGGACTTACCCCTGAGATCCTCTCCGGGCTGGAGCGCTGGGGTGGAAACATCCAGGCCGAGGGCGAGCGCCTGACCCTGACGGTCCAACGCGAGACCGACCTGCCCGAGATCAACCGCTACCTGGTCACGCAGGGCGTCGAAGTGTTTGCCATGACGCCCAACCGGCTCTCGCTCGAGGAAATTTTTATCGAGACCATCGGGAAGGATGGCGGCCTGTGAAAAGCACCTGGATTCTGGCGCGCATGACCTTCCGCGAGGCCGTCCGGCGGCACATCGTGCTGACCGGGCTGGTGCTCGGCGTATGTTTTCTGGTTATTTTCTCTGTTGGCTTTCATTTCATTTACGCCAACATGAGCCAGCCCAACCCCAGGGTCCCGGCGGCTGCCCAGCTCATTGGCTTGGCCGAGGGGATCAATTTCCTGACGCTGGCCGGCCTGTATGCCGTCACCTTCCTTTCCGTGGCGATGGGGGCGCTGCTCGGGGCCGATACGCTGGCCGGCGAGATCAACTCCGGTACGATCCAGACGATCGTCACCAAGCCGATCCGCCGCACAGATGTCGTATTGGGCAAATGGCTGGGGTTCGCGCTGCTGCTCGCCCTCTATTCACTGCTGATGTCCGGCGGGACCATTCTCAGTGTCTTGATCCAGACCGGCCATTCCCCTCCGCATATCCTGTCCGGGCTGGCCCTGATTTACTTTGAATCCATCCTGATCATGACGATCTCTCTGGCATTCTCCAGCGGCCTCTCCGGGCTGGCGACGGGCGGCGTCGTCTTTGGTCTGTACGGCCTGGCCTTTATCGGCGGCTGGATCGAGCAGATCGGCTCCCTTCTGCAAAACCAGACGGCAGTGAAAGTCGGCATCGTGGCCAGCCTGATCATCCCGAGCGAATCGCTCTGGCGGCGGGCAGCCTACGAAATGCAGACCCCGTTGTCGGGCGCGCTGGGCATGTCGCCCTTTGGGACGACCTCCGTGCCCAGCAACCTGATGCTCGTTTATTCCGTAATCTATCTGGTGGTTGCGCTGGCACTGGCGGTCAATACTTTCCGGCGCCGCGACCTTTGATGCATTCGTAGCCTGACCGCCTTTTAGCCACAAGGCTGTGGCCTCGCATCCACTGGACAGTCGGGCATAACGATAGGCCTTTGACAAAACATCATCCCACTGAAAGCGGGGATGATGTTTTTAGGGTTCTCGGTCCTTTGGGTAAAATCATTCTCCAAAAAGCTCCCAGTGGATAAGCATGATCATTGCCCGAACACTTCAATTTCCTTCCAGGAGACCCAGGAGGGGCTTTGGGTGGTCACAACGCGGATGTATTGAATGTCTTTTAGTGGCGTATCAAAGTTGAATTCCAGTGTTTGATTGTCTGCGGTGTCGCCTTTGAATTCGTGCACCAACTTCAAATTACCGCTCGCGCCGCGCGCCCAGACCTGATGGGTCGTGCCCCCGTTCGGGTATTGCGCAACGGTCAGGCGGATGCCGGTGATGGTGGCAGGCTTTCCCAGGTTGATCTCGATCCATTGGGTCGGGCCGCTTCCCGATCCCCATTGCGTTTCGAGCGCGCCGTCCACGGCATAGGCCGCCGGCTGGTCAGGGAGGGAATGGGAGGCCTTCACGGAGGCATTCAACGCGAGATCCGTCGGGGCATTGGCGCCTGTCCCCGCCGAGCAGGCATCGGGACGAGTGACCGGTGCGAGCGCCTTTTCGATTTTGCCGTCCTCCGCCAGCGCGTTGAAAAATCCCGGCTCCTCGACATCATCCCATGTCCAGAAGATCCAGCCGTCGAATCCAAATTTGCAAGATTCCACCTGCCAGTTGACGAATCCCTGTGCCGCCGCATCTATGGATGGGAAGCGCGACACCTCGCCGCCGAACTCGCCCATGAGAACGGGCTTTTGCTGCATATCCTTGACGCCGAAATTTTCGACGTATTGCTTGAGATTAAGCTCAAAGCCCGGATAGGCATGCAGGTCGATGAAATCAGCTTGTGATTGCCAGATGGCGGGTTCCGTGACTGCAAGCCGTGGGTCACCCATCCGCGCGGGGTTTGGCTTCTGCGGGTGGAAGAACCCGACGCTGACCAGTGCAGTTGGATCCTCCTCGATGATGGCCGCCCGCACGGAGTTGATCCAATAGACAAGGTTTTCGTTGACCATCTGTTCCTTGTCCTGTGCGGATGCCATGTCGTAGACCTTTCCGTTCGCCGCGGTGATCTTTCCTTGTGTGAGCGAAAGCGGCGGTTGGTTGGTTTCATAGAACATCTCATTGCGCAGCTCATAGGAGAAAATGGCATCCAACGACGCCTGCTGATCGATGAGTCCTTGGACGAAATCCTTGAAGAAAGCCACATTGGCATCCAGCCCAGCTGGCGAGAGGTAATTGAGATTCATCAGATTGAATTGGATGCAGCAATCGCTGCCGATCAGGGTGTCGTATTTGCCTCCCGGCAGCCAATCCTGTGTAAACATGACATAGATCTGATTTTGTTTGGCGAGGGTCAGGAAGTCTGCGATATTTTTCATGTAGGCTTCGGAAAGCCCATCGTTTGCGGTGCCGATCGTGTTTTGACTCAGAAAGACACGCACCACGTTATATCCATCGTCATGCATGCGCTTCAACGCGGCGCCGACCCGAGCAGAATCGTACTTGTCAGGGTCAAAGACGGCATGGAAAGTGGCTGATTGTCCGTACGGATTGGTTTGCGGTCCGAGGTGAACGTAGTTCATTCCGCGCGGAATGAATTTTTCATTTGTCACGCGGTCATAGAATTCACCGACCCCGTTTACCACGCGGATGCCGATCCGGTGTTCAGGCGGGGAGTATGACGCCAGCGGAGTGGTGGGGAGGATTGTTTCTTCGCTTGGTGATGGTCTGACCGGCAGTGAAGTGGGGGAGGCTGTTGTCTCCGCACGCAAATTGCAGGAGGCAAGCAGGCAAAAACAAACCATAAACCACCCCATGAAATGATGGGCTCGTTTCATGCCTGCTCCTTTGGTGTTATACATGTTACAACTTTTATAATCTCATTTCAATAGCTTTGATTGCAGCCTCATAAAAACAATGGGCACTCCAGTGCGAAATCTCACTTATCAACCAGAGTCGGGTTCCGGTCCGGAGAGAATGGTGTTGACATAAAGATGTCAATTCACGGCCTTTGGCAGGCACGAATTTGCAGATGATTTGAAAACCGAAAGCGATATGCTACAATGAAGTACCATCCTACCATCTCACTAAAGGAGAGAACCATGATGAGCAAGAGAGCACTTCCGTTTGTCTTTCTGGTTGCAGCCGCGCTCCTCCTGAGCGCGTGCGGCCCGGCGGCGGCCACCACGCAGGCGGCCACCCAGCAGCCGCCTGCGCCGACCCAGCCGCCCGCGCCGACCGAAGCTCCCACGGCGGTTCCTCCCCGGGTGCTGAAGATTGCCGACACTGCGGCGATCACCACCTGGGACCCGGTCAAGTCCTTTTCGACCGAGGCAGCCTACATGGGTAACATGTACGAACAGTTGCTGCGCATCAACCCTGCCGGCTCAACAGAGAAGTACACCCCGCTCCTGGCTGAAAGCTGGGCTGTCAGCGCGGACGGCCTGACCTGGACCTTCCATCTGCGGCCGAATGTCAAGTTCCATGACGGC
>Ga0335085_10007236_pt1 | contig 17298 bp, 17 predicted proteins | sample Lox_Sample_45_FD_206712 | JGI IMG/M metagenome (GOLD analysis project Ga0335085, IMG submission 206712) | Soil microbial communities from Loxahatchee National Wildlife Refuge, Florida, United States - Lox_Sample_4.5 | ecosystem: Environmental > Terrestrial > Soil > Wetlands | place: USA...
GTGGCCAGGATTGTTCTCCCCCGACAGCGCCGCCTGCTGCGCCATGTAGCCGATTAGCGCCTGCTTCGCCTGGTTGAGCACGGCGGCGTTTTGCTGCTGGTCGACGGCGATGAACCGGCTCGCCGCGTTCAGCCGGCTGGTCAGCAGGTAGGCGAACACCATCACCGCGACCGCGAGCAAGGCGAGCAGCGCGATCCCGCGCTGCGAGCGGCGGCTAGCGCGGCGCGCCGGCATGGCGCTCGATCTTGATCTCGCCGCCGCCGAGGACGTCCTTCACCTCGCCGCTGGCGCGATCCAGCGTCTCGCCCACGCGCAGATCGATGCGCCGGTTGTCCTCGCCGACCACGACCGTGACCTGGCTCGGATCGGCGCCGGGGCGCACGCGCAGGCCCTCGGGCTGCGTGCCATCGGGCAGCGCGTAGCCGTCGAGCCAGACCGTGGACTTGCCCTGCGAGCGCTTGACGTAGCCGTCGACGCGCGTGGTGGGCGAGATTTCGACCGCCGCCGGGCGGTCGGGCAGGCGCGCCTTGCGGCGCGCATCGAGCGCTTCGCGCTGCTCCGGGGTGAAGAACAGCCGCCCGAGCTCCTGCGCGCCGGCGCGCGCCGGCAGCCCGAGGACGCAAAGCAGCAGCAGGAACGCGGCACGCCTCATGTCTTCGCGGCCCGGTCGATGATCGTGATCAGGTCGATCTCGCAGGTGGCGCGCAGCCGCGGCGCGAGGCCGGCGCCGCCGCTGCCCTGCGACAGGCGCGAGATCGAGCATTGGCGCACCGAATAGTACGCGTTGCCCGACCGGCGCAGGTCGGCGAGGAAGTTCATCAGGTCGCCCTCGTGCAGCAGCGCCAGGTCGACGTGCATCGTGCTGGCGTAGAAGTCCACGCTGCCGGGCTTGCCGGGCACGGAGGCGATCGATCGCTGGCGCTCGACGCGGTAGCGCAGGTCCGGCAGCTCGCGATCGGTGCGGATGCGGGTCATCGCGTCGGCCCACTCGAGCCGACGCTCCTCGCCGAGGATGCCGAGCTGCTTCAGCCGCCGATAGACCTCGAGCTTCTCCTTGACCTCGCGCTCCTCCTCGGCGATGCGCGTCAGGCGCTCGCGCGCGCGCAAGCGCTCGACGCGCGCCTCGCCGAGCGCCCGCGCTTCGACGGCGCGGCGGCCCTGCGTCCAGGTGATCAGCGCCGATCCCGCGGCGAGCAGGACGATGCACGCCAGCAGCGGCAGGGCGAGGAGGCGCAGCTCGCGCGCAGTGAAGTTCACGGCAGCTTCCGGGCGAGGTAGATCGTGAAGCGCGGCGCTTCGCCGGTGTCGCCCCCGGTGCCGATGTCGCCGGAGAGCGTGCCTTCCGAGGTCACGTCGAACGGCAGCAGCGTGCGCGTGACCTCGTAGCGCGGGTCGGCGCGCAGCGCGTCGGCGAAGCGCTGGACCTCGGCCGTGATGGCGCGGTAGTCGGAGCGCTTCATCGCGGGCACGCGGCCCGAAATCTCCAGCACCTCGGACAGCGTCCCCTTGGCGACCGAGGGTGCGCCGGACGCGGCACGCCGCGGCCCGGTCTCGGGCTGGTCGACCCGCCACTGCAGCGAATCGAGCTCGATCTGCGGGAAGTCGTCCAGCACCCTGGACAGGTAGAGCAGCGCGCGCTCGGGCGAGGCCGTGTGGCGCGCGATGTCGCTGAACTCCGTGACGGTCGCGCGCAGGTTGTCGGTGGTGGTCTGCGTTACCGGGAACGCCGACGTAATGCGCGCATATTCCTGCTGCGCCGCGGTGGTTTCGGCGCGCACCTCCGTCGCCTCGCCGCTGAGGGACATGACGTCGAGCCAGGTCACGCCGGCGTACAGGGCGCAGGCCGCGAAGCCGAGCGCGCCCGCGGCGACCAGGCCGCGCTGCAGTTGCCAGACGTAATAGCTTCGCCGGGCCTCGCGCCGCGCGAACTGCTCGCGCGGCGGCCGGCGCACGGCGAGGTGCAGGTACAGCTGCTCCGCACCCATCCCGGCGGGCGCGGCCTTCACGCCAGCGCGCCGGACGGCCTCGTTGTGGTCGACCGTGACGAACGACAGGCGCGCGTCGGAGACCAGCGTGCGCTCGAAGGCCGGCCGCTGGCCCGGCGGCGCGACGACGATCACCTGCACGGGCGGGCCGTCGCGGGGCAGCACGCGCAGAGTCGACAGGTACTGCGCGAGCCGGCCGGTTTCCGAGCGCACGAACGAGGCGAACGCCTCGGGCACCATGTCCACGGTGCGCTCCAGGCGCGCGAACCGCAGCCGCCCGTTGTCGACGAAGCACTGGCGCAGGCCCGCGCCGTTGGCCGTGACCACGAAGCAGCGGCCGCCGCGCACGCCGAGGCGCGAGGCGAGCGCGGGCGCGATCAGCGGGACCGAGTAGATGCCCGCGAGCTTCGCCTGCGAGTCGGCCAGCGCGTCCAGCCACGGCGTGAGCCGCTGCGTGTTGGTGAACGAGGTCAGCAGCAACCGCTCGTTGCGCCGCTCGCCGCTCACGTAGCCGAGCGAGAGCGCCGCGGCGAGCCGCGTGTCCCGGTAGCGCTGCGCGAGCCGCCGCTCGAGCACCTGCTCGCGGTCGCCGCCGCGCAGGTAGGGAATCAGCTCCTCGTGGAAGTCCTCGCCCGCGAGATCCGCGAGCGCGTAGAACAGGGCCCCGTGGTGGCCCGCGAGGTACTCGCGGAACGCGGTCACGCCCAGCTCGTCGCCCTGGAACTTCGCCTCCAGCGCGAGCTTGCCCCCGGCCCAGGTGTAGACGCTGTGCTCGTCGGCGGTGAAGTAGACCAGTCGCTTCATCTCAGAACTTCATCTTCGTGATCGTGTCGTAGACCGGGCCCAGCACCGAGAGCATCACCCAGCCCAGGATCAGCCCGAGCACCACCGTGAGGATCGGCTCGATCAGCGCCTGCAGCTTGCCGATCGCCTCGCGCACCTCGCGGTTGTAGAAGTAGCTGACGTTGAGCAGCGCGGTGTCGAGCGCGCCCGTGTTCTCGCCGATGCGCAGCATGCGGATCACGAGCGGCGGGAAGATGCCCGCGTCCTGGAACGCGACGGTCAGGTTCTTGCCTTCCGCGATCTGCTGTCCGGCGCCGCGCAGCGCCTGCTCGATCGGGCGGTTGCCGACGATCTCCTCGCAGCCGCGGATGGCGTCGAGCACGGTGATGCCCGACGAATACATCATCGCGAAGCTCGAGGCGAAGCGCGACAGCACGATGCGCTTCATGATCGGCCCGATGAGCGGCGCCGCGATCTTGTACCGGTCGAGCGCGTAGGCCACGGCCGGATTCACGCGCGCCGCGTACTTCAGGCCGAACCAGGCGACGAACGGCAGTGAAAGCACCGCCCACCAGTAGTCGATGCAGAAATCGGAGACCGCCATCAGGATGCGGGTCTGCAGCGGGATCTCCTGGCCCATGTTGCGGATGAACCCGGTCATCTGCGGCACCAGGTAGATCATCAGGAAGAACGTGACCAGCAGCACGATCGAGCCGACGAAAGCGGGATACATGATCAGCTTCTTGGTCTGCGCCGCGAGCTCGTCCTCCCATTTCAGGGATTCGGTGAGCGACCTCAGCACCTCCGGCAGGCGGCCGGTCTGCTCTCCCGAGCGCACCAGGCTCACGAACACCTTGCTGAACACCTCGGGATACTCGGCGAGCGCCTGCGACAGGTTCTTGCCGCCCTCGATCGATTCGAGCAGCCCGGAGACGACCTCGCGAAAGCGCCGGTTCTCCACGCTTTCGCGCAGGTCGACCAGGCCTTCGACCACCGGCACGCCCGCGTTGGAGAGCTGCTCGAGGTGGAAGCAGAAGTTGATCAGGTCCTGGCGCGGAATGCGCGCGCCGGCGATGAGCCTGTTCGTCTGCGAGCTCGGCGCCCCGTACACGAGGTCCAGCCCCATGCGCAGCAGCCGCTGCTCGAGGTCGAACGGATTGACGGCCTCGGTGCGGCCGAGGACGCTCTTGCCCTGGGAGTCGATCGCCTTGTAGGTGTAGAGGGGCATGAAGGCGCCGGGCGGCGAGCCGTGGGTGCGGCTTACGCCATGCGATCCGTGAGGTCGACCACGCGCATCAGCTCGTCGAGGCTGGTCAGGCCCGCGCGCACCATTCTCACACCGTCGTCGGCGAGGGTCTTGAAGCCCTTGGCGCGCGCCGCGGTCAGGATCTCGCGCGCGGTGGCGCGGCGGGCGATCAGCTCGTCCAGCCCGCCGTCGATCTTGAGGATCTCCAGGATCGACTGGCGGCCGCGGTAGCCCTGGTAGTCGCACTGGTCGCAGCCCACGGCGCGGAACAGCACCGCGGGCTCCGTCGGCGACAGCCCGAGCACGCGCCGCTCCTTCACGTCCGGATCGTAGGTCTGCCGGCAGGTGCGGCAAAGCTTGCGCACCAGGCGCTGCGCGACCACGCCGATGATGTTGCCCGACATGACGTCCGGGACGATGCCGATGTCGAGCAGACGCGGGATCGCGCCGACCGCCGAGTTGGTGTGCAGCGTGGAGTACACCTGGTGGCCGGTCATGGCCGCGCGGAAGGCCATCTCGGCGGTGTCCTTGTCCCGGATCTCGCCGACCAGGATGGCGTCGGGGTCCTGGCGCATGAGCGCGCGCACGCCGTTGGCGAAGTCGAGCCGCGCGGCCTCCGAAACCGAGGTCTGGCGGATCAGCGTCATCGGGTACTCGACCGGGTCCTCCAGCGTCATGATGTTGATGCCGTCGGAGTTGATGTGGTTCAGGATCGAGTACAGCGTCGTCGTCTTGCCGCTGCCGGTCGGGCCGGTGACCAGGATGATGCCCTCGGGCCGCGCGATCATGCGCTTCAGCAGCTCCAGCGCGCTTTCCTCCAGCCCGAGCTTGTCGAGCGGCACGATGCCCTTCTGCCGGTCGAGGATCCGCAGCACGATGTTCTCGCCGTGCGTCGTCGGCAGGCTAGACACCCGGAAGTCGACCACGCGCCCGGACATCGTCGCCGAGATGCGCCCGTCCTGCGGCGCGCGCGTCTCGGCGATGTTCATCTTCGCCATCACCTTCAGGCGCACCGCCATCGCTGGCCAGTAGGTCTTGTGCAGCGAGCGGATCTGGCGCAGCACGCCGTCGATGCGGTAGCGGATCCGCAGGAAGTTCTGCTCGGGCTCGAAGTGGATGTCGGAGGACCCGCGCTCGACCGCGTCGGCCAGCAGCGCCGAGATCAGCCGCACGACGGGCTGCGAATACTCGTCGCCCTCGACGATGGTCGCGTAGTCGACCTCGCCGGTCTCGATCTCGCGCAGGATGCCGTCGATCGAGAACTCGTGGCCGTAGTAGTGCTCGACGGCGCGCTCGATCTCGGAGTCGCCCGCGAGGCGCAGCTCGATCTCGACGTCCCCCTTCAGGTGCGCGCGCAGCTGGTCGACCGCGACGATGTTGTTCGTGTCGGCGAGCGCGACGATGAACTTCTTCGACTGCCGGTCGAGCGCGACCGGGAACATGCGGTAGCGGCGCGCCATGTCCCGCGGCAGCATCTTCAGCGCCGCCGGATCGACGATGATGTGACCGAGGTCCACCGACTGCAGGCCGAGCTTCTCGGACAGCGCGTCGCGCAGCGTGGCCTCGGAGACGAACCCCAGTTGCACGAGCAGCCGACCCACGGGCGCCTTCGACTTGGTCTGCTCGAGCAGCGCGATCCGCAACTGGTCCTCGGTCAGGATGCCCTGGTCGATCAGGATCTGCCCGATATGGCGCTTGGCGTGCGGGTTGGAGGGCGAGTTCATCCAGCCTGCATGATACAGAAAGCCCGAAAAAACCGGGCTTTAGGATATGTCAGCGCGAAAGCTGCTGAATTCGCGCCTGGACCGCCGCAGCGTCGAACGTCGAGGGCCGCTGCAGGCCCAGCTTGAGCGCCCGATGGTACTGCTGGACGGCCTCCTGGGCCTGGCGCAGGTGCTCGAGCGCGACGGCGACGTTGTACGCGTAGTCCGGGTTTTCCGGGTCGATTGCGGCCGCCCGCGAGTAGGAGCGCTCGGCCTCGGCCCAGCGCTCCTGCGACGCGTACTGGTTGCCGAGCGTGAAATACAGCACGTCCTGTCCCTCGCCCTCCGCGATCAAGCCCTTCAGCCGGGACTCCGCGGCGACCGGATCGACGTCACGCCCGCGCAGCGCGAGCAGGCCCGCTTCGGCATAGGCGTCGCGCGGGTCCGCGAGCAGCAGTTGCCGGTAGAGCGCCTCGGCGGTCGTGAAGTGCAACGCGCGCGTTTCCACGGCCGCGAGCCCGAGCATCGCGTCGCGATTTCCGGGCTCCTCATGCAGCGTGCGCTCGTACTCGACGCGCGCACGCTCGAAATCGCCCGCCTGGTACGCGGCATAGCCCGCGGCGACGCCGGGGTTCACGCGAGGCGCCGGGCGGTTGGTGACGACCGGCGCCGAGCGCGCGGATACGGGAGCCTGGGGAAGCCCTGGGAGGGCGTCCGTCCTCGGGCCGGACGCGCTCGCGGCGGGCGACGGGCGTTCGCGAGGCTCGGCGCGCGCGATCCCGGGCTTCTGCGTCGCCTTGGGCGCAACGCGGGGATGGTCGGGCGCCGGCCGGACTGCGGGCGCGCTGGCGAGGGGCGCGGCCGGCTTGGGTGCGGCGGGCGCCGGCGCAGCGGCGATGGGGGCGGCCTGGGGCAGCCCGGGGATTGTTTCGACCGCTCCGGCGGCCCCGGTCGTTGTCGGCGCAGTCGACGGCGCCGGGGTCGGCGCGACCGCGACTTCAGCCGATGGCGGCTGCGGATTCGAGTTGTACAGCGGCGCGGGCGGCCTGAGCTGGATCCAGAAATAGACCACGATGCCCACGGCGAACACGCTCAGCGCGCCCACCGTGATGTAGAAGGGGAGGCGCGGATTGGGCTCGCGCACCTTGGCCTCGAACACCTTGCGCGCCGCCGCGCGCTGCGCTGCCGGCGCGTCGGGCGCCGGCCCGCGGGGCGGGGGCGCCGCCGCTGCCGGCTGCTGCAGCGAGAGCCCGCCCGTCGGCGCGGACGCGGGCTCCGCGCGCAAGTCCTCGGACTGGATTTCGAGCGGGGCCGTGATGGGCGGCAGCTCGTCGCGCGTTACCACGCGCCTGGCGTCCGCGCCCGGAGTATCGTCGGCGAGCCGCAGCTCGCCGGCTGCGTCACCCTCGCGCGCGCGCCGCTGGGCCTCTTCCTTTGCCCGCTCGGCCTTCTTGAGCGCCTCGAGCAGCAGGCTCATGTCACTGCGCCGACGGCCCCGGGTTCCCGCCCGGCCGGGGCGCACCGGGGATCGGCCGCGTGAGGAACTTGTCCGTCGGAAGCAGGTTGCGGAATTCGCGGTAATCGCCGTCCACGTCCGGATCGCGGATCACGGTTGCGCGCAGGAAGATCACGAGCTCGGTCTTCTTCGTCACCTTGTGCTGCTGCGAGAAAAGCTGCCCGATGAACGGGATGCTGGCCACGCCCGGGATCGTGTCCTGGACGTTCTCGACCGAATCCTGCATGAGGCCGCCCAGCACCGCGGTCTGCCCGCTCTGCATTCGCAGCAGCGAGTCGAATTCGCGCGTCTCGAACACGGGGATCAGGTTCGGCGTCGTCAGCGCAGGGTTGGGATCGGTCGCGTCGTCGACCTTGCGCCGGATCGTGGGCCGCACGTTCAGCACGATGGTGTCGGCCTCGCTGATCTGCGGCAGCACGCTCATCATGAAGCCCTCGGCGGCCACGTTCGGCGTGGTCGTGAACGACTGCTGGATCACGGTGTTGCCGGAGCCGCCGCCCGCGATCGTGATCGGCTGCGTGGACGGCGTGACCGTGAAGTAGACGATGTCGCGCGTCACGCGCAGCAGCGCGGTCTGGTTGTTGAGCACGCTGATCTTCGGGCTGGAGAGCACGCGCACGTCGCCGAAGGATTCGAGCAGCTTGATCGCGACGTTGAGGTTCTGGCTGACGACGGCCCCGCCCAGCAGGAACGCGGTGGTGCTCACGTTCGCGGGCGTGCCGGCCGAGATCTGGTTGAACTCGACGCCCGACTGGCCGGTATTGAACCCCGGGCGGCCGGTCGTGGTCGCGCCGGAGCGCAGGCGCTGCCAGTCGATGCCGCGCTGGTATTCGTTGTTCAGCTGAACCTCGGCCACCGTCGCCTCGATCAGCACCTGCCGACGCACGCTCGACATCACCGAGTCGAGGAACTCCCGCACGCGCTCGTGCTGGCGCGAGGTGGCGCGCACGTAGATCAGGCCGCCCTCGCGGTTGCCGATCACGTTCTCAGACGTTTGCCCGGCCGGCGCGGCGCCGGCGGGCGCGTTGCCGGCCGCCGGCTTGGCCGCCGCCGTCGCGCCGGTGTCGCCGACGATCTCCCGGATGTTCAGGATCAGCGAGTCCCAGAGCTGATTCGTCGAGCTGATGTCGATGGTCGCGGTGGCGCCGGTGCCCTGGCCGGACGTGGCCGCGCCGCCGGTCGACTGGGTCGAAGACGAATTGAACTGGGTCGAGGACTGCGATTGCATCTTGACGTTGCGCGACGCGCTGACGAAGTCCACGCGGTACGCGCGAAGGAAAGGCGCGTCGGGCTCGATCAGCAGGTTCGGGCCCTTCATCTCGTAGCGCATGCTGACCTGTCGCGCGATGCGATCCAGCAACTGAGGCAGGGTCTGGTCGACCGCGTTGAGCGTGACGTTGCCGGTAATTCCCTCCTGCACGTCGATGTTGAGCTTTGCGTCGCGCGCGAGCGCGAACAGCAGGTCGCGCGCGGGCACGTTGTTGACCACCACGCTGTAGGTCTCCGGCGGCGGCGCCGGCTGGGGCTTGGGCAACATCGGCGTGATTTGCACAGGCGCGGGGATGGGGCCGGCGGCCGAAGGCGGCGGGGCCTCGACCCCGAGGTGGGTCTGGGACGGCGGTGGCGCGGGCTGCGCGCAGCCGGCCAGAAGCACGACCAGCGCGGCCCACCACAGGAGCGACTTTCCGATCATGGCGTCCCAGCTTCTCCCCGAGACACCTAGCATAGCATGGTCTCTTCTGAGGAAAAGCTGCTAAGCACCTGTCGCGGGAGACTTTTCAGGATTTTGCAGTGCGCGACCTCAGAACGCGTGGCGCAGTTCGGCGAAGCTTCGAGGCTCGAGAGGGAACGACCGCTGGTACTTGGGCGGCAGCCGGCGCGCGGCTTGCGCCGCCGCCTCGCGGGTCGGGAAGTCTCCGTACAGGGCCCAGATGCGGTAGTGCCCGCCCGCGGGCAGCGGAACGAGGAAGACGCTCTCGAGCGGCACGAGGTCCCTCGCCCGCGCGAGGAAGCGCTCGAGGCGGGCCGGGTCGCTGTTGTCCGTGACGTAGAGCTCGAGCGTGTAGTGAGCGTCGGGCGCCGATCGCAGCTTCTCCCGCGAGGCCGACAGCCGCCCCGCAAGTAGGGCGTGGCCCTCCGGGCGGAAACTCTCGAGCCGCGCCAGCTGATCCTTGCTCAGCAACGGCGCCGCCGAGGCCGCGTCTGGCGCTGCCGGCACCGTGGCCTGAGCCCGCGGCGGCGCAGCCGGCGCGGGCGCCTGCGGCGCCGGGGTCAGCGCGGGGGGAGGGGGCGGTGCCACCGGCGTCGGGACGGGCCTGAGCGCCCAGTACGCCGCCGCCCCCGCGATCGCCGCGCCGGCGAGCGCGGCCAGTCCGATGGCCGCCACGGGGCGCACGGGGCGCGCCTGGCCGGCGAACTCCGAATCGGCGATGGCGGCCTGCGCCTGCTTCGCCGTGACCCCGTGCGCGCCCTCGCTGAACGCCGCGAGCAGCGCCTTGTCCGCGAGGATGTTGATGCGCCGGGTGAGGCCGCCCGAGGCGCGCGCGATGCGCGCGACGCTGTCGGCGTCGAATATATCGGGACCGCGATAGCCCGCCGCGCGCATGCGGAAGGTCAGGTACGGCGCGACCTCTTGCGGCGCGAGCGGCCGCATGCGGAAGCTGTGCGTGATGCGATCCTTCAGCTGGCGCATCGACGACATCGCGAGCACCGCGTCGAGCTCGGGCTGGCCGAACAGCACGATCTGCAGCAGCTTGTGGCGGCTGGTCTCCAGGTTCGACAGCAGCCGCACCTGCTCGAGCGCTTCCTCGGGCATCGCGTGCGCCTCGTCGATCAGGATCAGGGTGCGGCGGCCCGCGGCGTGCGACTCGATCAGGCGCGTCTGCAGCGCGTGCAGCGCGCCTGTCACGCGATCGCGCGAGACGTCGATCTTGAGCTCCTCGGCGACGGCGAGCAGGATCTCGTCGCGCGAGAACGACGGATTGGCGAGGTACACCGTCTCCACGTGGGAAGGGAGCCTCTCCATCAGCACGCGGCACAGCATGGTCTTGCCGCTGCCGACCTCACCGACGACCTTGACGATGCCCTCCTCGTGCAGCGCCGCGTACAGCAGCGCCTCGAGGGTGGTTCCGCGATCGGCGCCGTCGAAGAAGAAGTCCGTGTGCGGCGTGATGCGGAACGGCGCTTCATTCAGCCCGAAGTGCTCGAGGTAGAGGGACATGCCCTATTTCCTTTCGCCCGGCGGCGGCGGGGCGGGCTCGGCAGGATCGGCGCCGATCCGGCTGTAGAGCGTGGTGCGGTTGACGCCGAGGAGCTTGGCCGCCTGGCTCATGTTGCCGCGCGTCAGCCGCAGCGCGGCCTCGATATAGGTCCGCTCCCAGGCGCGCAGCGTCTCGTCGAGGCTGAATCCGCCGCGCTCGAGCTCGCGCTGGGCCGCGGCGACCGGATCGGGCGCGGGCGCCGCGGCCGCGGCCGGCGCCGGTGCGTCGAGGTCGAACTCCGGCTCGAGCTCGGCCGCGGACAGCTGCTGCCCCGCGAACTTCGTCGTGAGCCGGATCACGATGTTGCGCAGCTCGCGCACATTGCCGGGAAACGCGTAGTCGAGCCAGGCCCGCTCGGCCGAGGCGTCCAGGCCGAAGGGCGCGACACCCGCCTGCGCCGCGAATTGCGCGCGGAAATGCTCGAGCAGCAGCAGGCGGTCGCGGCCCATGTCGCGCAATGGCGGCACCGCGACGGTCAGCACCGACAGCCGGTGGTAGAGGTCGGGCCGGAACCGGCCCTGGCGCGTCTCCTGCCGCAGGTCCCGGTTGGTGGCCGCGATGACGCGCGCGCGCGCGACGCGCCGCTGCGTCTCGCCGACGCGCTGGTACTCGCCGTTCTCCAGCACACGCAGCAGCTTCGCCTGCATCTCGAACGGAAGCTCGCCGATCTCGTCCAGGAACAGCGTGCCGTCCTGGGCGTCCTCGAAGTAGCCCGACTTGTTGGAGGTCGCGCCGGTGAAGGCACCCTTCACGTAGCCGAACAGCGTCGGCTCGACCAGCGTGGGCGCGATCGCGGCGCAGTTCAGCGCGAGGTAGGGCTTCATCGCGCGCTGCGACAGCTGATGCAGCGCGAGCGCGACGCGTTCCTTGCCGCTGCCCGACTCGCCCTCGATCAGCACCGGAAACGGCGAATCGGCCGACTGCGCGATCTGGCTGCGCAGTCGCACGATCGCCGCGCTCTCGCCGATCAGGCGCGCCTCGTGCTTGCTCGGGGCGACGGGCTCGGCGCCGCCGAAGGCGAGCGCGCGCAGCAGCGTCGCCTTGAGGACCGCCGGATCGCAGGGCTTGGCGATGAACTCCGCGGCGCCGAGCGCGCGCGCGTGCCGCGCGTGCGCGGCGTCGCTTTGCCCCGTCAGCACGAAGATGCGCATGCCGGGCGAGTGCGCGAGCAGGTCGGCGATCAGCTGGAAGCCCTCGTCGGGCGCATGCGGTCGGGGCGGCAGCCCGAGGTCGACGAGCGCGAGCTGCGGCGCCTCGGGCAGCTGGCGCAGCAACTCGATCGCATGCGCGCGCGACTCGCAGGCGTAGATCTCGAAGTCGGCGCCGAGCGCGAAGCTGAGCGTGTCCGCGATCAGCACGTCGTCGTCGACGATCAGCAGCGCCGGCTTGCCGGCGCCGCGGCGGGGCGCCTCAGCCGGCATGCACGCAGCGCAGGAACGCGCCCTCCAGGCCCGGCTCGCCGTAGCGCTCGCGCAGCGCCGCGGGCGTGCCGCGAAACCGCAGGCGCCCGCGGTCGAGCACCGCCATGCCGCTGCACAGCTCTTCCACGTCCGACAGCACGTGCGAGGTAAACAGCAGCGTGCGCCCCTCGCGGCGCAGGCGCGCGAGCACGCCCTTCACGGCGGCGCGGCTTTCCGGGTCGAGACCGCTCATCGGCTCATCGAGCACTGTGAGCTCGCGCTGGAGCAGGAACCCGGCGGCCAGCCCCAGCTTCTGCGTCATGCCCTTGGACAGCTCGCGCACGGGCCGCTCGAGCGCGTCGGCCTCGAGCGCGAGCTCGCCGAGCAGCGCGCGCGCCGCGGACTCGCTGAACGCGACGCCGCCCAGGCCGACCGTGAGCTGGAGGAACTCGCGGCCGCGCAGGTAGTACGGCGGCAGGAATCGCTCGGGCACGTAGGCAAGCCGCGCGCGCGACGCGGGCTCTGCGCTCGGCACGCCGAAGATCTCGATGCGGCCGGCGTCGGTGCTGCAGAAGTCCAGCACGCACTTGAGCAGCGTCGTCTTGCCGGCGCCGTTGGCGCCCACCAGGCCGAAGGCCTCGCCGCTCGAGATCTCGAGGTCGACACCGGCCAGCGCCTCTCGCCGCCCGTAGCGCTTGGCAAGGCCCGCCACGCGCACCGCGGCGACCGGAACGACTGTGTCCACGACCCCTACTATATTGGAAACGGGGCAAGCCGACCCCCGGTCCGGGCGCGCCCGAGCGGTCGAGTAGAATCGTCGCTTTGCCGCAGCGCGCCCTCCCGTGGCACATCCCGCCATCGCCGAAATCGAGGACCTGTCCTTCGCCTACGACCGGCGGCCCGTGCTGCACGGTATCCGCATGCGCATCCCGCGCGGCAAGGTCGTCGCGATCATGGGGCAGTCCGGCTGCGGCAAGACCACGCTGCTGCGCATCCTGCTCGCCGCGCTGCGGCCGACGCAGGGGCGCGCACGCGTGCTCGGCGCGGACACCGCGACGCTCGAGCGCGACGCGCTCTACGCGCTGCGCCGGCGCATGGGCATGCTGTTCCAGTTCGGCGCGCTGTTCACCGACATGAGCGTATTCGACAACGTCGCATTCCCGATGCGCGAGCACACCGACCTGCCGGCATCGGCGATCCGCGACCTCGTGCTGCTCAAGCTCGAGGCCGTCGGCCTGCGCGGAGCGGCCGCGCTGATGCCTTCGGTGCTCTCGGGCGGCATGGCGCGTCGCGTCGCGCTCGCGCGTGCGATCGCGCTCGACCCGGAGCTCATCCTCTACGACGAGCCCTTCACCGGACTGGACCCGATCGCGATGGGCGTCGTCGGGCGCCTGATCCGCCAGTTGAACGACCTGCTCGGCGCGACTTCGGTGGTCGTGACGCACGACGTCGCCGAAACGCTGCCGCTCGTCGACTACGTGTATTTCATGGCCGACGGGCGCGTCCTCGCCGAGGGCGCGCCCGACGAGGTGCGGCGCATGCGCGTGCCGTTCGTCGAGCAGTTCGTCTCCGGCGCGCGCGAAGGGCCGGTGCCGTTCGACTATCCGGCGCCCGCGTATGCCGCCGACCTCGGCCTCGCGGAGCCGGTGGCGGCATGAAGGACGCGCTCACGCGGCTCGGCGCCCTGGTGACGGCCGCGATCTGGCGGCTCGGCTACGCGAGCCGCTTCTTCTTCTACCTGCTCGCGCATTCGGGCACGGCGTTCCGCCGCTTCGGCCTCACCGTGCGCGAAATCTACTTTGCCGGCGTGCTCTCGCTGATCATCATCCTCGTGTCCGGCTTGTTCGTCGGCATGGTGCTCGGACTGCAGGGATACGACACGCTGCAGCGCTACGGCTCGGCCGAAGCGCTCGGCGTGCTGGTCGCGCTGTCGCTGGTGCGCGAGCTCGGGCCCGTGGTCGCGGGGCTGCTGTTCGCGAGCCGCGCGGGCAGCGCGATCACCGCCGAGATCGGGCTGATGAAGGCGACCGAGCAGCTCTCGGCGATGGAAATGATGGCGGTCGATCCGATCGCGCGCGTGGTGGCGCCGCGCTTCTGGGGCGGCGTGATCTCGATGCCGCTGCTCGCGGCGCTGTTCTCGGCGATGGGCATCTTCGGCGGCTATCTGGTGGGCGTCGTGCTGATCGGCGTGGACGAGGGCGCGTTCTGGTCGCAGATGCAGTCGGCGGTCGACGTGCGCCAGGACATCCTGAACGGCGTCATCAAGAGCTTCGTGTTCGGCGTGGCCGTGACCTTGATCGCCGTGTTCGAGGGCTACGACGCGCCGCCCACCGCCGAGGGCGTCTCGGGCGCGACGACGCGGACGGTGGTCACGTCCTCGCTCGCGATCCTTGCCCTGGATTTCGTGCTCACCGCGCTCATGTTCACTGGAGGGTCCTGACCATGGCACGTTCCACGCTCGACCTGTGGGTCGGCATCTTCGTCGCAATCGGCCTCGGCGCGCTGCTGTTCCTCGCGCTCAAGGTCGGCAACCTCGCCTCGTTCTCGACCGAGGAGACCTACCGCGTCGAGGCGCGCTTCACCAACATTGGCGGCCTCAAGGTGCGCGCGCCGGTCAAGAGCGCCGGCGTGGTCGTCGGGCGCGTGGCCGACATCGGCTTCGACAACGAGAGCTACGAGGCGGTGGCGCGCCTGACGATCGAGAAGCGCTATGCGTTCCCGCGCGACAGCTCGGCCAAGATCCTGACCTCGGGCCTGCTCGGCGAGCAGTACATCGGCCTGGAGGCTGGCGCCGACGCGCGCATGCTGAAGGATGGCGAGCGGATCCGCATCACGCAGTCGGCGGTGGTGCTGGAGAACCTGATCAGCCAGTTCCTGTTCAACAAGGCCGCCGAGGGCGGCGAGGCGAAGGGCGCGAAGTGAGGCTGCGCGCCGGCGCGCTCGCGCTCGTCCTCGCGCTCGGCGCCGCGGGTTGTGCCTCGTCGGGCGATCCGCGCGACCCGCTCGAAGGGTGGAATCGCGGCGTGCAGTCGTTCAACGACACTGCCGACGACTACGTGATGAAGCCCGTGTCCAAGGCCTACCGGGCAGTCACGCCGTCGGGCCTGCGCGACATGGTGCGGAACTTCTTCAACAATATTGACGACCTGCTGATCGGCGCGAACAATCTACTGCAGGGCAAGCCGGCCGACGCGATGAACGATTGGATGCGTCTCGCGGTCAATAGCACATTCGGGCTGGGCGGGCTCATCGATTGGGCGAGCGAAATGGGGCTGGAGAAGCACGACGAGGATTTCGGGCAGACGCTGGCGCGCTGGGGCGTCGGCGACGGCCCCTATTTCGTGCTGCCGTTCCTCGGGCCCTCGACCGTCCGCGACTCCGCGGCGCTGCCCGTCGATTGGAGCTACGACCCCGTGTTCGATGCCCGGCCGATCGCGCTGCGCAACACGCTGGTGGGCGTGCGCTACATCCAGCGGCGCACCGACTTCCTCGAGGCCGGGCAAGCGCTCCAGGAGGCTGCGCTCGACCGGTACGTCTTCCTGCGCGAAGCGTACCTGCAGCACCGTCGCAGCCAGGTCTACGACGGCCATCCGCCGCGCGAGCGCCCGCCGCTCGAATGAGGAGACGCACGATGAAACGCATCTTGGCATCGGCCGCGCTGGCGCTGTCGGTCGCCACCCAGGCCGGAATCACGCCGCCCGACGAGCTGGTGAAGGGCGTCATGCTCGACATCCAGCACATCATCTCGAGCGACAAGGCGCTGCAGGCCGGCGACCGGGAGAAGAACATCCGGCTGATCGAGCAGAAGGCGCTGCCGCACTTCGACCACGTGGCGATGACGGCGCTCGCGGTCGGGCCCAACTGGCGCAAGGCGACGCCGGAGCAGAAGACGCGCCTGTCGGAGGCGTTCCGCACGCTGCTGGTGCGCACCTACGCGAGCTCCCTCAGCGCGTTCGGCGACCAGAAGCTCGAATTCCGGCCGCTGAACCTGAAGCCCGACGACACCGACGTCACGGTGCAGGTGCGCGTGCTGAAGTCCGGCGCGCAGCCGGTCTCGGTCGAGTACGACATGGAGAAGACGCCGGACGGCTGGAAATGCTACGACGTGCGCGTGGCCGGGATCAGCCTGGTCGTCAACTACCGGACCGAGTTCGCGAGCATCGTGCGCGACAAGGGCATCGACGGGCTGATCGCGGCGCTCGAGAACAAGAACCGCGCGCTCGCCGCGGCCGACTCGAGCGCGAAGAAGTGATCCGCGTCGAAGGCGAGCGCCTCGTCGTCAGCGGGCCCGCGACGCTCGCGACGGCGGCTGCGCTGCTCGAGCAGGCGCGCGCGCCGCTCGCCGGAGCCGTGCGCGAAGTGGACCTCGGCGAGGTGACCGAGGTCGACTCGTCGCTGCTCGCCGTGCTGTTCGCCTGGCTGCGCGAGGCGCACGCCCGCGGCCGGCCGCTCGCGCTGCTGGGCCTGCCGCCGGACCTGACGAGCCTCGCGCGGCTCTACGGCGTGGACGCGCTGCTCTCCGAAGCCTCCGGCCGCTGACCCCCGCGATCGACGTGCGTGGGGTGGAGAAGCGCTTCGGCGCGCTGCGCGCGCTCGACGGCGTGAGCCTCGAGGTGCGCCAGGGCGAATTCTTCGGCCTGCTGGGGCCGAATGGCGCCGGCAAGACGACGCTGATCAACGTGATCGCCGGGCTGACGCGCGCCAGCACGGGCACGGCGGCGGTGCTCGGCGCGGACGTCGTCGCCGATTACCGGCGCGCGCGCAGGCTGCTCGGCGTGGTGCCGCAGGAGCTCGTCTACGATCCGTTCTTCACGGTGCGCGAGACGCTGCGCTTCCAGTCGGGCTATTTCGGCCTGCGGGAGAACGACGCCTGGATCGACGAGATCATGCACACGCTCGACCTCGACGCGAAGGCCGAGTCCAACATGCGCGCGCTCTCCGGCGGCATGAAGCGGCGCGTGCTGGTGGCGCAGGCGCTGGTGCACAAGCCGCCCGTGATCGTGCTCGACGAGCCGACGGCGGGCGTGGACGTCGAGCTGCGCCAGGACCTGTGGAAGTTCGTGCGCCGGCTCAATCGGGACGGGCACACGATCGTGCTGACCACGCACTACCTGGAGGAGGCCGAGGAGCACTGCGAGCGGATCGCCATGCTCAAGGCGGGCCGCCTCGTGGCGCTGGACACGACGCGCAACCTGCTGGCGAACTTCGCCGGGCCGCACCCGGCCGACCTCGAGGACGTGTTCCTGCACCTGATGGCCCGGCACTGAGCATGAGCGGCTTTCCCACGCTGCTGCGAAAGGAGCTGCTGCGCTTCTGGAAGGTCGCGGTCCAGACCGTCGGCGGGCCGGTCCTGAGCGCGCTCCTGTACCTGGTCATCTTCTCGCAGGCGCTGGGCGGGCACGCCA
>Ga0335085_10007238_pt1 | contig 17297 bp, 15 predicted proteins | sample Lox_Sample_45_FD_206712 | JGI IMG/M metagenome (GOLD analysis project Ga0335085, IMG submission 206712) | Soil microbial communities from Loxahatchee National Wildlife Refuge, Florida, United States - Lox_Sample_4.5 | ecosystem: Environmental > Terrestrial > Soil > Wetlands | place: USA...
CGGCGCACAACTGGGATACGCGTGGGCGCCGTTGCTTAGTATCTTCGTCGTGGGAATCGTGTTCACCATTGTGAGGGAAAAAACCAACTCGGTAGCGGCTTCCTTTCTCATGCACTGCGGCTACAATCTGGCTCTTTTTGTCACGCTCTGGATAGGCAGCGACCACTTCCGGCACCTGGAATTGGCGCTGAATTAAAGTGTTATGGTTGAAGCCATGTCCGGAGCGCATACCCATTTGCTGAAAATGCTGGCTAAGAAGTCGTTCCGCCTGGGCAGCTTCACGCTGTCGAGCGGCGGGACGAGTGACTATTACATCGATTGCCGGCTAACCACGCTGGACGCAGCAGGGGCAGTGGCGACCGGTGAGGCAGTGGTGGCGGAGATTCGTGCACGCGGCTGGAAAGCCGAGGCGATTGGCGGGCTGACCATGGGCGCCGATCCGATCGTTGTTGCGACCTCGGTGATCAGTGCCCAACAGGGCGCGCCGATCAATGGCTTCCTGGTCCGCAAAGCCGAGAAGACCCATGGAACCGGACAGCGCATCGAGGGCTTCCGCGAAAAAGGCGCTTCCGTCGTCATTGTCGATGATGTCTGTACTACGGGGGCATCGACGATTCAGGCAATTGAAGCGGCGCGTGAGTTTGGCTTCGCAATATCGGGAGTGCTGTGCCTTGTGGAACGGCAGGAAGCAGGCGGACGAGCGAATGTGGAGAAAGCGGCGTCACCTGCTCCGTTTGTGGCATTGTTCACCGCGAACGATGTGCGCGCCGAGCATGTGAAATTTCTCGCAACGAAATAACAAGATGATCAAAACACTGGAATGGACGGATGCGGGGGTGCGCTTCATCGACCAGACGAAGCTGCCGACCGAAGAAACTTACGTTACCTGCAAGACCTACAAGGAAGTGGCAGACGCTATTCGAACGATGATCGTGCGCGGAGCGCCGGCAATTGGCGTGGCTGCTGGTATGGGAGTGGCCCTCGGAACTCTGCAATCGAAAGCGACGGCTCTGCCGGAACTGGAACGCGAGTTCGATGTGATCTGCAACGCGCTGGCGGAGACTCGGCCCACCGCCGTGAATCTGTTCTGGGCAATTCACCGCATGCGCGATAAGTTCGGCGAGCTGCGCTCGTTCTCCGTAGAAACGATCAAAGCTGGACTGGTGGCAGAGGCTCAACGGATGCACGTGGAAGACATCGCGGCCAACGAGGCCATGGGTAGGCATGGAGCGGTGCTCCTTCCAGCCAGTGGCGGGATCCTGACCCATTGCAACGCCGGTGCGCTGGCGACTGCGGGTTATGGCACGGCACTGGGTGTGATTCGTGCCGCAGTGGAATCGGGCAAGAAACTGAATGTCTTCGCCGACGAGACGCGGCCTTTTCTACAGGGCTCGCGTCTGACAGCGTGGGAGTTGATGAAAGACGGAATTCCGACGACGCTGATCGCCGACAACATGGCGGGAGCGATCATGCGCCAAGGCAAAATCGACGCTGTGATTGTGGGCGCCGATCGCATCGCCGCCAACGGCGACGTCGCTAACAAGATCGGCACCTACACCGTCGCGGTGCTGGCGAAGGAGCACGGAATTCCCTTCTATGTGGCCGCGCCTATCTCCACGGTGGACTTGAACACTCCCGATGGCAGCAAGATTCCCATTGAACAACGCGCGTCGATCGAAGTCACGCACCTTGCCGGAAAACAGATTGCGCCGGATGCGGTGCGAGTTGAAAATCCAGCCTTCGACGTCACACCAAGCAAATATGTCTCCGCGATCATTACGGAGCGCGGGGTGGCCCGGGCCCCTTATGAGGAGTCGCTTGCCGGACTGGTGGGCGGAAGCCTGGCCGTCTAGGCTGCGGCACCTATCTATTGGGGTTGGGGCCGGGAGGACAGCGGCTGACCCGGCGTAAGCGGCTGTTGTGGCGGCTGCTGGTTCGCCGGATTGAGTTGCTGCTGCATTTGTTGCTGTTGCTGCTGTATGCGTTGTAACTCCTGCAGCATTTGCTCAGGCGTGCGACCTGCGGGATTGACGAGTCCCGGGTTGTCAGCGTCGGAAGGCGCCGGCTGGCCCGGCATCGATTGATTCTGATTTTCGATCTCAGGCTCGTTGGCTTGCTGATAGTCCTCCTCGGGAGGTTCAACCGCCTGTTGAGGAGGGGGAGGCGTGTTCTGCGCAGTCGTAGATGGGGATGCACCGCTTGCCCCGCCGGTCCTCGCCATCAGGATGACTTTCTGCACCGCCCCGGGGTTGTTGGCCTCGCCGAGAATTACGTAATTGAACTTCGAACCGTTGAGCAGAGTGGCGAGAACATCTTTCGGCTGGCCAGGACCCAACGTGGCTACGACGCGCTCGCTGCCCGCACCAGGAGGCAAATCCACCGCCGCGCCGGTTTGCGCCTGGACGGAACGCAGCACCTGCGAGAGAGTCGCATTCCGCGAATCGATGCTCAGCTGTCCGTTCTTATAGGTCACTTGTGGGGCTGAAGGCGGCTGCTGCTCGAGCGTCGGTGGCGGAGGCGGAGTCTGAGGCACTTCGGCAGCGGGCTCCGGCTTCTTCTTCGTATGCGGATTCGATCTGCGGACGGCTGTTGTCGGCGAAGGCGCGGGAGCGTGCAACGACGCTTGAGCGGGTTGCACGGCTTGCGCCACAGAAACTGGTGCGTTCAGCGCGCAACCTAGTACCGGCAATAAAGCTAATCCGACAATCTCGCTGCGGCGTAACATGATGTTGGAAGACCGCGCCGAGCGTGCAGGAACCCTCGGCCTGCTCATTGTAACCCGTAACCGGCTAGACTGTTGCCGCGCAAAAGCGGTTGCGGTGCGGCTCGTCCCCAGGAATGAACAAAACGTCGATGATCCCAGGTTGGAAACGGTCGCAGCGGATGGTTCTCCGAGCCGGGCTACTGCTGGCGCTCATGAGCGCGGGTCATGCACAGGAGTGCTTCTCGGGAACGGAGATCGATGCGCCGACTGCCCGGGCCATTCAGTCCGCCGCGCAACAATACTTCAATATGTCTTCGCAAGGAGATGTAGCCGGGCTGAGAGCGAACGCACTCCCCGAGGTGGCGGCGAACTTCGGCGGCATCGAGTCGGCCGTCATGTCCAACAAGCAATACTTTGCCCTGGGACAACCAGCCGAAACCCGGTTCTTCGTGCTGGATGCAACCAACTCGAAGACAACCTGGCAGCGGGCAGACTTTTATTGCGGCATCTACAACTCGCCCGAACGCGTCGGATTCTCCATTCCCAACCTGCCACCCGGACGCTATGCCATCACGATCGCTAAGGTCAGCGGCAAGGAGCCTGTGACTCTGACCTTGATTCTGGCCGAAGACGGAAAGAATGTGTGGAAGCTCGCGGGTTATTACACGCGACGCAACACAATCGGCGATCATGATGGACAGTGGTTCTTGAGCAAGGCTCGGGAGTTCAAGGCCAAAGGACAGCCGCTCAATGCCTGGTTCTACTATCTGACAGCGTGGGACTTGCTGGCACCGGTGGATTTTATGAGTACCCCCCAGCTGGACAAGATCACAGACGAGATTCAAGCCTCTCGTCCCGCCGATGTGCCCACTGCAAGCGCTCCTCTGGAACTGAGTGCTGGTGGAAAATCGTTCAAGGTGCAGGAATTGGCGGCAGTGTCCGTGGGACCCGATTTCGACCTGCGCGTAAAGTACGAAACTCCCGACGCAAGTAATCCCACGCTGGCCTCGCAAGAAAATGCGGCGATGATAAGAGCATTGCTGGCAAAGTATCCCGAGCTTCGCGATGCGTTTGCTACTGTCATCGCCCGCGCTACTGACAGCGCCGGCCATGACTACGGAACACTGACTCCGATGAAGGATGTCAAGTGAAGCTCGCTGGAATTGGGGCCGCCGGAAACTTTGTTACAATCGTGAATACCGCAGTTGTGGGCGCTTAACTCAGCGGTAGAGTGCCATCTTCACACGGTGGAAGTCATAGGTTCGAATCCTATAGCGCCCACCATCAAGCTAGTTTTCAACTCTCAACCGTCGGGGTTCAAAATCAGGTGAGGATTTCGCTTCGGGCCTCAGCCGTCCGCAAAGCCCCTCAACTTCTCACCAAGTCTCTGTTTCGCCGTGGGCCACTCCGAAGCAATGATCGAATAGCGCGCTGAGTCGCGCGGTATAAAGTCGGTGGCCATGCGGTGAGCCCGGAGAATTCCCTCGAACTGGCCTCCGATCCGCTCGATGGCGTTGCGCGAACGCCGGTTGCGGACATCAGTGTGAAGACAGATGCGATGCACCTTCCAGGTCTCAAACGCGTGGGTCAGCATCAATAACTTCGCTTCGCTATTGGCGGCAGTCCGGATCGCGTCGCGTGTGAGCCAGGTGTAACCGATCTCGCAAACGTCGGGGGTGCTGCGACCGTGATGGTCGTGGCCTTGCGGCCAACTCCAGCGCTCGATATCGAAGAAACGCGTTGAGCCAATAACGGCTCCGTCGCTGAGCCGAACCGTCGCGAAGGCCAGCCCTGTGCCTGCGTTTCGCCAGGTCAACGCTATCTCGATGTATTTGGCTGCTTCTGCCCTTCCCTGCGGCACCGCACTCCACTCATACAGAGTAGGATCGACCGCGGATGCCGCCGCCAGCCCAGTGGCATGGAGAAGTTCGAGAGGTTCGAGCCGGACGTAGCGGCCCTGCAAGACAGGTGTGTCGATCCCCATGCGCTCCACTATGCAATGAGCTACCGCGCTCTCGCAAGCCGCCCCCGTTCCGGACACTGCGAGAATTCACCGAACGATCGGACTATAATCAAAAGCCAGCTGAGTAGCTGACGGACTGCAACCTTCTGGCAGGTACCCGCCGTCGTAACAGTCTCTGGAGCCGGGATTGGTCGATCTGCCGAGAATTCCTCGTATCCTCAACAAGGAAGTCGTTTTGTTGACCGGCCTTTCGCTGGCAGCTTTCGGGGTATTCGTCTTCACCCGGAACATGGCGGCTCGCGAAAGACTGTTGGAGGAGAAGATTGCGGCTGCGTGGTTCGAGAGGGGAACGCAATTTCTGCAGGCCGGTGACACGGACAAGGCAATTCAGGCCTTCCGCAAAGCTGCCTCTGACGTCGAGGACAACCCGAAATATGCCCTCGCGCTGGCCAACGCGCTGACAGCCGAAGGCAAGTATCCGGAGGCGGAACAATCGCTTCTGCGTCTTCGGGAATTGAACTCCGAGGATCCCGAGGTCAACCTTTCCCTGGCGCGGCTGGCGGCTAAGCAAGGTTCGGTGCAGGACGCAGTGCGCTACTACCAGAATGCTCTCTATGGACGTTGGTCCGATGATCAACTTGATCAGCGGCGGCAGCTGCAGATGGAATTCGTCCAGTTTCTGATCGGCCACCAGCAGCGTTATCTGGCGTCATCGGAGCTCTTCATCCTGCAAAACCGAACTCCAAATTCGGTCGCCGCCCATCTGCAGATCGCCCGGCTATTCGTCGACGCCGACGATCCCCAACACGCGCTGCAGGAATATAAGGCTGCCGTCGATTTGGACGGGAAGAATGTTGAAGCGCTCACAGCGGCCGGCGAGATATCGTTCCAGCTTGGGGACTATCCCCAAGCCCAGCAATACCTGAAGGCCGCCTTAGAGGCCAATCCCGAATCCACGAAAACCCGCGACCTGCTTACGATGACGGAGCTGATTTTGAGCGAGGATCCGCTGCTGCCGCATCTTTCAACCTGGGAGCGACAAAGACGCTTATTAGCAGGACTCGATCTTTCCTTGAAGCGGTTGGACACCTGCCTGAGCCAAACCTCTGATAGGAAAGCAACTGCAGATCTGCAGTCGCTCAAGTCAGAAGCAGCGGGGGTTGAACCGAGACTGGGTGCGAAAAATCAGCCACCCGATTCCGATACGGCCAGGGCAGGGGTTGCTTTGATCTTCCGCATGCAGCAAGCAGCCGCGGGATATTGCGGACCTCCATCGGGCGCGGATCACGCCCTGCTTCTGATCGGACGCCAACACCATGGTGATCGGCCATGAGCACTCCGGAAGTTCCAATTCTGCAGAAGCTGCGGTTGCGCGAAAACCACATCTTTCTGGCTCTAACCATCATCATCGCCGTGGTCGCCGGTTTGTCCGCAGTTCTCTTCACGCTGGCCATTAAAGGCACTTCATACCTGCTCTTCGGGATCGGGCCTTCGAATCTGCGCTATATCCTCGTGCCCACGCTGATGAGCCTGGTGACCGGGTATCTGTTGCTGAAATTTTTCCCCGAGGCCCGCGGAAGCGGCGTGCCGCAAACTGAGGCGGCCTACCACCTGCGCGGGGGAGACATTCCCGGGCGTGTTGCCTTCGGAAAGTTCCTGACCGGCGCGCTGTGTATCGGATCCGGCCACTCCATGGGACGCGAGGGCCCCTCGGTGCAGATCGGAGCCGGAATCGCCTCCGCCATCGGAAAGTGGTTCAACCTCTCTCCCGAGCGTGCCAAGAGCCTGATTCCGGTTGCCGCCGCCGCCGCCCTTTCGGCCGCATTCAACACTCCGGTCGCCGCTGTCATCTTCGCTCTGGAAGAAATCATCGGCGACATGAACGCCGCGCTGATCGGATCGACCGTCGTGGCATCGGTCGCAGCCGTTATCGTGGAGAGGTCCATCCTCGGCAATAGCCCGATCTTTCACGTTCCCCAGTATCATCTTGTCCATCCCGCTGAATTGATTGCCTACCTCGTACTCGGCGTTACCGGTGGCATTCTTTCCCTGGCATTCTCCAAGGGACTGATGTGGCTACGAGCATTGTTCCTGCGGATGCCGAAACGCACCCGCGTCATCCAGCCGGCCATGGGCGGTCTGGCCATCGGCGTGATCCTGATATTCGTTCCACAGGTGATGGGCGTCGGTTATGAGTACGTCAACCAGGCGCTGAATGGCGGGCTCTTGCTGAAGACGATGGCACTCCTTTGCCTGGTCAAGTTGGTCGCTACCATCATCTCGTATTCGTCAGGGAACGCGGGCGGTATCTTCGCGCCCAGCCTCTATCTCGGTGCGATGGCAGGAGGCGCCATCGGCACTCTGATGCACCGCTTCGCACCGTTTCCTACTGGAGATCCGGGCGCCTATGCTCTGGTCGGCATGGGCACGCTGTTCGCCGGCATCATTCGCGCGCCCATGACTTCCGTCTTCATGATTTTCGAGCTCACGCAGGACTATCAAGTCTTCGTTCCGCTCATGATCGCCAACATGGTCAGCTTCGCGATCTCGAAGCACTATCAACCGACCTCGCTCTATCATGCGCTGCTGCAACAGGACGGCGTTCACATGCCTGCGCCCGGCATTCGTGTTCCCTCAGGAAACTGGCGCGCCGTCGACATCATGACCAGAAATTTTGCTCTGGTGCCTGCAAACGCTTCGACCGCGACCGCCCTGCAGGCTTTCGAAACCTCGGGCCTCCAGGCACTGCTGGTAGGAAGCGACAGCTGGTACGAAGGCCTTTTAGAGCGCGACAAAGTGGAAGAGGCGATACGCTCCGGCGCCAGCGACACACCCATCGGTACCTTCGTCGTTTCCGACTTTGGCCATGTGCACCCCGACCACCCGCTCGAGGTTGTGCTCGACCGTCTCAGCAAGAACCCGGGAATCCTGCCGGTGGTAAGCCGGAAACATGTGAATGAGGTGCTGGGGGTCATCACCCCGCAATCGGTCATGCAGTTCCTGCAGAGGACCTGGGACGAACCTGCGCGTGGCGACACCACTTCTTCCCCGAACTAGACACCGCCGACGGAGATATTGCGCAGCCTCAAACCGCGTGCGCGCATTATGCGACCGTCTACTTTCCCGGATTGAGGGACTTCAGGTACGCCAGCACCGCCTCGGCATCGGCGACGGTCATGTGGAACTTCGGCATCGGGTCCCTCAAGGGCTTGCCTGTCGTCCAGATCCCAGTCGTCAACAAGGTGATCATTTCTGCATTGCTGGCAGGCGGCAGCCCTGCGATTCGAGGTACGATCGTCGGCCAGTCCGCCGTGGGCGTGGAAGACTGATAGGGCACCGGCGCACCGGCAAGCCATCGACTGCGATCAAGCTCGCCGTTGGCGGTCCGTGGCGTGTGACAGGTTCCGCACATGGCAACGCCCTCTACGATGTATTGGCCACGGGCAACAGCACTCGCTTCTGTGCCGGAGGTGCTGGCTCGCTTCGTATCTTGCGCCGGCAACAACTGCGACGCGCCCAACAGGAAGGCGATCATCATGACAAACGCCACCCGGCGTTGCTTGAGAAGGTCAGTACTTCCCGAATTTTGCAGCTTCATGCACACACCCCCGATTTTCGCGCACTGAGATGCACTCGTAACCGCCTGCGCAACGACACAGACCATTATTGCGCGACCAGCGCATGGAAAGGAACCCCAAACCCAAAGCAGTGTGCCATGGGGTGAGATATGCTTAGGTACATGCGGGTCAATGTGCGGTATCTGGGTATGCTCCGGGAAATTGCCGGACGGGACGGCGAGCCCCTCGAGCTACCGGATGGCGCTTCCCTGGGTGCACTCTATGCCGCGTTACAGCAGCGACTGCCGCAACTGCAGAAATTTCACCAGGCCATTGCGATGGCAGTGAACTACGAGTACTCGGGAAGTGACACCCCCCTGCGCGAAGGAGACGAAGTTGCCCTGATTCCGCCGGTCAGCGGCGGAGCCCCCGATGCACCCGGCGCCAATTCCGACCCGATCCAAACCACGGAGCATGCTGCCCTGGTGCATCAACCGATCGTCGGTGCGGCGATTGTGGCCGCCATCAAGGAGCCGGACGACGGTGCAGTGGTTGTTTTCGACGGTATTGTTCGCAACCAGACTCGCGGCCGGCGTACGTTATATCTCGATTACACCGCCTACGAGCCCATGGCCCTGCAACACATGGAGCAGATTGCCCAACAGGCACTCACAAGCTACGCGGTCCGCGCCGTGTGGCTGGTCCACCGGCTGGGACGCTTGCAGATTGGCGAAACTAGTGTGTTGGTCGCCGTGGCATCAGCCCATCGTGCTGCCGCTTTTGACGCCGGCCGCTGGCTCATCGATACACTAAAAAAGACGGTGCCGATTTGGAAGAAAGAGTTCTTTGAGGACGGGGCCGTCTGGGCTGATGGCGAACCATTCCCTCCCGAAGTGCCGCTGGCGCGTCAAAGTAGCAATACTGGGGTTTAAGTAAAGGGAATGTCGGTAACCTCGCGGATCGTCTCGGCCCTCCCGGCAAAGCTTACATGCATGGTGCAACGCGGCGGAATCCTCTGCCTGGTCGGGGCGCTCTCGCTCGCATCGCACGCGCAGAGTAACGTCCCTCGCCCGCCCAGTGCCAGCCCGTCCTCGACCCCCAGTCCGGTGCCCCGTCCTCCCGAAACCCAGCAGGCCGCTGCCCCTGCTGAGGACCCCGCTACCACCTTCCGCGTCAACGTGAAGCTGGTGAATGTGTTCTCTACTGTAACGAACCCGGGCGGCGCCCCGGTATCGTCGCTCAAGCAGGAAGACTTTCAAATCTTCGAAGATGGGAAGCCACAAAAGATCGCGGTGTTTCAACGCGAGTCGGAATTGCCCCTTTCGATCGTGATCGCCATCGACACCAGTCTGAGTACCCGCAACGATCAAAGGCTGGAACTTGATTCCGCCCGCCGCTTCGCACACACCATTCTGCGACCTATCGACGGCATATCCCTGTTTCAGTTCAGCGAAGTGGTCGACCAGCTCACTCCCTTCACCGCCGACATCCGGGTGATTGATCGTGGAATCAGTCGCATCCATACCGGCGCCGCCACGGCACTGTACGACACCCTTTATCTGGGCTCCGATGCCCTTCTGGAGCGGCGTGGACGCAAGGTCATGGTCGTCATTACCGACGGCGGCGACACCGTCAGCAAGACGAGTTATCAGGATGCCGTGCGCGAAGCACAACAAGCGGAAGTAATTCTGTACAGCATCATCATCGTACCCATTGAGAACAACGCCGGGCGCGACATCGGCGGTGAACACGCCCTCATTCAGCTTTCGCGCGATACCGGTGGCAAGTACTTCTACGCCAGCTCGATAGAACAACTCGACGCAGCCTTCCGTCAGATCAGCGATGAGCTGCGCACCCAATATCTCATCGCCTACTACCCGAGCTCCAGGCTGTCCGATTCCGAATTTCGCCGTATCGAGATCAAGATCGATCCGGCCACGAAGGACTATCCCGACCCTTCACAGTTGCAGGTTCGTCACCGCTCCGGGTATTACACGATGCCATCCAAGTAGGGTCGGTTTCCGCTTTCCGCCGCCGCGTTTTCAAGTTCCCGAAGAAAGAGAGCCCGCAGGCGTGTCATGACAGCCCACCACGCAGTCCCGCGAAGCGGGCCGGAGTGCTAGGTTCAGTGGGAGATTTACTCTAAGCCCCTCGGGGACGGCAGAGTTTCGTAGCCCTCGTGAACCCCAGCCGTTCCCTCAATGGAACTCGCCACAACAACTCCCCAATCGCCCTTGCTTTGAACAGCGAATGGCGTTCTTCCTTTGTTACACTGCCAATTCCAGCGCGATTACGCCGTGAGGTCATGATGGCAATTCCTACCCAACCGTCGATCCAGTTAACCAACACTACGGACTATCGTGAGAACTACGCCAACAGCGTGCAGGTTCGCGTCAATGTGTGGGACTTCTTCCTGGTGTTCGGCACTCTTCAGCAACAGGATGAAACCAGGGTCGAGGTCAACAACTTTCAGGGCATCTACCTGAGCCCGCAGCAAGCCAAGGCGCTTTACACCATCCTGCAGCAGAATCTGCTGAATTACGAAACCACTTTCGGTGAGATCAAGCTCGATCCGCGCATGCATCCGGGCACCGGGCCGGTTCACTGAATTGCACGAGACGACCACCGCGTCGGGGCACGGCTACGATAAGCCCAGCGGGGGCACGGACTTTGCAGGGCCGCTGAAAAACTCACCCTCGCATGGCCTCGTATGAGGGCACGGCTTCACAGGTTGCGAAACAAGTCGCTTAACACAGCCTCGTATCAGGGCACGACTTCAGTCGTGCCGCACAGGTCCCTATTAATTCTTGTCATCACGAGGGGGCTTCAGCCCCCCGAGGGATCTGCTTTTCGGACTTTTCCCGATTCCACCAGAATAGACAAAGAGCTTGAGCCCCTGAGAGAATTCGCATTTTGATTATGTGATGAGCTCCAATCGGCACGGAACGAGTTCATTAAGCCGCGCTTCGACGGCGGTCCGCGACGAAATACTCGCGTTCTCGCTCATCTTCACTTGCCTGTTTCTGTCGCACGTAGCCTTGCTGCGGTTGCCTTACTTCTGGGACGAGGCCGGATATTTCATCCCCGCTGCGCGCGACCTGTTGCTCACCGGGTCGCTGATTCCCCACACCACGCTGTCCAACGCGCATCCTCCTCTGGTCATGCTGTGGCTGGCTTTCTGGTGGAAGTACAGCGCGTTTACTCCGGCCGTGACGCGAACTGCCATGCTGCTCGTAACCGCGTTCGCGGTGCTTGGCGTGTGGCGGCTTGCGCGAAGGGTTACGAATGAAGCCGTGGCTATCGCCACCGTAATAGCTACCGCGGTTTATCCTGTGTTCTTCGCGCAGAGCTCGCTGGCGCACCTTGACATGATGACCTGTGCCCTGACGATCTGGGGACTCGCGATGTACATCGAGCGCAGGCCGGTCGCCACAGTCATTTTCTTCGCACTGGCGCCTCTCGCAAAGGAAACGGCAATCGTTGCGCCCATGGCATTGTTCGCGTGGGAACTTTTATGCCCTCTCCTGCAAAATGTCGAGTTCGACGGCGGGTCGCTATGCTGGCAAAGGCGCGACTGGCTCCGCACCTCATCGTTGCTCTTGTGCATCCTGCCGCTGGCCCTTTGGCTGACCTATCATCATCACAAGACAGGCTATTTCCTCGGGAATCCCGAATACCTTCGCTACAACCTGGGCGCCACGTTGACGCCTTTGCGAGTAGCCCTGGCGGTCCTCATTCGGCTGTGGCATCTGCTGGGCTACCTGAATCTGTTTGTCCTTACGCTGCTGACGCTCTACGCGATGTCACAGCCGGCATTGCTCGAGCGTGATGGCAGTGAGCGGCAGCGTATTGCGATCCCGGTGCAGTGCGCGTTCCTGGCTGTGATTGCAGCGTATGTCCTCGCGCTTTCGGTACTGGGCGGGGCCGAGCTGGCCCGATACCTGCTCCCCGTCCTTCCGCTGGTGGTCCTGCTCTGCGTGTCGACCTTGCGGCGGAGGCTCCGATATTGGACCTGGTGTGTGGGCGCGATTTGCGCGGCTTTTGTCTTTGCATTGCTGACGCCTCCTCCCTATCGCATCGCGCCTGAAGACACATTGCTCTACCGCGATTATGTGATCTTGCACAAGCAGGCGGAGACAGAGATTACTCAGCGCTACCCGCACGCCCGGATACTGACAGCATGGCCCGCCTCTGACGAGTTGACAAAGCCGTTCCTCGGCTACGTCAAACAACCCGCGAACGTCATTCGCATCGAAAACTTCTCCGAGGTCGAGATGGAACGGGCAGCTCAGGCGACAGGCGAGTTTGACGTCGCATTCCTGTTCACGACCAAGTGGCAACCGCCGCATCCGTTATGGCAGACATTACCTTTTGGCGAGGCGATTCAGGAGCGGTTCTTCGATTATCACGAAGACATCTCGCCTGATCGCGCGGCCTCGATGCTTGGCGGCCGAATCGTGCGCTACGAAAATCGAAATAACGAATGGATGGCGATCGTAGCCATCGAGCGCGTGGAGAATGCGGTGAACCCTCCGGCGTTCGCTGGCCATCAAAGCCTTGCGTTCATTCATGGCCGCCCGGCACACTGAGCTGTGGACTTCCACATCCGACCATTTCGCGCCCCGGACTTCGACAGCCTCTGGAAGATCGACCAGATCTGCTTTCCGCCGGGAATCGCCTACACGCAAATGGACCTGACGGGTTTCATCACTCGCCGCAAAGCAATCACCTTGGTCGCCGAATACGCCCCGGGCTCTCCCTTCACCGGCGGAATCGCCGGCTTCGCTGTCGCGCAGCCAGTAAAGAAGGTCGGACGCATCCTGACGCTCGACATCTTGCCGCAGGTCCGCCGTCTCGGGCTCGCCACCCGCCTGATCCACGATTGCGAAGCGCGTTTGCGTGCGGCCGGCTGTGAGCAGGCTTACCTTGAAACCGCCGTCACCAATCAACCCGCTATTAGCCTCTACGGCAAGTTGGGATATCAGATCTTGCGTACCTTGCCTTTGTATTATTCGACGCACGCGCTGGATGCCTATCTGATGGGCAAAGCCTTGTGAGACAAATCTGGCAGCGGCGTCGTATCGCTTGGCCGGAAGCGGGCTTGCAGAAAACATCGAGTGCACCCTGGACAATTACAGAGGCAAAGATTTCAGATCGGATTCTCTCAGTGCCTCTGTTCTCTGTGGTGAATTCGCCTGATGAGAACTTCGGTCTGCTATTCTCAACCCCATCGTATGAAAGTTGCCATTCAGGGCGAGCTCGGATCATTTAGCCACGAGGCGGCTGGACAACTGTTGCCACGTGCGAAAGTCGTGCCATGCGCCCGTTCGGCTGAGGTGTTCGACCTGGTCGAGACCGGCAAAGTGCAAGCCGCTGTAATCCCGATTGAGAATTCTCTGGCGGGCTCGGTGGCCGAGCACTTCGACCTGTTACTGGCGCGCGACGTGTTTATTCACGGAGAAATGTACCTGCGCATCCGCCACAATCTGATTGCCCGGCCGGGAGTGCAGTTGGCACAGGTCAAACGGGTGTTTTCGCACCCCGTGGCCCTCGACCAGTGCCGCAGCTTTTTCCGTTCACATCCGGGCGTGCAAGCTGTCCCGTTCTATGACACAGCCGGAAGCGTGCGCCATATCATCACTGAAAAACTGACGGACGCCGCGGGAATCGCAGCCAAACGCGCGGCCGCCGAGTACGGCGGACACATCTTGCTGTCGGGCATAGAAGATGATCGCAAAAACTACACTCGGTTCCTGCTTGTCTCCAGGTCGATGCAAGTCGCCAGGAACGCGAACAAGAGCTCGATCGCATTTGCGTTGAAGAATGTTCCCGGGGTTCTTTTTAAGGCACTCAGCGTCTTTGCCCTGCGCGAGATCAGCCTGAGCAAAATCGAATCTCGCCCTCTGCGAGGCCGGCCGTGGGAATATATGTTTTTTGCCGATATTCTCCGTGGGGACGACGAAGCCGCACGCAACGCCCTGCGCCATCTTGGCGAGATCGCCGAGTCGGTCAAGGTGTTGGGGGTCTATCGCGCCGCCGAAACGAGAGGCAAATAGGGCGACGTTGCCCCGCTCAAGTTGCATTATAATAGACATTGCAATATCCGCTCGGGGTCGCTTGTAGGCTGGGCTTCAGACCCCTCCCTTTTTGGGAAATAAATTGTAAACATCGCGTGTCGGCGGTTGTACCAACCTGCTCGCGCGAGTACAATCCTGTGCGCTCGAAGGAGTGCTTCCGCGCCTGCATCTTTTATAGCTTTTTGCTCATCCAATGTTGAGTGTAAGGGACTCAAGGAGTTATATGCCTAATAAAACAAAGAAGATAGAAGCAGCGACCCCTGAGTTGACCGCCGATCCTGAGTTCCGCAACGACTCCGAGGAAGCCCGCACACTTCCCCTGCTGCCGGTTCGCGACACGGTCCTGTTCCCCCACGCCGTCTTACCCCTCACCGTCGGACGCGAGAGTTCGGTGCAACTCATTAATTCTCTTGGGGATGACAAGACCATCATCGTGGTCGCCCAGCGCGAAGCGCGGGTCGATTCGCCGCAGCCGACAGACCTCTACGCCGTCGGAAGCCTGGCCGTCGTGCACAAAGTCGTGCGCATGCCCAACCAGAGCTTGTTTGTCTTTGCCGAGGGCCTGGAGCGCGTCAAAGTTACTGAATACACACAGCTTAATCCGTTCATGCGGGCAACTGTCGAGTCGATCCCTGAGATCAACGCTCCGCAAAACGCTCAAATTGAAGCATTACAGCGCAATGTGCTGACCCTGTTCCAGCAAATCGTCGCCGGCTCCCCCACCTTGTCGGACGAACTCTCGACCGTAGCTGCAAACATCGAAGATGCCGGCCGCATGGTGGACTTCATTGCTTCCTCCTTGCCGTCGCTTTCGACGAAGGACAAGCAGGATGTCCTCGAGACCCCGGACGTCCAGACGCGGCTGGACAAAATCAACCAGCATCTGGCGAAAGAGCTGGAAGTTCAGCAGCTGCGCAACAAGATCCAGAGCGAAGTGCAGGACCGCGTTCAACAGACGCAACGCGAGTACTATCTGCGCGAGCAGATGAAGGCGATTCAGAAGGAGCTTGGGGAGCAGGACGAAACCACTCGCGACACGGAGGAGCTTCGCCAGAAGATTGAAGCCGTCGGTATGCCGGACGACGTCAAGAAAGAGGCCTTGAAAGAACTGGGCCGCCTGGCCCGGATGTCTCCGATGGCCGCCGATTACGGCCTGACCCGCAACTACATCGAGTGGCTCGCAGTTCTGCCCTGGCAGAAGTCATCGGGCGTCGAAGTCGACATCCCAAAGGCCAAAGAGATTCTCGACTCCGATCACTACGATCTGGAGAAGGTGAAGAACCGTATTCTCGACTACCTTTCGGTCCGGCGCCTGAAGCCCGGAATGAAAGGACCGATCCTGTGCTTTGTCGGACCTCCGGGCGTGGGCAAGACCTCGCTGGGTAAGTCAATTGCGCGAGCGCTGGGACGCAAGTTCGTGCGCCTGTCGCTGGGCGGCGTGCACGACGAGGCGGAAATCCGTGGACATCGCAGGACCTACATCGGTGCCTTGCCGGGGCAGATCATGCAGGGAATCCGCCGCGCCGAGACCAATGATCCGGTCTTTATGCTCGATGAAATCGACAAGGTCGGGCGCGATTTTCGGGGGGATCCCGGTTCCGCGCTTCTGGAAGCGCTAGATCCGGAGCAGAATTTCAGCTTCCGCGATAACTACCTGGACGTTCCGTTCGATTTGTCGAAGGTACTGTTCATTACGACGGCGAACCAGCTTGATCCAATCGCAGAGCCGCTGCGCGATCGCATGGAGATCATCGAACTGCAGGGCTACACCGAAGAAGAAAAAGTCCACATTGCGTTTCAGTACTTGATTCCGCGACAGATCGATGAAAACGGAGTCTCAAAGGACCAGATCGAGTTCCCCGAGGAAACCGTGCGCTTCATCATTCGCCACTACACTCGGGAAGCGGGGGTTCGCAGCCTGGAGCGAACGATTGGCACGATCTGCCGTAAACAGGCTCGACGCATTGCCGAGGGTAAGACCGACAAACTGATCGTCACCCCGGAACTGGTGCAGCACACGGACATGCTGGGCGGCATCAAGATTCGTACCGAAGGCGAAATCGCCGAGCGTACCAAGCGCAGCGGTGTTGCCGTAGGCTTGGCGTGGACGCCCACCGGCGGCGACATTCTCTTCATCGAAGCTAACAAGATGAAGGGCAAGGGCGGATTCGCCATGACGGGTCAACTGGGCGATGTGATGCGAGAGTCTATGCAGGCGGCTCTGACTTGGGTCCGTTCCAATGCTAAGGAGCTTGCGATCGACGAGGATTTCTTCGCCAATCACGACATTCACATCCACGTTCCCGCGGGAGCGATTCCCAAGGATGGTCCGTCGGCAGGCATAACCATGGCGACAGCCCTTGTGTCACTACTCACCGATCGCAGGGTGCGCCCGCTTACCGCGATGACCGGGGAGATCACGCTCAGCGGCAATGTACTGCCTATCGGCGGCATCAAGGAAAAGGTGCTGGCTGCCAAACGAGCTGGTGTGACCGACATCATTCTGCCCGAGGACAACCGGCAAAACGTGCAAGAGGATTTGACGCCTGAGCAACTACTGGGTCTAAGCTTGCATTACGTGAAGTCGATTCCGGAAGTGCTCGAGATCGCCTTGCCGACAACTACGGCTGAGGAAAAACAGGACGAAGAAGTTCGTGAGCAAGTCCTGACCGGCGCACATTCGGCGTAACTTTGGCGCAGCGTTCAAAAGCTTCCCAGGAACCGGGAAGCTTTTTCTCCGCTTCGATTCCCGCGACCGTGGCCGGGGCGACTCGATCGCGCCCTACGCCTCGTACATACGGCGAAGCGTTTCCGCAAACGGACGGGGCTCAGGCAGCTTAACCAGCGATCGTAACTTCGCAGGACTTCCGATCAGCCGCGGCACCTCATTTTCGCGCACAAACTCGGGATTGACCCTCACCTCAATCTTGTAGCCCGCGATGTCGTTCATCATCTCTATGATGTCGAGCAAAGGAATCGCCCGCCCGCTGCAGATG
>Ga0335085_10007239_pt1 | contig 17295 bp, 18 predicted proteins | sample Lox_Sample_45_FD_206712 | JGI IMG/M metagenome (GOLD analysis project Ga0335085, IMG submission 206712) | Soil microbial communities from Loxahatchee National Wildlife Refuge, Florida, United States - Lox_Sample_4.5 | ecosystem: Environmental > Terrestrial > Soil > Wetlands | place: USA...
TGGCCATCCAGGAGCTGAGGCTGGGGAAGACGCGCGAGGAGGCGCTGCGCGGCCTGGCCCGGCGGGCCGGGATCGCGCCGCTCGCCTCCTTCGTGCAGGCGCTGGTGCAGGCCGATCGCCTGGGCACGCCGCTCTCCGGCGTGCTGCGCGTGCTCTCCAGCCAGATGCGCACGGAGCGGACGCAGCGGGCGGAGAAGCTCGCCAACGAGGCGCCGGTCAAGCTGCTCTTTCCCCTGGTCCTCTGCATCTTCCCCACCCTCTTCCTCATGCTCTTCGGCCCCCTCGGCTACCAGGCGTTCTTCGGCGGGAGCTTTTGAGGTGGCCTTCTCCCTGGTCGTCAGGGAAGGGAAGGAGCGGGGGCGCAAGTACCGCTTCCGCAGCGCGGTCAGCGTGGGCCGCGACGCCGCGAACGACGTGGTCCTCAACCTCGCCGGTGTCTCGCGGGAGCACGCGCGCATCGAGCCGCAGGGCGACGGGTGGGCGCTGGTCGATCGCGGGTCCGCCAACGGCACCGGGCTGAACGGGGCCTTGCTCTCCAGCGCCGCCCGGCTGCGCCCGGGCGACCGCATCGGCGTGGGCGGGATCGTCTTCGAGTTCAGGGCCGATCGCCGGCCGGCCTGGCTCGACCGCTGGCGTTCGTTGCCCGCTCCGGCCCGGACCACCGCGATCGCCGCCTTCGTGCTCGCCTGCGGCATCGCGGCCGAGCGGGCGACCCGCCTGGGCGGCGCGGCCGCTCGCCGCCCCGCCGGGGATGGTGCGCCATCCCCTGCCGCCGCGCTGCCCCTGCGTGCGCCCGCGGCCGCCGCCGCCGACCTGGAGGCGGGCCGGGCCGCCTGGCAGCGGGGCCGGCTGAAGCTGGAGGAGCGCAGGGTCGCGCCGCGCAACCTCTACGACGCCTGGCAGGCGTTCATGTCCGCCCGCGGGCACCTCGAGGGACTCGATCCCCGGCCGCCGTTCTTCGCCGACCTGGAGCGCCAGATCGGCGAGGCCCAGCGCGACCTGGAGCGCGACTGCCACAGGCTGCTGTTCGCCGCCGCCCGGCACGGTCGCTACGGGGAAGAGGAAAAGGCGCAGCGGATCTGGCGGGAGATCCTCCTCCACTTTCCCGGCGACGACCCGGCGGGCTGCCGGAGCAAGGCGCAGGACAACCTTCTTTCCCTCCAGCCGGACGGGGGCGGGTGATACGGTGATGGCGATGCCCGAGCATCTCCCGGAGCGGACCTGGCCCGACGTTCCTTCCGCGCAGATCACGGCGGTGGGGATGGAGGCCCGGGCCGCCCCGCGCCTGGTGGTGACGGCCGGGCCGCGCAAAGGGGCCGAGTTCGCGCTCCTCGAGCCGCTCACCACCTTGGGGCGGGCCGCGGGGAGCGGGGTGGCGATCGCCGATCTCTCGGTCTCCCGCCGCCACTGCAGCCTGGAGAAGAAGGGCGCCCGCTGGGTGCTCTTCGACGCGGGCTCGGGAAACGGTACGGGCGTGAACGGCAAGACGGTGGCGCGGCAGGAGCTGCGGCATGGCGACGAGGTGGCCCTGGGCGACACCCGGCTCCGCTTTCTCGAGCCCGAAGGCGTGATCGCCTGGAATGACGGCTCGTGCGGAGGGCGAGGCAGGCCCGGCGCGCTCGCCGGGGCGCTGGCGGCGGTCGCGCTGCTCGCCGGGGTCGCCGCCGTGCGCCAGCAGCGGGAGCAGGCGCGGGAGGAGGCGGAGGCGCGCTCGCTGGCGCTGCGCGAGGCGGCGCGGGCGTGCGTCCGGGAAAGCGAGGCGCTGGGCAAGCAGGGAAAGGGCGCCGAGGCGCGCGATCGCCTGCGGGCGGCCGCCGAGCTGGATCCCTCCGACCCCGGGATCGCCATGGCCTTGCGGAAGGCCGGGGAAGCGGCGGCGGAGGCCGCTCCGGCGCATCCTACCGGGACCCCGCCGGCTCCGGCCGCGCGGCCTGCGGGCGGCGGCGGGCAACCGATCGTCGAGGCCTCTCTCGCCGGGCACGTCGCTTTGGCGCCGCGGCAGGCTCGCGCCCCCGGGCGAGAGGTGGCGCGCTCCACCGCCCTGCGCCACCTGGAGCTGGCGGCGGGGCTCGAGGGGGACGACGACCTCCCGGAGGCCGCCGCGCACCTGCGCGCGGCGCTGCGGAGCGATCCGGCCAATGCCGAGGCCCGGGCCGGGCTGCAGCGCGTGCTGGCCCGCTCGCGGGAGATCTACCTGCGGGCGTATCTCTCCAAGGACAGCGATCCCGCGCCGGCCCGGCGGATGTTCGCCCTGGTGGCCGAGGCGCTGCCCGAGGGCGACGAGACCGGGGCCAAGGCGCGCCGCTGGCTCCTGCGGCTGGAAGGAAAGGGGAGGCACTAGTGCCGCGACCGGGGCGTGTTGATACCTGCGAACGCGGATCGCTGGGCTGCGCCGGACGGCCTCGTCGCTGCGCTGCTCAGCGTAGGATCCACTACGCTTCCGCTGCTCACTCCTCGGGCGTCCGGCTCGCCTTGGCGCTCCGCGTTCTCGGTGCGATCACCACGCCCCGGTCGAGGCCCTAGAATGCCCGAGCGCCTCCCGCCCAGGCCTGCCACCTCCGCCGGGCAGTTCGACCTCTTCGGCAAGCGCGCGGGCGGGCAGCGCGTGTACACGGTCAGCGAGCTGACCCGGGAGCTGAAGGCCGTCCTGGAGGGCCGCTTCCCCTCGGTGCTGGTGCGGGGCGAGGTCTCCAACCTGCGCGCGCAATCCAGCGGCCACCTCTACTTCACGCTCAAGGACGCCGACGCCTGCCTGGACGCGGTCCTCTTCCGCACCGAGGCGAGACGTTTGCGCTTCGCCCTGCGCAACGGGCTCTCGCTGGTCGTCCGCGGCCGCCTCTCCGTCTACGAGCCGCAGGGCCGCTACCAGATCGTCTGCGACACCGTCGAGCCGCTGGGCGCCGGAGCGCTGCAGGTGGCCTTCGAGCAGCTCAAGGAGCGGCTGCAGAAGGAGGGGCTGTTCGAGAGCGGCCGCAAGCGCAAGCTGCCCTTCCTTCCCCGGCGCATCGCCCTGGTCACCAGCCCGAGCGGGGCGGTGGTGCACGACTTCCTCCGCGTCCTCCACCGGCGCTTTCCCAACCTGCCCGTGCTGATCGTCCCGGCACGCGTCCAGGGCGAGGGAGCGTCCCAGGAGATCGCCCGGGGCATCGTCCGGGCGGCGAAGCAGCCGCGGGTCGAGGTGGTGGTGGTGGCGCGCGGCGGGGGAAGCCTGGAGGACCTCTGGGCCTTCAACGAGGAGGTGGTGGCGCGCGCCCTTTGCGGCTGCCCGGTCCCTACCGTCAGCGCGGTAGGACACGAGACCGACGTCACCATCGCCGACTTCTGCGCCGACGTGCGCGCGCCTACGCCCACCGCCGCCGCCGAGCTGATCGCGCGGGTGAAGGAGGAGCTGGCGGTCGACCTGGCGCAGCGCCGGGCGCGGCTCTTGCGGGCGATGCGGACCCAGCTGGAGCGCCGGGGCGGCGCCCTCGACAAGCTGCGGGGAAGGGTGGCCGATCCGCGCCGGCTGATCGGCGATCGGAAGCTTCGCCTCGATCGGCTGCGCCAGCGCCTGGATGACCTCCTCCACGACCGGCAGCAAGCGCGGAAGGAGGAGCTGCGGGCCTTGCGCGAACGCCTGCAGGGACAGCACCCGCGGGAGAGGCTGCACCGCCTGGAGCGGGAGGTGGTCCGGCTGGAGCAGCGGCTGCGGGCGCTGGCGGAACGGGCGCTTGCGGCCCGCCGCCACCGGCACGACGGGCTCGCGGCCCGGCTGGACGCGCTCTCGCCGCTCAAGGTGCTGGCCCGCGGCTATGCGGTGGCGTTCGATCCCCAGGGGCACGCGGTTCTGAAGTCCTCGCAGGTCCGGGCGGGCGAGCGGGTGCGGATCCGGCTGCACCAGGGCGAGCTCGTAGCGGAGGTCGAGGAGACGAGCGACTAGCTTGTTCCCCAGCGGGCAGAGCGCGACCCGCGTACGCGTTCGCTCGCGCATCGCGTTATATAAGCGCGCAGTCGAGGAGCTTGCCGTGGCCGACGCAGCCGCACCAGCAGTCTCTGAAAAATACGAAGACATCGTCGCGCGTCTCGCCCGGGTGGTGGAGCGCCTCGAAGGTGGAGGGCTCTCCCTGGAGGAATCGATCGCCGCTTTCGAGGAGGGAATCCGCCTGGCCCGCGCCGGCGCGGCCAGGCTGGAGGAGGCGGAGCGCAAGGTGGAGGTGCTGCTCGAGGGCGACCGCACCGCTCCCTTCTCCGGGCAGGAGAAGTGAATTGACGCCCGGGGAGCGCGTCGGAGATCACATGCCAGGCCGGAAGAAGATCATCATCGTCGACGACGACCGCGAGACCCGCGAGATGCTGAAGATGGCCCTCGAGCTGGAGGGCTACGAGGTCTCGCAGGCCGCCAACGGCCTGCGCCTGATCTCCACCCTGCACGTGGACCGGCCCGACCTCATCCTCCTGGACGTGATGATGAGCTGGATCGACGGCTTCGAGCTCTGCCGGGCGGTGAAGAAGAACGACGAGTTCCGCGACATCCCGGTGATCTTCATCTCCGCCAAGAAGACGGCCACCGACATCCGCACCGGGCTGGCCGCCGGGGCCTCCGACTACTTCAGCAAGCCCATCGACATGGAGCGGCTCCTCTCCCGCATCGCGCAGCTGATCGGGCCGGCGGCGCCGGCCACGCCCGAACAGCGCCGATGAAGGTGCGGGCCGACGTGCTCCTGCACCGGCGGGGGCTGGCCGGCTCGCGCGCGAAGGCCCAGGCCCTGATCCTGGCGGGCAGCGTGATCGCCGGCGACCACCGGGTGGACAAGCCCGGCCAGATGCTGGAGGAGGAGGCGGAGCTGCGGCTCAAGGAGCAGCTCCGCTACGTCTCCAGGGGAGGGCTGAAGCTGGAGAAGGCGCTCGACCATTTCGCCCTGCCGGTCGAGGGCCGGATCTGCGCCGACCTGGGCGCCTCCACGGGCGGGTTCACCGACGTGCTCCTGCAGCGGGGCGCGCTCCGCGTCTTTGCGGTGGATGTAGGATACGGCCAGCTCCATCCCCGCCTGCGGGCCGATCCCCGGGTGGTGGTGCTGGAGCGGGTCAACGCCCGCGAGCTGAAGCTGCCGGAGAAGTGCGGCGCGGCGGTCGCCGACCTCTCGTTCATCTCGCTCAGGCTGGTCCTGCCCTCCCTGGTGGCTTCGCTGGGGCCGGACGGTTGGGCCTGCGTGCTGGTGAAGCCCCAGTTCGAGGCAGGACGGGCCGAGGTCGGGAAAGGTGGAGTGGTTCGCGACCCGGTCGTACACGCCCGGGTGGTCGAAGAGATCTCCGCGCAATTCCGTCAGCTTGGGATGGAGGTTCGCGGCTCCATCGAGTCGCCGCTCAAGGGCCCGGCCGGCAACCGCGAATTCCTCGTCGCGGCCGTAATGCGCTGAATTTCTGGCGTTGGCGGCGGCGGCAGGCAAGCGGTAAGATCCTGCCCGTACCGCATTGCTTCACGGGAGCCTGGATGCCGGTGGGCCACACCGTCCGTGTGCGCGTTGCAGCTCCGGCCGCGGAAGCGCGGCGGCTCTGCATGCGCCTTTCGCGAGGCGGAATTCCAGCCGAGCCGGACGACGGCACCTCCCGGGCGGAAGTGATGGTGGTGGTCGATCCCAAGGGCGAGCTGACCCGGTACCGGGCCCGGGCGGGCTGGCTGATGGTCCTGGGCACCGGCGGGGCGGCCTGGTTCGCCGGCGGGGCCGACGACGTGGTGGTCCCCGGCGAGCCCGAGCTGCTCTTCCGCCGGCTGCGCGCCGCCCTGGAGAAGTTCGACCTCCTGTCCCGGACCGACCGGCTGATGGAGCGGGTCTCCGCCCTGGAGGCGGGGCTGGCGGACGCCGCGCACGACGTGCGCAGCCCGCTGCAGGCGGTGATCGGCAACGCCGAGCTCCTGGCCCGCGACAGCTCGCTCACCTCCACCCAGCGCGACTGCGCCGCCGCCTGCGCCCGGCAGGGGCTCAGGGCCATGCAGCTCGCCGAGCGCATCCTGGAGGCGGCCAAGCAGCGCAACAAGGAGACGCTGCAGGTGATCGCCGTCGACCTGGGCTACCTGATCTCGGCCGCGGTGGCGCAGGCCGACCCGGTGGCGAAGCAGCGCGGGGTACACCTGGTGGCGGTCCCGCCCGCGCGCCCGGTGGAGATTCGCGGCGATGCCGAGCTTCTGGGCCGGGTGCTGGACAACCTGATCGCCAACGCCATCCGCTTCTCGCCCCGGGGCAGCCAGGTGGAGGTGACCGGCTGGCGGGCCAGCCCGCGCTTCGTCCGCCTCTCCGTCAAGGACCAGGGGGACGGGATCGTCCCGGCCGAGCTGCCCAAGCTGGTGGCGGGCCTGGGGCCGGGGCGCGGGCTGCGCATCGCCCGCGACATCGCCGAGCGGCACGGCGGCGAGCTGTGGGCCGAGAGCAGCGCCGGCAACGGCACCCGCTTCTTCATCGAGCTGCCCTTGCACCCGCCGGCTTCCCGGCCCAGCGTGCTGCTCGTCTCCGACGATTCCCGCTGGCTGAAGGAAGTGGCCCGCACCCTGAAGAGCGCCTGCGACGTCCGCACCGCCACCGCCGCCGCCGCCCGGCTGGGTCGCAAGCACACCGACCTGGTGCTGCTCGATCCGGACCAGAAGCCGGGCAAGAGGCTGGAGGCGCTGCGCAGCGAGGCCAAGGGCGCCCAGGTGCCGGTGATCGAGCTTCCCAGCCAGACGGCGGCCTCCCGGCTCGCCCGCACGCTGGCGCACCTGGCGGTCTGAACCGCGTTATTGTTGCGGCATGCTCCTCGCATTGCTGCTGGCCGCCACCCTCCCGGATTTCACCGGGTACGTGGTGGATCGCGCGGGGCTGCTCGACGCCAGCGCGGTGGCGCACGTCACTTCGGTGGCCTCGCAGCTCGACCACGCGGGGATCGCGCAGATCGCGGTGTGCACCGTCCCCGAGGCGGACCTGGGAGACTCCTCCTACCAGGAGTTCGCGAACGTCCTTTTCCAGAAGTGGGGGCTGGGGCACGGCACCAAGCGGGACGACGGGCTGCTGGTCCTCTTCGTTCCCGGCGCCCCCGGACACCGCAAGTTCTTCATCGAGGTGGGGTACGGGCTGGAGGGGATCCTGCCCGACGGGAAGGTGGGGCAGATCCGGGACCAGCAAGCCTTTCCCTACATGAAGAACGACGACTACTCGCGCGCGGCCGTGCACGTGGTCGACGCGCTCGCGGCCATCTTGCAGAAGGACGCCGCCGCCGGAGGCGACGCCGCCCCCGCCAGGGACAGTCCCCGGCGCGGCACCGGGATGGGAATGCCGGCCTACCTGGCGCCCGGCAATCCGGGCGGCCTGGTGGTCACCGTGATCTGCATGGGCGCCTTCGCGGTGGTCCTCGCCACCAGCGCCGCGCGGCGCCGCTTCCCGGGCCGGGGCACGCAGATCGCCGGCGCCGGCCTCGCGGGCGCCTCCGTGCTCTCGCTTTTGGCCATGAACAGCGGCCCGGGATGGCTGGCGCTCGTGGCCGGGCTGATCCTCAACGCGGTGATCTGGGTCTCCATCCGCTCCCACCGCTGCCCGCGCGACGGCTCGTGGATGGAGATCGACCAGGAGCTGATCTCCCGCCCCACCTATCTCAGCCAGGGCCTCGCCCGCGTGCGCCAGGCCTGCACCAACCCTCGCTGCGGCTACCGGCGGGAGTACGACAAGGTCCTCCCGCGCAAGCAGATGGTGGTGATGACCGGCGGCGGCCGCGGCGGCGGCGGAGGATGGGGCGGCGGAGGCGGCTTCTCGGGCGGCGGCGGCGGCCGCTCGGGTGGCGGGGGCGCGGGCGGAGAAGTCTAGCTACTCCCCGCTGCTGGGGATGTACTCGCGCGCCAGGTTCTCGAAGCGCGTGTGCTCGTGGATGAAGGCCAGGTTGGCGGTACCGATGGGGCCGTTGCGCTGCTTGCCGATGATGATCTCCGCCACGCCTTTCACGTCCTCCTTCTCTTTCTCGTAGACCTCTTCGCGATAGATGAAAATGATGGTGTCGCTATCTTGCTCGAGGCTGCCGGATTCGCGCAGGTCGCTCATCATCGGCCTCTTGTCGGGCCGCTTCTCCAGGGAGCGGTTGAGCTGCGAGAGCGCCAGGATGGGCACGCCCAGCTCCTTGGCCAGCGCCTTCAGCGAGCGGGAGATCTCCGCGATCTGCTGCTCCCGGTTCTCGATGCGCTCGTTGCCGCGCATGAGCTGCAGGTAGTCGACCACCATCAGCCGGATGGGCGCGTCGGTCTGCTCGTGCCGGGCGAAGAGGCGCCGGCACTTGGCCCGCAGCTCCAGGGCGGAGACCGCGGGCGTGTCGTCGATGTGGATGTTGGCGTCGGCCAGCACGCCGGCGGCCTGGGCCAGCTTGGACCAGTCGCTCTCGATCAGCCTGCCGGTGCGGATGCGCTGCGAGTCCACCCGCGCCTCGCTGGAGAGCATGCGCATCACCAGCTGCTCCTTGGGCATCTCCAAAGAGAAGATCCCCACCCCGCAGCGCTTGTTCTGGAACTGCCCGCGGCAGCCCACGTGGGTGGCGATGTTCAGGCAGAAGGCGGTGTTGTGGGTGACGATGAAGTCGGAGGTCAGGTAGAGGTGGTCGGGCGCATCCACCAGGATGCACTGGCAGGGGCGGCTGCCCGACGGTTCCACCGCCTCGATGAACCGGCCCGCGAACCCGTCGGCCCCCGAGTCCCAGGCGGCGCGGTGCTTCTTCGAGGTGACCGGCACGATCCCGTTGGGGAAGACGATGCGCAGGCGCAGCGCGGGGCTCTGCACCCCCCACTCGCCCGCCTCGCCGCGGTCGACCACCGCGCCCAGGGAGCGCGCCAGCCAGGCCACGTCCTCGGCCAGCCGGGGGAAGACGGTGCTGAACTCCACCGCCCGGCCGCCGGCGAGAGTGACCTTTCCGTCGGTGTCCAGCAGGCCGCGAAGGAGGTCGAGGCGCTGGGCGACGCTGGCGTGCAGGTAGTCGCCGGGGATGAACTTCTCCCGGCTGCTCAGTCCGTGCAGCCCGTAGTAGCGCAGCGCGTACATCTGCTCGCCGGATTCCTCGCCCCGGCGGCGCACGCGAACGGTGATCCCGTCGACGGAGACCGAGTCCACCTCGGGGAGGTGGGCCAACAGGCGCTCGTGCACCTCGCCGTCCTCGAGGCGCGCGCCCACGCCGCGGAAGTTGCCGTTGCCCAGCAGGAGCCCGAGCAGGTAGGGCGCGAGCAGGAGCGGCCTCTCCAGCGGAGCGAACTCCACCGGCCCGGCGGCGGGAATGCGGTGGTTGGGCCCGCCGCCTTCGTCCAGGAGGCTGCAGCGGATGTCCGCCAGCGACTTCACCGACCCTTCTCCCGAGGGGCCGCGGGCCTCCGCCCGGGTGGTGGTGTGCCAGAGGTGCTCCTCGCAGCACTCGGCGGACGACCCGTCGCTGAAGCGGACGCGGAAGACCGGCTTCTCGCCCTGGGGGAACACCGCCAGCACCCGGTGGGGCTTGCCGTCGGCGCCGATGATGCTGGAGCCCGGGCGGAGGCTGCCCATGGGGACGAAGCCCGAGGGAGTGAGGACGGGCGCGTCCAATGGCTGCGCCTTCCCCATCGAGGGGCGGGCGGCGAGGATCACCAGGTCGCCGGGCTGGAACCCGCTGGTCAGCCGGTCGAGATCGGCGAAGCCGGTGGGGATGCCGGTGATCTCCTCCTGCCGCTCGTAGAGGGCCTCGATGTTCTTGAAGGCCTGGGCGATGATGGGCTTCACGTGCACGAAGCTCACCGCGGTGCGCTGCTCGGTGACGGCGAAGATGCGGCGCTCGCACTCGTCGGCGAACTCGCCCACGTCGCCGTGCTGCTCGTAGCCCAGCTGGGCGATGGCGCTGGCCGTCTCGATCAGCCGGCGCGCCAGCGCCTTCTCGTGCACGATCTTCGCGTACCAGGAGAGGTTGGCGGCGGTGGGGACGATCTTGTCCAGGAGGTCGATGAACTCGTCGCCGCCCACCGCCTCGAAGGCGCCCAGGGCGGTGAGCTCGTCCTTGACGGTGATGCGGTCGATGGGCTGCCCGCGGGAGAACAGCGCGCTCATCGCCTCGAAGACCTTGCGGTGGCCGTCGCGGTAGAACTCCTCCGGGCGGACGATCTCCACCACCTCGGAGAAGGCCTGGCTCTCGAGGAGGATGCCGCCCAGCAGGCTCTTCTCCGCGTCCAGGTTGTGGGGCGGCACGCGGCCGTGGGGCAGGGCGACGACGGTGGCAGGGGCGCTCACGGTTCCATCCTGCGCAGGAGGGTCTGACATCCCTCGCGCAACGAGCCTGTGAAGCGCAATCTTGTTATCCTGTGAATTGTTGTGGAGAGCCTGTGACTGACGACGACCGCCCTCGGCAGAAGAAAAGCTGGCGTGAGATCGACAAGATGCGCGACCGCAGCGGCGGCTCCTCTCGCCGCGACCAGCGCGAGCGGGAGTCGTTCGAGCGCAGCACCGGGTACACCAAGTACAAGACCAACCTGGAGCGGCTCTTTTCCGGGGGGGCCCCGCTTCCCGAGCACCTGCGCGGGGAGGGCGGCGGGGACGAGGGGGACGAGGAGCGGAAGAAGCTCTTCGCGATCGAGGACACCAAGGCCTTCTACGCCGCCGCCAGCGAGTATCTGAAAAAGAACCAGATTCCCGACGATCCGCGGCTTCTGGACCGGCTGCTCGGGCACCCGGACGAAGAGGTGGTGGAGAAGTCCCTCGGCCGGCTGGAGGAGATGCACAAGGCCGGCACGCTCAAGGCCCCGCCCGCCCTGTACAACCGCCTGGGTTCCGTGGAGATCGACAGTGGCGACCCGAAGATCCGGCGGCGGGCGGCGGAGTTGCGCAAGGCCATCCGCTAGCGATCAGCCTTTCGGCGGCGGCGCGATTCCCAAGAAGCCCATCAGGTCGAAGGGCTCCTCCGGCGCGCGCTGGGCTCCGTGGCCCCTCCAGCTCCGCGCCCTGCCGCAGTTCATGCAGGCGCAGATGTCGCGCCCGCCCATCCCCTGGCCACCCTTCAAGGACCAGGTCTCCTCGGCGTACTCGCCGCACTGCTCGCAGACCTGCACCCGGTCGGCCATCTTGAAGCCGCGGTCCTTCATCTTCTTCTTCACCGCGGCGGCGTGCTCCAGCCAGGGCGGAAGCGGGGGCTTCTTTCCCATGGGGAGAGGCTTAGCACACCCTCACCGCTCGGGGGCGGGGGCGCGCTCCTCGCGGGCGAGGACGAAGGCGCCCTTGCCGCGGTCGTAGGCGTAGGTGCTCACCGTCAGGCCCTGGTCGTCCTCGCCCTCGGGCTCGCGGATCCGCACCTGCCCCGGGGCCAGCTCCACCTGCGCGCGGTAGAGGTCCCGCTTGGCGAGCAGGTCCACCAGCTTGCCCGCCCGCACCGTCTTCACGATCACCTCGTCGGCGGTGGCGCCGCAGGTCTCGCAGGAGAGCTCCACCACCAGGTCCGGGGTGTTGTCGCCGGTGACGTCCTTGGTATCGACGAAGAGCACCCGCTGCGGCTGCTCCTCGTCGTCTCCACCGGTGAGCCGCTCCCAGACCGGCTTCCAGCGCCGCGGCCGGTTGGCGGTGGCCGGCTCCAGCTTCCAGATGGCCACGTAGTTGCGCTGGGTGACGAAGGCGGGCGACTGCTCGCCCATCGCCTCCTGGGCGGGGGTGAGCGAGGTGCCCCAGAGGACGGCGTGGGTCTGTCCCTCCCACTCCACCTTGCGCACCCAGCGGACGCGGAAGCCGGGGAAGGGGCGGGGATGCAGGGCGCTGAACTCCCCCGAGAGCGGGACGGGCTTGCGCTCCAGCACCACCGCGGTGGCCCGCGAGGGCAGGTCGCGGGGCGCCTGTGCTTCCACCGTGGCGCGGTGGTCGGCGTCCTCCCACTCCAGGGTGAAGAACTTCTGGTCCCGGTCGCGGCGAAGCTGCTCGAGCAGCGGCGGCCCCCAGCCGCGGGTGAGCTGCCACTCCAGGTCGGTGAGGGGCGGCGCCAGCTCGGGATCGAAAAGCAGGCGCAGGGCGATCAGCTCCGGCCCGGTCCTCCGCTCCTCCCAGGCGAGCTGGGCGCGGGAAAGGTTGTCCGGGCCCTTGGGGAGCTCGCACTCCGCGTGGCCCGAGGTGGGAGCGAGCAGGGCGGCGCAGCCGGCCAGGTCGGGCATGGCCCGCACCTGGGCGAAGGGCATGTCCAGGTCGAAGCGCCCGAAGCGCCGGGGTGGCACGGGCGGCGGCGCGGGCCTCTGTTGCGGCGGCTGTGCCTGCGCAGGTCCCTGCGGCAGCGGTGTGGTGGCATCCGGCCGCGGGGCAGGCGGCTTGGCAGCCGGCGCCGTGTCGGCCCGGGCGGCCTTCGCGTGCGGCGGCGCCGCGCGCAGCGACCCGGCCGCGCAGAGGACGACGAGGAAGAGGCGCATCCAGCCGCGATAATAACGCGGAGGGGAGATTCGGGGACACAATACGAAATTCCAGCAGGGTGGGAAGCCCAAGAGGTTGCGGCATCGGGACGAGCTTCCCGACCCTGTACATTCCGCGCCGGGCCTCCGCTCGGCGCGGTGTCTACTCCGGCGAGATGGTGACCTTCACCTTCGCGCTCACCTCGGCGTGCAGCTTCACCTCCACCTCGTGCGTGCCCACTTCCTTGAGCGGCTCCGGGAGGTGGATCTGCTTGCGCTCCAGCGGGTAGCCCTGGTTGACCAGTTGCTCGTGGATGTCCTTGGAGGTGACCGAGCCGAAGAGCTTGTTCTGCTCGCCCACCTTGCGGGCGAGCTTGACCTCGATGACGGAGAGCTTCTGCGCCATCGCGGTCATGTTCTGCTTCTCCTTCGCCGCCCGGGAGAGGATGCCCGCCTTCTGGTGCTCGAGCTGCCGGATGTTCTTGGCCGTGGCCAGCACCGCCAGGTTGCGGGGGAGCAGGTAGTTGCGCCCGTAGCCGGGCTTCACCTCCACCAGCGCCCCGGCGCGGCCCAGGTTGTCCAGGTCCTTCGTGAGGATGACCTTCATGTCCGCGCCTCCTACTGGTGCTGCATGACGGTGAAGGGCAAGAGCGCCACCTGCCGGCCGCGCTTGATGGCGGTGGCCACCTCGCGCTGGTGCCGGGCGCAGTTGCCCGAGATCCGCCGGGGGACGATCTTGCCCCGCTCGGTGACGAAGTACTTCAGGTCGGCTGCGTTCTTGTAGTCGACCTTGAGGTTCTTGTCCGCGCAGTAGCGGCACACCTTGCGCCGGCCGAAGCCCCGGCCGCCGCCCCGCTCCATGTCGCCCCCGCCGCCGCCTCCGCGCTCCTCGCGCCCGCCACCCCGGCCGCCGCCCCCTCCGCCCCTGCCGCCGCCGCCGGCGCGATCGCCGAACGGCATCTCCCTCTTGGAATCGTTCATCGCTTACTCCGCCTCTGGGGGAAGTTCCGCCTCGTCGCCCATCTCGTCGCGCCGGCCGCCGAACTCCGACCCGCCGAACGCCTCCGGCTCCCTGCCCCGCCCCTCGGGCACCTCCGGGTCGCCGGGCAGCTTCACGTCCGCCTCCACGGCCCGGCTGGCGGCGTCCACCTCGTCGGCGATCTTCACCGACTGGTACTTCATCACGTCGTCGGTCATGCGCAGGTTGCGCTCGAACTCCGCCACCGCCTTGACGTCGCCCAGGTAGAGGAAGCGGATGAAGATGGCGCGCAGGTTCTTCTTCACCTCGTACGCCGTCTTCTTCTTCCCCCAGTTCTCCACCTTGATCACCTTGCCGCCGTCGCGGTGCACGATGCCCCGCATGCGCTCGACGATCTTGTCCACCAGGTCCTCGGCCAGGTCGGGCTTGACCAGGAAGATGGTCTCGTACTCGCGCAGCTTGGTGCCGGGCGCGTGCTGCGGCGGCCCTCCAGCGGTCTGCGTCTCCGTCTGCTGCATCTTCGTCCCTCTTGGGTAAGCCCCCGGACGTGCCGGGAGCGAGGTTCACTTCGCTTCTTCCTTCTCTTCTTTCCGGGGGCGGCGGTTGTACTTGTTCGCCGCCGCCGCCGGTCCTTCCTTCAGCGCCAGAACCGCCGCTTCGGCCGCCAGCGGGACCAGCTCCTGCAACGCCTGCTCCTCCTCCGAGGAGAACTTCGCCAGCACCCAGTCGGCGCCTTCCCACTGCGGGGGTGGCCGCCCCACGCCGAAGCGCAGCCGCACCGTCTCCCCGCTCCCCAGGTGCTCGCGGATGCTGCGCAGTCCGTTGTGCCCCGCGTCGCCGCCGCCCTCCTTCACCTGGATGCGCCCGAACTCCAGGTCGATCTCGTCGTGCGCCACCACGATCCCCTCCGGCGGCACCTTCCAGAACCGCGCCGCCTTCGCCACCGCCTCCCCGCTCAGGTTCATGAAGCCCTGGGGGAGGAGCACGGCCACTTCGCCCGCCTTGCCCACCAGGGCCTCCCAGCGGGAACCCGCCAGCTCCGCGCCCAGCTTCCGCGCCGCCTCCTGGGCGATGCGGAAGCCGACGTTGTGGCGGGTGCGCTCGTACCTCGCGCCCGGATTCCCCAAGCCGACCAGGAGGCGCACCGCTTACTTCTTGCCGCCCTTGTCCGCCGGGGGAGCCTTGGCGCCCGCCACCGGAGCGGCTGGTGCGCCGGGAGCGGCCGGTGCGCCGGGAGCGCCGGCCGGGGCGGGTGCGCCAGGAGCGCCGGGAGCCCCGGGAGCGGCGGCAGCGCCCTCCGCGCCGGGAACGGCCGCTGCGGCCGCCGGCTTCGGCGCCTCCTCCTCCTTCTCGGGAATGTTCACCACCGCCACCGTCTCGTCCCCGCGGATCTTCAGCTTGATGCCCGCGGGCAGCTTGACGTCCCGGACGTGGAGCGACTCGGCGATCTTCAGGCCGCTGACGTCCACCTCGATCTTCTCCGGGATGTCGCTGGGCTTGCAGAGCACGGGCAGGGTGCGCGCCACCTGCTGGAGGATGCCTCCGGCGGTGACGCCCTCGGGCTTGCCGGCGAGGATGACGGGGACGTTGACCACCACGTCCTTGTCCATCCGCACCTCGAGGAAGTCGGCGTGCAGCAGGGTCCCTTCCACCGGGTCCTTCTCGTAGTCCTTGAAGAGCACCGTCCGCTTCTCCCCGTCGATCTGCAGCTCGATGACGGTGTTGAACTTGAGCGGGGTGGCGATGGCCTTCTCGATGGCCGCCGGATCGACCGCCACGTGCAGCGGCTTGTCGTAGGGGCCGTAGCAGACCGCGGGGATCATCCCCTTGGCCCGCAGGCGCCGGGCCGGGCCCTTGCCGGCCTGGTCGCGCTTCTGGGCGGTGAGGGTGCTGCGCACTTCGTTCGCCATGACTTCTCCTTCGTGTCCGGCCACCGCCGCCGCGCCGGGCAGGCGCATGCATGGGTTTGACGGCGCCGGGGTCGCTGGAAGAACGCCCGAACTGATTCGCTAAGGAGCGCGGGCTTCTAGCATGGCACCGGGCGGGGCGCAACCTCTGGTCTGCGCGGATCCCGATCGACATGGATCGGGTGCCGCGGGAGCGGAAAATGTCGGAGGGGCGAGGTATCCGGGGAGCGTGAGCGGAACGTGCGCCAGCCCCAGGGGGCCTGACCCGGTCGACGCGGTGGTGGCGGCCCTGGAGATGCCCATGCTTCACGAGGGCAAGGGGGTGGTGCGCGATGAGTCGGCGCTCCTGCTCGACCGGCTGATGGTGGGGCGGGCGCGGCGCCGGGGGGCTCTCGAGGTCGCTATCGGCCAGCATCTGGCGGCGCTGCGGATCGGCGATCGCTCCATGCGACTGGGCTATGCGAGCGTGGGGGATTACGCCCGCGAGGTGCTGGGCATCGCGGCCAGGACGGCGCTGAAGATGGAGCGGCTGGCCCGGGAGCTCCAGCTGCGCCCACATCTTCGCGAGGCGGTGCGGACGGGGGAGGTGACCGCGCGCAAGGCGGAGGTCGTCCTGCCGGTGGCGCGCGGGGAGATGGAGCGGGTCTGGGTGGAGATGGCGCGGAGGGACACCGTCAGGGCGCTGGAGGCGGCGGTGGAGACTGCGACCTCGTCGCGGCCTCTGGAAGACGAGCCCTGGGACCTGCTCTCCATCCATGTGCCGGAGGAAGGGCGATCGGAGGTGGAGCGGGCCCTGGAGGTCGCCGGCAAGCTTCTCGGGCCGGGTGCTCCGAAGTGGCAGCGGTTCGAGGCCCTCTGCGAGGAGTTCTACGGTGCTTATGGGGGGTGCGACGAGGACGGCGGCCGGGACCGGGTGCTGCGCTGGCCGCTCACGGTGAACAAGTGGCTAGAGCCATTGAAGGAGTTGGTGGAGAAGGAAACTTCGCAGTGGGCCCATCTTGGGCCGGCCGGAGTGGTCGCCGCTCCCGCCATGGAAGAGGAGACGGATCCGCACAAGCTGGATGCCGGGCTGCGCCGGCTGGCGGCGGAGCGCAGGCACTGGGACGAGGAGTTCGGGCACGTGGCGGCGATCTTTCGCGGTCTCGGGCTCTGGCGGGACGCGAAGTTCGCCTCCTTCGGGCACTACTGCTCGGAGCGGCTGGGGATGAGCGTCCGGGCGGTGGAGCAACGCATCGCCCTGCAGCGGCGGCTCTGGGTCCTGCCCAAGCTGCGGCGGGCGATGCGGGAGGGCAGGATCACCTACGAGAAAGCCCGGCTCGTCGCCTGGCAGGCCACGGACCTGGACGAGGCCGAGTGGATCGAGCGGGTGAAGGAGAAGAGCTGTATCGCGCTGCGTCGGGAACTCGAGGCTGCCCGGGGAGCGCAGATGTGGGCGCGGGGCTATCTGGAGATCCGCATGCCGCGGAGCACGGCGGACCTGTTCGCGGCCTCCTACCGGGCGGCGCGCGAGCTGATCGGGGAGGGTTTGACGCCCGGGGAATGCCTGGTGTGGATGGCGCAGCACTTCACCCGCACCTGGGAAGAGGCGGCGAAGCGCAAGCGCAAGACGGTCAGCCGGGAGATCCGCGAGCGGGACTTGGGGTACTGCCAGGTCTGGGGTTGTAGCCGGCGGGCGGTTCACGGCCACCACATCATCCGGAGGGCTCAAGGAGGCAGCGATGCCCTCTGGAACCAGATCGCGCTCTGCGCTGCGCACCACCTGATCGGGGTGCACAAGCGATTCATCCGCGTCTCGGGGAAGGCGCCTGATGAGCTGATCTGGGAGGGGATCGTTCGCCCCGGACCGCCGCCGGAGGCGCCGGGGAGCGAGGGTGTGCCGCAGGCGCCTTCCTAGCCGGGCGCCGGGACCGGCAGGGGTGGCGCGGCCGGCGGAGCGAGCGGGGCCACCGGGTACCCGAGGGACCGCCACCTCTGCACACCGCCCCGCAGCGCGCGGGCGCGGGAGAAGCCCAGCTCCATCAAGGTCAGCGCCGCCCGGGCGCTCGAATTTTCGT
>Ga0335085_10007240_pt1 | contig 17295 bp, 13 predicted proteins | sample Lox_Sample_45_FD_206712 | JGI IMG/M metagenome (GOLD analysis project Ga0335085, IMG submission 206712) | Soil microbial communities from Loxahatchee National Wildlife Refuge, Florida, United States - Lox_Sample_4.5 | ecosystem: Environmental > Terrestrial > Soil > Wetlands | place: USA...
AATGAGGGCGCGCTCCACAACCCGGTGCGCGGACAGCGCCTCGCCGATCGCCGGGCCGATCCGCATGCGTGGGTCGAGCGTCCCGTCCGGGTCCTGGAAGACGATCTGCACGGCGCGCCGGTAGCCGCGGAGCCGTCGGCGCTCGAGGTGCGACACGTCCTTGCCGTCGAGGACGATCGACCCGCCGGCGACGGGAACGAGACGCAGGACAGCCCGGCCGATCGTCGTCTTGCCGGAGCCGCTCTCGCCGACAAGCCCGAGCCCGAAGGGGCCCTCGGGAATCTCGAAGGAGACTCCGGCCACGGCGTGCACCGGCCCGAAGCGAACCTCGAGGTCGCGGACGGCGAGCATCAGGCCACGGCTCCGATCTGTGGCACGGCGGCGACCAGCTCCTTCGTGTAGGGAGCCTGCGGGTCGCCGAGCACCGACGCCGTGGGCCCGGCCTCGACGACCGTGCCGTTTCGCATCACGACCGTCCGGTCGCAGAGCTGGCCGATCACCGCGAGATCGTGGCTGATCATCAGGATGCTCATCCCGTCTCGTTGGCGAAGCCCGCGCAGCAGCTCGAGGATCTCGGCCTGCACGGTCACGTCCAGCGCGCTCGTCGGCTCGTCGGCGATCAGAACCTCGGAGCGAAGTGCCGCAGCGAGCGCGATCGCGACCCGCTGTGCCTGCCCGCCGGAGAGCTGGTGCGGATAGCGGTCGAGCAGGTCCGGCGTGAGCAGCACCTCGTGCAACCCGGCACGCGCGCGCTCCAGCGCCTCTCCCTTGCCGAAACCGTGCAGACGGAGTGTGCGCAGAAAGATGTAGCCGACGCGGAAGACGGGATTGAAGGCCGAGACCGGGTTCTGGAAGATCATCGCAATCCGCTTGCCGCGCACGTCGCGCATCGCTGCAGGTGAGAGCGCCGTCAGCTCGAGCTCGCCCAGCCTGATGCTCCCGCTCACGTCGGCGCCGACGCTGCCCGCAAGCCCCAGCACGGCGAGCGCCGTCATCGACTTGCCGGAGCCGCTCTCGCCGACCAGCCCGACGATCTCGCGATCCGCCACGTCAAGCTCGGCGAGCGCGACGACCTGCCGCTCGCCGAAGCGGATCTCGAGCCCGCGCACCGAGAGCGTCACCGCGCGATCACCCGCCGCGGGTCGAGGCGGTCGCGAAGACCGTCCCCGACCAGGTTGAACGCGAGGGCGGCGACCAGAATCGCCAGACCGGGGAACGTGACGAGCCACCATTGCGTCGTGAAGTAGGGCTCGCCCTGGCTGACGAGCAGGCCCCATTCCGGTGTCGGATCCTGTGCGCCGAGACCGAGGAACGAGAGCGCCGCCGCCGTCAGGATCACGCCACCGACGTCGAGCGACGCCTGCACGATCACCGGCGTGACGGAGTTGGGAAGCACGTGCCGCAGCAGGATGCGGAACGAGCCCAGCCCGAGCGCGCGGCAGCTCTCGATGTACGGGCGGCCGGCGATGGAGACGGCCTGCCCCCGTGCGAGGCGCGCGTACCACGGCCACCAGGTGAGCGCGATCGCGAGGGTCGCGTTGGCGACGCTCGGCGTCAGGACGGACGCGAGTGCGAGGGCGAGCAGCAGCGCGGGGAACGCGAGGAAGACGTCGGTCACGCGCATCAGCACGTCGTCGACGATCCCGCCGAAATAGCCCGCGACGATCCCGAGCGGGATGCCGACGACGCACGAGAACGCGATCACGACAGCGGCGATCGTGAGCGAGATGCGCGTCCCGTAGATGACGCGGCTGAACAGGTCGCGCCCGACGTCGTCGGTCCCGAACGGGTGGTGCCACGACGGGGGCAGAAACGAGGAGAGGGGGTGTGTGGCACTGCCGGCGTCGGCGGGGTACGGGGCGAGCAGCGGCGCGAAGACGGCGACCAGCAGGAAGAACGTGGCGATCACCAGGCCCGACACGAGGAGCGGGTTGCCACGCACGGCCAGCCGAAGCCCGCCGAGGCGTGGTCTCTGGATCGCTGGGGCGGCGGTCAACGGAGACGGATCCGTGGATCGACGAAGGCCTGGACGATGTCGACGACGAGGTTCGCCACGACGTAGAAGATCGCGATGAACAGCGTCACCCCGATCACGGCAGGGGTGTCGAGCGCCTGGATCGAGTCGGCCGCGTAGCTGCCGAGCCCGTTCCAGTCGAAGATCGCCTCGACGAGGAACGTGTTCACGAGTGCATACGCGAAGACCAGCGCAATCACCGAGACGACCGGGTTGAGCGCCGGGCGCAGCGCGAAGTGGGCGAAGATCGTGCGCTCGGGAAAGCCGAGCGCACGCGTCATCCGGACGTGGTCTTCGCCAAGCGTCTCTAGCACCGAGGCCCGGACCATGCGCGCGACCACGCCCATCGGATACGCGGCGACGACGATCGCGGGCAGGACGAGGTGCGTGAGCGAGCTTCGGAACATCGGCCAGTTGCCTGCGACGAGAGAGTCGACGACCGGCATGTGCGTGTACGCCTGAAGCGGATGTGCGGCCGCGACGTCGGGGTCGTACTGCCCCGAGACGGGGAGCACTTGCAGCTTCTGGAAGAAGATCAGCTGGAGGATCAGCGCCAGCCAGAACACCGGCATCGAGACGCCCACGACCGCGACGAGACGCACGCCCACGTCGGGCGCGCGACCGGCCCAGCGGGCCGACAGGAGCCCGAGGGGGATTCCGGCGAGGAGCGCAAGGAACATGCCGGCGGCGACGAGCTCGATCGAGGCGGGGGCACGGGTACCGAGGTCAGAGAGGACCGGCTGCTTCGTGTGGATCGAGATGCCCCAGTCCCCTGAGACGATCCCGCGGAGGTAGTCGACGATCTGCGCTGGCAGCGGACGGTCGAGGCCGAGCGTGTGCCGCGCCCGGGCGAGCTGCACCGGAGACGCGTGGGGACCGACCCAGTTCGTCGCCGGATCGCCCGGGATGACCCGGGCGATCACGAACGTCAAGACCACGACGCCCACCACGACGAGCAGCCCGAGGGCCACCCGGTGGGCGATGAACCGTGTCACCCTGTCGGTCTGAGGTCGTACACGAAGGTCACGTTGGGATAGGCGGGGTTATCGGTGAAGCCCGAGACCGATTTCAGCATCGTCCGCTGGTACTGCTGGACGTAGAGCGGGATCACCGGGGCGTCCTGCAGCAGCGTCGTCTGCAGCTGCCGGTAGAGGGTGACCGATCTCGGCCGGTTGGACGCGGCGAAGCGCTCCGCCGTCTTCATCATCGCGTCGACCTTCGGGTTGCTGTAGTACGCGAGGTTGAAGTAGGGCGGATTCTCGGTCTGGAAGATGTTGACGAACCAGCTGTACGGGTCGGCGTAGTCGGGCCACCAGTAGAAGAGGAAGATGTCCTGCCTCTGCGAGAGGTTGGACGACTTGCCCTTGGCCCACTGGACCGGCCACTGCATCGCCTGCACCTGGAGATTGATGTTCAGGGGCGCGAGCTCGGACTTCATCAGCGTCGACACGAGTTGCTCGTCCGAGTCACCCTGGACGTAGGTCAGGACAAGGTTGAGCTTCTGTTTCCCCGGGCCGTAGCCGGCCGCGTTGAGCAGCGCCTTGGCCTTCGACGGGTTGTAGTTCGGCGACGCCGGGAGGTGGTCGAAGTGGCCCCACAGCCCGGGCGGCACGATTCCGATCTGCCGGTGCGCCGAGCCCTTCAGGGCACCGATGATGCCGTTGTAGTCAAGGGCGTGCGCGACCGCTTGCCGGACGCTGAGGTCGGCGAGCGGGCCCGACTTCGTGTTCAGCAGCGCAAGCAGGTTCTGCCACGACGGGCTCGCCGTCGTGCGGACGCTCGAGCTGTTCTTGAACGAGGCCCAGAGCTGCGGATTGAGCCGCTCGACGAAGCTGACCTTGCCGGAGCGGATCAGCTGGGCGGACGTCGTCACCGACGGCACGACCCAGTAGTCGACCTCGGTGTAGTGGGCACCCTTCCAGCCGCCCCAGTACTGCGGGTACTGGACCTGGCGTAGCTCGACCTCCTGTCCCTTCTGCCAGCTCTGCACCATGTACGGGCCGGTGCCGGCGTCGTGGCCGGCGGCGAACCACTTGCCGAGGTTCTGTGACCCGGACGCCTTCGTGTCGTAGATGTACGCCGCGTAGTCGGCCGATGCGATCAGGTCCAGCGGCGCCGGGTACTTGAGGTGGAAGATCAGCGTGTCATCGTTCGGCGTGCTGATCGACTTGACCGAGTCCCAGATGTAGGCCGCGCCCTGCTTGAGCGCGCGCGTGCGGTCGATCGCAGCCTTCGCCGCCTGCGCCGTGAGCGGGCGGCCGGTGTGGAAAGTGACGCCCTTGCGAAGCTTGAACGTCCAGACGGTTCCGGCCTTGTTCGACTTGAAGCTTGCGGCCAGCAGCGGCTTCGCCGTCTTTGTGGTGGGGTTGTAGCGCGTGAGCGTCTCGTACATGTTGCTCATCGCGATGATCTCGTTCGAATACGAGGTCGCCGGGTCCCAACCGACCATGACCTGTGTGACCGTCACGTACGAGAAGGTGTTGTCCGCGGCTCCGCTCGCACCGGTCGCCCACGTTGCGAGCGCGAACGCTCCGACGACGACTGCTGCGAACCAACCGATCCGTGATCGACGCATGGGACCTCCTTGGAACGGGACCGTCGTCAGAACGCTCCCAGTGGACCGACGGCTTTGACGCGAATCCGGCTCGCCGGGTTGGTCAGGTACGCGAGAGGAATCTCCTCGACTTCGACGATCTCCGTCTGGCCCGGGCTAGCGCCTGCACGCTCCGCCTGGCGCCGCGCCTCGTCGCACGCTTCGTCGATCGCAGCTTGCCGGCCTCCGGAACCCGGGTGAAAGATGCGGTCGACCTGACCGCTCACGGACGCGATCGCCGCCCCGATCGCGTTCGCAACGTCAAAGTGCTCGGGTCGCTGCACTTCACTCACTCCGGGAAGTTCGTCGGGCACGAGGACGCTTCCGCCGCCGACGACTACCAGCGGCTGAGCGCCGCGAACGAGTTTAACCCGGTCGATCGCATCCGCCAGGATCGCGTCGGCGGCCTCGAGAGCCGGCTCGAAGGTCGCCCGTTGAGCGGCGACGATCGTCGGGTCGCCGACGCGCGCCCGTCCCGCAGCGCACGCGGCGTCGGTGAGCGTTGCCACGTCGCCGCCGAACACCAGCGCACGCTCCGTCAGGCGGTGGCCGACGCTGTCCGGGCCGACGGCTACGACGCCGTCCCGGTCGTGCACGACGCTGCCGCCCCCGAGAGCGATGGCGACCAGGTCCGGCATGCGGAAGTTCGTGCGCACGCCGCCGATCTCGGCGGGTGTCGTCGACTCGCGCGGAAACCCGTTCGCGAGCACGCCGATGTCCGTCGACGTGCCGCCGACGTCGGCCACGATTGCGTCACCGGCACCGGTCAGGTATGCCGCGCCGCGAATGCTGTTGGCTGGCCCGCTGCCGATCGTCAGGACCGGGTGGTGGAGCACGAAGTCGAGTGCCATCAGCGTCCCGTCGTTCTGCGCGAAGAACGTCTGGGGACGGAGCCCGTGCTCCTCGAGCGCGGCGGCGAGGGCGCCGGCGACGGTGCGCGCGACGCCGACGAGCGCAGCGTTGAGCACCGTCGCGTTCTCCCGTTCGAGCAGCCCGACCGTGCCGATCTCGTGGCTGAGCGAGACATTGACGCTGTCCCCGAGCTGCGCACGGACCAGCTCTCCGACACGAAGCTCGTGCTCGGCCGAGACCGGTGCGAACACGCTCGCGATCGCAACGCCGTCGACACCGGCGCCGAGTCCGCCCAGGAAGCGCCGGACCGTCTCGAGATCGAGCGGCATGATCTCGCGGCCGTCGAATTCGCTGCCGCCCTCGACGATCAGCTCGCCGGCCGAAACCGCCTCGCGCAGGTCCTGCGGCCAGGCGAACAGCGGCCGGATCGCATGGGTCGCCGGACCGCCGATCCGGATCAACACCACCCTGTCGAGCCCGCGCCGCTCCAGGATCGCGTTCGTCGCGTGCGTCGTTCCGAGCATCACGTGCGTGACGCGGCTGCGCTCCGGGCCGAGGTCGGCCAGGACGGACGCGAGCGCCGCCCTGATGCCGCCGGTCACGTCGGCGGTCGTTGTGACCTTCGCCTTCGCGAGCAGGACGTCGTTCGAGTCGAGCGCGACGGCGTCCGTGTTCGTCCCGCCGACGTCGAGCCCGATCCGGACCTCAGGTGCCGGCACGCAGCTCCTCAACCGGGACGTAGTCGAAGTCGTAGCCGAAGGCGCGTGGACCCGCGAGGTCGACCCCGCGCGGCGTTCGCCAGATCGGATCGCAAGGAAACGCGATCACGCTCACACGCTGGCCGTAGCGCAGCCGTTCGGTGGTGACCGTGGTCGCGGCGTGTGCGTCGATCACCGTGATCAGATCCGGAACCGAGGCCACGACGCGGTCGCTCGACCGGGCGACGAGGTTCTCGTTCTGGATCTCCAGCTCGAGGCTGCGGCCGGCGTCACCGCCGACCCCTTCGATCGTCGCCCTCCCCCGTGCAAAGCCGCCCGTCGTCCGACGCTCGACGTCGACGACCTTGCCGTCGATGAGCCGGTAGCCGCGCAGCTGGGTGACGAGCTGGCCGACCGGGTCGTCCGATGCGGTGCGAATCAGCTCGCCGATTCGCACCGCGAGGGAGACGGTGCCGCGCACCGTGGCCGTTCTCGCCTGCGCGACGGTCATCTGGTACTCGCTCGACGACGCGCGTGCGCCGAACTCGACGGCAACCGCGCGCATCACTCGCTCGATCCAGCGGCCGCCGACCGTCTCGATCACGAGCGTGTTGCCCCGCTCGTCGGTCATAACCGCCGGGTTCGGCGAAACGCCCGCAATCTCCATCGCCGCCTGCTGCATCTCGGGAAACGCCCGGCCCATGCCGTCGGCGTCGACCACGGGAAGCCCGAGCCCTGCTGCCCAGGCGACGGGGACGAGCCCGTTCGAGCCGCCGATCTCCGACGACATCAGGGCAACGACCGGCTTCCCCCACAGTCGCTCGACGTACTCCCGCAGCCGGCTCCCCTCCGCGCCGTTGCCGAACTTCTCGATCGAGACGGTCGGCGCCCCAAGCCCGCCGCACGGCATCACGAGGCCGTCGTCGGGCAACTCGTCGAGGTCGACGACGGCAACCGGTCCGTGTTCCTCGACGGCCTGGAGGGACATCAGGAGACCGATCTCGGGATCGCCGCCACCGCCCGTCCCCAGCACGGCACAGCCCCGGGCGAGATCCGGGAGGTTTCCCGAATCGAGCCGCATCACTCGATGGCGCTGAAGAGCATCAGCTCTGTCCCGCCGGGAGGCGACAGCCGCACGTTGCGGTCGCGCCACGGCGTGTCGATCGGGCCTGCCCCCTTCGTGGCTCCTGTCCGCGACCTTTTGAAGCCCGAGCGCGCCGCGATAGACCGCCAGCGCCTCGTCGTGGTCTCGACGGTGCGCACAAGCGGGAGCTGACTGACCTCCACCTCGGCGACTCTACTCTCCAGCTTCCCTCGAGACGGTGTCGCCTGCCTACGCGCGCTCGGCTTCCTGTTCGGGCCGTGATCATGGGCTCACGCCTGGAGCTCTGACACCGGGCCCGGCCGCACCCTCGATCGCGATGGCGCGGTGGCCTCCGTGCACGACCTCCCGGCCACCAGGCTCACAACTCCGACGCGACGGCGTCGGGAAGGGGCGCTCCGCGTAGCTCGGCTTCGCTCTGGCCTGGCTCGGGGGCGAGGTCGACGTCGCGGGCTCGGACGCGGCCGAGAGCGGAGGCGGTCAGGGCCGAGGCGAGGCCGGTGAGGCTCATCATCAGCCAGGCGTGATGGAATGTCGTCATCGGATTGCCGTCGTGACTGGTTCCGAGGATGGCGATCAGGACCGCGATCCCGACCACTGCGCCGATCTGTCTCGAGGTTGAGGCGATGGCGCTGCCGGTGGCGAAGCGGGCATGCGGCAGCTCGGCGACCGCCGCGCTCGACATCCCGGAGAAGGAGAGTCCGACGCCGGTGCCGGTGAGCAGCATCCCGGGCAGGAAGTCGGAGAGGTATGCCGGGTCGGGGCCGGTCACGAGGAGGAAGAAGAGGACGCCCGCGGCGAAGACGAGCCCGCCCGGGACGGCGACGACGCGCTGGCCGAAGCGGTCGGATAGGCGGCCGCCGAGCGGTGCCGAGAGAGCCGCCATCAGCGGCCCGGGGGTGAGCGAGACGCCGGCACGCAACACCGAGTAGTGCCAGACGCCGGTGAGGAAGAGAACGTTGCACAGCAGCAGAGCGTAGAAGCCGGCCGAGAAGATGAAGACACCGACGTTCGCGACCGCGAACGAGCGCACGCGGAACAGCGAGAGCTCGAAGACGGGCGAATGGTGGCGTGTCGAGCGGGCGACGAACAGGGCCGCCAGCACGGCCGCGACCAGGAAGGCGGCGACGATGCGCCCGGAGCCCCAGCCCCAGCTCGGCCCCTCGACGATCCCGAGCGAGAGCACGCCGACCGCGGCCGCGAGCAGGAGGGCCCCGAGCGGATCGGGGAATGCTGCGTGCTCGTCACGACTCTCCCGCAGCAGTCTGCGTGCGGGGATCAGCGCGGGCAGCCCGATCGCGAGGTTGACGAAGAAGACCCAGCGCCAGCTCTGCCAGTCGACGAGCAGACCCCCGAGGGTGGGGCCGGCAGCGGCGGCGACCGCGCCCGATGCGCCCCAGAGCGCGGTTGCCGTCGCCCGCTCGCGGAGCGGGAACTCGGGCAGGACGAGCGCGAGCGAGGTCGGCACGAGGATCGCGCCCCCAACCGCCTGAACGGCTCGGGCGCCGATCAAGACGTCGACGTTCCAGGCCAGCCCGCAGGTCGCCGACGCCGCCAGGAACACGAAGACGCCGACGAAGAAGAGCCGGCGCCGCCCGAAACGATCGGCGAGCCGACCCGCCGGAACGAGCGCCGCCGCGAAGACGATGTTGTAGGCGTTCAACACCCAGGAGAGGTGTGCCAGCGAGACCGAGGCGAACGAGGCCCGCAAGTCCGGGAAGGCGATGTTCACGATCGTCACATCGAGAAAGCCCATGAACGCGGCGATCGAAGTGACGAGCAGGACCTGCCAGCGGCGAGCCATCAGGCGCATGTCCTCCCGGACGGTTGCTTGGAGCAAGCGACACTAGCAAAACCAACTTGCTTCACGCAAGCTGCTGGGGCTACCCTGCCCTCGATGCTGAAGCGCGACTACGCCGGCCAGAACTGCTCGATCGCACGCGCGCTCGAGCTGATCGGCGAACGCTGGAGCCTGTTGATCGTCCGCGACTGCCTGCGCGGCTACGGGCGCTTCGACCAGTTCCAGGCCAGCCTCGGCATCGCCAGCAACGTCCTCTCGAACCGACTCGAGCGGCTCGTCGAGGTCGGCATCATCGAACGCGTCCGCTACCAGCAGCGGCCCGACCGCTACGAGTACCGCCTCACCGAGATGGGCCTCGAACTGCGCGTCGCGCTGATCGCGCTCATGCACTGGGGTGATCGCCACCTCGCCCCCGCCGGCGCGCCCGTGCTCGTCGAACACGCCGGCTGCGGCGGCGAGGTCACGACTCGACTCGCCTGCAGCGAATGCGGCGCCGTGCTCGAGCCTGCCGACATCCAGACCCGCCCGGGCCCGGGACACCGGGCACCCGCGCACGCGTAGACAGCGTACAGTCGGGCGGTGCGCAAGTGGCTCCCGCTGATCATCCTCGCGTCGGCCCAGTTCATCATGGTGCTCGACTCGAGCGTGATGAACGTCTCGATCTCGCAGATCGTGGCCGACCTGAACACGACCGTCACCGGCGTGCAGAGCGCGATCACGATGTACACGCTCGTGATGGCGGCGTTCATGCTCGTCGGCGCGAAGCTCGGCGACATTCTCGGGCGTGACCGCGCCTTCGGTCTCGGCCTGGCCGTGTACGGGCTGGGCTCGCTGATCACGGCGCTCAGCCCGAACCTCACGGTGCTGCTGATCGGCTGGTCGGGGATCGAGGGGCTCGGCGCGGTACTCGTGATTCCGGCGATCGCCGCGCTGACCGCCGCGAACTACGAGGGCAAGGAGCGCGCGTTCGCCTATGGGATGATCGGCGGCGCCGCGGGCGCGGCGATCGCCGCCGGGCCGCTGATCGGCGGCTACGTGACGACAACCTGGAGCTGGAGGTACGTCTTCGTCGGCGAGGTCGCGGTCGTGATCGTGGTGCTGGCCGTCCACCGGCGCATGAAGCGCGCCCCCAAGCCGGAGCAGGCGCCGAAGCTGGACTACGGCGGCGCCGCGCTCTCGGCGGTCGCGCTCGGGCTGATCGTGTTCGGGATCCTGAAGAGCAGCACCTGGGGCTGGATCAGGCCGATCGCCGCGCCGACGATCGCCGGGCACGAGATCACGCCGCTCGGGTTCTCGCTGGTGCCGTTCCTGATCACCGGCGGCTTCATGGTCCTCGGCTGCTTCCTGGCGTGGGAGGAGCGCCGCGAGCGGCTCGGCCAGAGCACGCTCCTCAACCGCGCGCTGCTCAAGATCGAGACACTGCGCGGCGGGCTCTCCTCGCTTTGCGCGCAGCAGCTGATCGTGATGGGCACGTTCTTCGTCCTGCCCGTGTACCTCCAGGTCGTGCTCGGCTTCGACGCGTTCGAGACGGGCAAGCGCCTCTTCCCGATGTCCATCTCGATGCTGGCCGCTGCGCTCACCGGGCCGAGAGTGGCAGTGCGGTTCGGGCCGCGGACCGTCGTCCAGGCCGGTCTCGGGGCAATGGCGGTCGCGGCGCTCGTGCTCGTGGGGACGATCGACGTGACCCTGCACGGGACCGCCTTCGCGGTGTCGCTCGTCTTCTTCGGGATCGGCGCCGGGCTCCTCATGTCGCAGCTCGGCAACGTGATCATGTCCTCCGTCCCGCCGGATCAGACGAACGAGGCCGGCGGACTGCAGGGGACGGCGCAGAACCTCGGTGCGTCCCTCGGCACCGCGCTGATCGGCTCCGTGCTCCTGCTCGGGCTGCTGAACGGGTTCAACACGCGGATCCAGGAGAACCCGGCGGTGCCCTCCGACGTGAAGACGCAGATTGCGGCCGCAACCGAGAACGGCATCCCGATCGTCACGACCGAGCAGGCGCACCAGGCGCTGCTCGACGCGGGGCTGAAGCCGGACGAGGCGGACGCGGTCACGGCCGACTACGGCAAGGCGCAGCTCGATGCGCTGAAGACGTCGATGCTCGCGGTTGCATTCCTCGCGGTGCTCTCGTTCTGGTTCACGCGCCGGCTACCCGGAAGAGCCAGAGAAGCCACCTAGGAACAGTCGCGAGCCGTCTAGGCGTAGCGGAGCGCCTCGCCGGGCCGGTAGCGAACGGCGCGTCGGATCGGTGGGAGGGTGACGAGCAGGGCCAGGAGGACCGTTCCCACAAGCGCGAGGGCGATATTCGAGACCGGGTAGGTGACGGGCGTGTCGACGTTGACGATGTGCCGCACGAGCCAGACGAGGAACGTCTCGAGCAGGTAGCCGAGCGGGACGCCGATCGCCCAGCCTGCGACCGCGAGGGCGACCGTCTCGGTTGCGAAGATGCGGCGGACGTCGCGGCCGCGGGCACCGATCGAGCGGAGGATGCCGACCTCGCGTGTCCGCTCGAGGACGCTCATCGTGAGCGTGTTCGCGAGGCCGGCCAGGCTGATCGCGACGATCAGGAAGCCGAGCACGGCGACCGAGGTGGTCAACGTGCGGTTCGACGAGACTTCGTTCGCCTCCGAGATGTACTCGACCTCGTTGCCGACGTCGTAGCCGGCCGAGGTGAGAGTCGCGTCGATGCTCGACCTGGTCGCGTCGATGAAGGCGTGGTCGTGCGAGGTGGTGCGCACCCAGTAGTCGTTCGCGTCGGCGGGCATCCCCGTGAGGGCCGCGTGCATGGTGCTCAGCGGGGCGAAGAGGGCGGTGCCGTTCTCCTGCTGGTTCGAGGAGATGCCGATGACGCGCAGGGTGAGAGGCCCGGACGCAGTGTCGACACGGATCCGGTCGCCGACGTCGGTGCCGGTGACGCGGGCGATGTCGCCCTCGACGACGGCCACGCGCGCGCGCGCCTGCTCTTCGGCCGGCGTGTACCAGCGTCCCTGGACGAGCCGGTAGTGGAACATCGTCTGCTGGCGGACCGCCCAGATGTATCCGTCGTGGCCCGCGAGCTCGATGTCAGTGACGAACATCGGCTCGACGCCAGCGACGCCGGGAGTCGTCCGGATCAGACGGGCCGCCTGGGCGTCGAACGGTCGCTGCCCGAGCGCGCTGATCTTCACGTCCTCGCCGTGGTCGCGCCAGGAGGCATGCGTCGTGTCGGTGATCGAGGTTGCCAGGCCGAGGATGGCGAGGAGGTTGCCGACGGCCAGCGCGATCACGACAGCGGTCGAGAGGCTTCTGCGTCTACGCCGGCCGGCGTTGCGGAGCCCGATCTGGGCGGTCCGGGGCAGGAACCGAATGCGGCGTAGCGCCCGGTCGCCGGCGTCCTGGCCACCAACGGCGGAGCCTGTCGCCTCCAGGGCGTCGCGGACGGGCACCCGGACCGCGCGGCGGATCGCGGGCAGCGCTGCCAGCACCGGGCCGAGCAGCCCGGCCGCGACGCAGGCGAGCGTGACCGTGACGTCGATGCCGACAGCGGCATGCATCTGGTAGAAGCTCTGCGCGAAGTAGCGGGTCAGCGCGTTCGCGAGCACTGTCCCGAGCACGACCCCGGTCACGGTTCCGAGGCCGCCGAGCAGCAGCACCGTCCTGAGATAGACGACGGCGATCTGACGGCGCCGTCCGCCCAGGGCTTTCATGATCCCGATCTCCGAGGTCTGCTCGGCGACCAGGGTCGTGGTCGTGTTCGCGATCAGGACGAGCGCCGAGAGGAGCGCGAGCACGGTGACGACATCGAAGAACTTCGTGAACTTCTGGAAGCCCGAGCGCCCGGGCCAATCGCCGGCGCTCCTGGCCTGCGGGAGGTCGGTGAAGCCTCTGAAGCCGGGCAGGCGCGCGAGCGCACGGCGTACGGCGGCGATCGTTGCCGCGACCGCCGCCGGCCGTGTGTCCGCCAGCCGGAACGCCAGCGTCTCGTAGCCGGGAACGCCGCGCAACGAGGCGACGGTTCCCGCAGTTGCATACAGCACGAGCAGGCCGTTCGAGGCGGCGGTCTGGCCGCCCTCGAGGTTGCGGCCCTCGCCGCTCACCCGCAGGTCGTGCACGAGCCCGTGGCTGTCGAGGACCTGGATCGTCTCCCCGGCTCGCAGCCGCGCCAGCCCGTGGTTTGCGTTCTGGACGTCGGTCAAGACCTCGCCGCTCCCCGGCAGGGCGCCCGCGGCGAGATGCACGACGTTCACGCGCTGGCGGGCGAAGTCGGGAACCCCGATCACGTCCGCGGCGTACCCGAGCGAGCCGACCTCGACCGTGCCCCCGAAGAACGCGCGAGGCTCGACCTCGCGCACGTTCGGAAGCGCCGCGAGGGCCGCCAGCTGCGCGCGATCGAGGCGCAGCGGGCGGACGGAGAAGGTCAGGTCCGGGAGCCGGTCGTCGCGGACCTGCGCGCGCATCGTGGCGTCCATCAGCGCCGGCACCGCGAACAGCCCGATGCTCGCGACGGCGAGCGCAAGCGTCACCACCGTGAAGACCGTGCGTGCCCGGCGCCGGCTCAGGTCGGTCAGCGACTTGCGGGCAAGCGCCGAGACCATTCAGCCGCCCTCACGGCCCGACGACGAGGCCGTCGCGGATCGTCACGGCCCGGTGTGCCCGCCGCGCGAGCTCGAGATCGTGCGTGACATAGAGGACGGTCTTCCCCTCCTCGTTCAGCCGCGCGAACAGCTCGAACATCTCTCCCGCTGTCACGGTGTCGAGGTTGCCGGTCGGCTCGTCGCCGACGATCAACGTCGGATCGGCGGCCAGCGCGCGCGCGATCGCGACCCGCTGCTGCTCCCCGCCCGATAGCTCCGCCGGCAGGTGGTCGACCTTGTCGGCCAGCCCGACCAGCTCGAGGTTGTGGCGGGCGCGTGCGAACCGGTCCCGCTTCGAAGCCCACCGGGCGAAGTCGAGCGGCAGCACCGCGTTCTCGAGCGCCGACAGCGTCGGCAGCAACTGGAAGAACTGAAAGACCACGCCGACGTGCCGGCCACGCCAGACCGCCAGCTCCTCCTCGCTCAGCGCGTCGATGCGGACGCCGGCGACCGTCACCGTCCCGGCCGTCGGCCGGTCGATCCCCGTCACCAGGTTCAGGATCGTCGTCTTGCCGCTCCCCGACGGGCCCACGATCGCGACCAGCTCGCCCGCCCCGACCGCCAGGTCGACCCCGCGCAGCGCCGGATAGTCGAGGCGGCCCATCCGGTAGCTCTTCTCCACCCCGGCCAACTCGATCAGCGGCGTCGAAACGGGGGCGGGCTGCGGCGCTACCGCCTGCCGCGGCGCCTCGATCTCCGACGTTGCGGCCATCAAGCCTCCGGACCGGGTGAGCCCAGAGCATCCCCCGGCACGCGCGAAGGGGCGTCGGGGCAAACGCCTATTCGCGATCGCGGAAAGCCGCAGCAGCTTCGTGTCCGCGGGCAAGCAGGGCAGCGCGGCGTGCCGGCAGGCGCGTACCGAACCGCTTCGCTCTCCGCGAATGTGCTGATGTCGCCGTCGCTTGCGTGAGAGATCGTCGAGGGAGCGGCCGCACGCCGCATTTCCGCGGTTGCGTCCGCCTCTGAAGAAGGAGGTCTCGATGGCAACCATCGAGCAGGCCGCGACCTTCGAGGCTCCCGGACGTCCCGGCAGTCCGGTCGAGCTGAAGGAGCGGTACGAGAACTTCATCGGCGGCCACTGGGTGCCGCCGCTGGACGGCGGCTACGCGGAGAACCGCACACCGGCCACCGGTGAGCCGTTCACCGAGGTGCCGCGTTCGACGCCGGAGGATGTCGAGCTCGCGCTCGACGCCGCCCACGCGGCGGAGGATCGCTGGCGCGAGGCGTCCACGACCGAGCGGTCGCTCGTGCTCAACCGGATCGCGGATGCGATCGAGGAGCACCGCGAGCTGCTCGCGGTCGCGGAGAGCTGGGACAACGGGAAGCCGGTTCGCGAGACGCTCGCGGCCGACATACCGCTCGCCGCCGACCACTTCCGCTACTTCGCCGGCGCGATCCGCGCCGAGGAGGGACGGATCTCGGAGATCGACAAGGACACGATCGCCTACCACTTCCAGGAGCCGCTCGGCGTCGTCGGGCAGATCATCCCCTTCAACTTCCCGCTGCTGATGGCGGCGTGGAAGCTGGCACCGGCCCTCGCGGCCGGCAACGCGGTGGTGATCAAGCCGGCGAGCCCGACGCCGTGGTCGATCCTCAAGCTGATGGAGCTGCTCGAGGAGATCGTCCCGCCCGGCGTGATCAACGTCGTCGACGGGCCCGGCGGCGAGATCGGCAAGGCGCTCGCCACCAGCAAGCGGATCGCGAAGATCGCCTTCACCGGCGAGACCGTGACCGGGCGCCTGATCATGCAGTACGCAGCCCAGAACATCATCCCGTCGACGACCGAGCTGGGCGGCAAGTCGCCGAACGTCTTCTTCGCCGACGTGTTGGCAGCCGACGACGCGTTCCTCGACAAGGCCGTCGAGGGCCTCGTGCTCTACGCCTTCAACAAGGGCGAGGTCTGCACCTGCCCCTCCAGGGCCCTGATCGAAGAGTCGATCTACGAGCCGTTCATGGAGCGCGCGCTCGCCCGGATCCGCGCGATCCGGCAGGGGCATCCGCTCGACGAGCAGACGCAGATCGGCGCGCAAGTGTCGACCGCGCAGCTCGAGAAGATCGAGAGCTACGTGCAGATCGGCCTCGACGAGGGCGCGGAGCTGCTGATCGGCGGCGAGCGGGCCCACCTCGGCGGCGAGCTCGAAGGCGGCTACTACTTCCAGCCGACCGTCTTCAAGGGCCGCAACGACATGCGGATCTTCCAGGAGGAGATCTTCGGCCCCGTGCTCGCCGTGACCACCTTCAGGAGCGAAGAGGAGGCGCTGCGGATCGCCAACGACACGATGTACGGCCTCGGCGCCGGCGTCTGGACGCGCGACACCGCGAAGGCCTACCGGATGGGCCGCAGGATCCAGGCGGGCCGCGTCTGGACGAACTGCTACCACCTCTATCCCGCCCACGCCGCGTTCGGCGGGTACAAGGTCTCGGGCGTCGGCCGGGAGAACCACCGCATGATGCTCGAGCACTACAGCCAGACCAAGTGCCTGCTCGTGAGCTACGACCCCAAGCCGCTCGGGCTCTTCTAGGCACGTGACCCGGAGGGACGCACTCGACGCAACCCCGGCCGCGCTCGCGGAGCTCGCCCGCCTGCGCGAGCGACACGGGCCGCTCGAGCTCTTCCAGTCCCGCGGCTGCTGCGACGGAAGCTCGCCCCTCTGCCTAGCGAGGGACGAGCTGCCCGTCGGGGCCGGCGACCTCCTGCTCGGCGAGATCGACGGCGTCCCCAGTCAGCCGCACACCGTCCTGCGCCTCCCGTCGGTAGCCCTGCGGCTCGAGCACCCGGAAGAGAGTCCCGTGTCGGCGAGCACGGCCTGCGCCAGGTCGTATGTCCGGTAGGCGGCTCACCGCATCCTACTGCGACCGGATCAGCATCTCGGCCTGACGCTCGAGGTCGACGTAGGGCTCGCCGCTGACGTCGACCGCGACGCGGTGCAGCGTCCCGCCCGTGAAGCTGTAGGGGGAGGTGCCCGGGTAGTCGTCGGTGACCGGCTCGCCTGCGTGGCGGCCGACGAACAGTGGTGCGCCCGCGACGGCGAACGCTCCGAGCTGTGTCTTGAGCTTGCCCTCGCCGACCTTGCGGTCGCCGTGGTAGAGGGTCAGGGTTCCGGTGGCGCAAATCGGCTCGTTCCCCTCCTTGTCGAACGACGCCGAGAGGATCACGTTCTCGCCAGTCGGGAGGTCTTCGGTTGCGACGATCAGCTGCTCCTCGGCGCCGACGAAGCTGTTGACGTAGTGGAGGCGGTTGTCCTTCAGGTAGAGCGCGTGGCCGCCGAAGCGCGTGCCTTGCGCGAACAGCACCCCCTCGGCGCCCGGCCCTGGGAGATCGACCAGAGCACCGACGACGAAGGAGCGGTTCTTCGTGTTCACGGCCTGCCATTCGGGCACCGGTGAGTTACCGGGGAAGTACACGTAGCGGTTGCGGGGCGCGGCCAGCTGCGGGCGCGGGTCCATCATGATCTCGACCGGTGTGCGGTCGTCGAGCGGGAAGGCGCCGTTCCGGCCGGCCTCGGAGAACCAGATGTTGATCAGCTGCCGCAGCCTGTCGGGCTGCTCGGCCGCGAGGTTGTGAACCTCGGAACGGTCGCTGTCGGTGTTGTAGAGCTCCCACTCGTCGTCGTTGAAGTTG
>Ga0335085_10007241_pt1 | contig 17293 bp, 13 predicted proteins | sample Lox_Sample_45_FD_206712 | JGI IMG/M metagenome (GOLD analysis project Ga0335085, IMG submission 206712) | Soil microbial communities from Loxahatchee National Wildlife Refuge, Florida, United States - Lox_Sample_4.5 | ecosystem: Environmental > Terrestrial > Soil > Wetlands | place: USA...
GCGCAGAACGCCGAGGGCCGCACCCTCGCCGGCCACACGTTCATCCCCTCCGCCGTCGTCCCGGGCGCCCTCGTCACCACGAGCTTCGGCTCGTTCCTCCTCCTCGCGGTCGGGAGCGCCTCGGGCACGCTCCAGGTCGGCGACCGGACCTTCGACGGGACGTACCACTACGCCGGCGTGGGGGCGCTGCTCGGCTACGAGTACGGATTCGGCGAGCACGTCTCGGCGCGCTTCACCATCGACGAGTCGATGTACTCCGGCATCGACGGACCCTCCGCCATCACGGTGGGAACGAAGTTCCAGGCAGGCGGCTCGCTGGGCGCGACCGTGAGCTTCCAGCCCGTCGACTCGCTCCGCGTGGGCGTGCTCCTCGACGCGGGCACGACGCCCGGGCTGGCGCTCACCATCGGCCTCGGCATCAAGAGCCTCATCGACCGGTGCAACGCCGGCGACTGCACGGTCGGCGACACCGACAAGATCCTCGGCCTCAACAACGTGACGTACGCGAAGCCCGCCCTCGCGGTGAACTGGGCGCCGTGGAAGCCGCTCGGCATCACCGCCAACCTGGCCTGGGAGTACGCGAGCCAGAAGCGGAACGACGGAGACTTCACCGGCAGCGCGACCTTCATGGGAATCGCCGCCGACCTGGATCTTCGCCACCTGTGGGGCGTGCCCATCGGCCTCCAGCTCGTGGGCACGTACGCGACCGCCTTCTCGGGGACGAACATCGGGGGCGTCGCGCAGGTGGGAGGCGGCATCTTCTACACCGGCCGCGAGAACCTGTCGCTCGGCCTCCAGGCCGTCGCCCGCCGCTTCAAGATCCAGCCGGACCTGGACTTCACCTGGGGCGGCAACCTCGCCACGATCGGCCTCCGCTACTTCTGGTAGACGGGCCGGGTCGGGCGAAGCGTTTCAGGGCGACGCGTCGGAGCGCGCCTTCGCGGGCAGCGTCCCCACCATCGGCGTGAGGTCGGAACCCGCCCACGGGAAGGGCGTCCCGGCCGGCCACCACGCGGGCGCGGCGGAGAGGTAGAGCGAGGCGGGCAGCGCCCGCACGTCGTTCGTCGGGTCCCAGAGGACGGCGTCGTTCACGACGTCGTAGTTGCCGTGACGGTAGATCGTGCTCGCCGCGATGGTGCCGAGCCGGTAGACCGCGTTCGGGTTCCCCGAGCCCTCGTAGACGGCGCTCCAGCCCGCGAGGCCGAGGACGTTCCCGACCGCGTTCATGCCCACGTCGTCGCCCGGCAGCTGGATGGCCGAGACGTTCCCGGTCTGCGTGCCGGAGAAGCCCACCACGGGAGGGTCGGCGAACCGGCTCGAGGAGTAGTTGCGGAAGAAGGTGAGGTAGCCCGCGTTCCCGTGGGTGGTGGTGGCGCCCACGTGGGGCGCGAAGTTGCCCTCGATGAGCTCCATGTGCGGGAACGAGCAGTGGCAGTCGATGTTGGTCTCCTGCCAGGCCGGCGGGGTGGCCCAGGAGTTGTCGACGTAGTTGTAGGCGACGACATTGCCACCGCCGGAGACGTTGAAGAGGATGGGCTTGTTCATCCACCGCACGACGTTGTTCTCGACGAGGTTGTCGGCCGAGCCGCAGCGGATGACGATGCCGTAGCAATCGGCCGAGAAGTTGTAGTCCGCCGACTCGTGGAACCAGCTGTCGCGCACCACGCACCGGTACGTCCCGGTGAGCGCGACGTGCATGCCTCCGATGGTACCGTCGGTCTGGACGTCCTTCACCCAGCAGTAGGCGGCGTTGGAGACGTCGATGCCGCCCGCCATGGCGCCGTTGTAGCTCGGGTTCGTGCCGCCCTGGACGGCGAGGTGCTCGATGCCGGCCCAGCGCACCACCGGCCGGGTGACCCTCACCACCTGGGCGAGCTCCGGCGACGCGGCCCGGTAGGTCCAGTGAAGGGGAGAGGAAAGGGTGAGCGTCCCCGCGCCCGCGTCGACCGCTCCGATCTCCACACGCTGTGTCGCGGACCGGCCGGAGACGCGCTTGAAGAACGTGCAGTCGCCCTGGTCGATCTCGGGGCCGTCCACCTGGTCCACGAACGCGAGGTCACCCGCCGTGAACCCCGAGGCCGCCGTCCCGACCGCGAGGGTGGTGGACCCGTTGGCCGCGTCCGCCGTCAGCGAGCGCGCGCCGCTCGATCCCGGGTTGCAGGTCGCATCGCGGTCGGCGCCGATGGCGAGCACGGTGCCTCCGCCCGTCTTCACGACCGTGGTGCCCGAAGGTGCCCCGGCCGAGCCCGAGCCGCGCAGCACGACGCCCTTCGTGAGCGTGACGGTCTGGGACACCGTGAACGTGCCGGGCTGGAGGAGGACCACCTGCCCCGCCGGGCAGGCGTCCACGGCGGCCTGGACGTTCGCGCCGGGGGAGAGCGTGGCGCACACGACCGTCCGCTGCGGGAGGCCGTCGGCCCCGAGCGGCAGGGCGAGCTGGCCGTCGGCGAGGATCCCGGGGTTCCAGGGGGTGAGGCGGTCCGCCGGGATGAGATCGCCGCCCGGAGGAGTCGTGCAGGCGGAGGCCTGCCAGACGTTCGAGCAGCAGAAGCCCACGTCGTGCGAGGCGCCGCCGCAGGTGCACGCCGCGGCGATCGCACCCTCCGCACACGCGGCCGGGGTGCCGCAGGCGACCGGCTGCCATGCGTTCGCGCAGCAGTAGCCGGCCGTGTACTCGGCCCCGCCGCACAGGCACGTCGCCGTCACCTGCCCCTCGCCGCACGCCCCGGACCCGGTCGAGGGCTTGCCCGGCACCGTCGCGGCGCAGCCCGCGAGGGCGGCGAGGGCGGCGGGAACGAGGAGGGCCCGGACGAGGCGAGGCGGCGGGGGCGACATGAATGGACGGAACACGGGCCGAGCTCCTTCGAGAGGTGCCGGGATCGTAGTGACGTCCGCGGGCCGGAGCGCCCGTCGCCTGCGTCGTTTATCGGGTTCGCCCTTCGGTTCCGTGCGACAGCCTGCGTGCGCGCCTTACATGCGCCAGGCGGCCGCGCTCCCCACCGGTTCGGCCCGGCGGGAAGCGGCCGGCGGCTCTCAGTTCGATCCCGCGCCGGCCGACTTCTCGGACGGCACCGGGAACCCGCGCTTGCGCATGAGCGCGCCGATCCCAGCGTCCCGGCCGCGGAAGGCCCGGTACGCCTCCGCCGGATCGACGGTGCTCCCGGCCGCGAAGACGTACTTGCGCAGCCGCTCGGCCACGTCCCGGTCGTAGGGACCCTTCCCCTCGGTGAACGCCTCGAAGGCATCCGCCGAGAGCGTGTCGGCCCAGAGGTAGCTGTAGTACCCGGCCGAGTACCCGTCGCCGGAGAAGACGTGGTTGAACTGCGGCATGCGGTGGCGCATCACGATCTCGTGCGGCATGCCAAGCGCGTCGAGGGTCGCCTTCTCGAAGGCGGCCGGGTCGATCGGCGTGTCCCCGGCGAGGTGCGCCTTCATGTCCACGAGCGCCGAGGAGAGGTACTCGACGGTGTCGAAGCCCTGGTTGAAGCGCGAGGCGCGCTGGATCTTCTCGAGGAGCGCCTTCGGCATGGGCTTGCCGGTCTTCACGTGGCGGGCAAAGCGGTCGAGCACCTCGGGCGTCTCGAGCCAGCGCTCGAGCAGCTGGGAGGGGAACTCGACGTAGTCGCGGGCCACCGACGTGCCGGACAGGGACGGGAAGGAGACGTCGGACGAGAGGCCGTGGAGGGCGTGGCCGAACTCGTGGAAGAGCGTCTCCGCGTCGATCCAGGACACCAGAACCGGCTCTCCGGGCTTCCCCTTCACGAAGTTGGAGTTGTTGGCGACGAGCGTCGTGATCTCGCCGTCGAAGCGCTCCTGGCTGCGGTAGGCGGTCATCCACGCGCCCGAGCGCTTGCCCTCGCGCGCGTAGGGGTCGAAATACCAGAGCCCCACGTGCTTGCCGGCGCGGTCCTTCACCTCCCAGACCCGCACGTCGGGGTGGAAGACGGGAACGTTGCCCTTCACGGGCTCGAAGCGTAGGCCGAGCAGCTGGCCGGCCACCCAGAACATGCCCTCCCGCAGCTTCTCCAGCTGGAGGTAGGGCTTCACCTCGTTCTCATCGAGGTCGTACTTGGCCTTGCGCACCTTCTCGGCGTAGTAGCGGTAGTCCCAGGGCTCGATCGTGATCTTCGCGCCCTCCTTGTCGGCGACGCCCTGCATGTCGGCGACCTCCTCACGCACCCTCGCGACGGCGGCGGGCCACACCGCCTCCATGAGCGCCATCGCGCGCTCGGGCGTTCGGGCCATCTGGTCCTCGACGCGCCAGTGGGCGTGGGTGGGGTAGCCGAGCAGCTTCGCGCGCTCGGCCCGGAGCTTCAGGATCTCGGTGATGATCGCCTTGTTGTCGTGGGCGTCGCCGTGGTCGCCGCGTGAGACGAACGCGCGCCACACCTTCTCGCGCAGGTCGCGGCGGGTGGAGAAGGAGAGGAACGGCTCCACGCTCGAGCGCGTGTTGAGGACCGCCCACTTGCCGGGGTGGCCGTGCGAGGCGGCGGCCGTCGCCAGCGACGCCTTCGCCGAGGGGGGGAGGCCGGCGAGGTCGGCACCCGACTCGAGGACGAGCGGGTCGCCGCCCTCGTCGGCGAGCACGTTCTGGCCGAAGGTGGTGTAGAGCGTGGCGAGCCGCTCGTTCAGCTCGGCGACGCGCTTCTTGGCGGCGGGGTCGAGCTTCGCGCCGGAGCGGACGAAGTTCGTGTAGTAGAGCCAGGCGAGGCGCTTCTGCTCGGGCGTCTTGCAGGTCGTCTCGCGAGCCTCGTAGACCGCGGCGATCCGGGCGAAGAGCTTCTCGTTCTGGGTGATCTTGTCGGAGAAGGCCGCGAGCTTCGGGGCCACCTCCTGCTCCACCTTCTGGAACGCCGGGTCGGAGAGGTTGCTCGACCAGACCGAGAAGAGGCTGGAGGCGCGATCGAGCGTGCGGCTCGACTTCTCCATGGCGGCGATGGTGTTGTCGAACGTCGGGACTGCGGCGTCGGCCCCGATGCGGTCGGCGTTCGCGAGCGCCTCGTCCATGGCCGTGTCGAGGCCGGGCCCGAACTGGTCGACCTTCACCTGGTCGAAGGGAGGGACGCCGCCGAACGGGCCCCTCCAGGTCGAGATGACGGGGTTCACCGGCCCGGACTCCGGGACCGGTGAGGCGGCGGCGGTGAGGGACGCGAGGAGTCCCAGGGCGAGCATCGACATGCGGGGTGATCTCCAGGTTTCGGGGGCAAGGCTCGTATCTCGGAGTGGAGAGGGGCCCCAACGTGACACGAAACCCGACGGGAGCGAAACGGCCCCGGCCCGCGTCCCGACCGGTGCTGGCGGCGCGAGGCCCGGGGCGCCACATCGAGGCCTCCGACCCCACCGGCCAGGGAGGCCCACTCCGTGAACGACACCTCCGACGACGTCCGGCGCCTGCTCGGGCGCACCGCCAAGCTCGCCGCGGACTTCCTCGCCTCCCTCGACGGGCGCCCGGTGGCGCCACCCGCCTCGCTCGCGTCGCTCCGCGAGTCGCTGGGCGGCCGCCTTCCCGAAGGCCCGGCCGACCCACGGGAGGTGGTGGAGCACCTCGCCCGCGCCGCGGAGCCGGGCGTCGTGGGCATGGCCGGCGGGCGGTACTTCGGGTTCGTCATCGGTGGTGGCGTGCCGGCGGCGCTCGCGGCGGACTGGCTCGCTGCGGCGTGGGACCAGAACGCCGGGCTGTACGTGTGCGGCCCGGCCGCGGCGGTGGTGGAGGAGGTCGCGCACCGGTGGCTCGCCGAGCTTCTCGAGCTGCCGGAGGGCACCTCCTTCGCCGTCACCACCGGTTGCCAGATGGCCCACTTCGCCTGCCTGGCCGCGGCCCGGCAGCACCTCCTCGCCGGGGCCGGCTGGGACGTGAACGAGCGCGGCATGGCCGGAGCTCCTCCGATCCGCGTGATCGCCGGGGCGCGCCGCCACGTCACGGTGGATCGGGCCCTCCGCTTCCTCGGCCTCGGCCGCTCGGCGCTGCGCATCGCGCCCTCCGACCGCGAGGGCCGCATGGTGATGGACGGCCTCGCCGCGGAGCTCGCGCGGGAGCCCGGGCCGGCGGTGGTTTGCACCCAGGCCGGCGAGGTGAACACGGGGGCCTTCGACGATCTCGCCCGGGCGGCGGACCTCTCCGCCGCGGCGGGAGCGTGGCTGCACGTGGACGGCGCGTTCGGCCTCTGGGCGGCGGCGAGCCCTGCGCACCGGCACCTCGTCGCCGGCGCCTCCCGCGCCGACTCCTGGGCGACCGACGCGCACAAGTGGCTCAACGTTCCGTACGACTGCGGCCTCGCCTTCACCGCGCACCCGGAGGCGCACCGCGCCGCCATGGCCGTCCAGGCAGGGTACCTGCAGCAGGCGTCCCCGGGCGCCGAGCGCGACGCGGTGGACTGGACGCCGGAGTTCTCGCGCCGGGCGCGCGGCTTTGTGCTCTGGGCGGCGCTCCGCTCGCTCGGCCGGAGCGGCGTCGCCGACCTCGTCGCCCGCTGCTGCGGTTACGCCCGCCGCTTCGCGCGGGAGCTGGGCGCAACGCCGGGGTGCGCCGTCCTCAACGAGGTGGTGCTCGACCAGGTGCTGCTCCGCTTCGGCGACGACGACGGGGCGACGCGCGAGGTGATCCGCCGCGTGCAGGAGGGTGGGGAGGCGTGGATGAGCGGCACCACCGTGGACGGGCGCGCGGCGATGCGCATCTCGGTGGTGAGCTGGCGGACCTCGGACGACGACGTGGCGCGAGCCGTCGCGGCCGTGCGCCGGGCGTGGGAGGCGACGCGCTCCGGCGGAGCCGCGTGACCCCGGGCGACCGGGACGTTACAGTCGGCCGATGCACATCCGAAACGCGCTTTCCCTCGCGGCGGTTCTCGCCACGTGCGCCACCGCCCGGGCCGACCCGACCTCTCCCGCCGAGGAGCCGTTGCCGCCGGGCGTGGAGCTGGCGCCCGCGACGCTCATCGCGACCGTGGACGGGGAGCCCCTCACCTGCGGCGACCTCCCAGAGGCCGTCTGCAAGGCCGGCGAGTTCAGGGCGAGGCGCGCGGCTGCGCGCGAGAAGGCGTTCCGCGCCCAGCTCGACGACGTGCTCCTCGGCCTCGAGGCGAAGCGGCGGGGCGTGACGGTCGCGGCGCTCTGGCAGGCGGAGGTGGCCGGGCGCGTGGGGCCGGCGACCGACGAGGATCTGCAGGCCGAGTTCGAGAAGCGCAGGCCGTGGTTCGAGGGCAAGCGGTTCGAGAGCGTCCGGGCCACGCTCGAGGGCCTGGTCCTCCATGCCAAGCTCGAGGCGCGCGAGGAGGAGCTCGCGCGCGGGCTCGAGGTGGCGTTCCCGGTGAAGCCCGGCGCGTCGCCGGCCGTGTCGGGGCCTGCGGACGAGGTGCTCGCCACCGTGGGAAAGACCCAGGTGCGGCGCCGCGATACGACCGCGGCGATGCGGCGAGCCGACCAGCAGGTCCGGGTCGACCTCTACATGGCGCGCGTGCGCGTCGCCGACGGGCTCGTGGACGAGCGGCTGGCCGCGGCCGAGGCCACGAGGCGCGGGGTCGCCGTCGACGAGCTCAGGAAGGATCGCGCCGCCATGGGAAGGCTCCAGGAAGGGCACGAGGTGAAGTGGATACTCGAGGCCCCGCCGGACCTGGGCTGGACCCCGGACGTGGCTGGCTCGCCGGCTCGCGGTCCGGCCGGCGCACCGGTGACGGTGGTGGAGTACGCCGACTTCCAGTGCCCGTTCTGCGGGAAGTCGTGGCCCATGGTCCACGACGCGCTCGCCCCCTACGGCGACAGGGTCCGCTACGTCTTCCGGAACGTGCCGCTCCCGTACCACGAGCATGCGCTGCTCGCCGCCCAGGCCGCGCGGGCGGCCCAGGCGCAGGGCAAGTTCTTCGAGTACGCCGACCTCCTCTTCGACCACCCGGAGGCCCTCGACCGGGCCTCGCTGCTCTTCTACGCGGGGCGGCTCGGTCTCGACGAGGCCCGCTTCAGGTCGGAGCTGGACTCGGGCCGCTACCGGCCGGAGATCCTGTGGGAGCGCCGCGATGCGTTCCGGAGCGGGCTGCGGTCGACCCCCTCGCTCCTCGTGAACGATCAGCCGGTTCCGACCGGGTCCGACCTGGGCGGATCGCTTCGCAAGGCGGTGGACGCCGCGCTCGCCGGGAGCGGGACAGGGGCGCGCCGCCCCGCGGGGAGGTGAGCCGTGGCGGAGTACGAGCTCTACTACTGGCCCGGCATCCCCGGGCGCGGCGAGTTCGTGCGGCTCGCGCTCGAGCAGGGCGGCGCCGACTGGGTGGACGTGGCGCGGAAGCCGGCGAGCGACGGTGGCGGCGCGGCGGCGGTGCAGCGGGTGCGCGAGGGCGCCCTCGGCGGACTCGCGCCGCTCGGCCCGCCTGCGCTGCTCCATCACGCGCCGGGCGGCGACGTGGTGGTGGCGCACGTGGCGGCGATCCTCCAGTACCTCGGCCCGCGCCTCGGCGTCGTGCCCGGCGACGAGGCGAGCCGGCTCCGGGCCCACCAGATCCAGCTCACGATCGCCGACCTCGTGTTCGAGGTCCACGCCGTGCACCATCCGGTGGCGGTGTCGCTCTACTACGACGACCAGCGTCGCGAGGCGGCGCGGGCCGCGGCCGCCTTCGTGGGGGAGCGCATTCCCCTCCACCTTCGCTACCTCGACCGGGCGCTCGACTCGAACCCGGCCGGTGGAAGGCGCTGGCTGGTCGGCTCGGGGCCGAGCTACCCGGACCTCTCCACGTTCCAGGCGATCGCCGGACTTCGCTACGCCTTCCCGGAGGCGATGCGCCACCACGAGAAGCGCTTTCCGCGGCTCGGCGCGCTGCACGACGCCGTGGCGGTGCTGCCGCGCATCGCGGCCTATCTCGTCTCCAGGCGGCGGCTGGGCTTCAACGAGCACGGCATCTTCCGGTACTACCCCGAGCTCGATCTCGGGGCTCGCCCCGCCCATAGGACGGCGGCGTCGCCGCGAACGCGAACGCGAACGAAGGCCGGGAGGCGGGTCCCGGGGCGCCGACCCGGGAAGTAGCAGTCGGGCGAGATCACGGTGTCGGCGGTGCGTCAGGCCGCCGCCGCCCCGGCGGCACCGGCGCGTGGCGTCAGGACGGGCGTCCGGGTAGCATCCGCCTCGATGGCTCTCTTCGAGATCGAGCGGCGCGGCCGGATCCGGGCGATGGACGACGTTCGCCTCCGGCGGCGGATCGCTCGAGGACGGATCCCCGTGGACGCACGGGTCCGGGCGATGGGCGAACGCGAGTGGCGGGCGGTCCGGGACGTTCCCGAGCTGCTCGAGCCGCTCCCTTCGGGGATGCGCGGCGGAGGGGAGTCGCCGTGGTCGCTCCTGTACGGGCTCGCCGCGAACGCGGGGGCCTACGTGGTCTTCGGCGTGTGGTTGATTCACGAGCCCTGGGTGCTCGCCGGCTGGGGACTTGGCGTCGGCCTGCATGCGCTCCGCGTCGCCGGAAGGCTCGCCGCGATGCGCCGGGACCGCCGGGAGCTCGAGGGTGCGCGGGTACGCCAGCCGGCAGCTCTGGGCGCGGGCGCGGCGGGGCGGGGGCCGGCGGGGAGGAGGGCGGGGCCGGAGCTTCCGGGAGCGAGCGACCCGTTCATGGCCGAGCTCGAGGCGGCGGTCGCGCAGCTCGAGGCAGCGGCGCGGCCGGCCGGGCTGCCAGGCGGGGTGGACCTCGCCGCGCTGCGCGCCACCGCGTCCGAGCTGCGCAGGCAGCATCTCGCGCTGGAGGCCCAGGCGGACGGCGCGGCCCGGGAGCGGCTCACGCGCGAGCGCGAGGAGGCCGAGGCGGGCGCGGCGAGGGCGTCCGACCCGCGCACCGCGGAGGTGCTGCGCGAGCAGGCCCGGAGCGTGGAGGCGCGCCTCGCGGCGCTGGAGCAGGCGGCAGGAGCGTCGGCGCGGCTGGCCGCGCGCGAGCGGACGCTGCTGCACCAGATCGAGGCGCTGCGCCTCGCGCTCCTGCAGACCGGCCTGGACGAGCAGCGCGCGCCGGACCTCGCGGGAGAGGTGGAGCGGTTGCAGCTCGACCTGCGCGCGAACGCGGAGATCGAGGCGGACCTCGCCCGGGCGAGGCTGGGCGCGCGGATGCAGAGGACGTGAGGGCGGGCGGGTCGTCCCGCGCCCGGGCCCTGGGCAGGTCGCGCGGCAGCGGGCGCGCGCCCCGAACCGCTCCTTCACGCGCCCTTCGCTTCGTTCAACCGTTCACGGCACGCCGCAGGTCGCCGGGAAGCGCGGCCTGCACGGCGGCGAGGAGCTGGGCCCGCTCGAACGGCTTCGCCAGGAGGCGCAGCTCGCCGGTGAACACGCTGCGTCGGACCTCGGGATCGTCGGAGTAGGCCGAGCAGGCGAGCACGCCTGCCCGGGGAAAGCGCGTCTGGAATGCGTCGATGAGCGACGCCACGGGTGGCCCCGGGATGACCAGGTCCGTCACGAGGAGATCGAGCCCGCTCGCCGCCTCCACGATCCTCAGCGCCGCCTCAACGTGGCCCGCCTCCTCCACACGGTGCCCCGCCTCGGAGAGCGCGGTGACGATGACGGCCCGCACGCGGATGTCGTCGTCCACCACGAGGATGCGCGCCGGGAGCTGCTGCCCGCCGGCCACGGCGCCGGCCTGCTCGGCCTCGGCCGGGGGAGCCGAGGGGAACGACAGGGTGAAGGTGGTGCCCGCGCCCGGCGCGGACCTGAGGGAGATGGTGCCGCCCGCCTGCTCCACCAGGTCCCGCACGTTGGCGAGCCCGAGCCCCGTTCCCTTGCCGGGCTCCTTGGTCGTGAAGAACGGCTCGAAGGCGCGAGCCTGCGTCGCCTCGTCCATCCCGCTGCCGGTGTCGGTCACCTCGAGCACCGCGCACGTGACACCGGCCTGGCCCCTCGGCTCGGTGCGGACGGCGATGGCGAGCCGGCCCCCCGCCGGCATCGCGTCCCGGGCGTTGAGCGCAAGGTTGAGGATGGCCTGGTTGATCTGCCCGGGGTCGATGCGCGTGAATGCCGGCTCGGCGGCATCCACCTCCAGCGTCACGTCGTGCGGGAGCACGCGCCGGATCGCCCGCGCGGCGTCCCGCGCCATGGCGCCGAGGTCCACCGTGCGAGGCTGGGCCACGTCCCGCCTCGCCGCTGCGAGCAGCTGCTGTGCGAGATGCGCCGCGGAGCGGGTCACCTCCAGGATCTGCGCCCCCACCTCGCCCTGTGGCGCCGCGGGATGGCCCGAGCGCAGGTCGTCCGCGTGGGCCATGATCACGGTGAGCGTGTTGTTGAGATCGTGCGCGACGCCGCCGGCGAGGCGGCCGACCAGCTCCGCCTTCTCGCTCGCGACGAGCCGCTCCCGGGTGGCCTCGAGCTCGCGGAGCGCCTGCAACGCATCGGCGTGCGCGTGGGCCACCCGGTCCGTGAGGCGCCGGATGCCGATGAGCACGGCGATGAAGGGCGCCGAGGCACCGGAGATGGCGGCGATCCACTCCTGGGCGAGCGGAAGCCGCGGGCGCGCGGCGACGCTGCCGCTCGCGGCGGCGAGCGCTGCAGCCACGAACACGACGAGCACGATCCCGGCGGCGACCATGGCGGTGCGGCCGCCGAAGAGAAGGCCCGCCAGGGCGACCATGGCGGTCCCGTAGGTGAACCCCACCGGTCCGGGCGCGAGGCCGGACACCGAGACCAGCACCAGGCCGAGGAACGTGGCGAGGAGGCCGTAGGCGCGGACGCGCCACGGGAGCCAGCGAGCCACGGCGAGGAGCAGCAGGAGGGCGAGGAGGGACCACCCCACCACGATCACCCAGAGGTAGCCCGGCTGGGAGGTCGTCGCGAACGTGAGCCCGACCGCCGCCGGCAGCGACAGCAGGAACTGCCAGGTCAGCATGGTGCCGACCGTCGAGGTCTTCCAGGCCTCGAGCTGCGCATCGCCCCCCGAGTGCACGACCGGAGTCTGTCACAGGACCCGCACGGGAGCACGTCGGGGGGCGCCGTAAGAGGGCTCGCATCCGGCGGGATTCCGCGCGAAGCTTGGTCCCGAGTCGCCATGTTCATCGGCCACTACGCTGTCGCCCTCGCCGCCAAGCGCGCCGCCCCGCGCACGTCGCTCGCCACCCTGTTCGCCGCGGCCCAGCTCCTCGACCTCGTCTGGCCACTCCTGCTCATCCTGGGGATCGAGCGCGTCCGGGTCGCGCCCGGCGACACCGCGTTCACCCCGCTCGACTTCGAGTCGTACCCCTGGACCCACAGCCTTCTCATGGTCGCGGTCTGGGCGCTGGCATTCGCGCTCGTGTACCGCCGTCGAACGAGCGACACCCAGGCGGCGATCGTCCTCGGCGCGCTGGTGCTGTCGCACTGGGTACTCGACCTCCTCACGCACCGGCCGGACCTGCCGCTCGCTCCGGGCGGCGGCATCCGGGTCGGGCTTGGGCTGTGGAACTCGGTGCCGGGGACGCTCGCCGTGGAGGGCACGCTCTTCGTGCTGGGCGTGGCCGCGTATGCGACCGGGACCCGGGCGCGGAACCGCACCGGCACGCTCGCCTTCTGGGCGCTCGTGGTCTTCCTCGCGGTCGTCCACCTCGGGAACGCCTTCGGCCCGCCGCCGCCCAGCGCCCGGGCGGTGGCGTGGCTGTCGCTCGCCATCTGGCTGTTCCTGCCCTGGGCCGCCTGGATCGATCGCAACCGCGAGGTGACCGCGCCCGCCCCCGGCGAGGCAGCCTCCTAGGCGAGGCGCGGTGCCCACCCTCATCGCCGCCGCGCTCGCCCTCGCCCTCGCCTCCGCGGAGGCCGAGCCTGCCGGGAAGGGCGAGGCCGCCGACCCGGACGTCATCCAGGACAACAGCTTCCTCGTCGAGGAGGCCTACAACCAGGAGCCCGGGGTCATCCAGCACATCGGCCTCCTGCAGCGCGACCGCAGGACGGGCGACTGGCTCTTCACCTTCACGGAGGAGTGGCCCGCCCACGGTGTCGAGCATCAGCTGAGCGCCACGGTCAACATGGCCAGCCTGGACGCCGGAGCGGGCCACGAGACGGGCCTCGGCGACGTGGCACTCAACTACCGGTACCAGGCGGTAGGCGACGGCGATGCCGCCGTGGCCGTCGCGCCCCGCGCCTCGGTGCTCTTCCCCACCGGCGACTGGAGGAAGGCGCGCGGCAACGGAGGCCCGGGCCTGCAGGTGATGCTCCCCGTGTCCACCGTGCTGAGCCCGCGCTTCGTGACCCACTCGAACCTGGGCGCCACCTGGGCTCCCTGGGGGAAGACGACCGAAGGCAGCTCCCGCACCGCCGCGCTGAACATGGGCCAGAGCGTCGTGTGGCTCGCCCATCCGAACGTGAACCTCATGTTCGAGGCCTCCTACACGGTCGCGGAGGTCTACGCCGGGGGCACCACCACCACCCAGCAGCTCCTGCTCCTCAGCCCGGGGATCCGCGGTGCCATCAACACGAGCTTCGGCCTGCAGATCGTCCCCGGCCTCGCCTTTCCGTTCGGTTTCGGCCCGAGCGCGGGCGGAAGGCAGGTGCTCCTCTACCTCTCCTTCGAGCACCCGGTGACGAAGAACCCCTGGTAGTCGATCAGGAGAGCGGCGCCTCCGCGAACGTCACGCCTTGGAGCACGAAGCGCCTCGCCTCCACGGCCCGGCCGGCGCGCACCGAGACCACGAGGTACTCGGCCCCGGGCAGCGTCGGCTCTCCGTCCAGCACGGCGTCGGCGCGGTCCTGCCCCGAGAGGATCGCCGGGGCGTCGATGTGCGAGTGCCACACCGCCACCACCTCGCCGCCGTCGCGGGCGACGGCCTCGAACGTGCCGAGGAGCGCGTCCGGGTCCATGACGTAGCGGTGACGCCCGGAACGCGGGTAGCTCACCGGGTCGGAGGCGTGCAGCCGGTCCGCGGCATTCTCGACCTCGATCACGGCGAGCGCCTCGCCGCGCCGTACCACGAACCCGCAGGCCTCGCGCTCGGGGGAGGCCTCGCAGCGGCGCGCGATGTCGGCGAGGACGTCCGGGCCGTAGACCATCAGCTGGCGGTGGCGAGATAGGGATTCCGTCCGATGCGCATGAGGCCGCGCTCGGACACGAGGAGGTCGAGCGCGATCGACGCGAGGTCGTCCGCGAACGGCTCGAGGTCGGGCGCCTGCTCCACGTAGAGGAGCTTCGTGTAGGCCTCGCAGGCGTCGCAGGTCTCGGCGCGGGCCGGTCCCCCGCCGGCGCCTCCCGCTCCCGTGTCGATGGAGAGGTAGCTCACCTTCTCCCCGCTCCGGCAGAGCACGCACTGGAGGCGGGTGATGTGCCACTCCGTGGCGCACATCCCGCACACGAGGTAGCGGAGCTTGTCGCCTGCGAGGACGACGCCCACCACCGGCACGAAGCCGCACACCGGGCAGGAGGCGTCCTCGGCCCGGCCAACCTCGTCGGGCGGGACGAGGGCGGCCTGGGCCCCGAACACGACCTGGAGCGCCGCACCGGCGAGCGGGGCCACCGCGAGGTCGGCGGCGGCGAGCTCGCCGCCCAGCACCCGGCGGGCGAGGTCATCGAGCTCCTCGGCGCTCCGTCGCCCGAGCGAGGCCACCGCGTCGCGCGCCTCTGCGGGCATCGGCACGCCCGCGAGCGATCGGGTCAGCCGGGCGAGCACCTCGCGCCAGCCCCGGGGCGGCCGCGAGGCGTCGAGCGGGCTCCCGGAGGGCCCCGGAGCCGGCGGGAGCGGGGCGAGCTCCCCGGCGATCGCGGCCTGCGCGGCCGCGATGCGGCCCACGAGCGAGAGGAAGTCGCCGGCCGCGTGGCCGGGCGAGAGCGCGGCCAGGCGCTCCGCGCGCCGCCGGAACGCGGCCGCGCCCCGCATGACGCCGGGGCGCAGGTACGGGATCGGTCCGAGCTCGCCCTTCGGAGGAGCGAACGTCTCGCTCACCGGCCTCCCTGAGGTCCCTCGGGCTGGCCGGTCACCTCGCGGTACCAGGCCGGGTGGTGGAAGCGCGCCCAGGCCCGGCTCACGGTGCCGCGCACCATCGAGCGAATGGAGCCCTTCGTCCAGTACGCCGCGTACACGTGCACGCCGATCCCCACGAACATCGCGAACGCGGAGACGGCATGGAGGATGCCCGACAGCCGGCGGACCGCGGGGGGGAAGAAGCCGCGCGACGCCGGGTCGAAGGCCCAGGCCGGTTGCCAGAGCACGATGCCGGTGAGGAGCAGGATGGCGATGATCGGCACCATCGACCAGAACATCAGCTTCTGGCCGGCGTTGTACTTGTGCGTGTCCTCGGGATGGTGCTGCTTCCGCATGTAGTGGGACATGTTCTTCACCCAGGCCTGGTCGGCCGGCAACCAGCGGTTGTCGCGCCAGACCTGGGCGGCGTACCACGCGAAGAAGGCGAAGAGGATCACGCCGGTGACCGGATGCAGCCAGCGCATCAACGCGCCGCCGCCGAAGAAGCCGGCCAGCCAGAAGAACACCGGGTGGAAGAGCGCCAGTCCGGACATGAACAGGAACAGGAAGACGATGGCAATGGTCCAGTGAACCATGCGCTCGGTGACCGAATGCCGGAGGATGGGCTTCTCGTCCATGATCAGCCCTCCTTCTCGCCGGGGACCTCGAGCGGTCCATGGCGCATGTAGTGGAGGATCCCGGCAATGGCCACGCCGGCCATGGTGATGACGCCGAGGGTGCGGGCCGCCGCGCTCCGCCAGATGGCGAGCAGCGGCGCCAGCTTCGGATCCTTCGGCAGCCCGTAGGCCTCGGGCTGGTCACCGTGCGGAAGCACCATGACGACGTGGGTGCCCCCCACGCCGGGAGGATCGTAGACCGCGGCGCTCGCGAAGCCGCGCGACTTGAGGTCGTCGAGGCGGTGCTCGGCGTAGAGGAGCATCTCGTCCTTCGACCCGAACTGGATGGCGCCGGTCGGGCACGCCTTCACGCAGGCCGGCTCGAGTCCCACCGAGACGCGATCCGAGCACAGCGTGCACTTGTAGACCTTGGAGTCCTCCTTTCGCATGCGCGGGATGTTGAACGGGCAGCCGCTGATGCAGTAGCCGCAGCCGATGCAGGACTCCTGGTGGAAGTCCACGATGCCGTTCGAGTACTGGATGATCGCCCCGGGCGAGGGGCAGGCCTTGAGGCAGCCCGGATCCGCGCAGTGGAAGCATCCGTCCTTCAGGATGAGCCACTGGAGCGAATCGCCGACCTCCTTTTCGTTGAACCGCATGAGGGTCCAGGTCTGGTCGTCGAGGTCGGCGGGGTTAGTGTAGAACCCGACGTTCACCCCGACCTCGCCGCGCAGGTCGTTCCACTCCATGCAGGCGGACTGGCAGGCCTTGCAGCCGATGCAGCGCGAGGCGTCCACCATCTTCGCCACCTCGAACGTCGAGCGCGCCGAGGGGGAGGGTGACGTGGAGGCCGATCGGGCCTTGATGTCGAGCGACTGTAGCGCCATGGCGACCTCCTAGGCCTTCTCGATGTCGACCAGGAACGCCTTGTACTCCGGCGTCTGGATGTTGGCGTCGCCCACGAACGGCGTCAGCGTGTTGGCGAGGTGCCCCTTCTTCGCCTGGCCCTGGAACCCCCAGTGGATGGGGATCCCCACGGTCTCGACCTCCTTGCCGGCCACCTTGAGGGTCTTGATGCGCTTCGTGACGAGCGCCTTCACCGTGATCGTCCCGCGCTTCGACTTCACGCGGATGCGGTCGCCGTTCTTGACGCCCTTCCGGGCGGCGAGGGTCTCCGAGATCTCCACGAACTGCTCCGGCTGGAGCACCGCCCCGATGCGGGTGTGCTTCGTCCAGAAGTGGAAGTGCTCGGTCAGGCGGTAGGACGTCGCGACGAGCGGGAACTCCTTCGCGTCGCCCATCCTCGCCTTGTCCCCCGCGTACAGGCGGGCCACCGGGTTCACGAGCGTCTTCGTGCCGATGGGGTTCTTCTCGACCGGCGTCTCGAACGGCTCGTAGTGCTCGGGGAACGGGCCGTCCGCCATGCCGGGCGCCCACAGGCGGGCGACGCCCTCGGCGTTCATGATGAACGGGCCCACGTTCTCGGCGGGGTCCGCGTCGGGGCGCATGTCGGGCACGTCCGCGCCGCCCCACTTCTTGCCGTTCCAGGTGACGTACTTCAACCTCGCGCTCCAGGGCTTGCCGGACGGATCGGCCGAGGCGCGGTTGTAGAGGATGCGACGGTTGGCCGGCCAGGACCACGCCCAGCCGAGCGTGTTGCCGAGGCCGGTCGGATCGGCGGCGTCGCGCCGGGCCATCTGGTTGCCGGCCTGGGTCCAGGCGCCGCTGAAGATCCAGCAGCCGCAGGCGGTCGTGCCGTCGTCGCGCAGGGCGGCGAACCCGGGCAGCTGCTCGCCTTCCTTCGCGAG
>Ga0335085_10007242_pt1 | contig 17293 bp, 19 predicted proteins | sample Lox_Sample_45_FD_206712 | JGI IMG/M metagenome (GOLD analysis project Ga0335085, IMG submission 206712) | Soil microbial communities from Loxahatchee National Wildlife Refuge, Florida, United States - Lox_Sample_4.5 | ecosystem: Environmental > Terrestrial > Soil > Wetlands | place: USA...
ACCATTCAACGGAGAACTTCACGATGGGCAGATCGATGCCGCCGACGATGGCCAGGATCGCCGCAAACCGGGCCTGGCGCTCCGGTTCGTCGATGAACATGCGCAGCATCAGGTAGCCGATCAGGATGAGCAGCAGCACGGTGAACGACACCAGGCGGGGGTCCCAGGTCCACCAGGTGTTCCAGGTCGGTTTGGCCCAGATCGAGCCGGTCACCAGCGCCGCGGAGGTGAAAAAAACGCCGATCCCCGCCGACGCGTGGGCCGCATTATCGATGACGGGGTCCCGCTTCCACAGGTACCAGAGGCTGCAGATGAAGAGGGTGGCGTAGGCGAACAGCGAGGTCTGGGCCAGCGGGACGTGCAGATACATGATCCGGACGACCTCGCCCTGGTAGGCGTCCGGCGGGGAGGTGACCAGCCCCAGATACAGGCCGACGGCCACGCACAGTCCGCCGGAGATGCCGAACCACGCCTGATACCTGCGCAGCCACAGAATGAACCTGGACATGGTGCTATCGCCTCATCCGACGCCGTTTATGCATCCAGCACGAACTCGATGACCCAAAACGACACCACGACAAAAATGACATCGAACACGAGCAGCAGATCGATCCACGGCCGGTAGAAGCCGAACGGCGCGCCGTCCAGCACCCCGCGCGTGGCCTCGACCGCGCCGATAAAGACCGGAACCGCCATCGGGAGCAGCAGGATCGGCAGCATCACCTCCCGCGCCCTGATCTGCACCGTCAGGGCCGAGAAGAGCGTGCCGAGCGCGGACAGGCCCAGCGTGCCGCCCACCATTATAACCAGAAGGACGGGAAGCTTTTCAAGGATGTCCAGATTAAAGAAAATGACGAAGAGGGGGAGCAGGAGCAGCTCGACGCTGAAGATGAAGATCAGGTTGGCCAGCAGCTTGCCCAGGTAAATCGCCCCCTTCGGGATGGGATTGATCTGCAGCGCTTCGAGGCAGTCGTTTTGCAGCTCGATCGCGAACGATTTGCCCAGGCCGATAATGCCCGTGAAGCCGAAGGCGACCCACATCACGCCGGCGATCAGTTGCTTGACGGCTTCTTCATCGGTGGAGAAGCTGAAACTGAAGATGAGAATCACCGCGAGGGCGAAAAAGAGCATGGAGGAGAGGCTCTCGCGGCTCCGAAGCTCGCTGAGCAGGTCCTTCCAGATGACCCAGCCGATGGCGCTAAAAAAGCTCATGGGACGCCGTGAGGGCCGTGAGGGGCAGTTCCTGAAGCGCGCCCTGGCGCAGGACGCCGGCCCGGTGGGCCACCTCGGCGACCTTGGCCCGGTCGTGCGTGGTCATGAAGACGGCGGTCCCGGCCCGGGTCGCCTCCCGGATCACCTGGTTGACGAAGGCGATGCCCTTCTCGTCCAGCGACGAGTAGGCCTCGTCCATCAGCAGCAGCGGAGGGCGGACGAGCAGCGCCTTGGCGATGGCCAGCCGTTTTTTCATTCCGGCGGAGAAGTAGCGGCTCTTCAGATCGGCGAAGGCGCCGATGCCGACGCGGTCGAGCGCGAGCTTGATCTCCCGGTCCGAGGGGTTGATCCCGCGCAGCCCCAGGGCGAACCGGAGATTTTCCACCGCGTTGAGCTCGTCGTACAGATGGGAGCCGTGGGCGATCAGGTAAAACTGGCCGCGGACCGCCGCGCGGTCGGCCACGGCGTCCCGCCCCATGATCTCGAGCCGCCCGCCGGAGGGGCGGTGAACGGTGGCGAGGATTTTCAAGAGCGTCGTTTTGCCGGCTCCGTTGGGACCGAAGAGTGCGTAGCACGTGCCGGCCTCCAGGTCGAACGACAACTCGTGCAGGACCTGGTAATGGCGGTAGGACTTGCTGATCGCTTCCGCGTGGATGGCAATGGGAGACATGGGTGCCAGGATCAAGGAACGAACAAAAATTGCACGAGTTTTTCTTTCATTGTTCCTCTTGACCCTTGCCCCCTGCCCCTTGACCCTCGATTTTGAACCCCGCCCTAATACAACAAATAGCCGAGGGCGATGGCCGTGGTCAGCGGGGCCAGGTCTTCCGCCGTGTCGGCGGTTTTGCCGAGCTTGCGCATGGCCTCCGTGGCAGTGTTGTAGAGCGTGTCGTCCATCACCAGCTTGCCGAGCGTGCCTTCGCCCTTTTCCACCTTCTTCAAAATGGAATTCAAATTGGTGGTCAGCTCCTTCGTCTGCACGAAGAGCGAATCATCGGTGACCAGCTTGCCGAGCGTGCCTTGGCCAGACGAGACGCGGTCGGCGATGTCGGCCAGCTTGTCCGTCGCCGTCGACAGGCGGGTGTAGAGCGTGTCGTCGGTGACCAGCTTGCCCAGCGTGCCTTCGCCCCGGGCGATCTTCCGGGAGATGGTGTTGAATTGTTCGAAGCTGCCCTGCATGTCGGTGTAGAGCTTGTCATCGGTCGCCAGTTTGCCCAGCGTGCCTTTGCCGGCGCGGACATCGGCCAGCAGGCCGTTCAGGTTGGTCATCGTCTCCTTCAGGCCCCCCTTCTCGTTGCCCACGACCTGATCGAGGGAGTTGAAAAACCGCTGCTGGTTTTTGTTGAGTGAGGTGGCCAGGTCCTGGGCCTCGGCGACCAGCGTGTTCAGGTCGGTGCCCTCCCGGCTGGCGATCCGGCCGCCGGCCGGCAACGGTTTGGCGGACGGGGAGCCGAAGGTCACGTCGATGAAGTTTGAGCCCAGCAGGCTGGTGAACTTGATCGTGGCGACCGAATCGGTCTTGATCACCGTGTCGCGGTTGACGCGCATGGAGACCGCGATGGCGTTGTCGGCCACGCGCAAGCCGGTGACGGTGCCGACGTCGATGCCGGAGAGGCGCACCGGGTCGCCGACCCTGAGGCCGTTGGCCGAGTGGAACGTCGTGGTATAGCCCAGCCCCGGCGTGAGCAGATCGAAGCCGCCCAGCAACTCATAGACGACCAGAAGGGTGGCGACCCCGAGGATGAAGAACAATCCGACTTTGACCTGCGCTGAATGCCCCACCGTCCCCTCCCTTGTCGCGCCGGGCCTGGCGTCAACGGCCTTCCGGCGTTAGGCCGTGCGGCGGTTGTCGCGCGCCGGCATGCCGTTCGCTCCCGCGATTGTACTACAAAACCTCCTCACGGGCGACGCTCCTGTTGATGGGCGATGAACCGCTGCAGAATCGGGTTGGGATCGGCGCGAATGGCGTCGGGCGAGCCGTCCGCGATGATCCGTCCCTCGTGGATCATCGCAATCCGGTCGGCGATGGCGAAGGCCATCCGCAGATCGTGGCTGACGATCAGCGAGGTGAGCCGCAGGCGCGCCTTCAAGTCGACGATGACCTTGCTGATCGTGTCGGAAACGAGCGGGTCGAGCTCCGAGGTCGGCTCGTCGTAAAGAATGAGGTCAGGGTTCATCGCGAGCGCGCGGGCGATGGCGACCCGCTTTTTCATCCCGCCGCTGAGCGTGGCGGGCATGAGCGCCGCCGTGCCCTCCAGCCCCACCATGGCGAGGCGCTCCTCCACGACGGCGTCGACTTCCCGGCGGGAGCGGAAGACGCGGTGCTCGACCAGCCACAGCCCGACGTTCTCTCCGACCGTCATCGAATTGAAGAGCGCGGAGGATTGAAAGATCATCGCCACCCGGTAGCGCTCCCGCATGGCGGGGTCGGCGCTGGGAAGTCCGCCGACGAGAATGGTCCCCTGGTCCGGGGTCGCAAGCCCGATGATGTGGCGGAGGAGCACGCTCTTGCCCTGTCCGCTGCCGCCGATGATGACCAGCGTCTGTCCCGGCGGGACGCTCAGCTCCACGCCGTCGAGGACCGGCTTGCCGCCGTACTGTTTCCGGAGGCCGTGGATTTCGATGCCGACCGGCGTCGATTCATGGTAGCGGTCGCCGGCGGTCTGTTCGGGGGGGTGCAAGCCGAAGAGTCCCATCGCGCCTACAGGAAGAGGATGCGGGTGACCACGTAATCGAAAATCAGGATCAGGATGAAGGAGACGACGACGGCTTTGGTGACCGACTGGCCGACCTCCCGGGGGCCGCCCGCCGTCTGCAGGCCGACGTAACAACAGGTGGTGGCGATGATGACCCCGAAGACCATCGCCTTGATCAGACCGTTCGTGACGTCGTCGAACTCCACCGTGTCGGTCAGGTTGCGCATGAAGAGCCGGAAGGGGATGTTGATCCGGTGGTTCACGGCGGAGACGACCCCGCCGCCGAGCCAGCCGATGACGTCGGCGTAGATGACCAGCACCGGCAGGACCACGACGGTCGACAGCAGCCGGGGCATGACCAGGAACCGGACCGGCGAGATGTTCATCGTGATGAGCGCGTCGATCTCCTGATAAACGCTCATGGCGCCGATCTCCGCCGCCATGGCCGAGCCGACACGGCCGGTCAGCAGGATGGCGGTCATGACCGGCCCCAATTCCTTGACCATCGAGACGCCGACGATGCCGCCCAGCGTGCCCTGGATGCCGTAGTTGGCGAGCGTCGAGCCCGTCTGCAGGGAGAGCACGCCGCCGATGAAGAGCGAAATCATCGCCGTGATCGGCAGCGTGGCGGCTCCGATCTCGGCCATCTGGGCGAGGATCTTCGGCAGGTGGAGCGGCGCCAGCCGGCATTCCCACGCGGCGGCCGCGAGCAGAAAGAGCGCCTCCCCCGTGACGCGAAGCGTGCGCTCGATGACGTCGAGGAGCCGGTTCACGGCGCGGCCCCGGCCGGCCGGGGCGGCCCGGGATCGGAAGAGGGGGGCGCCGCGCGCTTCTGCGACCAGAGGGGCAGCAGATGGAACAGTCGCAGCTGCCGTGCGTGCTTGGTGGCGCGCCACTGGATCACCCCCCAGAACAACGACAACTCGGACGCGTCGCCGGAGCGGCGATAGGCCGCCAGGCTCCAGAGCGGCGAATAGTTGCGCATGATCGGTTCGGTGTTCAAGAAGGGTTCGATGGGCGCGAGCGTTTGAAAGGCGACGGCGCCGTCGGGTGTTTTATTATAAGTGAAGAGCGGCCACAGAGCAATGCGGCGGCTCTCGGATGTGTTGGCCTGCTTGGTCCTGACGTCGGTGTAGAGCAGGAGCAGCACTTCCGTCCGATCGCGCCGCCAGTCCGGCCCGATGTCGCTGGTCGCATGGTAGAGCGGCCAGAGGACGAGGCGAGAGGTCGACCGCACCCGCTCGCTCCTGCTGAAGAGGGACACTGTTTTCATCCGCCATTCGTCGCGGTACAAAGGAAAGACGTGCCGAATGGATTGGTCGTCCCCCGAGCCGAACCGGACCAGGGGCCAGGGCAGGTCCCATTCGGAGTAATGACTCGCGGGTTTGACGATGTGGCTGAAGAGCGGCCACAGCCACGTGGTGGATTGCTCGTCGGGCGAGCGACGCATGGCGTAGAACGGCAGCACGGCCAGCGCGTCCTGGGGCGCGTCGCTGTTGAGCCCGAGCCGCAGATGGGAATAGAGCGGCCACAGCGCGAACCGTTCCTCCTTCACGCCTTCCTGGACCAGCTCCCCATAGAACGGCCAGAATCTCCAGCCGTGCGCGCGCGGCGCCGCCTCCGAGGCCGCCGCGGCCCAGCCGAAGAAGGGCCACAAAATGTAGTGACGGGCGACCTGATCCCGCTCCAGCGACAACCAGAGGGGGAAGAGCAGGAACTGCAGACGGGTCTGGCCCAGGAATTGATGCAGCGAGCCATAGAGGGGAAACAGCGCAAACCCCGGTGCCCGAACCGGCTGCGCACCCTGATAGGCCAGGAGGGGGAAGACCATCCAGTCGGCGGAGGACCCGGCGGGGGTGCGCGTCGTCGACCAGCGGAGCAGTTGTATGAGCTGGAAGTCGGCGCCCTCCGGGCGGCTGCGCCAGGTCAGCAACGGGAAGAGCAGATCAAATTCGCCGGAGGAAAGCTCCTCATTGCGCAGAGAGGAGAAGAGCGGCCGGACGCCCCATTGCAGTCTCGAGGGCCGGTGATCGTAAAAAAAAATCGGCCCGGCCGCTTCGATCGTTGTCCGCGGCCCTGGCGCGGTGGTCTCCATCCTGAGCAGGGGGGCCAGTTCGACAGCCGCCAAGCCGGGGGGGGCGAGGCCAAGCCACAAGACGCCGGCAACCAGCAGAGTGAGGCGGCGCCGAGCCGTCGGCATCGGTCAGCCGGCGCGCCTGGCGCGGGCGGGGCTGAAGGGGGGGAAGTGGCGGCGCACCGTCCGGCCGCCCGCGCCGCAGACGACTTCGTAGGGGATCGTCTCCGCCCAGGCGGCCAGCTCTTCGGCCGTGATCCGCTCGTGCCCCTGCGGCCCCAGTAGGACGACCTCATCGCCGATCCCGGCCGACGGATGGTCGGTCAGGTCGATCATCGTCAAATCCATCGAAATCCGTCCGACGACAGGCACCCGACCGCCCTGGTGCAGGCAGACCGCGCGGTTCGACAGCAGCCGGGGATAGCCGGCGGCGTAGCCGATGGGCAGCAGGCCGATCAGGCTCGGCCGCCTGGTGGTGAACGTTCGGCCGTAGCCCAATGACCGGCCGGCCGGCAGCCGTCGCAGATGGGCGATGCGGGTCGTCCAGCTCATGACCGGCTCCAGATCGATCACGCCCCGACACGACGGCGAAGGGAGGAGCCCATAGAGCGCCAGGCCCGCCCGGACCATTTGCAGACGGCTCTCCGGCCTAGTGAGCAGCGCGGCGCTGTTGGCGGCGTGGGCGATGAGGGGAGACCGGTCCGGCCGGCGGCCCCCCGGTTGCCCCAATCCGATCTGGCCGATCCGGTCGAGCACCGCACGGAACCGGCCGAGCTGTTCAGTTGTATAGGCCGGCCCGGCCGCATCGGCTTCGGCAAAATGGGTCATGATCCCCTCGATCCGAAGCGCCGGCGCGCTCCGTGCCCGTTGCAAGACGGGGAAAAATTCCTCCGGCAGAAGGCCGAGCCGTCCCATGCCGGTGTCGACCTTGATGTGGACCGGCGTCGGCTGTTTCGAAGACGAGCACGCGGCCCCGATCAGGGCGTCCAGTTGACTGTTTCGGCAGACGACCGGCGTCAGCCGATGCGCGACCGCCTCGGGCGCCTCCGTCTCGTCCATGACGCCCATGACGAGAATGGGGCAGGCCAGGCCGGCCGAACGGAGCGCCACGCCCTCTTCCACCGTGCTGACGCCAAGCCGTCTCGCGCCGCCGGCCAACGCGGCCCGTGCGGCCTCCGCCATGCCATGGCCGTAGCCGTCGGCTTTGACCACGGCCAGCAATTCGCAGGCCTGGCCGATCAGGGTCGCCAGCGCGGCGGCGTTCCGGCGGAGTGCGGCCAGATCGATCCGAATCTGCGCGGGTGGCACCGTCATGGCGGCACCGGCGGCCGTGCGGGAGGGAGTGGTGGGGCGGGACCGGTCCGGACGCTGACGCTGCGCCGGGCCGGCGTCAGAACTCGAGGATCTCTTTTTCCTTCTTCTTGACGGCGTCATCAATTTTGACCGAAGCCTGATCGGTCAACTTCTGAATCTCCTGCTGGGCGGCGCGCACGGCGTCCTCGGACAGCGGCGCGCCCTTCGTCTGCTTGAGCCCGTCGTTGGCGTCCCGCCGCAGGTTGCGGATGATCACTTTCGCGTCCTCGCCCATCTTGCGAACGACCTTGACCAGCTCCTTCCGGCGTTCCTCCGTCAGCGGCGGCAACGACAGGCGGATGACCGTGCCGTCGTTGCCGGGCGTCAGCCCCAGCGAGGAGCTGAGCAGCGCCTTCTCGATGGCCGGGATCAGCGCCGGCTCCCAGGGCTGGATCGTCAACTGGCGGCTGTCCGGCGCCGACAGCGAGGCGACCTGTTTGAGCGGTCTCGGCGTGCCGAAATAGTCGACCGTGATCCCGTCGAGCAGGGTGACGGAGGCCCGGCCGGTCCTCACGCTGCCGAGCTGCTGGACGAAGTGGACGACGGCTTGGTCCATCTTGGCGCGCGCCTGCTGGACGGCAGGCCCGCTCACGACCGGCCTCCGTCCACCACCGTCCCCAGCGGCTCGCCCTGGACGACGCGCCGAATGTTGCCTTTTTCCTTCACGTTGAACACGATGATGGGCACATGGTGATCCATGCAGAGGGTGACGGCCGTCGCGTCCATGACCCTGAGGTTTTTCTCGATCACGTCGTGGTAGGTCAGCCGGTCGAATTTCTTTGCGCCGGGGTGCTTGATCGGGTCGCGCTCGAAGACGCCGTCCACCTTGGTGCCCTTGAGAATCACCTGCGCGCCGATTTCGGTGGCGCGCAAGGCGGCGGCGGTGTCGGTGGAAAAGTAGGGGTTGCCGGTGCCGCCGGCAAAGATGACCACGCGCTTCTTCTCCAAATGGCGGATCGCGCGGCGCCGGATGTAGCTTTCGGCCAGCTGGCGCATCTCGATGGCGCTTTGCAGCCGCGTGACGACGCCGAGCTGCTCCAGAAAATTCTGCATGGCCATGCCGTTCAGGATCGTGGCCAGCATGCCCATGTAGTCGGCCGAGGCCCGTTCCATTCCCATGGCGCTGGCCGTGGTGCCGCGGAAAATGTTGCCGCCGCCGATGACGAGGGCCATCTCCACCCCCAGATCGACGACCTCCTTGATCTCGCTGGCGACCGTTCGGAAGACTTCAGGGTCCAGTCCCTGGCCGGCCGCCCCGGCCAACACCTCGCCGCTCAGCTTCAGCATGACGCGGTGATAGGGGGTCGGCATGGTGGCCTCGCTCGAGCGCGGCAGGGCTATCCCGACGCGCCCAGTTGATAGCGGGTGAAGCGCCGCACGGTGATATTCTCGCCGAGCTTGGCGATCGCCTGCTTGACCACGTCGCCGACGGTGACGGCGGGATCCTTGATGAAGGGCTGATCCAGCAGGCAGATCGACGCGCAGAATTTGTCCAGCTTGCCTTTCACGATTTGCTCGACCAGTTGCGGCGGCTTGTCCTTGACCTGGGCGCGGAAAATCGCCGCCTCCTGTTCGAGTCGGTCGGCGGGAATCTCCTCACGCCGCACGTATTCGGGGGGCGGCGCCGCGGCCGCCACCTGCATGGCCAGCGACTTGACGAGCTGCTGAAAATCGTCCGTCCGGGCGACGAAATCCGTCTCGCAATTGACCTCGATCAGGACGCCCAGTTTGGCCCCGGGATGGATGTAGGTGCCGATGACGCCGTCCGAGGCGGCGCGCCCGGCCTTCTTGGCGGCGCTGCTGATGCCCTTTTCGCGCAGATAGACGATCGCCTTCTCCAGGTCGCCCCGGGTCTCGCGCAGCGCGGCCTGGCAGTCGAGCACGCCGGCGCCGGTGCGCTCGCGCAGTTGTTTCACAAGTTGGGCGTTGGGGACGGACACGGTCTCGGCGCCCATCAGGAGGCCGGTTGGTAGGCGACGGCCGCTTCGGTCTCGGCCGTGTCACTGGACGAGGGGGCCGCGGCGGCCGGCGGTTCCACGATCGTCTTGATCGCCTGATCGCGCCGCTGACTGGCCAGCTCCCTGCCCTCCAGCGCCGCGTCGCTCAATCGGGAGGTCATCAGCTTGATCGCCCGGATGGCGTCGTCGTTGCCGGGAATCGGGTAGCTGATCGGATCCGGATCGCAGTTGCTGTCGACCAGGCTGATCACGGGAATCCCCAGCCGGTTCGCCTCCGCCACGGCGATGTATTCCTTGCGGGTGTCGATCACGTAGACGGCGCCGGGCAACCCGCCCATCTTGCGCACGCCGCCCAGGTAGCGGTCCAGGCGCAGCCGCTCCTTTTCAAGCCGGGCGACCTCCTTCTTGGACAGCCGGTCGTGGGTGCCGTCGGTTTTGGCGCGCTCCAGCGCGTTCAGCCGGTCGACGCTCTTGCGGATCGTCTGAAAATTGGTGAGCATGCCGCCCAGCCAGCGCTCGACCACGTAGAACATGCCGCAGCGCTCCGCCTCCTCCTTGATCGTCTGCTGGGCCTGCCGCTTGGTGCCGACGAAGAGGATCGACTGGCCGTCCGCGACGGTGCGTTTGACGAACTGGCAGGCGTCGTTGAAGCGGGTGAGCGTCTGTTGCAGATCGAGGATGTGAACGCCGTTGCGTTCACCGTAGAGAAACCGTTTCATCTTGGGGTTCCACCGCTTGGCCTGGTGGCCGAAGTGGACCCCCGCTTCCAGCAATTCCTGCAGAGTCGGTTGCGCCATGTGTCGTGCTCCTTCCGTGCGGGTTGCGCCTCTGCCTGCGTCCTGCTCGGCGTTCAGCCGGTCAATGGCGGACCGGCCACCCGCGCCGACTTCTCACAGGCATGAGAGGTGAACAGCTGCGTGCGTTCGGGACGATACCATACCCTCCGGATGATTTTCAAGAAACGCCGACCGAGCAGGGAGACGGGCGATGCTACGTGCGGTAGTGGGCGTTGATCCGGACGTAGGCGTCCGTCAGATCGGACGTCCAGATCGTGGCGCGCCCGCGTCCGCGACCCACGGTGATCTGGACGGGAATCGCCCGATCGCGTAACACGCGTGCGGCCCGCCGCTCGGCGGCGCCGCCGGCGCTTCTGCCGCCGCGCACCGCGGTGACCGGCCCGAAGGCGATCGACACGTCGCGCTCCCGGACGGCCGCGCCCGATGCCCCGATCGCGGCCATGATCCGCCCCCAGTTCGGATCCTCGCCGTACATGGCGGTTTTGACCAGGGGCGACCGGGCCACGGCCAGTGCCATCACGCGGGCCTGCGCCGCCGTGGCGGCGCCCTGCACCGTGATCCGGATGATTTTCGTGCCTCCTTCGGCATCTTCCACCATCTGCAGGGCCAGCCGATGGCAGGCCTCCGTCAGCAGGAGGCGGAACTGCCGATAGGCGGCGCCGTTCGCGCGCCAGGCCGCGCCTCCCGCCCCGCCGGTGGCCAGGCAGAGAACCAGATCGTTCGTGCTCATGTCGTCAATGGTGATGGCGTGAAATGATTGGTCGGCCGCCTGGGCCAGGGCGCGCCGGAGCAATGGCGCGGCAAGAGGCGCGTCGGTGGCCAGAAAGGCGAGCATCGTCGCCATATTGGGATGGACCATTCCGCCGCCCTTGGCGATGCCGCCGATTCGGATGAGCTTTCCTCCGATGCGGGCCTCGAGCGCCACTTCTTTGGGTCGCGTATCGGTGGTCATGATCGCCCGGGCCGCCCGACGGCCGCCCGTCACTGACAGTGCGGCCGCCAGCCGGGGCAGCGCCCGGCGGATGCGGTCGATCGGCAGGGGCACGCCGATGACGCCGGTGGAGGCCACGGCCACGTGTGTCACGGGCAGCCCCAGCAGCCGCGCCGTGTCGCGGGCCATCGTCTCGGCATCGCGCAGTCCCGCCGCGCCCGTGCAGGCATTGGCGTTGCCGCTGTTGACGATGATCGCCTGCAGCCGGCCGGCGCGCAAATGGCGGCGGGTCAGCCGCAGCGGCGGGGCTTGAAACTGGTTGCGGGTAAAAAGCCCGGCGGCGACGGCCGGCCGGTCGCTGACGATCAATGCGAGGTCGGGTGTGCCGGTTGGTTTGATCCCGGCCCATAAACCGGCGGCTTGGATTCCGTCGACCGCCGTCAGACCGCCCCGAATGGTTCGGATCCCCATGAGAAGGCCGCCGTCAGGCAATCAGGCCGGGCTGGTCGAGTCCCAGCGTCTCCGGCCAGCCCATCATAAGATTAAGATTTTGAACCGCCTGGCCTGCGGCGCCTTTGCCCAGATTGTCGATGGCGGAGGTGATGACCGCCTGGCGCGTGCGGGGCAGGACGGTCACGCCGATGGCGCACCGATTGGTGCCGCGCACATGTTTGGGATTGGCGGAGCCGCCGTCGATGACGCGGACGAACGGCGCCGTGGCGTAGACCTCCCGGTAGAGGCGGCGCAGCCCGGCCGTCGTGAGCGGCCGGCGGAGTTGGACATAGATCGTCGCGAGCAACCCCCGGCTCATCGGCACCAGGTGGGGCGTGAAGACCACCGACACGCGGCGGTCCGCGAGCCGCCCCAGCTCCTGTTCGATCTCCGGCGTATGGCGGTGGGTGCCGATCAGATACGCTTCCAGGCTCTCATGCATCTCGGGCAGTTGAAACGACAGGTTGACGCTCCGGCCCGCGCCGGAGAGTCCCGACTTGGCGTCGATGATGATCGGCGCCTGCGCCGCCAGTTTGCGCGAAACGACCGGAGCCAGTCCCAGCAGGATCGCGGTGGGGTAGCAGCCGGGATTGGCCACGAGCCGCGCCGAGGCGATCTCCTCCCGGTGCCATTCCGGCAGGCCGTAGACGCTCCGGCGCAGCAACGCCGGTTGTCGATGGCGCCAGTGATACCAGCGGGGATAGAGGCGCGGATCGTGCAGGCGGAAATCGGCGCCCAGATCGATGACGCGGCGCGATGCGCGCATGAGCCGGCCGACCACCGCCGTCGATTCGCCCGGCGGCAGCGCCACGAAGATCACGTCCGCCTGCCGGGCGACGGTCCGCGGATCGAGCGCGGCAAATCGCACGCCCTCAAACGGGGTCAGTTGCGGGTAGACCTCCGTGATCAACCGGCCGGCCGATCGATCGGCCGTCGCGACCGTGATCTCGGCCCTCGGGTGGTCGCTCAACAGCCGGAGCAGTTCGGCGCCCGTGTAGCCGCTGGCGCCAATGACGCCGACCCGGACGCGCGGTCGAAGGTCCGCCACCCGCCCGGTTTCCGATCGTGATCGTTGCTGCATGGTCGCATCCCTCGGTCAAAGAAAATACGTATAAAAAAAGGGAAGGTCAACAGGACCTTCCCCGACGCGCCGGCTCCAATGAGATCCTTACCGTTTCGAATACTGGAACCGCCGTCGGGCTCCTTTCTGCCCGTACTTTTTCCGTTCCTTGACGCGGGAGTCCCGCGTCAACAACCCCTGCGCGCGCAACGGCTTCTTCAACCCTTCATCGCTGATGACCAGCGCCCGCGCGATGCCGTGGGAAATCGCGCCCGCCTGGCCCGACAAGCCGCCCCCGTAGACGTTGGCAAAGACGGTGTATTTATCCTTGGCGTTGGCGGCCTCGAGCGGCTGCATCACCTGTTTGACCCACAGCCCCCGCGGAAAATAGTCCTCCAGCGGCCGGTCGTTGATGAGCACTTTCGGCTCGCCCGGCACCAGGCGGATGCGGGCGACCGCGCTCTTGCGCTTGCCCGTCGCAGCGAATGCGGTCGTGCTCATGACGCCTTCGCCGTCCACCGCAGCGGCCGGGCCGCCGGTCCCTGGGCCTGGTGCCGATGCGTCGGCCCCGCGTAGACGTGGAGCTTTTTGATCATGGCGTGGCCGAGCGGCGTTTTCGGCAGCATGCCGACGACCGCCTTGCGAATGATCTCCTCGGGCTCCTTTTCCATCAGGTGGCGGGCCAGCGTGGCCTTCAGGCCGCCGCGATAGCCGCTGTGCCGGTAGTAGGTCTTCTGGTTCAGCTTGTCGCCCGTCAGCCGGATCTTCGCCGCGTTGACCACCACCACACAGTCACCCGTGTCGACATGGGGCGTGAAGGTCGGCTTGTGCTTGCCGCGCAGGATCGTGGCCACCTGCGAGGCGAGGCGGCCGAGAATCTGTCCGTCCGCATCGATGAGGTGCCAGGCCCGGCCGACCTGCCGGGCGTTGAGCATGCGCGTCGCTTTGATCATGATGATGTCACCCGTCGAACGAGCGGACACTATGCCACAGGCGAAAAAGCATTGTCAAGCGGAAGGGGCGATCAGGCGTCGTAATGGCCGACGTCTTTCGGCCGGAATTGCTCGAGAATGGCGTCCAGGTGTTCGAACCGTTGCGCCTCCAGCACTTCGTCCGCCGCAAAGATCGGCGCTTGGACGCGCAGGGCCAGGGCGATGGCGTCGCTGGGCCGGCTGTCGATCTTGATCCGCTTGCCGTCCACCTGCAGCCAGAGCTCGGCGTAGTAGGTGCTGCCCTTGACCGCCGAGATGACCACCCGATCGATCTGGACGTTCAGGTGGCCCAGCAGATTCCGGAACAGATCGTGCTGCAGGGGGCGGGGGGGCGCAATGCCCTCCATGGCGAACTTGATGGCGTTGCCCTCCGGCGCGCCGACCCAGATCGGCAGCAGCAGCGATTCGTCGGCCTTCAGGATGACCACGTGGGCGTCGGTGTTCGGCGCGGAGAGCACCGCGTCGACCTTGAGCGGTTTTTCCATCGAGGATCCTTTCCGGCGCGTTGTCATCGGACGGCTCCCATGGCGATCGGGCAGAGAATCTGAGCCAACCGGGGGCGCGTCAGCGGCTTGCGCGGTCCGTGGCCGTTTCCGTTGCCGTTGGTTGCGTGGCGGTCATAGTAATAGGCCGCGATCCGGAAGTGGTAGCGGTCGATCCAGCCCGAGAGAGTGCGGTCGGCGTTGACGGACCAGCTCCAGGCCCGGCGGTGTTCGTGCTGGTTGATGGCAACCACGATTTGCAGCTCGTGCGGCTCCATGTAGGTGATGTCGTCCTCGCTCAGCGTGACACTGGCCCGGATGTCGCGGTACATCGTGTGGGAGTGGTAATCGCCCAGGATGTCCAGCTTGGGAAAGTTGCGCAGGATCCCCTGCATGATCTTCCATTTGTCGCTGCGCAGCTCGGTCCAGTTGTGGCCGCGCCGGACGCTCTGATAGGGGATGACGTGCTCGACGATGTATTTGCCGTCCGCGCGGTAGCCGAGCAGCATGCCGAAGCATTCCTTCTTGAAGACCTCGACCGTGGAGAGCACCATGCCCATCAGCACGTTCTCGTTCAGATAGACCTGGACCGGCTGGCTGCGCGCGGGTTTGGCCGCCGCGGGCGGCGCCATCAGGGTGGAGGCGCCGTTAGGCATCGTACTTCCCGAAATCTTCCGGTTTGAGATTTTCGAGCCAGCGGTCGAGCTCTTCCGCGCTGTGCTTTTTGATGACTTCTTCATGGGCGAAGATCGGCGCCTCCGCGCGCAGCGCCAGCGCAATCGCGTCGCTGGGCCGCGAGTCCACCGTGTATTCCGAATCCTTGAACAGAAGATGCAGCTTGGCATAGTAGGTGCTTTCCTGCAGATCCGTCAGCACCACGCTGATCAGCTTGGCCTCCACGCCATCCAGCACGTTCTTGATCAGGTCGTGGGTCATCGGACGGGGCGTGGCGATGCCCTCCAGCGCGAAACTGATGGCGTTGGCCTCCGGTTTGCCCACCCAGATCGGCAACAACTGCTCATTCTGCTCGTCCCGCAAAATCACAATATAGGCATTGTTGTAGGGATCAAACATCAACCCGCGGACTTTCATCTGTGTGAGCATCGGATGAGGCCCTTGAAGGGGAACCGCTATGTTTGTTGTACCATGCCGTTGATGAACCTGTCAACGCAACGGGGGGCGATTTGCATGGTGGAAAAGGGCGGGATTTGCGTTCAGATGAAATTGCAATAATATGATTGATTTCAAACGGTTGAATATTGACAAACATCGGCCGATTGCAGGGCACGGGCAGGCTCGATTCAGGGGCCCGACCCGGTCCATTCCGGCGGCCGGAGGCGGGGCGGCTTGTGCGCGAAGAAATGGCCGTTTTGCTTGACACTTTTCGGCATCCGTCCCTATAATGAATCGCATCCGGCTCCGGGAACCGGTTCCCTCCCTCATGAATGAAGTTATCACATAAGATTGTCGGATAGCCCCACGATGCTTCCCCTTGTGATGAAGGCGGTCCTCGCCCTCTATTTTGTGGCGACGCTCCTGTTTCTGACTTTTCTGGTCAGCCGGCGCCGCGCGCTGTCGGTCATGTCCGTGGGGGTGACGGCGTGCGGGTTTGTCGGCCACACGGCCGTGCTGATCGGCGAGGTGGCCGCATCGGGGGCGCTGCCCGTGGCGACGATTGAGCAGGCGCTGGCGTTTGTCTCCTGGGCGCTGGTGCTGGTCTTCCTGGCGGTGGAGCTGCGCTATCGGCTGCATGTCCTGGGGTCGTTCGTCCTGCCCCTGTCGTTTCTGCTTGCTGTCCCGGCCGGCGTGCTGCGGTCCGGCGCCGGAGGCGCGCCGCCGGTCCTGCTGAGCAGCGCCTGGCTGGGCGTGCATATCGTTTTTTCCCTTCTGGGTTTCGTCGCCTTCGCCGTGGCCTTCATCATCGGCCTGATGTACCTGCTCCAGCACCGGCTGCTCAAGGCGAAGCGGTTCAACATGCTCTATGAGCAGTTGCCCTCGCTCGATCTGTTGGATGCGATGAACCAGAGCACCATCCTGCTCGGCTTCCCGCTGCTGACGATCGGCATGCTCGCCGGCGCCGTCTGGGGGGCGGGCCAGGGCCACGGCGGTTTCTGGAGCTGGACGCCCAAGCAGGTGCTCACGGTCGTGACGTGGCTCTTCTACCTGGTGATCCTGCACGGCCGGATGAACTTCGGCTGGCGGGCCAAGCGGGCGGCGTCGCTGGCGATCATCGGCTTTATCGTCGTGGGAGTGACGTTCCTCTATGCGTTTCTGTAAGAGACCATCATGAACATCATCGTCGTCGGTTTGAGCCACAAGACCGCGCCGGTCGAGGTGCGCGAGCGACTGGCGATCGCCGAGAAGCGGCTCGGCGAAGCGCTGGGCCGGTTACGCGAGCTGCCCGGCGTGCAGGAGGGACTGATCCTCTCGACCTGCAACCGGGTCGAGATCTGCGCAATCGTGCAGGAGACCGAGCAGGGCTTTGACAGCGTCAAACGGTTTCTCGCCTCCATTCACGAGTCGCTCAGCCACGAGGCGCTCGCCCCGCATCTGTACGGTTACGCCGCCGCCGACGCCATCCGCCATCTGTTCCGCGTCGCCTCGAGCCTCGACTCGATGGTCGTGGGCGAGCCGCAGATTCTCGGCCAAATTAAAGATGCGTTTGAAGAGGCGATGGCCTGCCGGGCGACCGGCCTCGTGCTCAACAAGGTGCTGTCCAAAACGCTCTCCGTCGCCAAGCGTGTGCGGACCGAAACGAAGATCGCGGAAAGCGCCGTCTCGGTCAGCTACGCCGCGGTGCAACTGGCCAAAAAGATTTTCAGAAAACTAGAGGAGACCTCCGTCCTGCTCATCGGCGCGGGCGAGATGGCCGAACTGGCTGCCCGCCACCTGGTCGCGCAGGGGGTGCGGCGGGTGGCGATCTGTTCCCGCCACCAGGCGCGGGCCGCCTCCCTGGCGAGGGAATTTGGCGGCGAGGCGTTCGGGCTGGAGGAGGCTCAGGCCCAGATGATCCAGAGCGACATCGTCATCTGCTCGACGGGCGCGCAGCACCTGCTGATCCAATATGATGACATGGCCCGGGTGATCGTGGCGAGGAAGAACCGGCCGATCTTTTTGATCGATCTGTCCGTCCCGCGCAACATCGACTCGCGCGTAAACGAACTGGATAATGTCTTCCTCTATAATGTTGACGATCTCGAATCGGTCGTGGAGGCGAACCGCCGCGAACGGGCGCGGGAGGCGGAG
>Ga0335085_10007243_pt1 | contig 17291 bp, 11 predicted proteins | sample Lox_Sample_45_FD_206712 | JGI IMG/M metagenome (GOLD analysis project Ga0335085, IMG submission 206712) | Soil microbial communities from Loxahatchee National Wildlife Refuge, Florida, United States - Lox_Sample_4.5 | ecosystem: Environmental > Terrestrial > Soil > Wetlands | place: USA...
ATAAAAATTGGGAAGCAGGGTGGCAGGAAATTGGCCACCGTTGATTCCGGCGGAAGGCGCGAAGTTCTTGCCTTCGCCGAAGCTGACGAAATGATTGTGCCAGGCGACGAGTTTGCCGGAGGAATCAACGCCGCCCTTGAGGAAGTGATAGCCGGCGGGGCGATAGTGATCGTGATGAAAATCGTCTTCGCGGGTCCAGAGAAGTTTGATGGGGACGCCGGTTTGTTTGGAGATGGCGGCAGATTCGACCATGTAATCGTTGGTAAGACGGCGGCCGAAGCCGCCGCCGGCGCGCATCATGTGGACGGTGATGTTAGAGGCGGGAATGTTGAGGACCTTCGCGACGAGTTCGCGGCCACGTTCGGGCGTCTGCGAAGGCGACCAGAATTCGAGATGGCCCTCGTGGAAGTGAGCGAGACAGTTTTCCGGCTCCATGGGCGCGTGAGCGATGAAGGGGTAGACGTAGGCAGCCTCGACGGTTTTGTGGGCGGATTGCAGGGCGGCTTGGGCGTCGCCATCCTTGCGAAGGGTAATGGTGGGAGTTTGCGTGGCGAGTTGCTGCGCGCGTTGCAGAAAACCGGCGCTGCTTTGTTGGGAGGTAGGGCCCTCATCCCAAGTGACTTTCAGTTTTTCGCGGGCGGATTTGGCTTGCCACCAGGAATCGGCGACGACGGCGATGCCGGGCATGAGGCCGAGGATGTCGGTGGTGCCGTCGAGGACGAAGACGTGGCGCACGCCGGGGAGTTTCTTTACCTCGTCGAGATTGGCGCTGACGACTTTGCCGCCGAAGACGGGACATTTATCGTAGACGGCCCAGAGCATGTTGGGAACACGGAAATCGATGGAGTAGAGGGGCTTGCCGGCGACGATGGAAGGCGTGTCGTAGCCGGGGGTGGTGTGGCCGATGATTTTGTAATCCTTGGGATCTTTGAGTTTGACGGAATGGAGATCGGGGGGAGTGAGGGTAGCGGCTTTGTCGGCAAGCGAACCGTAGGTGGCGGAACGGTTCGACGCGGGATGAAAAACACGGCCGGAGGAAGTGCGCAAAGCGGACTCGGGGACGGACCAGGATTGCGCCGCAGCGGTGACGAAAACGGCGCGACACGCGGCACCCACGCGACGGAGAGGATCCCAGTTAACGGGAGTGGAAGTGCTGCCTCCAGCGACCTGGCGACCGTATTTGGTTTCGTCGAGATCGGCTTGCAGGATGCGGACGTCTTTCCAATCGACGTCTAGTTCTTCGGCGATGAGCATGGGGAGCATGGTTTTGATGCCCTGGCCGGTTTCGGGATTTTTGGCGGTAATGGTGACGATGTTGTCGGGCGAGACGTGGACGAAAGCAGTAGCGACGAAATTTTGGGTGGGAGGAATTTGGGTGGTGACTTGGGAGAAGAGGTCGAGCGGATCGGTGTGAAGAGCGATGAGAATACCGCCGGTGGCAGCGGAGGAAATCTTCAGGAAACTGCGGCGAGCCAGGAGCGTGGTAGCCATGACGAATCCTTTGACGCGATGAAGGGCGGAGCGGTTACGAGGGGAAATTATAGCGCGGAAGAGGGCGGAGATAAATGAAGGAGGCGCGAGTTTGTGGGCTCGCGCCTGGTTGATTCGGCTTGGCGTAGATCGTTAGAGGGAGTTTAGGAAAGCGATTAGATCGGATTTTTCGTCGTCGGTTAGATTCATTTGGAAGCGCTGGTTGTAGAAGTTGACGATTTGGGTGAGGTCTTGCGCGGCGCCGTTGTGGAAGTAGGGGGCACGCGCGGCGAGACCGCGGAGGATGGGACCTTTGATGCGATTGACGTCGGAACAGAGTCCGGTGAGGAGCGCTTTGCCTGGATCGGTAGTGTAGATGATATAGGGCTGGGCGGATGGCGAGGAGTTGAAGGGATTGGGACAGCCGGAAATCGCGTAGATGGGAAGATCGGGAACATCGAGCTGAGAAAGGCCGTTGGCGATCAGGGCGTCCGATTCGTGGACGGGATCGTGGCCGGTACCGATGTCGAGAGGGAGCGGAAGCGAGTGATCGCCGACGTTGGGCGTGTCGTGGCAGGTGGTGCAGGTGCCCTGAAATGGGGCAACCGGCACGGTGCCGAGAGCCGCGTTGTCATTAAGACCGCGAACGCTGGAGATGGTGAGCGCGCGGGTGTTGAAGAGAACTTCACCGGCGGCGATTTTTTTGCGTGCCGCGAGAGCTTGGGAAGATTCGCCGAAGCGACGATCGGGAAGATTGGACCAGGAGTCGAAGAGATGGAAGGCGGACGAGGTGAAAGTGCCGCCCTGGGGATCGTGGCCCAGGGAATCGTTAATGCCGGGGTAGTAGTCGAGTTTGGAGGCGTTGACGGGGCCACCGGTGGCGCCATAAGCGGAGAGAAGTCCGGCGTGTTGATCGGCGAGTTGGGCAGAGTGGAGGCCAAGTTCGAAATTGACGATCTCGCTTTGCTGTTGGGTGGTGGGAGCTACGCCCTGGGCGTGAGTGGTGGTGGCATCGACGGCTTGCTGCGCGAGGTCGGCGAGAAGATTGGCCTGGTAGGTGGCGGGAGTGCCAAGAGGGAGCGCGGCGGATTCGCGTCCATCAAACATGACGGCACTGAGGTAACGGAGGTTGGTGGTGGGAAGAGGCCGACGATAGACGGAGACGTTTTGTACTCCGGAGGAGTCAGTGGTGATAGCGCAACCATAGGGATCATGAGCCACGGTGAGGGTGAACTGCGGTTTACCGGGCATCGGAAGGAAGACACGGATAAGTCCGTGCTTGAGGAGGAGGCTGTGGTCGGCGGGATTGCCGGGTGAAACATTGGGGCAATTGGCGCCATCGACGGAGGCGAACAGGGGGTCACGTCCGGCGGTGAGCAAGAAACGTTTGCGCGCAGTCGTGGCACTAAGACCCATGGCGTCGGAGAGCTGATGGCAAGTGGCGCAAGAGCGACCGTTGGTGCCCAGGCTTTGGAAGAAGGGGTTGTTATTTTCCTGGATGGGACCCGCTTCGTTAAAGGTGGCGACGAGGCCGGTGGGATCGAAGAAGGGGAGGAGGTTGGGGAGGATTAGAGCGGAGACGGCTGTGGCTAAAAGGAGAGTGGGTATGAGAAATAGGAGTCGGCGAAAGCTGCGACGCAAGGATTGCTTAGGGATTGCACGCATAAGGTCTGCCTCCAAGGAATGAGAGTCCGAATTGTGCCGTGACTCTGGACACCAGGTCGCCGGCAGAATGGGTCAACGGGCCAATGCCCGACCAGGGACGAAGCGAAAGCCGCCAAACTGTGAGAGGTAGATAAAGGGTTTCGAGCGCTGGGTCAATGGAAGGAGGGTGAAGGTTGGGTGTGGAAGAGGTGAAGGTACAAAGGACTCATAGTACGAAATTTAGGTTGCTTCGAGAGCACCGGAGAGGCAAACTTCCGGGACACGATTGAGCCCAATCGAATGGAAAAACGAGCCTGCAAATACCGCTTCGGACCCTTTGAGCTGCGCACCCGTACGCGAGAAATTGCGAAACAAGGAGTGAAGCTGAAACTACGGCCACAGCCGTTTCAGGTGCTAGAGGTGTTGCTGGAGAGGGCGGGGGACGTGGTAAGCCGAGAGGAATTGCACGCGCGGGTGTGGGGCAAGGAGACGTTCGTTGACTTTGAGCACGGGTTGAACACGGCGGTGAAGGAGTTGCGGGGGGTGCTGAGCGACTCGGCAAGCGAGCCCCGTTATATCGAGACCATTCCCCGGGTGGGATACCGCCTGATGGTGGCGGTGGAGGCCATAGCGGGGGAACGGACGACGGTGGAGGTGGAGAGTACGAAGCAGGAGGGAATGCCCGAAGCAGAGACGGCGGCAAAGCCAGGGCAAAGAGGAGTGGGCGGGCGAACGGCGAGGCGAGGAAAGAAGTGGGCAGCGATTGCGCTGGCAGCGGTGGTGGTTCTGGGGCTGGCGGCTTCGTGGGCGTGGAACCGCAGACGAGCAACGGCGAAGACAGAGCCTGGGCGAGTAATGCTGGCGGTGCTGCCGTTCGAGAATTTGACGGGAGATGCGAGCCAGGAATATTTCAGCGAGGGCTTGACGGAAGAAATGATCGCGCAGTTGGGGAGATCGGATCCGGAACATTTGGGAGTGATTGCGCGAACGTCGGTGGAGAAATACCAGGGAGGGGGAACGCAACTACAGCAGATCGGGAACGAGTTGGGAGTGAATTACGTGCTGGAAGGAAGCGTCAGGAGAGATGGAGAAAAGGTCCGGGTGACGGCGAAGCTGGTTCAGGTGAAAGATCAGAGCGGAGTGTGGGCGAGAGAATACGATCGCGAACTGGTGAGTTTACTGGGATTGCAGACAGAGATCGCGCAAGAAGTGGCAGGAGAAATCGAAGCAACGCTGGGAGTGGCGAAGAATCGAGTGAAAGTGCCGGAAGGGACGGCAGGGCTAAGCCCGAACGGATATGCAGCGCACGATTTGTATTGGAAGGGACTGTATTTCTGGAACAAGCGAGACCCAGGAGGCTTCGAGCAGGCCATTGCGTATTTTCAACAAGCAATCGAGAAGGACCCGGGATATGCGCCGGCGTATGCGGGGCTGGCGAATACCTACACGTTGCTGTCGGGGTACAGCGGCGCCGTACCGAAACAATACATGCCGAAAGCGCGCGCGGCAGCGTTGCGTGCGTTGGAACTGGATGGAAATTTGCCGGAGGCGCATACGGCGTGGGCGCTGGTGGTACAGAACTACGACTGGGACTGGGAAACGTCGGGCAAGGAGTTTCGCCGAGCGATCGAACTGAATCCGAATTATGCGACGGCGCACCAGTGGTACGCGGAACATCTGACGTGGCAGGGGCGCTTTGATGAAGCGCTGAAAGAGAGCGAACGAGCACGGCAACTGGACCCGCTATCGTTGGTTATTGCCGCGGATCACGGAGCGATTATGTATTACTCGCGGAAATACGAGCGGGCCATCGAGGAATTCCAATCGGTGCGCGAGATGGCGCCACGTTTTCCGAGGACCGCGATGATTTTTTACGCGTACCTGGAGGCCGGACGATTCCCGGAAGCGCGAGAGGATTTGGAGGGCCAGAAGAGATCGACGGGAGAGGACGTTTGGTATTGGACGGAATTGGCGTGCGTGGAAGGGCATATGGGAAACAACGTTGCGGCAAAGAAGGTGTTGAAGAAGGCCACGGAGGAATGGAAGCGAAGAGGGCTCGATCCAGGGACGCTGATTCTAGCGAACCTGGGAGTGGGCGATTCGGAAGAGGCGCTGAGGCTGCTGGAAGAGGCGTACGCACAGCATTCGAATGTATTGACGACGATAAAGGTGGAACCGCTGTTCGATCCACTGCGGGGGGATGCGCGATTTCAGGATTTGATGAGGCGGGTGCGGCTGGCGGGGGAGACGAAATAGAAATGGGACAGGGGTGGACAGGATCGAGAAAACTGGAGTAACTGATTGGGGGAGTACCTTTGGGCTATATACAGGATGGGGGCGGGGGAGTAGGTTGACGATAAGGCAAGATTTGCGACGGAGAGTCTGTGATGAAGTTACGACTCTGTGCGTACTTCCCTTTCGTGGTGTTGAGTGGGGTTGTGTTGGGGTTTGTGTTAGGGCCGACGCGGGCGAGCGGCCAAGAAGTTCCTGCCAGCGGTGATGCCAAGCAAGAAAATGTGAAAGTGGTGCCCAAACCAACGCGGAAGCCGGATTGGGTGACTACCAATGATCCGATTGCGCTGCTGGCGGTGCGCCGAGAGCCGGCTGCGAGCGTGTCGGCGCTGGAGCCGAAGGACTCAGGTGGGAACGCGGCGGCGGCTGATTCGGTGCGGGTGAAGGCGGCGGAGATTGCGTTGGTGGAGCAGCAGATTCGGGAGAAGCAGAAGAGGATTGCGTTCTTGCTGCGGTTGTTTGTGGATGATGAGCGGGCGTTTTTGAATGATCCGGAGAATGCGGTGGCGGCGGGCGCGGCAGCGGAACGGCGGCAGTACGAGCAAGATGAGTTGAAGTGGGAAACGGCGGAGTTGGCGAAGTTGAGGGCACGGGAACGGGAGATGACGGCGGGGAGATAGGTTTTCGTTTTTGGAAAGCAGAAAAGAAGAAAGTTGTGGCGTGAGATCGTAAGAGCCCACGCTTACACACCAAGGGTGGGGCACCCGCAAGTACACTGTGCAAGCGGCAACCGCGATTGAAGAGCACAGCCGGGGCGTTAGTCAGTTAGAAGTGACAAGAGAAGAAAAGAGCATTGTGGCGTGAGGTCGTAAGAGCCCAGCCTTACACACCAAGGGTGGGGCACCCGCAAGAATATCTGAGCTAGCCGCGACACGCTGGGAGGTTAGGGCGCAGGACTTTTTGGTGGCTGCGCCCCTGGGTATGGGTGTACGTGACGGTCAGGCGGAGGCGGATTTGGCGTATTGGGTGTGGTCGTTGGCGTGAGTTTTGGTGGCTTCGACGGCGTGATGGGTGGCGTGATGAAGATGGCCATTGGCAATTTCGGAATGGTGAGCGGCGAGATGATGGTCGGAATTTTCGTGGTGACGCGCCGCTTCGCGATGATGGCGTGCGGCGTGTTCGTGATGTTCCGCTGCTTTGAGGTGATGCTCGGCTGCTTGTTTGGACATTTGCTCCTCCTAGATGTGGGGCCGGGGAGGTAGGGTGAAGCGGCGTGGTTACGGGGAGATGAAGGCGGGGTTACAGTTGGCGCGAGTGGGGAGGCTTGGGCACTCCAAGTTAGAGGCGGCGGGTGGATTCGATCCAGTAGACGCCGAGGAGGGCCAGGATGCCGCCGAGGAGTTCCTGGAGGGAGCCGCGTTCGCCGAGAAAGAGGATGCTGAGGGCAGAGGCAGAGACGGGGAGGAGATAAGAGAAGGAGGCGAGTTGAGAGGCTTCGAGGTAGCGGAGGAGCCAAAAATAAAAAAGGTAGGCGAGGGTGGAGCTGAAGAGTCCGGTGTAGGCGACGCCCGCCCAAGCTTGCCAGGGGATGGAGCGCCAAGTTTGCAGCAGGTGAATGGCGGCGGCTTGCTGGATGGCGATGGGTAGAACGATGAGCGCGCCGAAGATGAAGTTCCAGGTGGTCATGGTGAGCGCGTCGTATTGGGAGGCGACGCGTTTGCCAAGAACGACGTACGTGGCGAAGCCGAGTGAGCCACACATAGTGATGGCATCACCGAGGAATGTGGGGGAGTGGCGGGCGAGTCCGGTGGCGGAGGCGAGAATGGCGACACCGGAGAAAGCGATGAGCATGCCAGTGGCTTTGCGCCAGGTGGGCTTTTCGATGCGAAGAAGAACAGCGAGCGTGAGCGTGTAGATGGGCGCCATGCCGACGATGATGGAAGAGTGAGTGACGTTGGTGTAGCGCAGGCCGAGCGTGAAACAGAATTGGTTGACGGAGACGCCGAAGAAGCCGAGGTAGGCGAAGGTCCAGAGGTCGTGCATTGTGAGGCGTGGTTCGTGAATCGTGGATGGAGGAAGCAGATCCCTCGCTGTGCTCGGGATGACATTTTCTTGGGACGAGACGAAACTTTGCGCTTGTTTGCGGAACATGGGGAGGCGGGCGCAGAGGGGGGCAATGGCGATCATGAAGAGGCCGGCGGCTACGATGCGGAAAGAGGCGAAGGTTAAGGCGGGGAGGTAGCGCACACCGATTTTGACGACGAGGAAATTGATGGCCCAAATGGCCATGAGGAGGGTGATGGAAATGGCAATGGCGGCGCGAGAGGGAGGGCGACCGTTGCGAGAATTTATTTGCACGGGAGTGAGAAGTGCAACATTGGATTAAGTATACGCGAGCGGATTGAACGAACGAGCGATAAACCCAAGACGGTTGAAGTTGAAGGTAAACCCGCCGCCTTAGAAGCGTCCTTCGTACCTCGGGACAAGAAGGATGCGGCACCCAGAGTAATCAACACCGCTAGGTTAGGTGGTCTTGACGGACGGTGATGGAGGCTATGCGATCCTGGCGAGGGGTGAAACCCAGGCCGGGGGATTGGGGGACATTGATGGTGCCTTGGGGAGTCACGGTGACTTCGGGAGTGATTACGTCTTCGTGCCAGTAACGTTTGCTGGCGGTGACATCGCCGGGGAGAGAGAAATTGGGGAGGGTGGACATGGCGATGTTTTGCGCGCGACCGATGCCGGATTCGAGCATGCCGCCACACCAGACGGGAATGTTGTGGCGCTGACAAAGATCGTGAATGCGTTTGGCCTGAAGAAGACCACCGACGCGGCCGAGTTTGATGTTGATGATTTTGCAGGCGCCGAGGGTGATGGCGGCCTCGGCTTGTTCGTAGGTGTGAATGCACTCGTCGAGGCAGATGGGGGTTTGGAGATTTTTCTGAACGGCGATGTGGCCGAAGAGGTCGTCCCAGCCGAGAGGCTGCTCGATCATCATGAGGTAGAAAGCGTCGAGCTGTTTGAGAAGCGGGAGATCGTCGAGGCGATAGGCGGAGTTGGCGTCGACGGTGAGCTTGATGCGAGGAAAATCCTGGCGGAGGCGCTGGACGGACTGGATGTCTTTGCCGGGCTTGATTTTGATTTTGATGCGCTGGTAGCCGGCCGCGAGTTCTTTTTTGACGGTGGCGGAAAGTTCATCAAGAGAATCTTTGATGCCGATGGAAACGCCGCAGGGAATTTCCTGCTGCTGGCCGCCGATTAATTTCCACAAAGGAATATTTTTGAGTTTGGCTTCTGCGTCCCAGATGGCGGTTTCCACGGTGGCTTTGGCCATGTTGTGTCCGCGGACTTGCTCGAGGAGCGGCCAGACATCGGCGGCGGAAGATAGTTCCCTGCCCTTGAGGCGGGGCCAGAGGAAATTCTTGAGGATGTGCCAGGCGGTTTCCGTGTCTTCGGGACAGTAGTAGGGAGTTTCGCCGGCGGTACATTCGCCCCAGCCGGAAACGTTGTCGACGTGGACCTCGGCCAAGATGATGCGGCGTTCGGTGACACGGTCCATCGAAGTTTCAAAGGGGGCAATGAGTTTTAAATGGATTTCACGAAGAGTCAGGGAGTGGATGCGCATTTTTGTCGGTAATACGTTAGCAGGTTTTGGAAGTGATTGCAGTGGGGAGGAAAAAGGCGCCCACCCTTAGGAAGCAAGGTTGGGGCACCCAAACAAGGGAGCAGAGGGATTCGTTGCAACGGAGACTTCGCTCGGAATGACGAGGAAGGAAGGGTCGTGGTTGTCGCGGCGCGGATGGAAGAAGAATGCTTAGATCGGTGCATCTAAATGCGGGGGAAAAGGCTGGCGGCATAACCCTTCACTGCGCTCAGGGCAAGAAGCCGCCGCTACGGAGTGGAGCCGATACGGAGTAGAGGGGATTAGAAATCGGAGAAGGGGGAGAGGCAGTAATCCACGCCGGAGAGAGTGGAACGGACACCGGTGGCGGCGTAGCCTTTGGCGAACCAGTTGGTGAATTCGGTGCGCAGGCGGGATTGCAGTTCGATGAGGGGATCAGTTGGGCCCGCGGGCTCGCCTTCGGCGGTAGTCGGGGATTCGGTAGAAGCTAGTGCGGGGTTCTGAAAATTGGAGACAGAAGCAGGAGAAGAAACGACCGCAGGGCTCGGGCTCGCGGAGATTTCGCTGTGCAGGGTGGAGGCGGCGGAATTGTGGGCGCGAAAATCTCGGGCGGGGGCCAGGACGGAGTTGGGGAGATGGATGTGCGCGGGACAGCTGCGGGGTTCGGGAGTGAGTTCGTTGATGGCAGCGACGACACGGGGAGAATCGAGATGCCATTCGACAAGGAGGCGATCGGTGGGCATGCCGCGATGAAGCGGGCTGGTGGTGATGCCGTAGAAGTTGGGAATGTAGTGGCGCGAGATGGCGCCGAGACGATTGATATTGAAGTGCGCGTTTTTGGTTTCGAGCGGGTCGAAGGTCCACTCGATGAGACGAATGCCGCGGCGAAGGGCGTCTTCGCGCTGCGCGAGTTTGAGTTGGCGACCGATACGGCGATCGCGATGGGTGGGAAGAACGGCGGCCATGTGGGAATGAAGGTAGGGGGTTTTGTCGTGGAGACCGACGAAGGCCTTGGTGAAGCCGACCATTTGCGCGCCATCGAAAGCGCCGAGGACTTGCCCGCCGGTGTGGTCGGCGATGACGTAGGTGACGTGGGGTTCGGTGTCGAGTTCGGCGTCGGCCCAAACTTCGCGGGCGATGAGGACGCAGCGATGGAAGTCGTCGAGCGAGTGGAGCTGGCGGATGGTGATATCGGTGGACATGGGAGTTGTCGTAGCTCAGCAACTGGCTTGATAGCAGATACCAGCTACCAGTAATAAGTTATCAGTTTTTTGGTGGAAGAGTGAGCGATTGGCGATCAGTGATCCGCGACCGGGAACCTATGAATTTGTTTTGAGACCAGACGCGGTGATTGAGATCCTTCGGCGATTCTCGCCGGATGGCTTCAGAATGACAAGCGCGTTTTATTGGGGTGATTTTTTTTGGGGGGAGGAGTGTTCCTGGAGTTTGGCTTGGTCCCAGAGAGATTCCATTTGCGGGCGAGGGATTTGGGCCAGGGTGGTGCCCTGCTCGCGAGCGAATTGTTCCATGGCACGGAAGCGGCGGGAAAATTTGGCAGAGGTTTTTTTGAGGGCGAGTTCGGGATCGAGGTTAAGGAAGCGCGCGAGATTGACGACAACGAAGAGGATATCGCCGAGTTCGGATTCAATGGTGGAGGCGGAGGTGGGGAATGGGGTTTCGGGTGCGCGGGTAGAAGAGAAGAGGGATTCCTCACTTCGCGGACTTCGTTCGGAATGACGGGGGGAGGCGGCGGAGGAAGTTGTGGCGAGGACGGCTTGGAGTTCCTGGGTTTCTTCGGTGAGTTTTGCAAAGATGCCGTCGAGGTTGTGCCAGTCGAAGCCGATGCGTGCGGCTTTGCGGGTGAGTTGGAGGGCTTCGAGAAGAGCGGGGAGAGTGCGAGGGACGCCGTCGAGTACGGATTCAGAGTTCTCAGGGCCTGAAGGCCCCATGGTTGCGACGCGCTTATTGTCGGAGCTGAAGCTCCGACCCCCTGAAGACTTGGCGCGTTCCTGGAGCTTGATTTGTTCCCAATTGCGGAGGACTTCGGCGGTGGTATTGGCGCGAGTGGTGCCGAAGACGTGGGGATGGCGGCGAATCATTTTTTCGTAGATTTCACGGACGACGTCGGAGATGTCGAAGCGGTGTTCTTCGTGGGCGATTTGCGCGTGGAAGAGGACCTGGAGAAGAAGATCGCCGAGTTCTTCGGCGAATTTGGCGTCGTCGGAGGAGTCGAGAGCGTCGAGGACTTCGTAGGCTTCCTCGATGAGGTAGGTGCGCAGGGTGGCGTGGGATTGCTCGCGGTCCCAAGGGCAGCCCCCGGGGGCACGAAGACGGGTCATAACGGCGACTAATTTTTGAAAGGCAGGGCCGACGTTGGGCGGAGTGAAGCGCTTCGCGGGCTTGCGGAGCCGGCGTTTGGGCGATTTGCGTTGGGATTTTTTTGCGGGCATGGAAGAAATAGAGTACCGAAGGAAAGGAGGGAAAGGAAGGAAGTTGAGGAGGTGAAGGAAGAACAGGAAGGCGAGTGCGGAATGAGGTAGAGTGTCGAGGCAGGGGTGGTCAGGAGAAATGGAAAATCCGATGAACTTTCCAGTGGTGATGGCGTTGGTGGCTTTGCTGGTGTTGTGGATCTCGGAGCAAATGGGTTCCGCGGTACGGAAGAAAACCGAGGAACTGAACGAGGAGGAACGTGAGGATTTTGGAGTAATTCTGGCGGCGACACTGACGCTTTTGGGGTTGATTATCGGGTTTTCGTTTTCGATGGCAATCAGCCGGTACGATCAGCGGAAGAACCTAGAAGAGGAAGAAGCAAACGCGATCGGCACGGAATACCTACGGGTGGAGTTGTTGCCGGCGGCGAATGCGGAGAAAGTACGCGGGTTGCTGAAGAGCTATCTGGAGCAGCGGATTCTGTTCTATGAGACACGGTGGGAGCGCGATTTGGTGGCGGTGAACGCACGGACGGCAGAATTGCAGGGGGAACTGTGGAATGCCGTAAAGGAGCCAGCGGAGACAGAGCGGAGCGCAGTGCAGGCGCTTACGGTTTCGGGCATGAATGACGTGCTGAATTCGCAGGGATATACGCAGGCAGCGTGGTGGAATCGGATACCGGTTCCAGCGTGGGGACTGATGTGGCTGATAGCGATTTGCTGCAATGTGATGATCGGATACTACGTGCGGCAGAAAAAAGGACACTGGGTGAGGTTGATCGTGATGCCGCTGGTGGTGGCGGTGTCGTTCTTACTGATCGCGGACATTGATAGTCCGCGAGGCGGGATCATCCGAGTACAGCCAAGGAACCTGATCAGCTTGGCGGGGAGTTTGAAGTAGGAGGGCAAAGCGAAAAAAGGAAGTAAGAAGGGAGAGGTTTACGCGGGAACGAGCGTGACGTCGAGTTGGTAGAACTTGAAGGTGTTTCGATCGGTGGACGAGCCAGCGGCTACGTTTTGGTAGCGGTCGAGGACGTCGGTAATGAAGGCGGGTTTTTCGGGCTCGGGAAGGCGGCGAGTCCATTCAACGAAGGTGACCTGGCCGAAGGCGAAGAAGTTTTCTCTGGATTGAAAATCCCAAGAGTGCGAGGACGTGTTGAGGCTCTGAACGCGGAGGTGATTGCGTTCAGCGGCTTGGGCGTATTGGTGTGGAGTGATGTGGAGGTAGGGATCGCGGAAATCGTCGAAGTAGCGGGACCAGCGCGGTAATCGCCGAGTTTCTTCGAGGACGGTTTCCAGACTTTTGCGTTCGCCATCGGGGACAAGGCGAAGTTGCGCTGTGGCGTTTGGTTTCAGGGAGGCGCGAATGGATTGGAGCGGCGGGTTGGGATCCGGGAGCCAGTGGAGCGCGTTGAAGGAGACGATGAGATCGAATTCGTCGTGGAAGGGGAGACGGCCGGCGTTCGCGGTTTCGAATTTGAGATGGGGTTGTTGCGCGTGGTGGGCGGAGGCGAAGTCGATCATGTGTTGGGAGGAGTCGACGCCGAGGACAGAGCCGGTGGTGAGACGAGAAGCGATTTGGGCGGTGATGCGGCCGTCACCACAGCCGATGTCGAGAACGCGTTCGTGGCCGGAAAGATGGAGGAGGGAGAGGACCTCGGCGGCCATCGATTCCTGGAGAGAGGAACGGCGGGCGTAGTTGGCGGCATCCCATTCGGTCATATGGGGAGTTTAGCGGGTGGGAAGGCTGGGAGGAAGCACAACCCAGGAGCAGAGGGATTCGCTTGATTCGCGGGGGGCGATGGGTTGATTGCAACAAGACGCTCGGAGCGAAGAGGGATTCCTCACTACGAAGACTCCGTTCGGAATGACGGGGTGGCTTTTTTTTGGGCAAGCACAAACGGCAAAGGCGGGGAGGGATTCCTCACTTCGCGGACTCCGTTCGGAATGACGGGGGGCTGTTTTGCCAAGCACAAACGGCAAAGGCGAAGAGGGATTCCTCACTTCGAAGACTCCGTTCGGAATGACAGGATGGGTACCCGCGATGGGAGAAGGCTGGCGGCGTAAAGCCGCCGCTACAGGATGGCGGAAAAGGGTAGGCCCGCAATTGCGGGAGAAGGCTGGCGGCGTAAAGCCGCCGCTACGGATGGCGAAGGTGGCGGCGGCCGGCGGGCGGGTGTGAAGACCCTGCTAGCGGTAGGCAGGTCGCCGCTACGTTTTCGGTGGGCTTTTATTTGATGAGGTTGCCGTCGGCGTCCAGTTTGTGGACTTCGCCAATGTTCAGTTCGCGGATGCCGGCTTCCACTTTGGACATGTCGCCGACTACCAGCCAGATCAAGTGTTGCGGCTGGATATATTTTTTGGCGACCTCGTTGGCCTGGGCCGGAGTTACGGCGAGGGCTTTGTTGGTGAAGGTGTTGTAGTAATCCTCGGGCAAATTGTATTGGAGGATGTTGCCGTAGGCGCCGGAGAGTTGTTGAACCGTTTCGAAATCGCCGGGGAGCGAGAGGGTGGCGTTCTCTGCAGCGTCTTTAAGTTCGCCGTCGGTGATGGGCTTGGCGCCCGCGATGTCTTTATATTCGGCGATGAGTTGTTCGAGAGATTCTTTGGTCTTGTCGGTCTGCACGGGCGAGAAGCTGACGAAGGGGCGTTCGCCGCGAGCGGGAATCAGGCGCGAGCCGACGCCGTAGGACCAGTGCTTGTCTTCGCGAAGATTCATGTTGATACGCGAAGAGAAATTGCCGCCGAAGACGTCGTTGACGAGGCGAAGAGCGATCTGGTCAGGATTATTGAAGGGCGGAGCGAGTTGCGCGCCGAAGATGACGCTTTGGCCGGAGCCGGGACGGTCCATGAGATAGACGACGTCTTTGGGGGGTTGCGGAACGTCGGGAATGTTGAGAGCGGGGACATCGCCGGGCTTCCAGTTGGCGAAAAGTTTTTCGAGCCTGGGCTTGATTTCCGCGAGAGTGGTATCGCCGACGATGAGCAGCGTGGCATTGTTGGGCTTGAACCAAGTGTCGTGATACTTGGCAAGGTCGGCGCGGGTCATTTTGGAAACGCTTGCGGTGGTGCCGGTGCCGATGAAGCCTTCGTCGTAGGGATGGTCTTTGCCGAAGAGCAGCGTGGGAAGAACGCGGAGACCCATCTGGATGGGCGTGACCTTCTCACGTTGGATAGCGGCGAGACGTTCTTTCTGGAGGCGATCGAATTCTTTTTGCGGGAAGGCGGGATGGAGGATGAGGTCGGCGTAAATGTCGAGAGCCTTGTCCATATTAATTTTCAAGGCGTTGAGATTGACGCTGGAGTAATCGAGATTGGCGCCAGCATTGAAATTGGCGCTGAGGGATTCGAGTTCCTCGCCGATTTTGAGGGAATCGCGGGTGGGAGTTCCCTCTTCGAGCATGCGCTGCGAGAAACTGCAAATGCCGGGAGCCACGTTGGGATCGGAGGAATAACCACCCGCGACGAGGAGCGAGAAATTGACGACGGGAGCGGTGTGGCGTTCGGCGAGGACGATTTTGAGGCCATTGGAGAGCGTGGCTTTTTCCATGGTGGGAAGTTTGAGAGCTTCCGCGGAACCGAGAGCGGGAGGTTTGGAGCGGTCGATGGGAGCAGAGGTTTTGAAATCGGTGGGGTAGGGCTGAACTTCGAGGACGTAGTCGCCGTCGGAGAGCCAGTCATTGGCGACTTTCTTGATGGAAGCGGGCGTGGCGGCCTGGATGCGCTGGAGATAGGTTTTGTAGCAGGCAGGATCGCCGGTGAAGGTTTGGCAGCGAGCGATGATATCGCTTTTGCCGCCGAACCCGCCGATGCGTTCCATGATGCGAGCGTACTGACCGAAGATTTGGGTTTTGGCGAGATTGAGTTCGGCTTCAGTGGGACCGTCTTTCAGGAATTTCTGTAATTCTTCATTGGCTTCTTTTTCGACAACGGAAAGATCGCCGCCCGGCTTGGCAGTGAGAGTTAGATAAAACTGGCCGGCAATCTCGTTGTTCTCGTCTTCCGCAGAGGCGCTGGTGGCGATTTGATCTTTGTAGACGAGGCGCTTGTAGAGGCGCGACGTTTTTCCCTGACCGAAAATACGCGCGGTGAGATCGAGCAGAGCTTCTTCGGGTGAATAGGCTTGGGGAACGTTCCAGACGCGATAGAGGCGGGCCTGGGGGACGCGATCCTGAACCCAGCCGCGATGGGTGCCGGTGCGCTTGGCGACCCAAACTTCCTGCTTGGCGATGGGCGGGCCTGGAGGAATGGCGCCGTAATATTTTTCGACCTTTTCCTTGGCGACGGCGGGAGTGATATCCCCGGCGATGACGAGAGTAACGTTGTTAGGACCGTAGTAGGTTTTAAACCATTCCTGAACATCGGCGAGGGAAGCGGCGTCGAGATCTTTCATGGAGCCGATGACAGTCCAGGAGTAGGGATGGCCCGCGGGATAGGTGTTTTCGGTGATGAGTTCCTCGGAGACGGCGTAGGGCTGATTTTCATCCTGACGTTTTTCGTTCTGGACGACGCCGCGCTGGAGATCAAGTTTTTTCTGATCGAGGACGGGGAGGAGATGGCCCATGCGGTCCGATTCGGCGAAGAGGACGTAGTCGAGCATGGAGGTGGGAACATTTTCGAAATAGTTGGTGCGATCGTTATTGGTGGTGCCGTTGAGGTCGGTGGCACCGATGCTTTCCATGGCGTTGATGTAGGTGACGTTGAAATCCTGGGAGCCGGAGAACATGAGGTGTTCGAAGAGGTGAGCGAAACCAGTTTTGCCGGTTTTCTCGTTTTTGGAGCCGACGTGATACCAGGAGTTGACGGCGACGATGGGAGCTTTGTGGTCCTCGTGGACGAGCACGGTGAGACCGTTGCCGAGGACGAATTTGGTGTAGGGAATGTCGGGGATGGGAATGGCGTTGGGCTTGGCGGTTTCGACGGTGGGCTTTTGTTTGGTGGCGGGGGTGGTGGACGCGTCAGATTGGGCGAAGGTGGGAAGCGCGATGAAGAAGAGGGCGAGGAAAGTGGCGAGGGTCGCGCGGGTGGTACGAGACGAGAGGTTCACGATGTTCTCCCTGAAGTAAAAAATGAGTGAAGCGATGCAAGTGCGTAAGCGGAGAGTATTTTAGCAAAAGACTTGACGGAAGGGTGAATGGGGTGAGGAGAGGATGGGGAAGAAATTGGAGGAGTAGTGGCCGGGAACTTTTTAGGTGGCATGGAGGGAAATAGAAAGGAGAGCGAGTGGCTAGAAAGAAAGGTTAGAACATGAGGATGGAGATAAAAGTTGGATGGGCAGTATTGGCACTGGCGTTGAGCTGTGCCGCCGTGAAAGCACAAGATCGCGGGGAGAATGCACCGGCGAACGCAGGACCGGATGTTGCGGTGAATGCGGCGGGGAACGGACCAGAGGAGTTTGCGGGAGGTCCCGATAATCTGGGAGCACTGCTGGGATTTACGGCGGAGCCGGAAGAAGGTCCGGGGCCAGACGAAGAAGGACCAGCGGTAGAAGGGCCGGAGGGTCCGGGAGCACGCGGGCCGATGGGACCCGGAGGCGAACGCGGGCGATGGGGCGGTGAGCGCGGCGGCTTTGGGCGTGGTGGACACGACCGAGGATTTGCGATGATGCGGCTGCTGAATGATCCGGCGATTCGCGAGAAGGCGGGAATCTCCGAGGAGCAAGTGGCGAAGATCCGTCAGCAAGCGGCAACGTTTCGAAAGACCGAGATACGTCAGCGGGCGGATTTGGAAGTAAAACGGGTGGATTTGCGGGAACTGTTGAGCGCGGATAAGCCGGACCGTAGTGCGATTGACAGCAAGCTGGGAGAGATCAGCGCTTCGCAACTGGCACTGGAAAAATCGCGAGTAGGCTTTCGCTTGGATCTGAAGAACGCGATTACACCGGAGCAGCGGGA
>Ga0335085_10007244_pt1 | contig 17289 bp, 15 predicted proteins | sample Lox_Sample_45_FD_206712 | JGI IMG/M metagenome (GOLD analysis project Ga0335085, IMG submission 206712) | Soil microbial communities from Loxahatchee National Wildlife Refuge, Florida, United States - Lox_Sample_4.5 | ecosystem: Environmental > Terrestrial > Soil > Wetlands | place: USA...
GTAGCTCGTGAACATGCAGGTGTGGAACAAACGCGGATCTTCATCGCGGAATTGAACGGAGCCGTCGGCGTTGCGCATGGCCCACTCCGGATGAGCTTCCAGAGCATCGCCCCAATTCAGATCCGGGCTCATGCGCGCGACCACGCGCATCCCGCGCTTCCGGGCAGCAGCAACACATTCGCCGAAAAAGTCGCGCCCGTTCAGGAATTTTCCATGACGATGAAACTGCACCTTTGATGGATAGAACGCGAGGATGCCGGTCACGCTGATGAAAACGATGTCGGCGCCTGCCCCGTGCCAATAGTCCGCCCACTCTTCAATGTTCATCACGGCCGGATCGTGCTCGGTCATGTTGCTCTGTCCAACGCGCCGAATGTTCCGCTGCCAAGGCAAACTCGACGGATCAACGGGAGCGAGCCTGGCTGGCAGTGGAATGAGTTTCGGAACCGCGCCCCTGATGGCTGCGTCGGCGATCGTCTCTGCTGACATATTTGCGGGATTGAGCGTCTGGATCGCGGCCGCCAATGGCAGCGAAGCTGCGCTCGTCTTGAGGAAATTGCGCCGGTTCAGCATGCCGTCCATTATGGACGATCACCGACTTCCACACGAACAAGTCTGAAAAAAGTCGTATCGAGGGCAACTCTGGCTTGAAAAAGGGAATATAACTAGCTAGCGAGGTGTGCCTATGAAACGGGCCTCGGTTTGCCTCGGTATTTTGTTCGCAGTTGTCACGATCACCTACGCGCAGGACCCTCCGTCGAAGACATCGAACCGACCCCGGCCAACAGCCGCCGGCGACAATTCGAGCGTATCTTCCAGCAATTCGCTCCAAACACAGACTCAAGACCATCAAGCCACCCCTGCCGCGGATAATCAGGGTGATGAACAGTCTTCGAGGCGCGAGACGCACGTTCGCCTTGGCGGATTTGTAGTCTCGGCGGGTTACTCGCATTTCTGGTCGGGCGCCTATCCCTATGGCTTTCCTTATGGGCCTTTCTACTCTCCATTCAGCGCCGCGCTATGGTGGGATCCGTTCTGGGGCTTCCCGCTGGGCTACCCCGCTGGCTATTTCAGCCCGGGAGACGGGAAAGGTGAGGTGAAGTTAGGGGACGCTCCGAAGAATGCGAGCGTGTATCTCAATGGCGGATACGCGGGAACAGTTGAGCATCTCAAGAGCTTCTGGCTCGATCCCGGTGTATACGATCTTGTGCTGTCGTCGCCCGATGGCCGCGAATACCAGCAGCGCGTTTACGTGCTAACGGGAAAGACGCTGAAAATCGAGGCGACGCTGGTCAAGCCCACGACGGGAGGGGAACGAATGTGAACAAAATCCTCAGCAGCTTCGTCGTTCTGCTTTTCGTTTCCGCGGCGTTGGCGGGTCCGAAAGGAACCGTCCCTCGCTCCTCAGCCGATCAATATCCATTACACGCGCAAGAAAACCGCGTCAATTTAGGTGCAAAGTTGCTCAAGCGCGACGAAGCACGGAAGACGTTCGTATCTGATGTGAATTGCTGCTGCATCGTCATGGAAATCGCTCTCTATCCCGGCCAGGGAAGTTCGTTCAATGTTTCACTGGATGACTTCGCTCTTCGCGCCAAGAATGCCGCCTCTGCCACAAAACCTTCGAGTCCGAAAATTGTAGCTGCTTCGATCCAGCAGAAAGCTGCAGGCGATCGTGATGTTGCCATTTATCCCTCCAGCGGAGTTGGATACGAATCCGGAACCGCTTATGATCCGGTAACGGGTGCTCCCCGGAGGGCTAGTGGTGTCTCCACTGAGGTTGGAGTCGGCGTTGCGGTTGGCGGCTCAAACGGTCCTGGTGTCAGCGATAAGGATCGCAGCGTCATGGAGACCGAATTGACGGAAAAGGGTCTTTCCGAGGGCGCCACGACCGCGCCCGTCGCTGGATACATCTATTTCCCGCTATCCCCGAAGAAAAAAGTGGATTATCAACTGGAGTATGTAGTCGAAGGAAAAAAGCTGGTCCTTCCTGTTCATGTCGAGTAGCTGTTCGCACGTCCTGGTTCTGACTCGTTTCTCAGCGATCTCTGCGGAAACTCTCTGCGCACTCAGCGGTAAGACAATAACCGCGGAGTGCGCCGAGAACTGCCGCAGAGGTCGCGGAGGAGCACGAATTCATTGACATCAAAAGGAATTGCTTCTACCTTCCTCTGCGTATCATGAAGGCTCTCGTACTTTGCAAACCGGGTGAGGCATCGGTTGAGAGTGTCCCAAATCCGGTGCTCACTGACGGCCAGATCCTGCTGAAAGTCCGCAGGGTGGGATTTTGCGGCAGCGACTTGAATTCGTTTCGCGGACTCAATCCGTTGGTGTCGTACCCGCGGATTCTTGGGCACGAAGTTTCCGCGACGGTCGTCGAGAATCCTGGCCGCGGCAGCGATCTCCCTATTGGAACCGATGTTGCTCTTTGCCCTTACACCAGTTGCGGCCAGTGTGCGTCATGCCGCAATGGACGCGCGAATGCTTGCCAGTTTAACCAGACACTCGGCGTGCAACGCGATGGCGCACTTGCTGAATTCATCGGCATGCCTCGCGAGAAATTATTTCCGGCGAAGCTGACGACAAAGGAACTGTGCATGGTCGAGCCGCTCACGGTAGGATTTCACGCGGTGGCGCGGGGACGCGTGAGCGCCAACGACACAGTCGCCATCTGGGGTTGCGGCGGCGTGGGGCTTGGAGCGGTTGCGGCCTCAGGAGCGAGCGGCGCACGCACCATTTGTATCGACGTGGATGACGAAAAGCTGGCGCTCGCAAAAGCAGCCGGAGGCACTGACACCATCAACGCCACGCACGAGCCCCTGCACGAGCGCCTGCTCGAAATGACTGAAGGGCGGGGCCCTGACGTTGCTATCGAAGCGATTGGCACCCCCGCGACTTTCCGGGCCGCCGTGGAAGAAGTCGCATTCACTGGCCGCGTCGTCTACATCGGTTACGCCAAAGAGGCCGTGAGTTACGAGACTCGCCTGTTCGTGCAAAAAGAATTGGACATTCGCGGCTCACGAAATGCGCAGGAAGAAGATTTCGAATCGGTGATCAAGTTCCTGGAGGCAGGAAAGTTTCCCGTAGATCAGGCGGTGAGCTTGGTCGTGTCCCTCGAGGAAGCCGCAAACGCGTTGCGCTCATGGAGCGAGAATCCCTCACGCTTCCGCAAGATCATGGTAAATCTGGATTAAGGCCGGCTGGTATTTCAGGCGGACTCTTCCAGCACTTTCAATTGCCGGACGAGTTCGGCGATCTTGCTTTGCCGCTGGTCGTATTCCGTTTCTTCTTTGCGGCTCATGCCGAGGTAAATCGCAGATCGCACCGCTTGCGATTGTTGCTCGGCGAGCTCGGCGATTTGCTGCTTCAGAACCTGAACCAATTCCTCTACGTGGCGGTCTGGCATAAGCGATGGGGGAGGACTCCGCCTACAGCTGCATGTTAAGGCGTGAGGCATAAAGAATTCGTAAGGATTGTCGAGTCACCAAGGTTTCTACTCCTAAGCTTGTCATTCGGACGCGATGCACTGCGATCATGGAGGAGTCTGCCGTTTGCGCTGACAATCACTGCTCTAGACAGGCCGTCTCCGTTGATATTGCGGATCATCTTCGATGATGGCTTGGACCGTGGGAGCGAGCCCGCGTTCCCATAAAAATTGCAGGACGTAATCTCCCATCGCATGGAATGACGGCAGCTTGTCTCTGAGCTCGCAATCGTGGCGCAATTTCAACTTCCAGACGTCAAACGATAACGGAGCCGTGGCTGCGGGCTTCCGCAAGGCGCACATAATTATTAAAGCTAACTCGTAAATGATCGAACGGGTAACGCCAATGCGCGCCAAGGAACGGACAGGGTCTGGGCCTTTAGCTCGTGATGGTCTGCGTAGCTCTGAGCCACCATGCGGGGCTGCCGCGCCACAGGTAAACCGTGAAGGCCTGGCCAACGATCATCAGCGGCAAGGCATAGCGATACACAGCATGCACGCTACGGTTCACGATCAAGTCGCGCACCACACCGAGTAGCGCCACGATATCGAGGCATACGAAATAGAGATCGTGGTTGAAGATGAAATCAGAACGGCCAAAGGGCGCATCCAGCAGGCAACAGGTGGCAAGAAAAAGCAGACGCCGGTGAAGTTCGGGCTTGCGTCGCCAAGCGATCGCGAGCGAGAACATCGTTCCGAAGGCCAGCATGTCATAGAACGGAATGCTCAAGAATGCCGGAAAGGGTTGGTGAAGCTCTACGGCGTCGAAACGGTTCATGATGACTGCAGTGGTGAGGCCGAGTGGAACCATTACTGCGCCAAGTCCGGCGCCAATCCAGCCCAGTCTGCGATGCAACTTCACGTTGCGGCTTCGCACCAGCGCCGATTGAAAAATGTAAAACGCGACCCATCCGGAGAACGCCGCGCCATGTACCCAAAGAAGAAATGGCCGCGGAATTGCAGGATGAAACAGATTCTGGTTGACGGTTCGGCTGAAGCCGGTGACCACGATCGTCGCGAAGAGCAGCGACATCGCAAAGTAGAAGTACTCCTCCAGCAGTCCGTTGCGATTCGGGACCAGCTTGCGCGCAGCCGGCGCGGAAACGCTCTGAGACAGTGAAGCCATCGCCATGACCTCCACTACTTGAATTGTGAAATGTACGGAACTTCGCGACTGGGGGTAGCGAAGTCTAGCATGAGGGCCACATATGCTCAATCGGCAGACAGGCAAGATTAATATCGCGGCTTAAGCCCTCCGGCCCCGCTCGCTGCGTCTAGTTCTCCGTCACTTGATGTACAATTCCCGGAACTCCGGGCGGAGAACCATTTGCCTTTTCAATGATTTCCCTAGGGCCGGCCAAGCAGTTGCACCCTTTTGCAAGAATGCGTCATCCTCTGTAAACGAATTTAGCTGGCTGGCGCAACTTCGTATTCGGCCCTGGGTTTCAGATCGCAGAGAACGGTACATCACGCCCTGTTCGTATTACACCCTGTATAGGAGGCCTATGTTGAAATCCCCCAGGTATCAATTATTCAGCCTTGCGGTCGCAATTGTCCTCGCAGCATTCACCTGCGCAGGCGTAGCCCAAGCGGTCGATCCGAATGAAGCGCCGACCGGCAAGGAGCAAAACCAGATGGATCGGTATCTCACCAACCATCCAGAAGCCGCCAAAGAATTGCACGAAAATCCAAGTCTGGTAAACGATCCGAAATGGCTGGGCCAGCATCCTGAGGTGCAGCGATACATGAACCAGCACCCCAGCCTGAAACAGTCCGCGGTCAACAATCCGAAATCGCTTGTGAACAGCACTGAGCGGCACACGCTGCAGGAAGATCACAAGATGGTGACCAACACCAACAAATACCTGAATGAGCATCCGGAAGAAAGAAACGAACTGAAGAACAATCCGAAGCTCATCGATGATCCAAAATATCTGGCGGCCCATCCGGACCTGAACAAGGAACTACAAGAACACCCGGAGATTCGACGAGAAGCCGAGAATCACCCTGAAGATTACAAGAAGGCTTCAGAAGCAACTGGACAGTACAACAAGAACCATCCACAGAATCATCCGCAGAACCATCCACAGAGCACGCCCAAGAGCACCCCAAAGAAGAAGTAGAACACCAGGGCAGGCTACAGAGACTTAACTTCGTCGTTGGTCGTTTGTCGCTAGCACGTTCCGGCGAACGACCGACGACGGAGGAGTTCGCTGTCTGCTTCGCCGATGGCTTGATTCCTCTCCGCTCCGCAACTATGCGTTCTCGTTGGAATTTCTTGGCGAACGCGGCGGTTAAGACCTTACCGCGAAGATCACCAAGGAATCGCGAAGTGCGCGAAGAAAACTATTCAATCTGCGCGGTCGAGCCTATCTTCCCTTTGCCCGCGCGCTGTTCACTTTCGCGAGAAGATCTTGCGACATCGATTGCAATGGCCCCTGGATTTTTGCGGCCTCGGTAAGAACCTCACGCGCCTCGGTCAGTTTGTTGAGCTTGCCGTAAGCGAATCCCAGGCCATAGAGAGCGCGCGCGTATTGCTGATCGTCTTGCCCCTTCAGCAACGCGGCTGCGGATTTGAGTTCAGGAATCGCAGCACTAGTTTTCTCTTCCTTCAGATAGGCCCAGCCGATCGTGTTGTGAGCTGCGCCGGCGGCTGTCTTGTGCGATTTGTCGGCATCCGGTGCATCAGGCTTGGCGACTTCGATTGCCTTCTGTGCGTAGGTGATAGCTTTCGCTGCGCTGCCCGGCTTCTTGTCATCCCCGTAATAGCTGGCGAGCAGCAACAACGCGGGCAACGAATTCGGATCGGCCGCCAGGGTCTTTTCGCCAAATGACACCAGGCGCTCCTGATCGTTCAACTGTCCCGGGCCGAGCGTGTACATGGCGTAGTTGGAAACCTGATCGCCGAACTTGGAATCCGGAAAAGCAGCGGTGTATTTCTCGATTTCGGCCATGCGGTTCTTGGGATCCTGCTCGACGGTAATCGCGTTGAAGCCGGTGCTCTCGAGGAATTCGCAGTTGCTCTGCGCGGCGGCCTTTTCCTGATTCACTTTCTGCGCGAAGTCGTCGTCGCTCATGCCTTCGGGCTTGGGCTGCTTCGCGATGGAGTGGCAGACCTCGCCGCCTTTGGCGGCATAGTCCATCAGCTTGAGATTGTTCTTGGCTTGCTGCGCCAGCCCGGTTTGCGACACCAGGATGTCGAGGTTGTGAGGCGATCCGGCAAGGGCCTTATCTCCGGCGTCGAGCGCTTTGTCCATGTCGCCATTCGCCTGATAGATCTGGGCGAGTTGCCAATTGCCGTACGCGACGGCTTGCGGATTGGCCGAGAATTTCTGAACGAAGTCCTGGTACATGGCGATCTTCTTGGCATTGTCCTGCTCGTTCGTAATGGCCTGGAGCGCGTGATCTTCGTCGGTCCCGGCCGCAATTACGATGTGGTCCACCTGCGCCCATGCCTGAGAAATCGAAAAGGCAAAACCGAGAACGACGAACAGCAGAAACAATCCCTTGCAATGTCTCATAGACCGCCTCCAGCGCGCGCGAGATGAGCTTGCCTTCCGAGTAGCAGGCGAATCGTAGCGCCGAATGGGGCCGGGCGCAAGGGTGGGGGTCACGGTTCACGGCCTTTTCACCACAGAGTCACGGAGACACGGAGTAACTCAAAATCAGGCTTTTCAAACTTGTGAGAGCGATACCGTGGGCGAGTCCAATTATCACGATCCCCTTGTTCGGTTTCTCCGTGCCTCTGTGTCTCCGTGGTGAAAAAGAGACTGCGGTAAAGTAGAGAGATGCGTGCCAGTTTCAGCCATCGTCCGTTGCGATTCGTCTTTGCGGCCAACCTGATCTCGATGGTGGGCAGCGGGATGAATTCGGCTGCGGTGGCCTGGTACATCCTGAAGGCCACGCATTCCGAGATGGCCTTGGGCACGTTCGCTGTGCTGCAAACGCTGCCCGCCATGCTGATGCTTCCCTTCACCGGCGTGGTCATCGACCGCGAAGACCGGCGGCGACTGGTGATGTGGCTCGACGCGATCCGCGCGGTCATCATTGTCATCGTCGCGGTTCTTGCATTTCGTCACCAGGTGCAGATCTGGCAGCTTTACCTGATGAACACGCTGGTTGCTGCGGGCTTCTGGATGTTCTGGCCGACGATCACGGCTCTGATCCAAGAGCTCACGCCAGATAGTGAGTTCGTGAAATCCAATGCTTTCCTGCTCGCCGGCGTGCAAGGCGGATTTCTGATTGCGGGAGCGATTGTCGGCTTCATTTACGACCACATCGGACTGGGCGGCGTGCTGATGCTCGATGTATCCACGTATGTGGTTTCGTTCCTCTGTTATCTCGCCGTACGCAAAGGGCGACATGTGGTGATTCGTGCCGAAGAGTTGCGCGCCGACATTGTTGCTGCCGAAAGCCAGTTTGAACGTTTCTGGCGAGAGATGCGCGACGGGTTGCACTTTCTGCGCGACCATCGTCCGGTGATTCTGCTGGGTATTAGCTGGGCGTTGTTTCTGGGGGCAATGGTCACGGGCGTGGTCGTTACGCCTTCATTGAGCGACCGGGTGTTTCACGCTGGCGCAAAAGGATACGGCTGGCTCAACGCAGGATGGGGCACGGGCGCGTTCGTAAGCGCGCTGTACGCCCCCCAGTTGATTAGCCTGTTTGGTGGACGACGCGCGATTGCGTTTTCGATGGCGATCTTGTCGGTGTGCATGGCGTTCGCGCCGATATCAGGAGTGCTGGTGCTCGCGATTCTGACGTATTTCGTGATGGGATCAGCACGCGGCGTCGGTGGTGTGGCCATGAACACGAACCTGATGGAAATGGTGCCGAAGCATTTGATGGGGCGCGTGCAGAATACGTTCTACTTCTTTGGGACGTTTCTGCAGTTGGTGCTTGCGATTTGCGTAGGTACTGTGGCGCAGAAGGTCAGCCTCGTCGTAGCGTTCGCCATTCTGGCGTGCGTATATGCGCTGTCGTTTGTTGCGGCTAGCTGGCCGCTTGAGAACCGTGTTGAGGAGGAGATGGCTGCGGATTGACTTACGAGGCAACGCATTCAACCACGAAGGACCACAAAGGAAATCCTTCGTGAACCTTTGTGTCCTTCGACCTTCACGATTTTGTTGCGAGCAAAAGTTCTCATAGAAAATCTTGTCAATAGGCAGAAATTACACAAATCAGTCTAAATACATCAAAGCAGACGGAATATAAATGCGGGAACTTTGCCGGTTTGCCCTTTGAAATTTGCTATTCTGAAAGTAGAGAGTAGAAATTAAAGAGGCGCGGCTTTAGGTCGCGCCTTTCGTGTTTCTGGCTGAGACATCGGGAGTTCGGCATTCTCTATCGTTCGGTGGCTCCGAGGTGAATCGACCTCTGGTATCCTTTTCATCTTGCAAGGAGAGCTATGTCTGCTGATCTAAAGGGGAAAAACGCAGTCGTCTTCGGAGTGGCCAATAAGAGGTCCATCGCATGGTCGATTGCGCAGGGATTGCATGCGGCCGGCATGAACATGGCGATCACGTACCAGAACGAGCGACTCGAGGCAGAGGCGAAGGAATTAATCGAGTCGATGCCGGGCGCGCAGGGGTATATGTGTGACGTGTCGCGCGATGACGAGATCGCGAAACTTTTCGAGCAGTTGAAGTCGAAGTACGGCACGCTGCACACCCTGGTGCACTCGGTTGCGTTCGCTCCGGCGGATGAACTGAAGGGCGACTTCGTCAAAACGTCGCGCGAGGGCTTTCGGATCGCGATGGATGTGAGCGTGTACTCGTTGATTGCAGTAGCGCGAGCTGCGGCTCCGCTGATGACTGAGGGCGGGTCGATGCTGACCATGACGTATTACGCCTCCGAGAAAGTTGTGCCCCGCTACAACGTGATGGCGGTGGCGAAGGCCGGGCTGGAATGTTCAGTGCGTTACTTAGCGTATGAATTGGGCAAGGACAGAATCCGTGTGAATGCGATTTCGGCAGGCCCGATCAAGACGCTGGCTGCGCGTGGCATCGCGGGCTTTGGAGACATGCTCCGCTCACACGAAGAACGCGCGCCGCTGGGTCGGCGCGTGGAAATTGAAGAAGTCGGACGCACCGGGGTGTTTCTGGCGTCAGACGCCAGCAGCGGGATCACCGGCGAAGTGCTCTACGTGGATTGCGGTTATAACATCATGGGGTTCTAAAAGCCGCGGTTAGTCATCGGTCGTTGGTCGCCAGCGGCCAGTCTTAGCATTCCGCCAGAACGTTTGTCCTGCGAGGGAACATGACAAAATTCTTCTTGCTTCGCTTGTGCGGAGCGATTTTTCTTTGCTGCGTCTTGGCTAGCGCCCATGCTGAAACTTCGTCGCGGGCAGCGGCTGTGCTGGATTCGATGCCGCGCGCGAAGAATATTCAACACGCGACGATCTCTCCTGACGGACGTCAAGTCGCGTACGTTGTCGGCGGCGAACTGTCGGTCGTTGCCACAAGCGGCGGCGAGTCGCACGGCATTTCGATTGAGGGCAAACTGCCGGTGCGGGATGTCGCGTGGTCTCCGGATTCCAAGCAGTTGGTGTTTCTTGCGGATCTGCCTGGCGATATTCCTTCAGCGCAATTGTGGACTGCTGGGGTTGACGGTGGTACCGCGGTAAAGCATGCGGAGTTGAAGGGCTATGCCGCGGCTCCTTCGTTTTCACCTGACGGAAAGACACTCGCGTTGCTGTTTACCGAAGGCTTGCTCCGCATTGCCGGGCCGCTGCAGCCGATGCTTCCACTGGCGGGAGTGATTGATGACGAGGTATACGAACAGCGGCTGGTCACGGTCGACTTTGCATCCGGCGCTTTGACGGCGATTACACGTCCGGATATGTACGTGTATGAGTACGACTGGATGCCCGACGGTCAGGGATGGGCCGCGATTGCGGCGCATGGATCGGGCGATGCGAACTGGTACGTGGCGCATTTGTTTCACGTGGATGGACGCACGCGCGAAATGCATGACATCTACACGCCGAAGCTGCAGATTGCCGAGCCGCATGTTTCTCCCGATGGCAAGCAGATCGCGTTCATCGAGGGGTTGATGAGCGATGAAGGATCGGTGGGCGGCGAGATTCATACGCTATCGTTGGCTGGGGCCGGAGTTCGCAATCTCACGCCGAAAATCGCGAGTTCGCCTTCGAGCCTGGTCTGGACTTCGACTGATCAAATTCTTTTTGGCGAAAACATCGGCGGCAAATCTGGATTTGGGAGTGTGTCTTCGTCTGGCGCGGTGCGGCAGATCTGGTCCGGCAACGAAAGCGTGAGCGCGGCACATTCCATCGCAGGCGCTGTTTCCCGTGATGGATCGGTAATGGCTGCAGTGCTGCAGTCGCAGAGTACGCCGTCGGAACTTTGGGCAGGGCCCATTGGGAAGTGGCAGCAGCTGACGAAAATCAACGAAGGCGTGAAGCCAGCCTGGGGCGAGGCGGTGAATTTCCACTGGAAGAATGGCGACGTTCAACTTCAGGGCTGGTTGATGCTGCCCGTTAACTACGATCCGGGGAAGAAGTATCCACTCGTCGTAAATGTGCATGGAGGTCCGTCGGCGGCATGCGGGGCGCACTGGGATCCGATGACGATGGGGGCGCAGTCGGCAATGGGATATTTCGCACTGTGTCCGAATCCGCGCGGGAGTTATGGACAAGGCGAATCGTTCACGCAGGCGAACGTGAAAGATTTCGGCGGCGGCGATTTCCGCGACATCATGGCCGGAATTGATGCGATCGCGAAGAAGTATCCAATCGACGAGCGGCGACTTGGGATTCGCGGACATAGCTATGGCGGGTATATGACGATGTGGGCGGAAACGCAGACACATCGATTTGCGGCTGCAGTGGCTGGAGCGGGTTTATCCGACTGGCTGAGTTATTACGGGGTGAACGATATCGACGCGTGGATGATTCCGTTCTTTGGAGCATCGGTGTATGACGATCCAGCGGTGTACGCGAAGAGCGATCCGATGCACTTCGTGAAGAACGTCAAGACACCCACGCTGATTTTGGTTGGCGATCGCGATGGCGAGGTGCCAGTCGAACAGTCGATTGAGTGGTGGCATGCGTTGAAGGATTTGAATGTGCCGGTAAAGTTTGTGGTCTATCCGAATGAAGGCCATGTGTTCGTGAAGCCTGCGGACTGGCATGATTATTTTTTGCGGTCGTTGGAATGGTTTGATGAGTGGTTTGGAAAGGCGAAGTCTTAAGTCAATCGCAAGTGCATAGAATGTGGAGATGTTTCGAATGCAAAACCAGGACCGCTTTCGCGGTCCCCTGGTTCTTCGCTCCACATGACAATTCTCTATAGCCGGGCCGGTACTGCGCGGCCGCTGCACTTTACTTGCGTTAACGTCGCGAAGCCGAGGTCTGGTTGGGCTCAGCCTGAATTGCCTGTGATTTGTCGACCTCTTGTCCGTTAGAGTTCATAGCCTTAACATTCGCATTCTTCATGGCTACGACTGAAGCATCGTTTGCCGATTTCGCCGGTTTAGTGCTGTTGGAGGCAATGTCATCGCGCATCGATAACACCGGATGCCCGGTCCGTTTCGCAAGATCCCGGGCTTCGGTCTCGGAGTAGACGAAGGCATGCCCATAGTTCTGGCCAGGGTAGAACCAGGCGCGCAGAGCCTCGGGTGAGTTCGAGGCTCTCTCTTCGAACTTGATGATGGTATGGCTTGGTGTGTGGGTCCGGTAGTCTGGAATACTCAGAACGGTGTCCAGCAAATGTTGCCGAGTGCTGTTCCAAACCTGAACGACATTTTGATTGGGGTCATCCCTAAGGATCGTGAACCAATAGGTGCCCGGCTTCAGCACTCTTCCCGGAATTTCAACGGGGTTATTGAAGGTAATTTTTGTGGCTTCGTTCGCCTCGTTCGCTTTCGCGCTCGCAACGCAAAAACCGAATAACAAAGCAAAAAGGCATGCAACTACTGTGGTTCGATACATCACGACCTCCGATTTCAATCACGACCGAGCACCCGATGTTGACAGTGTGTACAGTCTGAACTTGCTTTCTACTGTTAGAGAAGGTCTGAATTGACGGGGAGTTGTCCATCCGCGTGACGTCTGGCGTGTTAAGTGCCGCTTTTAATGAGCTAGGGTGAGGGCGGGCAGATTGTCTTTGAGGTAAGGTCTATCTTGTAGGGTCGAGTTTCAGTTTGGCTGTGACCAGTCGCAGCGTGTTGGAGGAGAGATGTCGTGCGGGATCAGTGTGTGCACTATCGGCTAACATGCTCAACTCGTTTCCGAGGTAGCAGCCGAACTGATATCCGGTTGGAGGCGCAGTCTTGGTTGCGATCTTCTCGCCGGTGTTGAGATCGTATTCATCGAAGCGGCTGCTGACGTGCGGTCTTTCGTTCGAGTAGTGATAGATGTCCACCACAACGCCGGAGGCGAATACCCATTCATTGTGGTGACGTATCTCAGTGTCGAGCGGCGCTGCAATCACCTTGATGTTAAGGTTCTGATTTCCGTATTCCGAAATAGTTGCGATCGCGGTTTGCGGCGGCTGATTCGAGTGCAACATCACATAGGCAACTCCCTCTCCTGAGGCCATTTGACTCGAAAAAGTCCAGCCGCCGCCACCGGGAGGTAGTGGCAGGTCGACGCTCTTCCACAGTTTGTCATTCGCATCCAAAATCGCGAAACCATATTTTCGATCTTCAGGATGGTCGGCATCTTTCAAGTGACCACCAACGACGACCGTACGACCCGAGGGAAGGACTGCCATTGAATACGGCTGAACTGGGATTGTGACTGGATTGCGCGCGAGGAGGTGAGCCTGGCTATCAAAGTGAAACATGACCACGCTGAAGTGGCTTTCCGAGTTGGAGTAAACACCCGACAGAACGCTGAGGCCCGTTCCGGCGGGGGCAATGACTCCTGGAAAAACGTCTTCAGGCAGAGTAAACAGCAAAGTAGAACCGTCGGGAGAAACGCGCATGACTGAGGTGAGGTCTCCGCCTCCCGGATGCCGATAAACTTGGCCTCCTACGCCGCAGAGAGGCCAGCCTCCATATCCGTCATTCACCGATGCGTTTTGAACGATTACATCACTGGTTATTTCTTGGGCAAAAGAAAAAGTTCCCGCGGCAGCCGAGAGGAGCAGAGCGAATACAGAACGAGAGGTCATCAGACCAAGTGGCACCACAAAATTAGTCCGAAGTTGCGCTCCTAATGGGCAGCAGGTACATACACTCTGTTTGCACTCACCAGATCCGCTTGGGGGACATTGGCTTTCATCTTGACTGGCTGGAGCGAACCATGCTTGTTCGGCTTGACAAGGAACGTGACAAGATATTGGCGGCTGAGTCGCTGGGTGGAATCGTTCAGATAAGGAACGAAGGAGGGTGGCGCGGCCGATGGATAGTAATAAAGCTTGCCGCCTGTCTCCTCTGCAACCCGGGCAAGATAGATCTTGTTGAAATGAGTCTCATTTTGCGCGATCTCTTGTCCGTCAGTGGCGATGGCGGAGACAACCACGCCAGAGCGTTGTGCCTTGCCAATTGCAGCGTCCACAAAGCTGTTATAGGCGATTTCGTCCTGGTCTCCGAAGGTTATATCTTTCCCATTCGCAATCATCAAGATCGCCCGACGATTGTTTCCAGCAGGCCACTGGTCGATTAATTGACCAAGCGCCTGATAGGGGCTCGCAGGCCTGGCGAGTCTTGATAAGGAGACGCGCAACGCGGCAGCAGCCGCGGCGTGATCGTTTGTGAGACTCTGCAGAATCTTCGGACCACCGGTTTCCATATAGGCGATCCCCACTTTTGTGGTCGGTGGCTGTGCGAGGATGAAAGCGCGAAGATCTTCGATTTGCGTGCCATAGCTACTGCCCGGAGAGTCTTCCAGCAGAATAAAAAGATCGAGGGCAGCGTGTTCGCCTTGCAGTGGCAACCATTCTGTGACGGGTACCTGCGCACGATCTTGATACACACTGACGCTCGCAGCATTGAGCTCAGGCGGTTTTGCGCCCTGACGGGTCTCTAGGGTGACGACCATGCTGACGGGGACTCCAGCGGGAGTTGAAGATTGCTGTGCGAGCGCGGGCCCAGCAACGCTGAACAATGCGGCGACCACGACGAGGGTCAGAGGCGAACGATAAGTCTTCATTAGCTCCTCCGTGGACATCACCCGGGATCGATGGGTAATTATATTCCTAGAAGTTCCTCAAGTAATGAAGCTGCTCATCCTGTGACTTGGATCCGTCTTGCGATCTCGCTTTCGCGTTTGAGGGAGACTTCCACATCGCGTTCGCGGACGAATCTTGGGAACTTCTCTCCCCACTCGATGAGAAGAATGCTGTTTTCACTGCGAAGGTCGTCGAGGGCCAGCGTATCCAATTCGCGCGGCGTGTCGATGCGGTAGAGATCGATGTGGAAGAGATTGGCGCGAGGGCCGCGGTATTCATGGATCAGGGTGAATGTGGGGCTGGTGACATCTTCTTCGGAGGCTGCCTCGAAGGCCGCAGCTATTCCCTTCACCAACGTGGTTTTCCCCGCACCCAGATCTCCGCGAAGGAGGACTAGTTTTGGTGGAGCGAGGAGGTCGGCGAGGGTGCGGCCGAAGGCGATAGTTTCTTCGGGGGAGTGGGTGGTGAGTTCGCGGACGGATTCGAAAGTTTTGTTGACGGCCACATTGTCAGTATAGGGCCTCTTCTTGCCAGTGACTCGGCGTCCGCAAAACCGTTCACCACAGGGGACACAGAAGAGCACAGGGGAAAATCGGACGGCCGAAGGCGGCCGTCTCCACATCCCTGGTCCCGCTTCTCTCAGTACGTGGAGAAGGCGCTGGTTTTGAGACCCAGTTGATTGCGCTCCACGACGTGATCGAGCGAGTTGCGGAGGCGGCGGTGGTCGTCGTCCTCAATGGCAACGAAGCGGAAGGGCTGCAGGACACTATCTGCGAGCTTGCGCATCGGGCTGAGGACTTCGGCCATACCGTGCACGGGGCCGGCCTGCGTCTGGAAGGCGACTTCAACGAAGTCTCCTTGCCCGAGCGAATGCTGCAGGCGGAGCAGGCCTCCGGTGGCGGAGATGGTTTGCAGTTTGGCTTTCGTACGGCGGCCGTCTTCGAGACGAATGGCAGCGAGAACCGAGTCTCCGAGCTGCACTCGAGCCGCGCGCCGTGATGGGTGCGGTTGGGGGAAGTGCGTCATAGGTAAATGAACTATCGCACCATGGGGGATGGTGGACTAGATTACAGAGGCCCCTTGTACGGATTCCCGCGCGGGACGTGGCATTTGGACGCGGGAAGGGCATGTCGGATGAAGGGCTTAGGGTGATGTTAACTAGCTGGTTAATGTCCGGTTAGACGCTTGAACACAGGGGCTAAAGCCCTCGATCTTGTGACGCCTGAAACGCGGCCCTAAAGCGCCGCTCTTCCACGGTCGCGTATGCTTTTGTCTACACTGAAGTCTTCAGGAGGGTTATGTCGCGGTTTTTATCAATGGCTATCATGCTCCCATTACTAGCTGGAGTTCTATCCTTCGCACAGACTTCTACAGCTGCGGGTCCTCCATTGCGCGTGGGGATCGTTGGGCTGGTTCACGGACATGTGCATGGATTTTTTCAGAATTCCGCGAAGAGTCCGGCGATACAGATCGTGGGCATCTCGGAGCCCGACGCGAAGTTGCTGTCGCAGGCTGGTGCGCGATATGGGATCGAGCGGTCTCGGCTGTTTTCAAGCCTGGAGGAGATGATTGCGAAGGCGCATCCGCAGGCGGTGTTGGCGTATACGAACACGTTTGATCATCGGAAAGTGGTGGAGATCTGCGCGAGGCATGGCGTACACGTGATGATGGAGAAGCCGCTGGCCGTGAGCTATGAGGATGCGCTGGCGATGCAGAAGGCCGCGAAGGAGGGCAAGATTCATGTGCTCGTGAATTACGAAACTTCCTGGTACCGGAGCAATCATGCGGCTTACGATCTGGTTCACGATGGTGCGCTCGGCGATGTGCGAAAAGTCGTGGTGCATGACGGCCATAAGGGTCCGAAGGAAATCGGGGTCGAACCGGAATTTCTTTCGTGGCTGACCGATCCAAAGTTGAATGGAGCTGGGGCACTTTTTGACTTTGGGTGCTATGGGGCGGATTTGATGACTTGGCTGATGAATGGAGAAGCACCTCACTCAGTGACCGCGGTGACGCAGCAGATTAAGCCGGAGATTTATCCGCACGTCGATGATGAGGCGACGATTGTCCTGACTTATCCGAAGGCACAGGCAATCATTCAGGCTTCTTGGAATTGGCCGTTTGATCGGAAGGATATGGAAGTTTACGGAGCAACCGGTTACGCGATTACGGGCAAGCGCGATGATGTTCGTGTGCGGCGGGCGGGGGAGGATCAGGAGAAGTTGATTTCGGCTAAGGAGATTCCTGCGCCTTATGACGATTCGATGACGTATTTACGGGCTGTTGTTCTTGAGGGTGCGCAGATCGAGCCTTTGTCGGCGCTCGAGACGAATGTGATTGTGACAGAGATTTTGGATGCAGCGCGGACTTCGGCAAAGGAGGGGAAGACCGTCAAGTTGCCGCTCGCCCGATGACGTTTGCAAAAAGGCTTGACCGCTAAGTTCGCAAAGAACGGCCGCAGAGGACGCGAAGAAGAGCGCTTCGCGCTACGTTCGATCGATAACATGCCTTCATCCTGTATAGCAGCAGTGAGGAACTCAGGGTCCTTCGACTGCGTGCGGCTTTCGCTTCGCTCAGCCGCACTCCGCTCAGGATGACAAACTTGGCTTTATCCGGTCCAACAGACAAGTTTTGACTGCGCGTCTTGGCGGGCGCGGCGGAAGGCTTCTGGTA
>Ga0335085_10007246_pt1 | contig 17288 bp, 14 predicted proteins | sample Lox_Sample_45_FD_206712 | JGI IMG/M metagenome (GOLD analysis project Ga0335085, IMG submission 206712) | Soil microbial communities from Loxahatchee National Wildlife Refuge, Florida, United States - Lox_Sample_4.5 | ecosystem: Environmental > Terrestrial > Soil > Wetlands | place: USA...
AGCTATCCCGGCATTGCCGACATCTTTCCGGGCGCGAACCGCATGCAGCGCGCGACCGCCGACCTGCTCGGCATCGTCCCTTCCGCGGGCGCCGACCAGCGCAAGTGGCTGCGGCACGGCGCCTGGCCCGAGGGCGTGTTCCCGCTGCGAAAGGATTTCGACGCCGCCGCCCGCTTCCCTGTGGGCGAGGACCGCTATGCGTTCGTCAAAGTCGAAGGCGAGGGCGTGCACGAGATCCCGGTCGGTCCGGTGCATGCCGGCACGATCGAGCCAGGGCACTTCCGCTTTTCGATTGTCGGCGAGAAGATCCTGCGCCTGGAAGAGCGGCTCGGCTATAAGCACAAAGGCATCGAAAAGCGCTTCGAGCAAATGACGCTCGAGGAGGGCGCAAAGCTCGCCGGCCGAGTTTCCGGCGATTCCACGGTCGCCTACGCCTGGGCTTACTCGATGGCCGTGGAGAGCGCGACCGGGACCGCGCCGCCGAGCCGGGCGATTGCGCTGCGCGGCGTCCTGCTCGAGCTGGAGCGCATCGCCAACCACCTTGGCGATCTCGGCTATCTCGGCAACGACGTCGCGCTTTCGTTCGGGTTCTTCCAGTTCTGGCGGTTGAAGGAAGATCTGCTCCGCACGCTGGCACGGATTTTCGGGCACCGCTACCTGATGGACACGATCGTTCCGGGAGGCGTTGCCCGCGACCTGCCCCGGCCGGAAGGCGAGGCGCTGCTGGAACGGCTGGAAGAAATCGGGCGCGAGACGGCGACGCTCAAGTCGATCTACGACGAGCACGCGGGCGCGCAGGACCGGTTCATCATGACCGGGCAGGTCCTCCCGGAACTCGCCGAGCGGATGGGCCTCGCCGGATTCGCCGGCCGCGCGAGCGGCATCGCGCGAGATCTGCGCGTCGATTACCCGATTCCCCCGTACCAGCAGCTCGATCCGCGAATGGCCTCCCACACGCGCGGAGACGTCGCCGCGCGCGTCGCGGTGCGCTTCGACGAACTGTGGGAATCGACAAGACTGGTGCAGGCACTCGTCACGCAGCTCCCGCCCGGCGAGATCCTCGCCCCCCTCGCGGCGGCCCGACCTGGAGCGCGCGGCATCGGCTGGGTCGAGGGCTGGCGCGGCGAGGTGCTGGTCGCGCTCGACGTCGCGGACGGAAACCGCATTTATCGGCTGCACCCGCACGACCCGTCTTGGCAGAACTGGCCGCTGCTCGAATACGCGGTGCACGGCAACATCGTGCCGGACTTCCCGCTCATCAACAAGTCGTTCAATCTCTCCTACAGCGGGGTAGATCTATGAAGAACCTACGACGCGCTGTGGCGCAGAGACAAGCTGCGCCGCACCTTGAGAATTCTGTGAAACCTACGACGCGTTGCGGCGCAGAGGAAACCTGCGCCGCAACACAAACTTTCTAGAAAGGCGGGCGTGTATCAACTGCTGAAGCAGATCGTCAAGACGGGGATCGTCACCGAGCCGGCGCCGCTCCCGGACGCCGCGCTGCGCGAGCTGGAGCAGCGTCTGGGCGAGGTCATCCTCGGTCACTTCGGCCGTGCACTGGCGATCCGTCACGTGGACGCGGGCTCCTGCAACGGCTGCGAGCTTGAGATTCACGCGCTGAACAGCCCCTACTACAACCTCGAGCGCCTCGGCATCAAGTTCGTGGCGAGCCCACGCCACGCCGACCTCCTGCTCGTCACGGGCCCGGTGTCGCGGAACATGGAAACGGCGCTGAAGCGCACCTGGGAGGCAACGCCCGATCCGAAGCTTGTGGTCGCCATCGGGGACTGCGGCTGCTCGGGCGGAGTCTTCGGCGAGAGCTACGCCAGCTGCGGGCGCGTCTCCAACGTGATTCCGGTGGACGTCGCCGTTCCGGGATGTCCGCCGACCCCCCTCGCGCTCATGCAAGGCATTCTCACCGCGATCAGCCCGGGCAGGCGCACCTGAGAGCCGTGGAGCTTTCGCTCGCCTTCATCGGCTGGTTTTTCACGCTTGCCTCGGCCGGCGCGCTGGTCCTCTCGGCGGCACTCGTCGGAACGCTGCTCAAATCGGGCGACCTGTCGCGTCGCTACCTCAGCTACAGCTTCTGGAACGACCTCGTGCTCGGCGCGATCTGGGTGCTGGGACTGGCGGGCGGCATCGGCGTGATCCGCCTTCAGCCCTGGGGGCGATATCTGCTGGAGCTTTTCTGCTGGGCGCTCATCGTGCTGGCGCTGCTCTCCGCGGCCACGCGACTCTACGCGCTCAAGCGGCCCGAGGCGAACGCACCGCCGACGAACTGGCTGGGCGCGATCGCCGGGGTGACGCTGGTCGTGCTTCCGCTTGTCGCGATTTGCGCGGCCACCATCGTGACCCTGCGCAGCCCCGAGGCGATGAAGGCGTTTTCGTGAAACGACCGGCCGCGCGGCAAGCTTTCGCGGCCTGGGCTTGCGCCCGGTTTCCGCGTCCCCAGAGCATTCTGGCGGCGACCGGCTTTCAGGGCCTCAAGTAGCGCGGCAAGCACCGCCGCGTCTTGCGCAGTATATGATTTGATTCTGACATGGCAAAGCGCCTGATCATTTTGGGCCGCGTGCAGGGTGTCGGTTTCCGCTATTCGATGATCGAAGAGGCGCAACGGCTCGGCGTCACCGGCTGGGTGCGGAACCGCCGCAACGGCACCGTGGAGGCCGTGGTGGATGGCGCGCCGGATGCGGTCGACGCCGTGCTTGCCTGGGCGCGATCAGGGCCTCGAGGCGCGCGCGTCACCGACATTCAGGTCAGCGAAGTTCCGGACAATTTTGAGCGATTCGAGTTGTGGCCCACTGAGTAGTTCACCGGCCGCGCTCGCACGCTGCCTGATCCCGCTGGCAGCCTTCCTGGCAGGCCTGCGCAGCGGGCGCCTCGGTGCTCGTGCGCCGGCATGACTTCATGCAGGCGCTGAACGCGCTCGCGCAGCTCGGCGGCTCGTCGGCCCCCGAGATGCCCTGGTAAGCGTAGTACGCCACCGCAACGGCGATCGCGATGACGATCAGCATTCCGAACCAGCCGAGACCCCGCTGCGAATGCCTAGCGGCGGTCATTTGGCAACGGCGTTGGCGCCGGCCGCGCCTACGGCCATGTACATGCCGGGCACGAAGATGACGCGGTTCAGGTCGAGCGAACCCGCCGTCAACAGTGACCAGTTGATTCCATCGTCGCTGTACGCGACGGCCCCGCCCTGCCCCACAGCGACGAAGCGCGAGCCGAAGACGACGCTCTGCAGGTTCGATGCAGGCGGCGAGGGAACCGGCGTCCAGGTCGCCGCATCCGTACTGGTTACGATGGTTCCGTCGCCCACGGCCACGTAGCGAGAGCCGGCCGCGAGGCTCAACCCGAAAGCAACGCTGCGGAGTGCGCTGCCGGTTCCCGAAACCTGTGCGGTCCAGTTGGTACCATCCGGGCTTGTCAGTAGCGTGCCATTCGCCCCGACCGCGACAAAGCCACTGGGAAGAAAGGCGACGCCGAATAGATCCTCGGCCGTAGTGGATGCGGCCGCATTCCACGTGACAAGATCCGTGCTCCAAAATATGCGGCCGCCGCTGCCCACCGCCACATACACCGGAAACCCGGATACGGTTCCCAAGGCGATGCCATTCAAGCCTGCGCCGCCAGCCGGGACAGTGCCCGCAAGGGTCCATGTGAATCCATCGGCGCCGGTCAATACCGACCCGTCCGCGGCCAGCACGACGAACTGCGCTCCGGTGAAGATAATCGCCTTGAGATTCTGGTTGGCGGGGGCAGGAATCGATGTCGTCTGCGAGAGCCACCACACGCTCGGGGCCGGAAGCCACTCGACGACTCCGGGCGGTCCGGGCGGAGTAGGGTTCGCGTAGCTGTAGATCCCCGTAAAGATGCTGGCCGCATCCCCGACCGCGACCAAGCGGGCGCCGCCCAAGGCTATGCCGTTGAGATTCTGCGGCGGCGTTCCCAGCGCAGTGCCCGCAATCCAGGTCGCCCCGGCAAGCTGCGGAGTCGCCGTCATCACCGGCGTGCTCGGCCCGGCCGGACTATCCTTGTACGTCGCGTTCATCACGAACGCGTACTCGGTTCCGTTCGACAGATTGAAGATGACCCGCGGCGATTGCGCGCTCCTGATCAACGGCACGCCTGATCCGGCCGGGGTCACCGTGCTGCCGGCTTGATAGAAAATCCAGTACGTCAGATTCGGATCCGGAATCTGATTCCATTGAACCAGAACCAAGCCGTCCCCGGGCGTGGCCGTCATTCCGGTCGGCGCGTCCCCGGGCGAGTCGGCCGCGCGCTGGCAGCCCGCCAGAACAAGCATTGAGGCGACGATCAGGATGCGCAGCCTTTGGATCACCTGGAAATTTCTCTGTTGAACGATGCGCGCGACTGTAGTGGAAGCCACTGCCCCGGAGTGTAACAAACGGTAAGGCCCTCCCGAAACGGCGGCGGCGTGGACGCAGCGCGGCCAGCTCACGTCGTCTCGCGCAGCGATCGCTCCTCCCCGCGAAGGCCGTCGAGAATCGCCAGGGCGCGCACCACGGAGAATTCCCGGGCCGGCCGGTCGAACGCCTTGGCGTTGCCCGGCATCATATAGCCGTGCAGCACGCCTGGAAAAACGTGCAGTTCGAGATTCTTCATGCGAGACGCGGCACCGCGATAGGCATCGAGCACTCCGGCGGGCGCCTGGTTGTCCTGATCGCCCCAGATGAGGCACACGGGCAGCGCAAGCCCTTCCAGCTCGCCGATGAAATCCAGCATCTGCGAGGCGTGGCAGGCGATGCCGGCATCGTAGCCCAGGCGTTTGGGCCCCAGGATCGCGTAGGGTCCGCCGTAGCAGAAGCCCATCACCGCGGCGCGCCCGTTGCACTGAGGATCCCTGCGCAGCTCGGCGAGCGTGTCGGCGAGGTCGGCCTCGCCCGTCCTGATCTTCTCGAGACGCGGCTGCGCGCGCTGTGCGCTGCGGCTGTCGTCGCGCGAAAGGGGTCCGGGAACCGAGCGCCAGAAAAGGTCGGGCGCGGCGGCGATGAAGCCCTGGGAGGCGAATTCGTCAGCAAGGGCACGGATATCCGCGTCCACCCCGTGCACGGCGGAGGCAAGCACGACCGCCGGAACCTTTCCGCGCGCGCTCGGCGACACTACGTAGCAATCGAACTCCCCGCCTTCGCTCGCGTGTATCCTGAAATTCCTGCCCGGCATGCGGACTCCTGCGTTTGTAGACGGGGGACACCGTAACCCAGGGCGATCGCCCCTGTCCAACGCAATGTTTGCTCCGGGGCCGCGAACTGACTACCATCGCAGCTTTCATCGGGCGATGCGGATTTCACCATATGAAATTCGCGCCGCAGCGCCCCTCTGCCGTGGGTGAAAGGAGGAGTCGATTCATGAGCACCCGATTCAGGATTCTCATCATGGGCGCGTCCTATGGCTCGCTGCTGGGAACGAAGCTCGCACTTGCGGGGCATTCCGCGCATCTGATCTGCCTGCCCGCCGAGGCGGATCTGATCAACAAGGAAGGCGCCATCGTGCGCATGCCCGTCAAGGGTCGCGAAGGACTGGTGGAAATCAATTCGAAGAAGCTGCCCGGCAAACTCTCCGCGGGCGGGGCCGCGGGCGTGAATCCGTCGGACTACGATCTGGTTGCGCTCGCCATGCAGGAGCCGCAGTACCGCTCGCCGGGGGTGCGCGAGCTGCTCGCCGCGGTCGCGAAGACGAGGGTTCCCTGCATGTCCATCATGAACATGCCACCGCTTCCGTATCTCAAGCGCATCCCGGGCCTGGATGTCGACGCCTGCAGAAGCTGCTATACCGATGCAAGCGTCTGGGACGGCTTCGATCCGAAACTCATGACGCTGTGCAGTCCGGACCCGCAGGCCTTCCGTCCGCCGGAAGAGAAGGTCAACGTCCTCCAGGTCCGCCTTCCGACCAACTTCAAGTCGGCGCGCTTCGATTCGGACGCGCACACGGCTATCCTCCGGCACCTGGAAGCGGATATCGAGGCATCGCGCTTCCACACCGGATCCGGCAGCATCGAGCTGCCCGTAAAGCTGAAGGTGCACGACTCGATTTTCGTGCCCCTCGCGAAGTGGGCGATGCTCGTCGCCGGGAACTACCGCTGCGTGCTGAAGGACAGCGTGCGTCCGATCAAGGATGCGGTGCACGGCGATCTCGCGGCCTCGCGCGCTGTATACGATTGGGTGGTCAAGGTGTGCATCGCCTTGGGCGCGAGCGAGGGGGATCTTGTCCCCTTCGACAAGTACGCCAACGCTGCGCTCTCGCTCGGCAGCCCCTCCTCCGCGGCGCGCGCACTCGCCAACGGTGCGCCCAATATCGAGCGGGTGGACCGGCTCGTGCAAACGATCGCCGCACAGAAAGGCATGCGGCTGGATGTCGTCGATCAGACAGTAGCGCTGGTGGACGGCTGGCTCGAGAAGAACCGCAAGAAGGCGGCCTGAAGTTCCAAACCCTGCGGCTTCCGACGGTTCCCGGCCGCTACGTCAGGGGATGTGAGCTAAGCAGGGGCAGGACGAGAGCGGGCAGTCGCGCCACCTGAAGATGGACGTCGAAAAAGTAGTACTGAAGGTAGGCCAGCACCAAGGCAAGCAGCATGAACGCCTGCCTTGCGAGCAGCCTCCAGTCGGGGGCGCCCTTGGCGACGAGCTCGCGCGCCAGGATGCCGCCGATGAGCCGGTGAACTGCTCTGCGCCGCGTCCTTTCTGCCGGCTTCCGGCCACCGCCCGCCAATGGGCCGGTTGATCCCTCCGGGACGAATGCCGACTCCCTGCGCTCCAGCTCCGTGCGACTCAGTTCCGCAAGGGCCGCCCGCGCGTGGCGGCAGTGGGCGCGCGCCCTTTCTATGTTCGCGTTGACCTCGGCGGCGTCGGTATCCAGCCTGGCACGAGCCTCGACCGCCTCGGCAAGCTGGACCTCCGCTTCGGCAAGCGCGAGCTCGAGCTCTTCCCGATGACCCAAGACCTTCCCTCCGTGCGGCGCTGGCCCCTCTAAATGCCGCCAGCCACCGTAATCCCAAAGCTTAGCTCAGAAGCAATACGTTGTCATACTGCGGCGCGTCTGGCCGCGCGCTTCTACTGCCCGTTCGCCCCCCGGAACTCGATGTCGCCGTAATACGCCTCCAGCTCCCGGTCGCTTGCGTCGGCTTCCGTCATGATGCCGACGGAGACGATTCTCCCGGGCTCCTCGCCGAAGAGGCGCAGAAAGTCGGCTTCAATGTTGCGGGTCTCCTCGCGCCAGGTTCCGAGCTCGTCCCTGCCGCTCTCGACCGCGATGATCTTGATGCGCGAGGTATATCCGTTGTGCACGATCCCCCCGCGGGGGCTCCGGCTTCCCCACACGTACATCAGGCCGGCATAGGGCAGCTGCTGGCCGGTGAAGATGCGGAACTCCTCGTAGAAGAGGCGATCACCGAACGGCAGTTTTTGGTAGTCGCCGGCAAAGGACACCATGATCCGCGCCGGGGAATCGTCGGGACTCGACTCGGAGGGAGCGAGGTCCATCACCTTCCATCGCCAGGAGAAAATCGGCCACTCGCGCGGATCGAGGTCGACAAGGTGAAGCAGACCCGAAGCCGAGCTCCGCGCGCTGCCCTTCAGCACCGTCGAGCCCATGTCGTCGACCAGCTCGTATCGGCTCTTCGGCTTGAATCGGTTGAGGCTCCAGTCGCGCCACTCGGGGGGAAGGGGATCGCCGGGCTTGAAGGTTGAGAAAGTGGCGAGCCGCGAGGGGACCTCCCCTCCGGGCCCGGGCTTCGTTGCGCAGCCGGCCGCGAACGCGGCGGCCGCGAGAACGACGAAGAGGCGCCGCATGCTGTCGAAGCGGAGGAGATCGAGCCGCGTTGCTCTGAGAAGCTTCACTGACTGGTTGGGAGCCGTTCGTACACGTGTCGGGGTCAGACCCGTATGACATTATCGTATCCAATCCGTGCGTTGGAAACTCCTTGCACGGAGCAGGCTTCGGGTTGGGCAGGGCTCGGGTTCATGCTTGACCGACGGAAACCGGAAATACGTCACGCGGATTGCCCGTTTGCTGTCCCGTGTCGACGGCTTCGCGGGAATAATGCGTTCCGACACCGATTGGGCCCCGCGCCCCGTGTCTGCCAGCGATCGCTTGGCCGAAAGGGGAGGCCACCACATCGAGGGTGCATGCAATGCCAGGACCCGCAGCCACGCCTGACCCTACGAAGCGTTCGAGCCTTTGCTCTCGCGGACCGCAGCGCGCCCCAAGCCGCGATGATTTCATCGCGGCACGTCCTCGACTTCACGCCATGCGCGCCCCGCTCCTTGCCATTGCGCTGCTCGGCTTTCTTGTCGGCGGCTGCTCCAAGTCCGAAGTTGCGACTCAGAGCCAGGGCCCACAGGGGAGCGGGGTCGATCTGGCGAGCGTGCCACCCTCGGAATACCCCCTGCCCACCGCGGCGGAAGCCGCGCGCTTCCTGAATCAGGCCTCCTTCGGCGCCACCGAAGCCGAGATCAGCAAGGTGAGGACCTACGGCTACAGCGCCTGGCTGGAGGACCAGTTTCATATGCCCGGAGGCTCACACGAGGCCTACATCAACGCTGTGAGCGCGAGCCTCCCGGCGGGCCAGAGCGTGAACGACGGCCACGTGATGAACACGTTCTGGAAGCAGGCCGCGACCGGCCAGGACCAGCTGCGCCGGAGGATCGCGTTCGCGTTGTCGCAGATCTTCGTGATCTCACTGCAGGATGCAACCGTCGCGGGATTCCGGCGCGGCGTCGCGTCCTATCTAGACATGCTGGGTGGGGACGCCTTCGGCAATTACCGCAAGCTGCTCGAGGACGTCACGCGCCATCCGATGATGGGCCTTTATCTTTCGCATCTGCGCAATCAGAAGGAGGATCCTGCGCGGAATCGCGTCCCCGACCAGAACTACGCGCGCGAGTCGATGCAGCTCCTGTCGATCGGCCTCTACGAACTCAACCCGGACGGCACGCTGAAGCTCGTCAACGGACTGCCGGTTGAGACCTACGACAACAACGACATCGTCGGCCTCTCGCGCGTGTATACCGGATTCAGCTGGGCGGGCCCGGACAAGTCGAGCACGCGGTTCAACGGGGGCGGAACCCAGGACCCTAACCGCGAAGTGCTGCCCATGCAGAGCTACCCGCAATTCCACTCGATTTCGGAGAAGCGTTTCTTGACGGCGGTGATCCCCGCGACCACGACTCCGGATCCGGACGGGGACCTGCGCATCGCGCTCGACGAGATCGCGAATCACCCGAACGTCGGCCCCTTCATCGGGCGGCAGCTCATCCAGCGCCTGGTGACGAGCAATCCGACCCCCGGGTATGTCGCCCGCGTCGCCCAGGCCTTCGACTCGGGGACCTTCACCTCTGGTCGCTGGAGCGCGGGCACCGGCCAACGCGGGGACCTGTGCGCCACGATCGCGGCGATCCTGCTCGATCACGAAGCCCGGACGGCGGTGCGGCTCGGCGACCCGAGCTTCGGCAAGGTGCGCGAGCCGATTTTGAGAGTCGCGCACTGGATGCGCGCCTTCAATGCGAGCTCCGCCTCGGGAAATTTCCTGCTCGGCGTCACCGATGACCCGGCGACTTCGATCGGCCAGTCGGCCATGCGCTCGCCCTCGGTGTTCAATTTCTACCGTCCTGGCTACGTGCCGCCCAACACCCCGATCGCGGCGGCGGGGCTGGTCGCCCCCGAGCTGCAGATCGTCCACGAGACTTCTGTCGTCGGCTATTCGAACTTCATGCGCTCGGCGGTGCAGAACGGCCTCGGCTCGGGCAGCCCGCGCGACATCCAGCCAAACTACTCGGCCGAGCTCGCGCTCGCCGACAACGCCGATTCCCTGATCGACCGAATCGACCTGCTGCTCACAGCAGGGATGATGAGCGCCGACACGAGACTGCTGATCCGCAACGCGGTGAACTCGGTCACGATCCCGGCCACCAACCAGACAACCGCCCGGCAGAACCGGGTGAATCTCGCGGTGTTCTTCACCCTGACGTCATCGGACTATCTCGTGCAGAAATGAATTCCGGAGCGTCCTCATGACAATGTGCGCATCCCGCCGGCAGTTCCTCAAGAACGCATCGCTCCTGTCGATCGCGGGGGCGGCGAGCCCCTTTGCGCTCAACCTCGCGTCGATCGGCGCAGCCTCGGCGCAGTCCGCTCCGGGCTACCGGGCGATCGTGTGCCTCTTCCTGTTCGGCGGGAACGATCACACCAACACCTTCATTCCCTACGACCAGCCCTCGTACGACCAGTACTTCGCGGCGCGCGACACGCTCGCGATCCCGCGCGACCAGCTCACTCCCACCGCGACCGGCGCGGTCGCGTCGCAGGGAGGGCGCGAGTTCGCCTTCCACCCGGCGCTCAGCGCGTTCAAGAGCCTCTGGGATCAGGGCAAGCTCGCCGTGGCCGCCAATGTCGGGCCGCTGGTGGTCCCGACGACCAAGTCGCAGTACCAGCAGCGTTCCGTGCCCCTGCCGCCGAAGCTCTTCTCGCACAACGATCAGCAGTCGGCGTGGCAGGCGGATGAGCCGCTCGGGGAAGGCGCGGCGCTCGGCTGGGGAGGCCGGATCGGCGACCTGCTCGCGAGCCAGAACACGACCAGCGCGTTCACCTGCATTTCCGCTTCCGGTAACGCCGTGTTCCTTTCCGGCAGCAATGTCATCCAGTACCAGGTGAGCACGGGTGGCGCGGTGTCGATCTCGGGGGTCTCGGGCACGCTGTACGGCTCGAGCAGCGCGTCGGCCGCCTACCGCAGCCTGCTCACGCGCTCGACGGCGGGCGCGAACCTGTTCGAGGACGAGCTCGGCGTGATCACCAACCGCTCGATCACCGCCAACCAGCAGCTGAGCGCCGCCTTGCCCGCGCCTTCGATCCTGGCTCCCGCGATTCCGGCGAACAACGGCCTTGCGTCGCAACTCGCCGTCGTGGCCCGCATCATCGCCGGGCGGGGCGCGCTCGGGGCGAACCGCCAAGTGTTCTTCGTCAGCCTCGGCGGCTTCGACCACCACGACTTCCTCCTCACCCAGCACGTCGACCGGCTGACCCTGGTCAACGCCGCGGTGGATGCGTTCTACGCCTGGCTCGTGCAGCTGGGTGTCCAGGACCAGGTGACGCTCTTCACCGCCTCCGACTTCGGCCGCACGCTCACCTCGAACGGCGACGGCTCCGATCACGGATGGGGCTCGCATCACTTCGTGATAGGCGGGTCGGTCCTGGGCGGAAACGTGTACGGGAGCTTCGTCCCGACCACCTTCGGCACCAGCGCCGACGTTGGGCAGGGGAACATGATTCCGGGCATCGCGGTCGACCAGTACGCCGCGACCTTCGCGCGCTGGCTGGGCGTCGCCGACACCGACGTGCCGCTTATCCTGCCGAACGTGGGGAACTTCGGGACTTCGCGGTACCTTGCTTTTCTGTAGGCCCTCACGGTTTCCGACGCTGATAGCGGCGGCCTGCTGCGCCTAGGGGTATAGCACCTCCACGTTCTCCGGCTTCAACCATTCGCGAAGCGACGTCATCAGGGCATCGTCCAAATTCACGCGCCAGTTGTCGCCGAGCTGGATCTCGACGCTCGCACCGTCGGTCTTGTAGCGTACTTCGACCGGGCAGGTGCCGTTCCGGTAAGGCTCGAGCAAAGTCTTCAGCTTCGCCGACGCTGCCGCCCCGGCAACCGACGCCTCCCCGTTCATCGACAGCCTCACGGCGCGCGCAAACCGGCTGCGCGCCCCCGCCAAATCGTAGATCCGCTCAGCGGTGATGCGCGTGAACACCGCCTCCCCCTCCTCGCCAACGGAGCGCCGCACGCTCCTCACCTTGGCCTCGACGACGACGACCGCATCCTCCTTCACGAGATCGCGGTACTGATCGAACACCTCGTTGTATACAGTAAGCTCCTGGGTGGCGGTGCCGTCGGAGAGATTTACCACCACCATGCGGCCCTGCTGAGTCCTCTGGAAGCGTATCGACTCGACTACGCCGGCGACGAGCTGGGTCCGCTGCCCCTCGGCTTCCGACGAAGCCGCGAGGCTCTTGAGACTGGTGCGGACGAAGCGCGAGATCTCGCCACGCACCGCCGCAAAGGGATGCCCGGAAAGATAGAAGCCAAGGCTCGCCTTCTCTTCGCGCAGGCGCTCCAGGTCGGTCCAGCGCGGCCTGTCGACGAGCGCAATCCGCTGCCGCGACCCGCTTTCCTCGGAACCGAAAAGGCTCGTCTGCTTCGCGTGGCGCTCGGCCTGCTCGGCCGCCTCCAGTGCCACGCCCACCGAAGCGAGAAGGCTCGCGCGGTGATCGTCGAGGGGGTCGAATGCGCCGGCGCGCACCAGCGCCTCGACCGTTCGCCGGTTTACGCTTCGCTTGTCCACGCGCGCACAGAAATCGAAGAGATCGCGGAACGGCCCGTCCTTGCGCGCCGCGAGGACCGCGCCGATCGCCGCTTCGCCCGTGCCCTTTATCGCGCCGAGTCCGTAGCGCAGGGTCTTCGCATCCACGGGCACGAAGCGGTACTCGCCTGAATTGATGTCCGGCGGCAGAACCTTCAGGCCGTTTGCGAGCGCGTCTTCGTGGAACTGGTGTACCTTGTCGGTGTCGTCCGTCACCGCCGAGAGGTTCGCCGCCATGAACGCTGCCGGGTAATGGGCCTTCAGGTAAGCGGTCTGGTAGGCGATGAGCGCGTAGGCGGCGGCGTGCGACTTGTTGAAACCATAGCCCGCGAACTTCTCCATGAGATCGAAGAGAAGGATCGCCTTTGCGCGCGGCATGCCGTTCTTCTCCGCGCCGGCGAGAAACACGTCGCGCTGCTGCGCCATCTCCTTCGCGTCCTTCTTGCCCATCGCCCGGCGAAGGAGATCCGCGCCCCCGAGCGAGTATCCCCCGATCACCTGCGCAATCTGCATTACCTGCTCCTGGTACACCATGATCCCATAGGTGGGCTTCAGGATCGGTTCGACGCGCGAGTCGAGATACTCGACGCGCTTGCCGTGCTTTCTCTCGACGAACTCGGGGATCAGCTCCATCGGCCCGGGGCGGTAGAGCGCCACGAGGGCAATGATGTCCTCGAAGCGGTCGGGCCGCGCGCGCTTGACGAGGTCGCGCATGCCGCGCGACTCGAACTGGAATACCGCGGTCGTGTTGGCGCTGGCGAATACCGAGTAGGCGGCTGGGTCATCGAGCGGGATTTTTTCCAGGGAGAACTCCGGATTGCCCATCGCGCGGATCGACTCCATCGCCCAGTCGAGGATGGTGAGCGTGGTGAGCCCCAGGAAGTCGAACTTCACCAGGCCGATCCGCTCCACGTCCTTCATGTCGAACTGCGAGATCGTGCTCTCGGTGCCCTGCGCCGCGTAAAGGGGACAAAAGTCGGTGAGCTTGCCCGGCGCGATCAGGACGCCTCCCGCGTGCATGCCGACGTTGCGCGCGAGCCCCTCGAGCTGCCCGGCGAGCGCCAGCAGCTCGCGCGTCTCCTCCTCCGTCTTTTCCCGCTCCTTCAGGCGCGGCTCCATTTCGCGCGCGTCCTGCAGGGTGATGCGCTTTCCGGGCTGGAAGGGGATGAGCTTCGCCAGCTCGTCGGTGCGCGTGTAGCTCCACTCCATGACGCGGCCGACGTCGCGCACCACAGCGCGCGCCGCCATGGTGCCGAAGGTGGCGATCTGCGAAACCGACTGCGCGCCGTACTTCTGCTTCACGTATTCGATCACGCGGTCGCGGCCGCGCTCGCAGAAGTCGATGTCGAAATCGGGCATCGACACGCGCTCGGGATTGAGGAACCTCTCGAAGAGGAGGTCGTAGCGCAAGGGGTCGAGATCGGTGATGCCCAGCGAATAGGCGACGAGCGATCCCGCGCCCGAGCCCCGTCCGGGCCCGACCGGCACGCCGTTCGACTTCGCCCAGTTGATGAAGTCCGCCACGATCAGGAAATAGCCGGCGAAGCCCATCTGCACGATGGTCTTCGTCTCCAGCTCCAGGCGCTGCCGGTAACGCGGTTCCTCCCTTGCGCGGCGCGCCGCGTCGGGATAGAGCTCGGCGAGCCGCCGCGCCAGACCCTGCCCGGCCGTCTGCGCGAGATGGTCCTCGAGGCTCGCGCCCCCGGGCGTGGGGAATTTCGGCAACCGGCTCTTGCCGAGTTCGAGCGACAGGTTACAGCGGCGCGCGATCCCCACCGAATTTGCGAGCGCCTCCGGCAGATCGGCGAAGAGCCGTCCCATCTCCGCCTGCGAGAGAAAGTAGCTCTTGGGGCTGAAGGCGCGCGGCCGGCGCTGGTCGCCGAGCACCCAGCCTTCGGCGATGCACACGCGCGCCTCGTGGGCGGTGAAGTCCTCGGGGCGCAGGAACTGCACCGGGTGCGTCGCGACCACCGGCAGCGCGCACGCGCCCGCGAGCCTCAACGCGGATTCGACATAGCTCTCGGTCTGCGGCGCGCCCGCGCGCTGCAGCTCGATGTAGAAGCGGCCCGGAAAGATCCCGCTCCACTCCCGGGCGAGCCGCTCCGCTTGCGACCGGTTGTCCTGAAGCAGCGCGACGCCGATGTCGCCCTGCAATGCGCCCGAGAGGGCGATCAGTCCTTCGGTTCCCTCGGCCAGCCAGGCCTTCCTGAGCTCGGCACGCCCTCGATACTGATTCTCCAGCCAGGCGCGGGTAAGCAGCTCGGATAGCCTGAGATAGCCTGCTTGCGACTGCACGAGGAGCAGCGACCGGTAGGGCTTGTCTCGCTCCGATTCGTTCGTGATCCACAGGTCGCAGCCGACGATGGGCTTCACGCCCGCCGCGCGCGCCGCCTTGTAGAACTTCACCATGCCGAAAACGTTGGCAAGATCGGTGACGGCGAGCGCCGGCATGGCGTCGGCCGCGGCCCGCTCGACCGCTTCGTCTATGCGCACGATTCCATCGCTGATGGAATACTCGCTGTGCAGCCGCAGGTGAACGAAGGCGGGGGTCGGCATCGAATTCGCGGGACTGAAGATTCTCCGCGCAGAAATTTTACACCGCGCTCTCCGCACCCGCGCTCCGTTTGATCGCGATCAAAAACTCCTCGAAGATTCCGGAGTCCAATTGCGGGATGAAGCGCAGAAGGACGAATTTCACGACCGCGATCAAGGGCCTAGTCGCGCTCGCCGCGGCGCTCGCGCCGCTCGCCTGCGCGGCCGACATGGTCTACAAGTATCGCCGGCCGGATGGCAGCGTTGTCTATTCGGACACTCCGGTGCGAGGCGCGCGCCTCATCGGCCGCTACCAGCTGGTTCCTCAGCCGCCTGCCGCCGCCCCCGAAAGCGCCGCCCCCCGCAGCGCCGATCCCGACGAACAAGCCCGCCTACGATCGCGGGCCCTCGAAGCGGTCGATGTGCGGATCAAGGCAGCCGAGCAGGCCCTGAGCGACGCGCAGGAGCGCCAGCAGGCCGGCGTCGAGCCCCTCGAGGGCGAGCGGATCGCCAACGCCCAGCGGGGCTCCAGGCTGCGGCCGGAATATTTTGCGAGGCAGAAGCAGCTCGCCGACGATGTCGAGAGCGCCCAGGCGGAGCTCGACGAAGCCTACCGACAGCGCAACGAATTGCGCGACTGACAGCGCGGACAAGGCCCAAGGCTATAATCCCGCGCTCCCCGATGAGCGCGGAACGCCGAATCGTCCTCGCAGAGAACCCTCGCCTTCCTCGCGCTGCTCGCAGGCGCCGCCTCTGGCTCGCGCGGCGCGGAAGCTGAGTCTCGTGTTCAGCCCGCCGGAGGCGCGATGCCCGGATCGGGCGTCTGCCGCGGCGCCGCCCAACGTCGCACGAACCGGAAGCCGACGGCGAGCAGCGTCGGGCCGAGGAAGATGCCGACGAATCCGAATGCGAGCACCCCGCCGAGCACGCCGAGCAGCACCAGCACGAACGGAAGGCTCGCGCCGCGGCTGATCAGCAGGGGCTTCACGATGTTGTCGATGCCACTCACGACGAAGAAGCCCCACAGCCCCATGAACACGGCCCAGCCGAGCTGGCCCTGGACGAGGAGCCAGATCGTGGCGCTGATCCAGACGAGCGGCGGTCCCGCCGGAACGATGGACAGGAAGGCGGTAATCGAGCCGAGCATCAGCGCGCCGGGCACCCCGGCGATGAGCAGGCCGATCACCGCCGCCAGCCCCTGAGCGAGTCCCGTGCCGACGATGCCGTACATCACGCTGTTGATGGTTCCGCCGACGATCTCGAGCAGACGGCCGGCAACATTGCCGGCGACGCGTTCAAAGCCGTTGCGCAGAGCCCGCGCCAGCGCCGCGCCGTCACGGTAGAAGAAGAATCCGATGAAGGTGATCAGGGTGAACTGCAGCACGCCCTCGCCGACGATGATGCCCGTTTGCACCAGCACCGCGCGCGCCGGCGGCGCGATCCGTCTCAGTACCTCCGCGAGCTCCGCCTTGCTGCCGGCCATTTCGCGCCACGTGGCGTCCAGCCACTCTCCCCCGAGCGGGATCGAGGCGACCCAGTCCGGGGGATTGGGCAGCCCCGCGCCAAGCATCGCGCGCAGCCTTTCGACCAGGCGAGGGACCTCGTCCGCGTACGTGGCCGCCATCAGCGCCAGCGGCAACACCAGCACCAGGATCATGAGCAATGTCATGGTAAATGCGGCCAGCGTGCGCCGGCCTCCGAGCTTGCGCTCGATCAGCCGGTAGACCGGCCAAGTCGAAAAGCACAGGATCGCGGCCGACAGCAGCGCCGCGAGGAAGGGCCTAAGCACCATCAGACAGCCGATCACCAGCGCGGCGCCTGCGACAAGCTGGATGATCTGCTCGATGCGGTTATTCGTCATCCGCTTTCAGCGGTGTAACCCGAGATGAGCGAGAAAGCGCCCCCGTGAAGCGTACGGCCACGTGATCCGGTGTGCTTCCGGCCGCGCTCGATCAGGCCATCAATACCTGAGGTTCGGCGGCTTTGCGTGCTTCGATGCGGCCGATCCGGAACACCGTTTCCCCGGTACCCGACAGGGCACGAACTGCGGCTTCGGCGTCCCCCGCCGCGACCGCGACCACCATCCCGATGCCGCAATTGAAGACGCGCAGCATCTCCTCGTCGGCGACCCCGCCTTCGCGCTGAAGCCAATGAAAGAGCGGCGGCAGCGACCAGGAAGAGCGCGTGATCACCGCCTTGACGGTATCGGGAAGCATGCGAGGAACGTTCTCCAGCAAGCCCCCGCCGGTGATGTGTGCCATGCCCTTCACTTTCATTTTGTGCATCAGCGCGAGCAGCGGCTTCACGTAGATGCGCGTGGGCTCGAGCAAGGCTTCGCCGAGCCGCTTGCCGTGGAAATCGGCGCCCAAATCCGGCTTGGCCCGTTCG
>Ga0335085_10007247_pt1 | contig 17286 bp, 15 predicted proteins | sample Lox_Sample_45_FD_206712 | JGI IMG/M metagenome (GOLD analysis project Ga0335085, IMG submission 206712) | Soil microbial communities from Loxahatchee National Wildlife Refuge, Florida, United States - Lox_Sample_4.5 | ecosystem: Environmental > Terrestrial > Soil > Wetlands | place: USA...
CGTCGTTATCTACGGTGGCCAGGGTCTTGCCGTTGGGGCTGAACGCCACCGTGTCCACTCCGCTGCCGAAAAGCGGCCCTATCTGGTTGTGAGTTGCTACGTCCCACAGCCGGGCGGTGCCGTCGTTGCCCACGGTGGCCAGGGTCTTGCCGTTGGGGCTGAACGCCACCGTGTCCACTCCGCTGCCGAAATGCGCCCCGATCTGGGCGCGGGTGGCCAGGTCCCATAGCCGGGCGGTGCCGTCGTTGCCTGCGGTGGCCAGGGTCTTGCCGTTGGGGCTGAAGGCCACCGGTGGCCGGCGCACCAGGACACGAGAGACGTCGATGTTGACCGGCAGGCCGGTCAAAGCGGCCAGGTCCAACAGCCGGGCGGTGCCGTCGATGTCGCCGGTGGCCAGGGTCTTGCCGTCAGGGCTGAAGGCCACCGCGGTCACCCCTACGGCCGGGAAAAGCGCGCCGATCTGGGTGTGGTTGGCCAAATCCCATAGCCGGGCGGTGCCATCGCTGCTCACGGTAGCGAGAGTCTTGCCGTCGGGGCTGAAGGCCACCCTTGGCTGCAGTAGCTGATTAGGAGTGCTGGCGGGCCCAGTAGTGAGCGATGCGCCGATCTGGGTATGGGTGGTCACGTCCCACAGCCGGGCCTTGCCGTCGTTGCCCACGGTGGCCAGGGTCTTACCATCGGGGCTGAACGCTACTTGCCGCAGCAACCCGTCGCCGAAAGGCGGCCCGATCTGGGTGTGGGTGGCCAGGTCCCACAGCCGGGCTTTGCCGTCGTTGCCCACGGTGGCCAGGGTCTTACCATCGGGGCTGAACGATGCCGTGGGACTCCGACTTAGCCTCGATCCACCGCGTAAATTCGGTTGATCGTTTTCCGGGAGGAGGGCAGGCGAAGCTGATCTTGTTGTTCAGGCGGGCATGCATTTCCTGCCGCTCACCGGCCCTGCGGCTTGTCCGGGTTCCTCGATCGGGAGTCATCGGTGGCGGCGGTCTGGGGGCGCTGGGCCCTGGGGAGCGCGGTGACCGGGTCTGGGCTGGTCAGGCCGCGTGGGCGGGCGGCCCGGTGGCGGCGGCGAACAGGCTGTTCCATTCCTGCTCGCGGTGCCAGCCGTCGGGCAGGTGCAAGGTGATATGGCCGCGGCCGTGGCGGGCAACCCGGGCGGCGACGTCGATGAGGTCGCGGCGGATGGTGGCGCCGCGGGCTTTGGCGTAGGCGAGGCTGGCCAGGGCGCCGGCGGCGCGCAGCAGGTTGTGGGCGATGGCGGCCAGCGCGAGCCAGGCGGCGTTGGCGGGGAAGAAGCCCGAGGGCAGGTGGGCCATCGGGCCGCTGGCCCAGTCGGCGAGCACCTGTTCCACGATGGCGTGGTCGCGGTGCTGGGCTTCGGCCTGGAGCGTCACGAACGGGGAGTCGGTGAAGACGGCGTGGTGGCGCCACAGGTCAAACAGTTCGCCCTGGCCGGCGGCGGCCTTGCGGTTGAGGTCTTTGACCCGGCGGACGATCAGCCGGGCGGTGATTGCCTTTCCCTTCTTGGAGGTGAACGCGGTGTAGGGAATCTCGGCCACCTCGGCGTCGGAGACCCAGGCCCCGAGCTGGTCATCCCAGAGGGCGCGGGGGTATTGGATGGGGGTCCAGGCGGCCTGGGGGATGGCCGCGATGGCGGCCCGCACGTGCGGGTTCATCGCCACCGTGACCGAGAAGTACGCCCCGGCGCGGCGCACCGCGCCGCATGCCGCCGCGCTGTAGAAGGCTGAGTCCATCCGCACCACGATCGTGCCGGTGCAGCCGGCCGCCCGCGCGGTGCCCACCGATTCGGACACGAACGACGCCGCGCCGCGGGCCGAGTTCGCGGTGCCGCCGCGCAGCCGGGTGCCGGCGATCACCGGCGCGCCCAGCGGGGTGCTGATCGTGGCGGCCAGCGCGTTCAGCCCCCGCACCAGCAGGCTCTTGCCCTGGATCTTGGTGTGGCCGAACCCGGCACCCTGCTTGTTGTGCCCGTAGACCCGTCTTTGCTGGGAGTCGATATCCACAAAGGCCAGCACCTCCCTGCCGGGCAGCAGCGGGGCGCGGCGGGCCAGTTCCGCCAGGACCAGCCGGCTCACCTTCCCCAGCTGGAGCACGTTCCCCCAGGTGAACGACCGCAGGAACGACCCCAGCGTGGACGGCGCCCGGATCCCGCCGAACAGCGCGCCCATCGCGCCGTGCCGCAGCAAGTCCAGGTCATCGATGCTGTCCGCGCCGCCGGCCATCCCCGCCACGATGGCGGGCACCTTCACCTGCGGGTTCACCCCGCACCGGTGGCCGATCCGCACATGCTCATCCACCAGATCACCCAGGCCCGCGCGCTGCGCCAGCGCCATCACCGGCACCAGGCCCGCCCGCGACACCAGGTTCGGGTCATCAAACGTCGCGTGGATCTTGGTCAGATCATGCAACAATCGCACTTGCGAGGTGTCCTCTCGGTATGGGACCTGGAAGCTTCAGCAACTCCCATCGTCCCAGTTCAGAGGACACCTTTCGCGTCGACGCGCCCGGCCGGGCCACTATTAAACGGTGGATTGAGGCTTAGCCATGGCTCAATGACGTAGCGTATAACGTTTGTTATGCGCCTTCGTAGAGGCGAACTTCGACCGTCCCCCGGTCCGCTGCGGAGGCTGCTGCGCCCACCCGGCCGCCAGACCAACCAGGCGCTGCTCGTCATGCTGCTGTTCGCCTTCGGCACCGGGGTCGCCACGGTCGCGATCGGCTCACCGGACGGGGCCTGGGTAGCTATCGGCCACGGGATCTGCGGAATGGCCGTGGTGCTGCTCATCCCGTGGAAGTCCCGGGTGGTGCGTGGCGGACTGCGGCGCGCACGCCTAAGCCGGTGGCTGTCGCTGCTGCTGGCCGTGTTGGCGCTGTTCACCCTCATCGCGGGCCTCGGTTATGCCACCGGACTGGTGCGCTCGATCGCGGGCAAGCCCGGGCTGTGGGTGCATATCGCGGTCGCTGTCACGCTGGTGCCTCTGGCGGTGTGGCACGTTTGGGCTCGGGGCATCCGGCCGCGCCGGGCCGATCTCTCGCGTCGGGCGCTGCTGCGCGCCGGTGTGCTGGCTGTGGGCACGGTCGGGCTCTACACCGCCGGCAAGGCCGCGGTCAGCGGGCTGGGCCTACCTGGGGCCAGACGCCGCTTCACCGGCTCGTACGAGACGGCCTCGTTCCGACCGGAGGCGATGCCGTCGACCAGCTGGCTGCTCGACGCCGTACCTGCCGTCGACCCGGACCGGTGGCGGCTGACGATCAAAGACGGGCAGGGGCGCCGAGAGCTGACGCTTGCCGAGCTGGCCACGTTCGACACCGCAGTGCGGGCCACGCTGGACTGCACGTCCGGTTGGTACTCGCACCAGGACTGGACCGGCGTGCCGCTGGGCGCGTTGCTCCACCACGGGCCGGGAACGAAAAGCGTTCGCGGGCCGGGAACGCAAAGCGTGTACGTGCACTCGGTCACCGGCTACTGGGTCCGTTTCCCGAGCCACGACCTGGATCGTTTGCTGCTCGCCACGCAGATGGGCGGTGCTCCCCTCTCGGCTGATCACGGGTTCCCGGTGCGCCTCGTGGCCCCCGGGCGGCGGGGCTACTGGTGGGTCAAGTGGGTCGACCGCATCGAGGTACAGGCCACACCGTCGTGGTGGCAACCGCCGTTCCCCACCGGCTGACGCCGTCGAAGTCAACCTGTTCCGCCACACCCACAACACTCTGCGACCCCACCAGGCCCTCGACGGACGCACACCACGTGCGGCCAACCTCGCCGCCGGACGCTGCGATTAGCGTGTGGCCTTTGGCGGGCCCGCTACCTGACTGGGAGGTCCTGACATGACCAGTAAGTTCACCGAGCTTGCGATCGACTGTGCCGATCCCAGCGGTCTTGCCCGGTTCTGGTGCTCGGTCCTTGACTACCAGGTGCAAGACGAAGACGACGGAACTGTCACCATTGGCTCCCCCATGGTGCCTGACGGCAAGGACCACCGTGGCCCAGTGCCACCGGTGCTGACATTCGCGCACGTGCCCGAGGGCAAGACCTTCAAGAACCGGCTCCACCTCGACCTCAGCCCGGCCGACAGGGAGCAAGACGAAGAGGTCCGCCGCCTGCTCGGCCTAGGCGCCCGGCACACCGACGTCGGCCAAACCGGCGATGAGAGCTGGGTCGTACTTGCCGACCCCGAGGGGAACGAGTTCTGCGTCCTGGCGGACCGCCGCCCCTGATCGGAGGCCGCACACCTGGACATCCTGGCCATGCTTTGCAAACGGCCGGTGGGGGGGTCGAGTCCCCAGCACCTCAGCTCCCCTGGGAAAACACCCTTCTCAAGATCACCGATCATGGCCGCGTGCCTGTGAGTCTGGGCCCGGTGCCGATCTCCTGACGGAAGCCCGTAGATCCTTGGGAAGCGGGTACCGGCCACCTCAGCCGATGCGGAAAGCTGTCCAACGGACTGCCGTACATGTGCAGAATGCAGCAACCGCACCGACCGGACTGACCTCTGTAAGAAGACCGAGGAAGGCTGCGGGGCTGCCCGCGATGACACCCACCCACCGACTGCCCAAGCTAGTACTGCGGCCGTAGCCGTCCCGCTACATGCGCTAACGGACCCGTGCCGGTTAGCCTTCGCTTGGGGGTTGAGCGATGTTTCTGGGCTCCTGGGGCGGTGCAGGTTCTCGCGAGCGGGCGCCGTTTCGGCTGGGTGGCCCATGCAGCAGTTCCAGGCTCCGGCAGGTGAGTATCTGGAGCCCGCTACTGCCGTCGCTACGCACCGGCACCCCACGGTCCGTCACCTACGGGACGGCCGCGGCTGGTGGCTGCATCTAGCCGGTTGCTCATAAGGAGGTAACACCATGCAGGACTTCAAGCAGGGCACGGTCCGGGCCAACAACCTAACGTTCACGTACTTAACGGAGGGAGACGGCCCGCTGGCGCTGTGCCTGCACGGCTTCCCCGACTCGCCATACAGCTACCGTTACCTGCTCCCGGCGCTGGCCGAGGCCGGGTACCGGGCAGTGGCTCCCTTCAACCGCGGGTTCGCGCCGACCGAGCTTCCCGACGACCGCCACCACATCCACAGCAGCATGATGGTCAACGATGCGATCAACCTGCACGAGGCGCTTGGCGGTGGCAGCGACGCGATCCTAATAGCGCACGACTGGGGTGCGGTCGCCGCCTGGGGTGCGGCGGGCAAGGAGCCGGAGCGGTGGCGGCGCTGCGCTGTCCTCAACATCCCGCCGTTCGCGATCTTCGGCGAGAACATCGTCAAGTACGACCAGATCAAGCGCTCGTTCTACTTCTGGTACTTCCAGATGGAGCGGGTATCCATGGACGTGATCTCGGCCGACAACTTCGCCTTCATCGACCGGATCTGGGCGGACTGGTCCCCCGGCTACGACGCCTCCGAGGACCTGCCCAAGGTCAAGGAGTGCATCCGCGATCCCGCCCACTTCCGCGCCGCTCTCGGCTACTACTGGGGACAGTTCGACCCCAACCGGTTCGGCTCGGAGGAATGGGCGGACGAGCAGGCCGCCGCCTGGGGCAAGGACATCACCGTGCCCGCGCTGTACCTGCACGGGACCCAGGACGGCTGTCACGGGTGCGACCAGGATCAGGTGAACCGGGTGCCGGACCACTGTGGCCCGGGATCACAGTCCGAGCTGATCGACGGCGTCGGGCACTTCATGATGGTGCAGCGTCCCACCGACATCAACAAGCGGATCCTGGATTTCCTGGCCGCGTAACTCCGCCTCTCTCCACCACCAATACCGCGCCCGGGACAGAGCGATCCCGCGAACCACGACAAGATCAGCGCCTGCGCCGGGCTAACCCCACGGGTGGCCCTGCAGTGGCCCGGAACGTACAGGCTGCCCGGGCATACCGGGGAGCCCGGCGGGGCCGATCCTCGACTCGGCAGCCACGCACTCGGGACTTCGGCGCCTACCGAAACGGGGAAGAGGGGCTAGCGGTGGGCTAGCGGTTCATCCTCCGGCCTGGCGGGCGATCTGGATCAGGTTGCCGCAGGTGTCGTCGAGCACTGCCGTGGTCACCGGCCCCATATCCGTGGGCTCCTGGGTGAAGCGCACCCCGAGCCCGCGCAGCCGCTCGTACTCCGCCCGGACGTCGTCGACGGCGAAGGAAGTGAACGGGATGCCGTCGGCGGCCAGCGCCTTCTTGAACGGCTTGGCCGCCGGGTGTTCGTCAGGTTCGAGGACGAGCTCGGTGCCACCCGGATCCTCCGGGGACACCACGGTGATCCACCGATGCTCACCCAGCGGAACGTTGGTCTTCTCCGTGAAACCGAGGACCTCGGTATAAAACCGCAGCGCCTTGTCCTGGTCGTCAACGAGCACGCTGGCCAGGTTGATTCTCATACCGATCCCTCCCGCCCGGTACCGGCGCCGCGGCGGCCACCGGCGTCCTTCCCGGCCTTCTTGAGCCACCGCTCGACGATCGGTTCGAGTGGCGTGGTGTTGATGTAGTGGAACTTGTACCGGCCCTCGCGTCTGGTCTCGACCAGACCCGCGGCCTCCAGAACGTCGAGGTGCTGCGAGATCGCCTGCCGCGACGAGCCAAGCCCGTGCTTGACCGCCAGGCGCGAGCAGATCTCAAAGAGCGTCTGCCCGTTCCGGTCGGTCAGCTCGTCGAGGATCGTGCGGCGCGTGGGATCGGCCAAGGCCTTGAAGACGTCACCCACACACCAGAACGTTATGCAAGTCGATGCTTGCCTGTCAACATCGAAGCCCACCAGGTGCGAGCGACTCGCGTAGAAACGATCATGAACCGCATGGATGGCTGCCCGGCATGCAGCGGCGGCGGCCTGGCGCGTTCACCAAGGGTCACTCAAATCGGGCCCGCGCCCACAGCCGCAGTGGCCGCGACCGCACGGTGGCTGCCTAGCCGGTATTGACCGACTTGCAGTCGGCCGCGACCTGAGCTGCGTCCGACCCCACAATGACATCCTTGGGGGCGCTGTTGGTCTCCATGAAGTTGCGGTTCGAATCCATGTCCAGCTGCAGCGAGTGCATGTCATTGTAAAGGCGCCCGCTGGGCGCCTCGGAGACGGCGCGCTGCAACCGCTCCGTGTCCTTCCCAGCCAGGATCTTGCCGCCCTGCTCGCCATACCAGGTGGTGAAGTCCTTACACGCGGCTGAGGCGGAGTGCGGTGCCGGGCCTCCACAGCCGACTACGGCCGCCAGCGCCACGCCCGCTATCACAACCAGGATCTTGCTCATCGCGGACTTCAGGCGCCGACGGCGGAGACGACGGACCAGGGCATTGAGGAACGCGTTGACCTGGGCATCTGCGCCCGCACGCGGCCCAGCGGCAATCCAAGGAAGATCGTTAGGCCCGCGAAGGCCCCGAGGACGGCGATCTGGTTTGCGGACACAGAACATCCTTTCCCCTGTTGACCACGCGACCGGCCTGCCCCCAGCGGTCCCGCCCAGCGGTCCGGCTGGTCCGGCGGTTCCGGGGCAGTGCGGCTGGCGCGGCAGCGGCCCGTTCGGCACGCTGGGTCAGGATAGCCTAAGTTAGGTAAACCAAACCTAACAACGGGCAAGATCGCTGGGCAAGGATCTTGGTGGCCCCTAGATCAGCTGGTCGCCGGTTACGGCCAAGGACGCTTGACCTTAGACATGGTCTGGCTTGACCATTGCTTGACCTGGGTGCCGGCCCGTACCGTCGGTGGCAGGGGAGCCGGTGTCACGGCCTGTTCCGGCTCGCCCAAGCGGGAACCGGCCGGCCGTTCCGGCGCTGGGGAGGAGCTCACGACCTCCAGGGCCCCGAAGTTCCGTGGCTCCGGGTGAGGAGTGGGTGGCTGGCCGCTGACAGCGTGGCGGTGCCCGGCCCGGCCGGCCGGCAGGCACGCTGGCGGGCCGACCGAGCGGCTGCCCCGCCTGGAGGGCTGGAGGCATGGGGGTTCGCTATGACGGCGCACACCGCTGCGGGAAATGTCGGCATTGGCTTGTGGATCGAACGCCGGGCCAGGGCGGCTCCCAACGCTGTGGCCCTGATCGCCGGAAACCGCTCGCTGACGTACTCGGAAGTGGCCGACCGGGGCCGCCGGCTGGCCAACGGCCTGCGCACGCTGGGCGTGGCCAAGGGCGACCGGGTGGCGTGGCTGGGGCCGAACCACCCCGCGTTCCTCGAATCACTGTTCGCCGCAGGCCTGCTGGGCGCGGTCATGGCCCCGGTCAATCACCGGCTGGACGGGGCTGAGATTGGCTGGGTTCTCGAGGACATCAAGCCACGGGTCCTCATCCAGCACGGTTCGGCGGGCGCCACGGCCGTGGCCGGCCCGGGCTCACGTCACGTCGCGGTGGAGGGCTCGCTGGACGGGGCGGCGGACTTCGAGGCGCTGGTATCCGGGTCGCCCGGGGAAGCGATCGAGGAGACGGTCGGGCTGGACGACTTGTGTCTGCTGCCGCACACCTCAGGCACTACCGGCCGGCCGAAGGGAGTGATGCTCACCCACGGCAACATCACCTGGAACGTTATCAACCTCCTAACCTGCGCCGACTTCCGCAGCGACGACGTGACGATCGCCCTCGCCCCCTTCTTCCGGGTGGGGGGCACCGGGGTGAACGTGCTTCCAGTGCTGTTCATGGGCGGGACAGTGGTAGTGCCGGGTGATGTCCATCCCGACGACATCGTCAGGCTGACAGAGCAGCATCACGTCACCGTGGGCTTCGGTAACCCCGACATCCTGGCGTCCTTGATCCGCTCGCAGCTGTGGCCCACCGCCGACTTGTCGGGAGTCCGTTTTCTGCTGACCGGTGGTGCCCCCGTCCCCGAACCGCTGATCCGCGCGTACCTGGAGCGGGGGCTGACCCTGCTGCAGGGTTACGGGTTGTCGGAGGCAGCACCGGTCGCATTGCTGCTGCAGCCCGAAAGTGCGCTCAGCAAGGTTGGCTCCGCTGGGACGCCACCGCTGTTCGTCGAGACCAAGATCGTCGGGCCCTCCGGCGCCGAGGTGGGGCCACGCCAGGCGGGGGAGCTTCTGGTACGCGGCCCGAACGTCATGGCTGGCTACTGGAACCGGCCCGAGGACACAGCCGCGGCGCTGACGCCGGACGGATGGCTCCGGACCGGTGATGCGGCGCGCCCGGACGAGGACGGGTACATCTGGATCGTCGGCCGGGTCGCCGACAGCTTCATCGCCCACGGGCAGGTGGTGCACCCGGGCGACGTCGAACGGGTCCTTCTCAGCCACCCGGCGGTCGCCGACGCAGGCGTGGGGCCGGTATCAGCACCCGGCCAGGAACAAGCAGCGACCGCCTTCATTGTCGTGGCGCCCGGGGCCGAGACGACCGAACAGGAGCTCTTGGCCTGGTGCCGAGACCATCTCGCCGCCCACCAGGTGCCTGCGGTCGTGACCTTCGTCGACCGCCTGCCGCGAAACTCGGTAGGGAAACTGATCCGAGCCGAGCTTCACAACGCCGCCACCCTCACGCCGCCCGGCCGTGGCACCTAGCCGGCTGGTGGCTCACCGTCTCGACAGCATCGCCGGGCTGGACGTCGACGGCATCGCCGGGCTGGGCAGACGAGGGACGCCGCCGCCGGGGGTGGCCCGCGTCACTGACGGTTCTCGCGGCGGCACGGCAGGTGGACGCGGAGCACTGTTTCGCCGGGCCGCGAATCGATGGTGATCTGGCCATGGTGGCGTTCGACGATGATCCGGCGTGAGATGTCAAGGCCAAGCCCGGCCCCTTTGCCCACGTCCTTGGTGGTGTAGAACGCCTCGAACGCGCGGGCCTGGACCTCGGGAGGCATCCCGGGCCCGGTGTCGGTGACCTCGATGATGACATGCTCCGGGCCGGCCCGTGTCGAGATGCGGAGCGTTCCGGTTGCGTCCATGGCGTCGATGGCGTTTTCGACGATGTTCGTCCACACCTGGTTGAGCTCGGCCGGATGCGCCTCGATGCGCGGTACGCCGGTTCCGTAATCGCGGATGACGGTCACGCCGCCCTGCAGCTTCTGCCCGAGCATCACCAGGGTGCTGTCGATACCTTCTGTGACGTCGATGAGTTGCAGCGAGGCCCGGTCGAGCTGCGCGTAGGACTTCATCGTCGCGACGAGTCCCGAAACCCGATCCGTTGCCTCCTTGACCTCTGACAGCAGCACCGTTGCCGACAGTGTGCTTGCCACCCATTCCAGGCCGGATTCGAGCGTGCTGCCCTCGAGTATCTGGCCGGCGCGTTCGCACCAGGCCATATCGGCCCCAGCTGCCGCCAGAGCGGGAGCGATGTCCCACGCGGTGGCGACCCCGTGCGCCTCGAGCCAGCCAGCGAGCGCTTCTTCCCGGTCGGCTGCCGCCAGCGGGCTCATGCTCGCCGTTCCCATGCCGAGCTCACGCCGCAGTGTGTCGATGGCGATGAACTGCCCGGCCGACAGTGATCGCTCGGCCAGGTGCACCAGGGATGACAGAAGCACATCGTAGGTGTCCTGCAACGCCCCAGCCGCGCGCACTGCCGCCGATGCCGGATTGTTGATCTCGTGAGCCAGGCCGGCCGCGAGCGTGCCCAGCGCGGCAAGCGCCTCCCGCTGGCGCGACAGGGCTTCCATGTTGCGCACCGTCTGGAAGAAGCCCTCAATCAGGTGCACGCCGAACGGGAACCAGGCCCGCGCCCGTTCCCCGAGCGCCTCCGCAGGGACTCGCAGCATGACGCCCGGGCTGGCCCCGCGGCCGGTCGCCAGGTATCCGGCCTGGTCGGACCATGCCCGGAATCCGCCCGCCCAGACCCCCGGCCGGTCCATCACGCCGGCCACCGCTTCCTCCCAGCGGGTACGGCGCAGCAGTTCCACCCGCCCCTCGATCAGGACCCACCAGAAGTCGGCGGGCTCACCCTCACGGAAGAGCACGTCGCCGCTCTCGAAGCGCACCTCGTCGCCGGCCGCGATCAGGTCGCGGAGCTGCTCGTCGCTCAGCCCCTCGAACAGGAATATGCGGCGCAGGTCATCGATGAGCATCAGCCGGACCTGCCCGGCACAGCGGGTGCGTCAGCGCCCGGCGCTGTCCGGGCGATCCAGCGCCCGGCGCCGTAACGGCGGCGGCCGTGACGCGCCACCGCCCCGGCGAGGCCGCACAGCCGTCGCCGACCGTCCCCCATTGCCGGCTTCGCCACCCGCGCGCCTCCCCTGGCCCCGTCCGGTCGAGGTTATCAGAGTCGCCGCAGGTCAATGCGGCGGTGCTGGCGGCCTGGTCGCGCCCGGCGGCGCCGTCGCGTTGCGCTCAAGCCGGCCACCGGCCGAGACTGGGAACGACCCGGTCCAGCCGACGAGCGAGGGGGAATGCCGTGAGCGAACTCGACCGACTGGAGGCGGCGGCTGGCGAATGCCGCGAGATGATCCGCGAGGCCCACGCCGCCACGAAGGATCTGCGGACGGCAGTACGCGAGGCCAAGGCTGAGCTGCACGCCCTGACGAGGGACGAGGTGGCCGCCCACATTCAGCTCGAGGTGTCCCGGCAGCTGGAGGAGTTGGACGAGCGGACCCGTGAGGCGATAAGCGCGGCGACGCAGAAGGTGATGGCCGAATTCGACCGGTTCGGTGAATCGCTGCTGGGCAAGGAGACCTACTGGCAGAAGGCGAGCGGCCGGCGCTCGGCCACCCGCCCCGACACCGACGTGGTGACGCTCGACGTCCAGCCCGACCAGGACAAGGGCTGATAACCCGGTGTTGACCGGCCTCCGGCGGACGTGCTATGGCTCGGCAGCAGCAGGCCGCCCGACGAGGGCAGCCACCTTATGCGGGCAAGGGTCTGCGGCTCCCATCCGGGTAGGACGGTAGACAAACGGCGGCGTGGCGCTGTTGAGGAGGCGGACTGGCATGTTTGAGGCGGAAAACATCCGGGATTGGCGTGGCCACGACGTGGTCGACGCAGATGGGCACAAGATTGGCGCGCTGGAGGCCATCTACGTTGACACCGGCACCGACCTGCCGTCCTTCGCCACGGTCACGGTCGGAATGATGGGCCGGCACCGGCTTGTGTTCGTGCCTCTTGACCGGGCGACGGTCGGTCCGGGGTACCTCAAGGTTTTGTACAGCAAGAAGCAGGTGAAGGACGCACCCTCGATCGATACCGACGGCGAGCTGCCCGCGACCGGCGAAGAGGAGGTCTTTAAGCACTACGGCCTGGAGTACCAGCCGGGCGCCGGCGGCGAGCGGAGGCTGGGCCGCCGCTGAGGGCGCGACCGGGGCATCTTGCGAACGATCTCGCCGCGGCATCAGAGGCTGCCTCGGGCGGCGGGCGGCCGGCGACATTGCAGCCGGCCGCTGGCCAGACGCTGACCCGATGACCATCCGGGAGTGCCGGAAAGGACTTCCGGCCGCGGTGGCAGGATGTCCGCATGACCGGGTCTGATGCCAAAGCCGACCTTCGCGGCTACCTGCAGGAAGAGCGCGAGGCGCTGCTGTGGAAGCTCGAGGGGCTCTCCGAGTACGACACCCGCCGCCCGCTGGTGCCGACCGGCACCAACCTGCTCGGGCTGGTCAAGCACGTGGCCAGCGTCGAGTTCGGTTACTTCGGCGACACCTTCGGGCGCCCCACCGAGGACCGCCTGCCGTGGGACGAGGCCGACCCGACCTCGGACATGTGGGCGACGCCAGGGGAATCACGGGAGTTCATCACCGGCCTGTACCGCCGGGCGTGGGCGCACTCGGATGCCACCATCGACGCGCTCGCCCTGGAGGCCATCGGCCATGTGCCGTGGTGGCCGGCCGAGCGGAACGAGGTGACGCTGCACCGGGTCCTGGTCCACGTGGCCACCGAGACCGCCCGCCATGCCGGTCAGGCGGACATCATCCGCGAGCTCATCGACGGGGCGGCCGGTCTGACCAGCGAGCATTCCAACCTGCCGTCAGGTGATCAGGCCTGGTGGGAGGCCTACCGGGACCGGGTGGAGCGCGCCGCCCAGGAAGCCGCCAAGGCCAGCGGCGGCTGAGCTGCCAGCAGCCAGGGCACCGGCTGGCCCACGGGCGGCAGAATTAGCCTGCCCGGCAGTCCGGTCCCGCCGGGGCAGCGCTGACGGGCGCTGCTGACCCGCGAGCTGGTGGAGGAATTCCTTGAGCGAGAACGCCCTCCGCTACGGTCTCTACCTGCCGCCGTTCGGGCCCTTCGGTGATCCCGCGGTCCTCGTCGACCTGGCGGTACGCGCCGAGGCCAGCGGCTGGGACGGAGTGTTCCTGTGGGACCACCTTGTCCGTGAGGCCCTGCCCATCGCTGACCCCTGGACCACCCTGGGCGCCATCGCCCAGGCCACCCGCGACCTGTGGTTCGGCCCGATGGTGACGCCGCTGCCCCGGCGCCGCCCCTGGGTCGTGGCCCGGCAGGCGTCCACGCTCAGCCGGCTGTCCGGTGGGCGGCTCATCCTCGGCACCGGCCTCGGCTCCGACGAGTCCGGCGACTTCAGCCGCTTCGGCGAGCCCACCGCCCCGCGGACCCTCTCGGCCATGTACGACGAGGGGCTCGAGGTGGCCAGGGCGGTGTGGTCCGGCCGGCCGTTCCGCCATGACGGCCAGCATTACCAGGTCACGCTCGGCGAGGGCGCCCCCGACCCGCACCCGATCCCGGTCTGGGTGGCCAGCCTCACCGCCCATCCACGGGTCATCCGCCGGGCCGCGGCCTGCGACGGCATCTTCCCCATCCGGGAGAATCACATCCTGACCCCGGACGACGTCGCCGGCCTGCTCACCGCGCTGCACCGCGCCGGGCTCCCCGGCGGCCGGGCCTTCGACATCGCGGTCGCGGGCAACGCCAGCCCGGCCTGGCACGAGCCGGTCACGGCCGACCTCGCCGGGCTCGCGCAGGCGGGCGTGACGTGGTGGATGGAGTCGCTGATCCACTTCGACCCGCTGGAGCTGTCCCTGGAGATCGTCGACGCCGGCCCGCCGCGCGTGTGACCCTGAGGGTTGCTGCCAGGCACGGCAGCAAGATCACCTGAAGGCCCGGGGAGGGGCGGTTCCGGCGTGGCACACAGGTTCCCGGCGCTGATAGCGGCCCCGGCCCCCGCCCAGGGGCGGCTGTGGCTGACCGGCGCGCGGCTGTTCGACGGCACCGGAGCGCCGGTCCGCGAGGGCGCGGCGGTCCTGGTGGAGGACGGGGTCATCCGGCACGTCGGAGACGCGTCGCAGCCGTGCCCGGACGGCGCCCGGCAGCTGGACATGGGGCAGCGGACGCTGATGCCGGGACTGGTCGACGCGCACACCCACGCGTCCGGCCGCGTCCCGCCGGTCCTGCGCGGCGCGGAGGAAGTGCTGCCGGGGACTGCCGCGCACTTCCTGCAGGCCGAGCTGCGCGACTACCTGCGCCATGGGGTGACGACCATCCGCGTCACGGGCTCGCAGGGCCGGGCGCCGCAGGAGGCCCGGCAGGCGATGCGCCACGGCGCGTTCCGCGGCCCCCGCCTGCTGACCTGCGGGAAGATCATCTCGGCCACGGCGCCGGGCGGCCGCTTCTACGGTGACATGTACCGGGAGGCGGACGGCCCGGACGACATGCGCCGCGCCGCCCGGGAGCAGATCCGCGCCGGCGCCGATTTCGTCAAGGTGATGACGACCGGCGCCCGGTCCAACGAGCTGGAGGATCCCGATCCGCTCCAGCTGACCGAGGCGGAGCTGGCGGCCGTGACCGACGAGGCGCACCGCCTGGGCTTCCGGGTCGCCGCCCACGCCGAAGGGCTGGACGGCTGCGCGGCGGCGATCCGCCACGGCGCCGAAACCATCGAGCACGGCATGTACCTGCACCAGCGGCCGGATCTGCTGGCGGCGATGGCGGCCGCCGGGCAGGTCCTGGTGCCCACCCTGTCGGGGTACTACTGGATGGCCGGGCTGGGCGACGTGGTCGACCCCGCCGGGGCCGAATCGGCGCCGGAGATGCCGCCGGTGCTGACCGAGCTGGCGCACCGCAACCTGGACGAGGGCGCGGCCAGCATGCGGGCCGCCCGCCAGGCGGGAGTGAAGATCGCGCTCGGCAGCGACATGAGCCTGGCCACGGGACTGGAGATCCAGCGCATGATCCACCATGGGCTCACCGCCGCCGAGGCCCTGACCGCCGCCACCGGGACCGCCGCGGAGGCCCTCGGCCTGGATCAGCACGTCGGCACCGTCGCGCCCGGCAAGCTCGCCGACCTGGTCATCGTCGACGGCGACCCGGTCCGGGAACCGCGCCTGCTCGCCGACCCGGGGCGGATCTGGCTGGTGCTCCAGCTCGGGATGCCGGCCGCCGGGCAGGCACTCGAGGCCCCGCTCGCCGTGTCCTAGGGTTGGGCCGTGTTGTGTCCTGCAAGCTGGTCCAGGCCTGCGGGTGGAAGTCCCGTCCGGGTAGGTACCGGAGCGCCCGGTAGCAGGCCCCGGTTCGTCGTTGAGAGGCGGCGGGCTAAGCGGGGTGTCGAGAGCCTCTTTGGAGGGAGCGAGCACGCGGGCCGTAGCGTGAAGCGAACCTTGCAGCCTCGTCAAACTGACAGTGGAGGAGCCGAGCCGCTCATGTCACGGCGAAGGCCACGCCTGCCAGGCCCTGGTCCGGGGTCAGCCTGGTGGGTCCTTCCGGGGTACGGAGGGCGGCACGTGTGCATGGTCTGGGCCGGAACAGGAGAGGCCCGTCTGCCCGCGCCTGACGTCGGGCAAAAGACCGGATGTATAAGCCGATGGTGAAGTCGTCCGGAGGGCAGCGGGAGTCCGAGAGGGGCGTAGTACCGGTGATCGGCGTGCAGCATAACGCGCCGGGAGGGAAGGGCCCTCACTTTGATCACGCCTGTGGAGAGGGTAAGCGCGAGGGCATGGCCGGGACCGCCCGGCCCAACGACCCCGGCCAGCTTCAGCTGGCCGTCCTGGGGGGACAAGCGCCGGTAGTGGATGGGCGGGCGTCCTTCGGCAAAGTGCGACGACTTCAGCGCAGGCTATGGGCTGCGGCCAAGCAGTCTTCTGGGCGGCGTTTCCACGCCCTGTATGACCGTGTCCACAGAGGTGACGTGCTGTGGGAGGCGTGGGAGCGGGTCCGGGCCAATCGCGGGGCCGCCGGGGTGGATCGCATCACCTTGGCGTATGTGGAGGACGTGTATGGGGTGGAGCGGTTGCTCGCCGGACTCCAGCATGACCTTCGGGCAGGCCGTTACCGTCCTGCGCCAGCCAGGCGTGTGGACATCCCCAAACCACACGGTGGCACGCGGCCGCTGGGTATCCCCACCGTCTGTGACCGGGTGGCCCAGCAGGCGGCCAGGCTCGTGCTGGAACCCATCTTCGAGGCGGATTTCTTGCCGTGCTCGTATGGGTTCCGGCCGCGCCGGTCGGCCACGCAGGCGATGGAGCGCCTCCGGGTGGGCTTCATCGGGGGCTGCCAGTTCGTGGCGGAGTTCGACATCTGCAACTTCTTCGGCCAGATCGATCACGATCGTCTTCTGGCCGAGGTGGGCAGGCGGGTGTCGGACCGGCGGGTACTCAAACTGGTTCGCTTGTGGCTCCAGGCAGGAGTGATGGCCGGCGGGCAGTTCCAGCAGACGGTCGCTGGCACGCCCCAGGGCGGGGTGATCTCCCCGCTGTTGGCCAACATCTACCTGCACGTCCTGGACACCGAGTTCACCCGCCGTGGTGTGGGTGAACTGGTCCGTTACGCCGACGACGGCGTGGCGCTGTGCCGGTCTGCGGCGCAGGCCCGGGCGGCCCTGGAAGCGGTACGGGACATTCTCGCGTCGCTGGGGCTGGAGCTGCACCCGGAGAAGACGAAGGTGGTAGATCTCAGGCAGGGCCGGGAGGGCTTGGACTTCCTCGGCTGCCACTTCCATGCCCGCATGTCGGGGCGGCTATGGGAACAGAAGCGGATCGTCCGCTACTACCTGCACCGCTGGCCCTCACAGCAGGCAATGAAGCGGCTCCGGGCCAAGGTTCACGCCCGCACCGGCCGCAACCGCGCAGGGCGGGATATCCGCGACGTCATCGCGGACCTCAATCCGCTGCTGCGCGGCTGGGGCAACTACTTCCGCACCGGGAACGCCGCTGCCAAGTTCCGCCAGGCCGACGATTACGTGGTCTGGCGGCTCCGCACGCTGATGGTCAACAAGCGGGGCCGCAATCTGCGGGCCGGCCAGGCCGATCAGTGGACGGAACAGTGGTTCAACGGGCACGGCCTGCACCGCCTGCGCGGCACCGTCCGCTATCCGAAGGCAGCGTAACCAGGCCAAGAAGATCATCGGTAAGCCGTATGCGGGAAAACCGCACGTACGGATTGAAAGGGGGATGGGGAAACGGGCCGCTCGCGGCACCGCGCCCCTGACTACCAATGG
>Ga0335085_10007248_pt1 | contig 17286 bp, 15 predicted proteins | sample Lox_Sample_45_FD_206712 | JGI IMG/M metagenome (GOLD analysis project Ga0335085, IMG submission 206712) | Soil microbial communities from Loxahatchee National Wildlife Refuge, Florida, United States - Lox_Sample_4.5 | ecosystem: Environmental > Terrestrial > Soil > Wetlands | place: USA...
CGACACTGGCCTACATGGCTCAGACCGGCGATCACCGTATCCGCTCCGCGACCTTCTGGGCCGCCCAGATGGACTTTTCTGAGCCGGGCGACCTCAAGCACTTCGTCGACGATGCCCAGCTGGATGCCCTGAAGCGGCAAATGGAGGCGGACGGCGGTGTGCTCGAAGGGCGCAAGATGGCGTTCACTTTCAACCTGCTGCGCGCAAACGATCTGATCTGGCCATTCGTGATAGGCAACTACCTTCTCGGCAAGACCCCGCCGCCGTTCGATCTCCTCTTCTGGAATGCAGACACCACGCGCTTGCCGCAAGAGATGCACCTCTTCTATCTGCGCGAATGTTACCGCTACAACGCGTTGGCGCTGGGTCGGATGAGGCTCGCCAGCGTGACCCTCGACCTCGCGAAAGTGACGGTGCCGGTTTATCTTCACGCGGCCAAGGAAGATCACATTGCGCCGGCGCGCTCGGTCTACAAGGCCGCATCCCTTTTCGGCGGGAGAGTGAGATTCATCCTCGCCGGTGCCGGCCACGTCGCCGGCATGGTGAATCCTCCGGCGGACGGCAAATACCGGTACTGGATGGGCGATGAACTTCCAGCCACGGTTGAGGAATGGCAGCTATGCGCCGCCGAGAATCCTGGTCCCTGGTGGACTGATTGGGACCGATGGCTAAAAGAAAATTCAGGAAAGCCGATTGCGGCACGCCAGCCCGGAGATGGCCAACTAAATGCGCTTGGCGATGCTCCGGGCACGTACGTCCTGGTCTCTTCGTAAGCATAACATGCGTTTTAATGGGTAGGGGACTTCCACAATTTGCTTTGGCCGCGGTTCCGGGCTACGTTCATATCACGGCCGCACTGAATCCCAGGCCGAGCTCGCAAAGCTGGCAGCCGGATTGGCCCCCCCACTCCGGCTGCTTTGCGTTTCAGGCTTCTCCCAAAGCGTGTTGAGAGGATTCAACGCCTGCGTGCATGCGCGGCGCGGATTTTCTTCGCGGCAACAGTTCCCGCCTCGCAACACGCGGCAAGCCAAAGTTCCAAAGTTCCATCGCTCGCGTTCGGTAATTCGATCGTCTACACCAGTCCCGCCGTCTCGCGCAGACCGAGCATGATGTTGAGGTTCTGAACCGCGGCCCCGCTCGCGCCCTTGCCAAGATTGTCGAGCACCGCAACCAAACGCACCTGCCCGAGCCTGTCGTTGCGGAACACGTAGACCTTCATGCCGTTTGTGAACTTGAGCAGCTCCGCATCCAGGCTCTTGGGCGGCTCCGTGTCGAAAGCTTCCACGTCCACCAGCTGCTCGCCGCGATAAGCGTCGGCCATCACCTCGTAGACGTCGGCGGCAGACGGCTTGCCCGGCAGCGCCCACAGCGCCAGCGGCACGTCCACGATCATGCCACGGTAGTAGCGTCCCACCATGGGAGAGAAGACCGGCGCGTGCGCAAGCCCGACCCACTTCTGCATCTCGGGCAGGTGCTTGTGCGCCAGAGTGAGTGCGTAGGTGCGCGCGACTGTTTCCACGTAAACTGGGGAGCCCGCCTTCTCGAACTCCTCGATCATCGCTTTGCCGCCGCCGGAGTAGCCCGAAATGCCGCTCGCGCTCACCGGAAAATCCCGCGGCACGAGACCGGCGCGCACCAGTGGACGCGTCAACGCCACGAAACCCGTCGCCCAGCAGCCCGGGTTGCTCACGCGCTTGCCCGCGGCGATAAGGGCGCGCTGGTCGGGCTCCAGCTCCGGAAAACCGTAGACCCATCCGGGCGCCGTGCGATGCGCGGTGGAAGCATCGATGACCCGCACCTGCGGGTTCTCGATCAGCGCCACGGCCTCTCGCGCTGCCTCGTCGGGCAGGCAGAGGATCACCAACTCGGCCTCATTCAGGGCGCGGGCGCGGGCACGGGCGTCCTTACGCTCCGCTTCTGCCAGGCTGACCAGCGTAAGCTCGCTGCGCCCTTGAAGACGCTCGCGAATTTCCAATCCCGTGGTACCTGACGCGCCGTCGATGAAGATCGAATGAGCCACCTGATTCGCCTTTCCCTCCCGGAAGAGGCCCTTCTACAAATCCTGTTCGCATTGACAAGCCCAAGAACGCAACTTTAGCTCGACTGGCGCCGTGAGTCCGTACGCGCTCGAGCTGGGAGGCTGGCCATGGATGTAAATGCGGTTGTCGAGCTGTTCCGCAAGACACTGACCGAGCACTATTTCGACATGAAGGGCCGGGTGGGCCGCAGGGAGTTCTGGTGGTTCGTGGCGGCGTGCATAGCCGTTTCCATCGCCGCCGCCATTATCGACGTCGTCATCAGCATCGGCATCCTGCGTCCGCTGGTGGGCTTGGCCCTGCTCCTGCCGATGGCCGGCATGACCGCGCGGCGTCTGCAGGACACGGGCCGCAATGCGACGCTCGTCTGGGTGTGGGTTGGTCTCTATGCGATCATTCTGGTGATCGCCCTCTTGACCGCGCTGGCCGGGCCGATCGGCGCTCTGGCGTTCCTGGGGTTGTTCCTGATGCTCGGCGGACTGATGGTGCTGCTTTCGCTCGCCACGCTCGTCGTCGCCGTCGTGCTGATCTACTTCTGCATCCAGCCCGGAAACCCCGAAGCGAACACTTACGGCCCGCCGCCGCCGGATTTCAATCCGATGACTCCGGCCGCGCCGCCCAAAGCCAGCTAGCGCGGAATGTCGTTCGCGGCGTTGTCGGTCTGAGCCGGCCTGAACAGCGCCGCGGCGGCTTGCGCCGCCAGCAAATCGTTGGGAGACAGCTGGCTCGCCAACACCGTGGCCCGTTCCGCAGCGTGCGCGTCGCCGTGCGCCCCTGCGATGACGTACCACTTGTATGCATCGGGAAGGCTGCGCGTAACACCCGCGCCGCGCTCATAGAGCACAGCCAAGTCGAACTCTGCATCGATGTCACCGAAGCCGGCGGCCCGCCCGAACCACTCTGCGGCCTTGGCGAAATCCGTGCCCTCGCTCCAGCCGCCCGCATACGCCTTGCCGAGATTGGTCATGGCCTTCAGGTTGCCGGAGCGCGCGGCAGCCTCGTACCACGCAACCGCCGTCGCCATGTTGGCGCGAACGCCGGTGCCGGTCTGATAGAGAACGCCCATGTAGTTCTGCGCCACGGGCAATCCTGCCCTCGCCGCGCGTTCCAGGTATCTGGCGGCCTTTTCGACGTTGGTGGCGACCCCCGTCCCGTTCAAGTATTGCAGGCCGCGGGCGAGCTGCATCGCAGGCGTCAGCACGCGGTGCTTCAGCGGCACAGCGGACGCATCGCTCACCGCGACCGGCGCGGGCGCGCCATGTGTGACGACGTACGCATCGAAGCTCGCGACCACGACGGACGCAGCCACGATCAGCGGCCAGCGCCAACGCTTCATCAGCTTGCGCCATGAGGCCCGTGCCGGTTTGGGCTTGGCCGCCACTTTCTCCGCCGCCTGGATCGCCGCCGCCCGTGCACTGCAGAGATAGCTTTGCACGCGACCCGCGGCAGGACTTTCCTCGGCGGGCTTCTGTTCGAATGCTTCGAAGACAGGCTCGTTGCTTGGCACGGCGTTCGCTGCAGCTTCAGCGATGGATGCGGACATCGCAGGCTCTGCACGGCGGCCGAGTTTGAGCAGGTCGAGCCGCAATTCGGCGATGACGGCCTGTTGGCGTTCCTCGAATTTCTCGAGCCGCGCCTTGGTTTCCTCCAGCGACGAGGCAAGCATGGCGAGCTGGTCGCTCGCCCCCTTCAGCTTGCCTCCGACGGATTGGTCGAGCGCCGCATGGGATTTCTCGGCAATGCTGAGCCTTGCTTCGATCCGTGACAGGACCGAGTCGGTGCCCTCGCGGCGCAGCGACTTGGGCACGATGACCCTGCGCGTAAGGTGATCCATCGCCTCGGCCTGGGCCCGCATCATCTTTTCATACAGGCCCGGCACGGGAACCGGCTCGGGTTCTACGGCAGGCGCGGGCGCAGGCGCTTCAGCGGGTTCGTTCGCGGCCGTCGCAGCCTCTTCGACTGCCAGCTCAATTTCCCCTGCAGCTGGCGTTGGCTCTTCCACAGCGGGTGTCGCTTGTTCGTCTGGCGCGGGTTCGTGCGACGACACCTGGACGTCTGGCTGAATGGGGACTGTCTCTTCCGCTTTCGTCTCGGGTTGTGCGGGCTCCGCCGGATCGGATGCCTGCGCGATGGCCTGTTCCAGTTCGCGCGGCGTTTCGTCTCCTGGCTCGGAGTCCGGTTCCGATGCGGGCTCCACAGGCGGTTCTTGCTCCGCCGGTGTCGCTGTGGCCTCATTTTCCGCAGGCACGTCGGCGTCAGGTACGGCTTCACCCGAGACGGGCTGAAGTTCTTCCTCGCAAGGCTGGGCAGCAAGCGCCGCATTGCCGTCGGTTTCAAGCACGAGCTCGCCGACGCTTTGCGCCGGCGACAATTGAGACAGCAGGTCCCGGCGGCTGGTGAAATGCGAGTAGACCGTGGCGCGCGCCAGCTCGGCCTCGGCCGCGACCGCGCTCAGCGTGAAGGCGTCTGTCCCATTACGGTCCAGCAGGCGCTGGGCGGCGGCGATGATGCGAGCGCGAACTTCTTGCCGATCACGCTTTCGCGTCAATCCCGCGTACACGTGAGCCGCCACTCCCAAAGCTGTACGTCCGTCCCACACTGACGGCTCCCAAGCTATCGCCGAACAGTCTGGCTCGCGTTGGTGAAGAAACCGTTGGCCGAAATATCCAGGTAGGAATCGGGTAAACAAATCGGCACGCAGAAAGCGCGGATTCTCGCAACCCGCGATTAATTGCCACCTGCCAGAATGCTGCCGACCTCCCAGATTGCCAGCTGATGACTTCGGTATACCCCCACGCAATTCCTCAGCAAGCCGAAGCGCCGGTTTCGCCCGAAGAGATGCGCGCCATTCTGCTGGCTCACGAGCGGTTCCTGCAGCACGACGGCAGGGGCGCGCGCGCCGTGCTCGCGGCGCAGAATCTGAGGGGCACCGATCTGTCCCACCGGCAGCTCTCGAAGGCCGACCTTTCCGGTTCGGTGCTGTCGCACGCCAACCTGAAGTTCGCCAATCTGTCGGGTGCGACGCTGTATTGTTGCGAGATGCGCAGCGTCGACGCACGCTACGGCAACTTTTGCAACACCGACATGCGCGGCGTGGCGCTGAGCGGAAGCAACCTCTCCCACGCCAGGCTCGACGGCGCGGACTTCCGATCCGGGCGCCTGCTCAAGGCCGGCGACTCGGGACGCGAGGCCGTCATCGACCGCAACGGATCGGCCGGCGGCGTGGATTTCAGCTACTGCTCGCTCTGCGGCGCGACATTCGAGGGCGCCGATCTGAAGGGCGCAGACTTCACCGGCGCGATCATCGTCGGCACCACATTCAAGGGCGCGCGCATGCAGAACGTGACGCTGACCCGCGCCATCCTGATGGACATCGACCCGGCGCAAATTCCGGTTTCCGCCTCGGCGCTGAAGGACTGCGTGCTGCCACCCACGACTGAAGCCATCGCGGCCAAGGCGCAACTGCTATTCCGCCTCAACACCCATCAGCGCTGGATTGAGTCGAACGCGCGCCTCGGCTCTTGCGCCGTGATCGACCATGTGGACCTGCGCCCGCTCGCCGATGTCGTGGGCAAGTTCAAGCTGACTGCCATTTCGGCTCGGGCGGTGCTGGCGCCCGGCGTCGATTTTTCCTGCACCGAGCTGCAGGGCGCCAATTTCGAGGACGCCGACCTGCGCGGGGCCAGCTTCGAAGGCTCCGACCTCAGGGGCGCCAAGTTCCGCGGAGCTCTACTGCACCACGCAAAATTCCTCGGCGCGGACATGCGCCCACTGCGGCTGAAATCCGGCGACATGATGGCTTGCGATCTCAGCGGCACCGAATTCACCGCGGAACAAAAGGCGCAAGTTCTCTTCGCCTGACACCCGATGCGTAGGCACGGTGCGCGCGCGATCAGAAATGTCAACGGTCCGTCCCAAAACGGCACGGTTCCGCAACGCAGTTCACCGACGCATGATGCGGGAATACCAAGAGCAAATCCGCGCGACGCGCGGATAGTGGAAAGCCCCAGCTTTCATCCTCGCGAATCTCCGTACGCGGAATTCCCAGCTTTTGATTCTCGACTCGCATGACAAACTCTTAACCCTCTCGGCAGGACTGCCGGGGTTCACAGGGGGATTGGACGTCATGACCCTTTCGGTTGCCCGCCCGGCGCGCGCGCCGAGCGAAGAAGCGTGGAGACGTCATGAACCGCCGGGCGAACCGGCCGCCGTCGAACGGCCCGGCATCAGCCAGCACCTGAACCGCCTGCGCGACTTCAGCATGCGGCTGCGCTTCCAACGCAACGAAACGATCTTCAGCCAGGGCGATGCCGCCTCTCATATCTATACGATCGTAACCGGCTGTGTACGGCTTTGCCGTCACGTGCCGGACGGCAGGCGCCACATCGCCGACTTCCTGTTTGGCGGCGACATCTTCGGCCTGGGCGAGAGCGCGATAAACAGCCTGGCGGCCGAGGCGGTCGGCACCGTCACGCTCGCGGCTTGTCCCCGCTCCTATTTCGATCGACTGGGCGAAGGAAGCACGCGCGTGCGTTCGGACCTCATGGCGCATCTTGCGACGCGCCTGATGACCGCGCAGCAACTCTTGCTCGTCGTCAGCTGCCAAAACGCCAAAGAGCGGCTGGCATCGTTCATCGTCCGCATGTGCGAGCGGAACAACCTCTACGGCAACAGCCTCGATCTTCCGATGGGGCGGCAGGACATCGCCGATCATCTCGGGCTCACCATCGAGACAATCTGCCGCGCCATCGCCGCGCTGAAGCGCGACGGGCTGATCGACGTGCCCAACGCGCACCAGCTCATCGTCAAGAACATGGAAGGGTTGCGGACGCTCGCGGAAGGGCGGCGCCCGTTTTAGGTGGCCGGTGGCGTCCCTGAGATTGGGGCCGAGGCCGGGTGGAGCGGATGCATACTTTGTTCGAATTCGTGATGGGAGCGTACCTCCAGCTTCTCGCCTGGGCCGCCCGCCTCGCCGCAGGATTTGCGCTGCTTTCCAACCGCCATCCCGTCCACGGCGACTATGCGGTAGCGGCCGTCGTCATCGCCTCGCTGGTGGTGGGCCTCGGCTGCAGCGTATGGGCCGTCGCCGAACGCCTGCGCGGCGCTTCGCAACGTGACTGCCTGCGTGCTGCGCTCAAGCGGGCGCAATCCGACATCCGCTTCCGCGAGGCCATGATCAACGCCTGCCCGGAAGCGATTGTCGTGCTCGGTGGCGACCTGGGAGCACCCCTCAGCTATCGCGGCGGCGCGGCTCTGCTTCAGTCCTGCCTCGACGGACCCGATGCCGCCATACTCGCCGCTAGGCTCGAGGCGCTGATCGCCACCGGCGCCGGCTTCACCATCAATCTACGCACCGCCGGCTTTCCGCAGGTGACAGCGCGAGGCTGCCCGGTGGGGGCGCGCGCCGCGGTGTTCTTCCGCGTCGAGCGCAACGGCATCGAGCCGGAGGTCAATTTTGCCGCCGCGATGGATGCGTTGCCGATGCCGGTCTGGATCCGTAACCGGAACCTGGTGCTGACCTGGGCCAACCGCGCCTATCTCGCCGCCACCGGCACCGCAACGCTGCGCGACGCACTGCTTTCGGACGGCAGCCTGGGCGGCACCGAACGCGACCTCGCCCGCGCCGCAAGTGAAGGCGCCACGGTCGCGCGCGAGCGGCGCTATGTTGTCGTGGGCGGCCAGCGCCGCGCGCTGGATATCGACATGCGGCGCCTCACCGACCGCAGCATCGCGGGGTTCGCGGCGGACGTCACCGACCTGGCCCGGGCCGAAGCCAGACTGCAGCTCAACGCGGACGCCTTCGGAAGCGTGCTCAACACGTTCGACACGGCGGTGGCGATCTTCGGCGCCGACCGTCGGCTCGCCAGCTACAACACCGCCTACGCCCGCATGTGGCGCCTGCCCGAGCAGTGGCTCGACACCCGTCCGGCGCTGAGCGACATCCTCGATCGCCTGCGCGAGATGCGACGTCTGCCCGAGCAGCGCGATTTTGCCGCCTTCAAACGCGAGCACATGAAGCAGTTCGAGGTCGCCGGCCAGCACGTCGACGAGACCTGGCATTCGCCCACCGGCGTCAGCGTCGATGTCCGCTCGTTCCCTTATCTTCTGGGCGGCGCGATCTACCTGTTCCGCGATATCAGCGAGCGGTTACGGCGTGAAGCCTCCTATCAGCTCCTGCTGCGGTCGCAGCGCGCGGCGCTGAACACCATCACCGAAGCCATCGCCATTTTCGGCCCCGACGGACGCCTGAAGCTACACAACAACGCGTTTGCGCGCCTGTGGAAGCTCGATGAAGACGATCTGGCGAACGAGCCCCATCTCAGCAAGGTGGCCGATCTTTGCGCCGCATGCACCGGCCGCGACGGCATCTGGAGCATGGTGTCGGCCGGCGTCAATTCGACCGAGCCGGCGCGCTATGGCGAATGGGGCGATCTCGTTCGCGCCGACGGCCGCGGCCTGTCGCTTTCGCTGACGCGCCTGCCCGAAGGCGCCACGCTGGTGGCCTTTGCCGACGTCACAGACCTGCAGCGGTTCCAGCGCATGCTGCGCGAGGACAAGAAGACTTCGGTGGCCTGAACCGGCGCTTCAGCCGTGCCACCACTGAGCCACAGTGCGGTCGATCATCGCGGAGAAGGAACGCGAAGGTGAGGCCACGGTGCCGAACGTGCTGCGTTCGCCGTAGCGGCGCACCATTTCGAGCCACGCCCGGCGTTGCTCACGCGAGATCGTGTTGACGCAGCCGATGAGCACCGGCTCCTCCGCGATCACGCCCGGCAGCGCCAATCCCGATGCGCCGCCCGGCGCGCCCGCTCGCAACAGCGAACGATAGGCGAACGCCGGCATCTCCATCGTGACGATGATGTGGGCGCGCCTGCGCCTCGCCGGATCGATCAGGTTCCCCAACAGGGCGCACAGCGTTTCCGGGGGCTGCTCGAACCACAGCGGAAAGACGATCGCCAGCCTGTTCGACCAGTCGATGTCGCCGCGCGTTTCGAGTACGCAGTCATCGGTGGCTGCGTCGCATGCCGACCCCTCCATCGCGGAGAGCGGCAAGTTGCCGGCGTTCAGCCGGCGCGTCTGCCATCCCGCCGTACCTGCGCCGCGCGCGTACGCGTCGCTGAGCGCATTGCAGAACCGCTCGGGCCTCGGATCGGGATGCCCGTTGATCACCAAAAGACGCTTCATCATGTAACCGCCAAGCGGCCGCGCGCGATTGTCCCGCGGCCAACGCCCTCGCGCATTGGAAAACGTCAAAGCAGCGACGAAGTTGCGTGTGCCTCTTCAGGCGCTGAGGCGCGCCACCCGCCCGCCGGCCTCGATCCGTTCCAGCAGCTTGCGCGTGATGCACATGGTCTCGATCCAACGCAGCAGCTCGCGCGGATCGACCGGACTCGGCGTGATGTTGAGCGTCCAGGGGCTGCCCAGTTCGTCCGGCATAGGACGATAACCGCAGTCCACTACCAGAACGGCGGGCGTCTTCACCCCGTAATCGCGCAACAGCTTCAGCGTGCGCGCGCCGGCCTCGCCCGGCAGGTCGATGACGAGGCACACCGCCTCGTCGTAAATGTGGCCGTCGTCCGCATCCGGCGAACTCGGCGTCCACACCAGGAAGCCGCAGCGCTGAAGCAAATCCTTGAGCGGATCGGGCTCAGGCCGGACGGTGCTGATCAGACAGACTCCCAGCGGCATCGCAGAGCCTTGCAGCATTTACCCGAGGATTGTGCGGCGGTGCCGGCGGCCGCGGTAGCCAGGAAATTCGCTTATGCGAGGGTTGTGCGAATTCGGGACAGAATCCCGCGCGCGAGATGTCCGCGCCGCTCACAGCGCGATTTCAGGCGTTGTCGCTGCAAGTTTATGGTGCAGACACGCGCGCCGCGTGAGAAAATCGCGCTCGTGATCATGCGGACTGCACACCGTGACGCCGTTAACTCCGTATACTGATTGTTTTATATTCAATGCCAACATTCGCAATCCCGAATTGGCACATGCATCGCGGCTTCGCGCCGCATGGTGCTTGCAGCGTGGTCGTCCCAAACATCGCAGCCATGGGCGCCGCCATGGTTAGCAACTCTCCGGTCTGCATCGTTGATGATGATGAAAGCGTGCGCCAGTCGTTGCGCGTCTTGCTCGAATCCGCCGAGTTCAAGGTGCGCGACTACTCCTCCGCCGACGCCTTCTTGGCCGACGACATCTTCGGAGCCTCGTGCCTGATCACCGACATCCGCATGCCCCGGATGGACGGGTTAGCCCTGCAGCAGGAAGTGGCCAGGCGCCGCCACGATCTGCCGGTGGTGATCATCTCCGGCCACGGCGAGGTGCAGCTGGCCGTCACTGCCATGAAGGCGGGCGCGGTCGACTTCTTCGAAAAGCCCTTCGACAACGAGGCCTTTCTTTCCAGCGTTCGCCGCGCCATCGAAATCGGGGAGCGCACGCGCACGCAGGAAACTGAAAGCCACGCAGCCAGGCGCCTCATCGCGCTGCTCACACGGCGCGAACGCGCCGTTCTCGACGAGCTGGTGTGCGGACTGTCGAACAAGGCGATCGCACTCAAGCTCGGCATCTCCCCGCGCACGATCGAGGTCTATCGCGCGCAGATCATGGACAAGCTCCGCGCCAACAGCCTTTCCGACTTGGTCCGCGCCAGCCTCGCAGCGTCGCGCTCCTGTCACAACTGATCCGGCCGCGCGGATGCGATGAATTTTTCCACCTCCGCATTTGCCGAGCGGCGGCGCCGATCCGCGTGGCGGCATCGGAACTCTCAGAAACGTGGTTAACGCCCGGTTCAGCCGCTTAAGGGATGTGCAACTCCGCCGCGCATAGAGTCACTCCCGCATTGGTCTTTTGGTTCGTCGATTGAACATCTGCGTCGAAATTGTGCGCAGGCAAACGCCGTCGGCCAGACTGGCGCAGGGCGGCGGGCCGAACATCCTCATCAGCCTGGACGCGATCCGCCAGGAAGCGGGCGCGCGCTGGGAGAAGATGCGCGACACGATCTATGCGCGCCTCGAAGCCCTGCTTCGCCTGCGTCTGGCCTCCACCGATTTCTTCCTGCCCATCGACGAGGTTTCGTATCTCGTCTCGATGCCGAATTCGAGCGTGGAAGACGCCCAGGTCTCGTGCCTGCGCATCGCCTATGAACTGCACTCGGGCCTGCTCGGCCCATGCTCGATGCAACACCTGCAGATCGCCACGGCGCATAACTCCGGCGACGACGTGCTCGAACTTACGCCCGTCGTCAGCCGCCACTTGGCCGGGCTGGCCGAGCGCGCGCAGATTCTCGATCTTCTCGTTGAAAGGAACTCCGAACCGGCTGCGCCGGCACCGCAATCGCCGCAAGCCTCTCCGCCGCAGGAACGCGAAGTTCCCCGCTACGAGTTCACGCCCATCTGGGACATGCAGAGGGAAGTGGTCCGGGCGTATCGCTGTGGGTCAATTGCCCACCTCTGCGCTTCGGCCAATGAGGCTGCCGATCCTCCGAGCGTGCGGACGCGTGAAGCCGCGCGCCTAGCGCTCGGCACGCTGCAGCGCGCGGCCACGGCGCTGGAAGAACATCTTACCCACGGCGAGCGCTTCCTCGTCACGGTGCCGGTTACCTACGAAGCGCTTACGGCCCCAGTCGCGCGCATGGAATTTGCTTCCGCCTGCCGTCAGCTTGCGTGCGACTTGCGGCCCTATCTCGTCTACGAGATTTCGGAAATGCCGCATGGCGTGCCGCATTCGCGGCTGATAGATCTGGTGGGCTCCCTCAAGTCGTTCGGTCGCGGCGTGGTCGCCCAACTTCCGATCGAGAGCCCGTGTCAGGATGTCTACGAGGGAACAGGCCTTATCGGTTTGGGCTTCGCGCTTCCGCCGGCCGCGCGCCAAATTCCGCTCATCGAAACCGAGCGCTTGTGCGCTGTAGGCAGGCGCCTCGGGATCGGCACCTTCCTCGGCAACATCGCGACCGCAGACGCGCTTCGATTCGCGATCGACGCCGGCGTGCAGTGGCTTTCGGGACCGCTCGTCGCTCCCGCACTACCGGAACCGAAACCGATGTGCCGTCTGCCAAGGAGCGAAGTGCTGCAACGCGCACGTGCAACATCACCGCCACCAGTGTCGGCGGAAGCGATTTCCTGAGGGGAGAGGAATGAGCCACGCAGCTTCGCAACAACACGAGGAGAATCCGCAGTTGGCGCGCCTGCTCGACTATTGCCGTGCGCTGGCAGGGCAGCATGCTCTGCCGCTTGCTGACGATTTCCGCCCGCGCGACGTGCGCTGGGCGCTGGGCTGGATCAGCCTGATCGATGTGCTCGATCGCGGCGCCGATTTCCGCTTCCGCCTGTTCGGCACGATGTGCCAGAGCGTGTACGGCTTGGATCTGACGGGCAAGAAGCTGAGCGAAATCGAGCGCTGCGGTACCTTCACCGGTCTGCGCGGCAATTACGAAGAAGTCGTGAATCTGCGCCGTCCCGCGCTCAAATTCGTAACCTTCCTCTGGGCGAACGGAAGTGAAATTGGGTTTGAGCGCCTGCTGATGCCGTTCGTCGATCGCGAGGACGAGGTGTGCCGCATCCTCATCGCTGCCGATTGCGGCATGGCGGAACAGGACGCCATCATCGTCCGGGGCATCGGCCTGCCCACAATGATTCAATCAGGCACCAGCTTGTTGACCTGATCCCCCTTTCGTACCTGAGCGACGTGAAAGTGCGGCGGGATGCCGCGTTCTCTTACGCGTTTTTTAAGCTTGTTGGGCGCACGCTTTGCGGGCAAGGCCTGAGGAGCACAAGCCGTGCGCGACGAGATCGTGAGTCCGACGGAAGGCGCGCGACGTTATCAAGCCGTCAAGTCGGCGCTGGTCGACATCGAGGAACGCGTTCACGCGGACCCCGGCTATCTTGCGACGCGGACCGACATCGAGCCTCAGCTGCTGGCCTATCTGGCCGAGCACGGAGGACCGGCGACCCGCCGCGCCGTCGCCGCGAACCGCGCGACCTCGGTACATACCGATCGCTTCCTCGCCGACGACGAAGACGACGATGTTCGCGTCGAGCTGGCCAGGAAGATCGCCCGGCTGCTGCCGGACATCCCGCCCGAGGAACTCGCACAACTCGGACTGCAAATGGAAGAGACGCTCCGGAAGCTGGCTGAGGACGAGGCGCCCCGCGTGCGCGCCATGCTGGCGCAGGAGATCAAGCACCTCGATCGCGTGCCGAAGGACATCGTCGACCGGCTGGCGCACGACACCGAGGCGCTGGTGGCGGTTCCCATCCTGGAGTACTCGCCGCTGTTGTCCGACTCCGACCTTCTCGAGATCATCGCCTGCGCCAAGGCCCAGCACGTGTTCTCCGCGATAGCCAAGCGCTCGTCGCTGAGCGGGGAAGTAAGCGACGCTATCGTGGCTTCCCTGGACGTGCCTGCCATCTCCGCGCTGCTCAACAACCCCAGCGCTGAAATCCGCGAGAAGACCCTGGAATCGATCGTCCAGTCGGCGGAGGAAATCGACGCGCTGCGCGAGCCGGTGGTGCTGCGCGTGGATCTTTCGGTCCGCCTCGTGCGGCGCCTGGCGAGCTTCGTCGGATATGGCCTGTTGGAGCACCTTTCCACCCGGAGCTGCCTCGACGAGAATACCCGCGAATATCTCGGCGCGCGGCTGCGCATGCGGCTCAACCGGCCGGCCGATGCGGAGACTTCCGAAACGGACGCGATCCGCGAGGTCGCCACCGCAATGCGGGACGGCGCGCTCGACGGAGCCTACATCGAACGCAATGCGCAAATCGGCAACCAGGACGTTGTCGCGGTCGGGCTCGCGGCGCTTTCCAAGGTGCCGTTGGAAACGGTGTGGCGGATCATCGGCTCGCAATCCGCCAAGGCGATCTCTGCGCTCGTCTGGCGCTCGGGATTGACCATGCGCATTTCGTTCGAAATCCAGCGCAACATCATGAAGCTGCCGCCCGCCAAATGCCTTCCCGCGCGCAACGGCAGGGATTTCCCGCTGAGCGAGGACGACATGCGCACGCAACTCAGTCTGTTCGGCGCATGAAGCCTCCCTATGCCAAAACAACGGCTCACATTTCTGTAAGTCACTGTTTTCATTGAATAAATTGAAGCCGCCGGATCAGCGCTTCGAGAACTGGAAGCTGCGGCGGGCCTTGGGCTTGCCGTACTTCTTGCGCTCGACCGCGCGCGGATCGCGGGTCAGGAATCCGCCGGGCTTCAGCACGGCCCTGAGGCCGGGCTCATAGGCCACAAGCGCGCGGCTGATGCCGTGGCGCACCGCACCTGCTTGGCCGGACAGACCGCCGCCCGAGACCGTCACGATCACGTCGAACTGGCCGTCGCGGTTGGCGGCGATCAGTGGCTGGCGCAGGATCATCCGCAGCACGGGACGTGCGAAGTAGACCTTCTCTTCCTTGTTGTTGATGGTGATGCGCCCCGTGCCGGGCTTCACCCACACGCGCGCCACCGCGTCCTTGCGCCGGCCTGTGGCATAGGCCCTGCCCTTGGCGTCGCGCTTGCCGGAGCCCTGCTCCACGGGCTGGCCCGTGGGCGCGGTCGGCTTGGCCTTGATAAGCGTCGATTTCAAATCGCCGAAGCTCTTCACATCTTCCGCCATGTCAGGCCGCCTTCACGTGGTGCTTGGTGTTCTTGGGGTTCATCTTCGCGACGTCGAGCACCTGGGGCTGCTGCGCCGCGTGCGCGTGCTCCGGGCCTGCATAGACGCGGAGGTTGGCAAGTTGCTGCTTGCCCAGCGGCCCGCGCGGCAGCATGCGCTCCACCGCCTTGAGCACGATGCGCTCCGGGTGAGGTCCCCGCATAATGTCGCCCGCGACGCGCTCCTTGATCCCGCCAATGTAACCGGTGTGGTGGTAGTAAACCTTCTTCTTCAGCTTCTGGCCGGTGAGCAGCACCTTGGCCGCATTGACGATGATGACGTTGTCGCCGCAGTCCATGTGCGGGGTGTAGCCGGCCTTGTGCTTGCCGCGCAGGCGCAACGCGACGACCGTCGCGAGCCGGCCGACGACCAGACCGCTGGCGTCGATCACGACCCACTTCTTCTCGATCTCGGATGCTTTCGCCGAGTATGTTTTCATGGGGTCAAATCCGTTAGAGCGGACGGGCGTATAGGGGCAACCGCCGGCCAGGTCAAGCGAAAGTGACGACCAGATGGCGTCTTTCTATATGCGGTATTATAATACCATCATGGCTTGACCGCCCCGGCAACGCTCGCGGGAAGTTTCCCTTTCTGCAACCGACAGTCATTTCCATGTTTCCCTAACGGGAATTTGGATTATGCTTCGCGATCGAACCGCAGGTTCAGCGTGCAGAGGGGGTGGCCATGCAAAAGGCAATTTTCGTTCTCGTCGCGTTTCTTCTGGCCGGCTGCGCCACGGAGCCCGATCCCTACGCCATCGGCGCGCTGTTGCCAGGCAAGCTGATTTCGCTGAAGGACGGCCATGCCCTGGCCACCCAGATCGAGATCTCGTCCATGGACCATCCCACCGGCAAGATCACAGCGGTCGATCCCGCCAGCGGCGAGCAGTTCAGCGGCACCTACACTTTTGTGCTCGAAACCAAGGTGGTGCAGAGCTCCCAGCCGGGCTTTCTCTTCGACACCGACACCGGGCAATCCGTGCAGACCAGCGATGTCGCGCCTGGCACGGCTGTGCTGATCGGCGACAAGGGCACGGTGGTCAGCCTGAAGCTTACAGCCAAGGCAGGTCATCCGCCGACCGGCTATGGCGAAGGCGAGGACAACAAGGGCAACAAGTACAGCCTTCAGTTTTGATGCAGCGCCCGGCTGCTCCAGGCCGCGTCCTTCAGGCCTTTATCCAAACCTGGGAGACGACCGGACCTTTGGCGTCCACCGGGAACTCGGTGGGCGGCCCGGCGCGGTTCATGCGTGCGTAATAGGGTATGGCGAGCATCGCCGATCCGTCGCTCCAGCTGCCGGCGATCGTCATTACCCCGTCTGCCAGATCGCCGCGCCAGCCCGCCGTCAGCGGCGCATTGGACAAGGTGCCGTCGATCCGCGGCTGATCGGCCCTCTCCACGCAGTAGAGCAGCGGCCCGTAGCGCAGCGCAACCTTGCCGCGCGTGGCCTCGATCCGCTCATCTCCCACCACGCGCTGCACGCCAAGCGGAAGCGTGAGCTCGATGCGGTCGCCCTTCTTCCAACGCCGCGTGATCACCGCGTAGCCGTTCTCGATCTCTTGGGCAACTGGCTTGCCGTTGACCGCCAGTCGCAACAGGCCGTCGACCTCGGGCGAAACGCCGTAAAGCGCGCTGACCTGACGGCTCGGAACGCGCACGCGCACCGAGAACTGCCTCGGCTTGGCCGGATTGACCGTGATTTTCACCGCGCCGTTCCATGGATAGTCGGTTTGCTGCACCATCTGCAGCTTGGTGCCGGCCACCTCGCCGACGTTGATCTTCGAGCCGATGAAGAGGTTGACGTAAATCCCGTCCGCGCCCTTCACATAAGCCCAGGTCGGAATCATCAGCAGCGTGCGCGGGATGTTGCCGACGCAGCAAGGGCAGTTGTGCCAGGCGTAGCGCCCGTGCATGTCTTCCAGCGGATTGGTGTAGGTGTAGTTCCTGCCGGGCAGATCGATGGCGCCCAGAAGCGCGTTGTACATCGTCTCTTCGTAGAGGTCGGCGTACTTCGCGTCGTGGTAGGCCAGGTTCATCTTGTACTGGAAGAAGATCGCCCCGCAGCTCGAGCACGACTCGCAATAAGCGTCGTTGCGCAGCGAGTAGTTGTCGCCGAAGCCCTCCGAGGTGTCGCCGCTGCCGACGCCGCCGGTGACATAGTACTTGCGGTCGACCATATTGTCCCACAACGAGGCCACGGCGCTCTGATAGTCGCGATTGCCGGTCTCGGCGGCGATGTCGGCCATGCCGGAATAAAAGTACATGGCGCGCACCGCGTGGCCCACGGCCTCGTACTGCTGCACCGCTGGCAGGTGGCTCTGGTCGTATTCGGAGCCGCCCTTGCGCGATTCAAGCAGAAACTGCGCCAGACGGACGTAGTCGTCGCCGCGGCCGTGGCCTTCCATGTCGTTGACGAAACGGCCGAAGCGCACCAGCGCCTGCTCCATCTCCTGATGGCCGTCGAACCAGGATTTCTTGCCGGGACCGATGTTGGCCACCCAACAATCAGCGAGCTTCTTGGCGGCGTTGTAGAGCCGCAAGTCCTTGCCGCCGGTCAGCGTGTAGTGGTTGATCGCGGATTCGATGAAGTAGCCCGAAACATAGCCCTCGTGGTTGCCGC